>Ga0079037_100000519_pt1 | contig 17748 bp, 16 predicted proteins | sample Mud3Dept4metaG_FD_71479 | JGI IMG/M metagenome (GOLD analysis project Ga0079037, IMG submission 71479) | Freshwater wetland microbial communities from Ohio, USA, analyzing the effect of biotic and abiotic controls - Mud 3 Core 4 Depth 4 metaG | ecosystem: Environmental > Aquatic > Freshwater >... | reverse complement strand
GGAATGCCGCAAGCACTTCGCCCGCCGTGCCGAAAGCGAACCCGAACGCCGCGGCGTCCGCGCGCCGGGACGCGCTGTCCACCGCCGGTGCAAAGAATCGCTGCGACCTGAGCGTCGCAAGTACGCGTTCGATTCGGCTGCGTCGTGCATCCGACAAGGGCGCCCCGTGCGTGGCGCGGCCGACCAGCCGCGACATCGCCTCGAAGTCGAAGAGACCCTGGTGTCGATCGCCGAGCGAGGCCTTGAGGCTCTCCGGACGACTGCCTGCCTCCGACTTGACGAAGTCGGCGCGCAACGCATCATTCAACTTGACGATCAGCCGGTTCAATTCCGAGCGGAACCGCCGGGCCTTGCGCTCCTGCGCAACCCTCCATGCGTGCGTGAACAGCCGCCGCGGCATGCTCGCGTCGCAATCCAGCACCTCGCCGTCGACGCCCAGCGACGCACCCGCGTCCGCCAGGTAGCGCGCAAGCGCAGTGCCCTCGCCGACCTTGCCCTCCTGCACGGCCCGCTCCCAGAGATCCGAGAGACTGCCGGACGCGCCCCCGGCGACCAGCCGCCGGATCTCGCGCTCGACAGCCAGCACGTGCTTGCGCAGGCCCTCGCCGTCGACTCCACGCGGCGCAACCATGCGCAGCATCTCGTCGACGATCTCGGACAGCGAGCGCACGAACGGACCGTCCGGTCCCGCATCGACCAGCACCACGGGGAAGTCGTAGCGCAGCCGCGTCAGGTCGCGATAGCGCGCCAGCAGAGCCGGGCGCAGCTCGAGGTCCTCGATGGCATCGAGCGCGTCCGGGGCGCGCTTGCCCGTGAGGTGGAACAACATCTCCTTGCGATGTGCAGCGTCCATGTCACCCCCGCTCATCGGTCAGGGACACCTGCGTCGGCTCGGGACCCTGCGGCCAGACGGTGAACTTGTCGAGTTCGGATTCGAATCCGGCGCGGATCATCTCGGGCGTGCGCAACTGCCCGGCGTGGCGAACGTCCTCGTAACAGGGCACCTCGGGATTGCGGTACAGGATGCCGACCGGAATCGGGTCCTCCTGCGAGGCGACCTCGCGCGCCCGGTCGATGTCGGACGGATCGTGCTCGAGCTGGTTGCGGTAGATGCGCCCGAGCGCCGGACTGATCTTCAGTCCGTTCTCGTGCGACAGCAGCAGCGTCTTCTGTGGATCGTGCAGCCACGGCTCGAACATCTTCGGCAGGAATTCAGGGCAACGCTGGATCACGCGCACGAACGAGAAGCCCTTGTGGTGGAACGCGGCGGAAATGACGTCGTAGAGGATCTCGGGGATCCAGTCCACAGCCTGCGCCACGAACGAGACGTTCTGCACGCCGAGCGTCACCGTGAGCGGGTTCAGCGCATCGAGGTAGGAGCCGCGGGGCGTGGTGTTGCTCTTGAACCCGATCGGCGACGTGGGCGACGCCTGCTTCTTCGTGAGGCCGTACACGTGGTTGTCGTGCAGCATCATCGTCAGGTTCATGTTGTAACGGATCGCGTGGATCCAGTGCGCGGCGCCGATGCTGCAGCAGTCGCCGTCGCCCGTATTGACGAACACGTCCAGGTCCGGCCGCGACATCTTGACGCCCTCCGCGATCGGGAGCGCGCGGCCGTGGATGCCGTGGAATCCGTAGGTCTTCATGTAGTGCGGCAGGCGGCTCGAGCAGCCGATACCGGACACGAACACGGTCTTCTCCGGGCGCAGGTCCTCGTCCCGGCAGAGTCGCTGCACGGCCGCGAGGATCGCGTTGTCGCCGCAACCGCTGCACCAGCGCGGCACGCCGCCCTGGTAATCCTCGAGCTTGTGGTGGTCGTCGTGCAGCTGCACCAGGCATTGCGCGGCGGTCGTCATGCTGCTTCTCCCGATCCGTCGGCCAGCCTGGCGCGGATCACCTTGTAGATCGTCCCCGGCTTGATCGGCCTGCCACGCACCTCGGTCCAGCAGTCGATGTCCACCAGGAAGCGCGCGCGCAGCATCCACGCCAGCGCCGAAAAGCGCCGGTTGTTCTCGTCGATGATCGGCTCCTCCAGGCGGTCGGCCCAGTTGTTCTCGATCGTGATCACCTTGCGGAAGCGCCGCAGGATTGCGCCGATGCCGGGTGGCATGGGCTGGATGAACCGCAGGTGCAGGGCCGACACCGCGTGGCCCTCCTTGCGCAGCCGCTCGACGGCCTCCTCGATCGCGCCGCGCGTGCTGCCCCAACCCACGACCAGCACCTCGCCTTCCTCGTCGCCGAACACCGTCGGCGGCTGCAGCGTCTTCTGCAGTGCGGCCAGCTTGTTGCTGCGATTGCGCAGGCCTTCCTCGTTGTTGGCCGGGTCGTAGGCCACCTTGCTCGCCCGGTCGTGCGCGAGGCCGGTCAGCGTGTGCATGCCGTTCGGCTGACCCGGGACGAAACGCTGGAACAGGCCGGTCATGGCGTCCCAGTCGTAGGGCGTGACGCCGGGCGGGACCGGGCTCTGGTCGATGGGCGGAGCGAGCCAGCCCTCGCTGAACTGCGGTCGCGGGAAGGGCTGCTGGGCGGTTGCGAGGCTCGCGTCCGAGAGCACGACGACCACCATGTTGAACGTCTCGGCAATCTTGCGCGCGGTGATCATCGAGTAGAAGCAGTCCTCGATACCGCTCGCAGCGATCACGACCTTCGGGGCATCGCCGTGGCTGCCGAAGCAGGTCGTCAACAGGTCGCCCTGCTCCACCTTCGTGGGCTGCCCGGTGCTCGGGCCGCCGCGCTGCACGTTGAGCACGACCAGCGGGATCTCGGCCATCACGGCGAGCCCGAGCGCCTCCTGTTTCAGGGAGTACCCGGGCCCGGACGTGACGGTCACGGCACAGGTGCCGGCGTAGGACGCACCGATGGCGAACGTGACGGCCGCGATCTCGTCTTCCGCCTGGTGCACGAGGCCGCCGACCTTCTCGAAGACGTCGCTCAGGTAGTGCGACACGGAGGTGGCCGGCGTGATCGGGTACATGGCGCAGATCTCCATGCCCGACGCCAGGATGCCCAGTCCCGCGGCCGTATTGCCGTTCACGACGATCTGCGCCCCGGTGGACTGCGCGGCGGGGATGCGGAACTTGAAGTCGAGGTTCGCCTCGGCCCACTGCCAGCCCGCGTCGAGCAGCGCCATGTTGATCTTGATGACCCGGTCGTCCTTCTTGCGCAGGGCGTACGCCACCTGCTCGCGTCCAAGGGCGGGATCGAGACTGTAGATGCTGCACAGCATGCCGAGCACGAACATGTTCTTGCCGCGCCTGGCATCGGAGATGAGCTTCAGGCACTCGCGCTCCAGCGGAACCTCGTGGACCCGGTACCCGTCGGCCAGCAGACGATCGACGGTCTCAGCAAACATCGCGGCGACCTTCGGGTCGCGATGCTCGCGCCACATGCCCTCGAGCAGGATCGTGCAGCCAGCCTTCAACTCGCCCTCGCGCACGCGCCCGAGCAATACCTGCTCGTTGAATGCCACGACGAGATCGGTTTCGTCGCCACCGTTCGAGACGGGGCCAGACCCCATGCGGATACGGATGCCGCTCGCCCCGGCGACGCTGCGCGCCGGCGGCTGGATCTCGGCCGGGATGATTTCGACGGTCCAGATGCCATTGCCCATCTTGGCTGCGATGGCCGCGAGCGACTGGCCGCAACGCTGCGCACCCTCGCCCGAGTCACTGATGACCTCGACGATGTGCTCGGCGAGCGTCACCGCCGGCTTCCCGCTGACCTGTGGGCCACGCAGCCCGGTGTCGTTCGGATCCGTCTTCAATGCAAGCGCTGCTGTCATGGGGTTGCCGCCGGAGTGGTGGATGCGCCTGCGGGTGCCCGCACCAGCGCGAAGTCGTGTTCGTCGAGTTCGATGCCAAACAGCTTGCGGGCCGGGTCGTCGCGGACGTCGCGGTAGACCGAGTCGGTGTCGCGAAGGCCGAGCCAGGCCCGCATGCTTGCAGCGGCCCTGCGGCCCGCTCCCATCGCCTGGATGACGGTGGCGGCCCCGGTCACGATGTCGCCGCCCGCGTAGACGCCCGCGATCGACGTCGCGAGGCTTTCGTCCGTGTCGATGTATCCACGGGAATTGAGCTTCAGCCTGGATGTCTGCCCGATGATCGGGTTGGCGTTGGTGCCGATGGCGTACACGACCATGTCGGCTTCGATGTCGAACTCGCTGCCCTCGACCGGGATCGGCCGGCGCCGGCCCGACGCGTCGGGCTCGCCGAGTTCCATGCGCACGCAGCGCAACCCGCGAACACCCCTGTTACCGTCGTCGAGGACCTCGACCGGGCTCGTGAGCCAGTGGAACTCGATGCCTTCCTGCTCCGCGTGGTGAATTTCCTCGGCGCGCGCCGGCGCCTCCTTGCGTGACCGCCGATAAACGCACGAGACGCGCTCGGAGCCGAGGCGCAGGCAGACGCGCAACGCATCCATGGCCGTGTTGCCGGCGCCGATGACTGCCACGCGGCGGCCGGGTGGCAGCGGCGTGTCGTAGCTGGGAAACTCCCTCGCGTGCATGAGGTTGCAGCGCGTGAGCAACTCGTTGGCCGACAGCACGCCGTTCAACGACTCGCCCGGGATGCCCATGAAACTCGGGTAGCCGGCACCGGTGCCGATGAACACGGCGTGGAAGCCCATCTCCTCGATCATCTGCTCGATGCTGAAGAGCCGCCCGACGAGCGTATTGCATTCGAACTTGATGCCCAGCTGGACGAGCTTCGCGATCTCGGCATCGACGACGGAGTTCGGCAGGCGAAACTCCGGGATGCCGTACTTGAGCACGCCACCGGCCTCATGGAAGGCCTCGAAGACGGTCACGTCACAGCCGGCCTTGGCCATGTCCGCCGCGCATGCCATGCCCGCGGGGCCCGAGCCGACGATGCCGACCCGGTAGCCGCTGGGCTCGATGTATGGGACGTTGCTCCAGCCCTCGGCAATGGCCATGTCGCCGACCCAGCGCTCGAGCCGGCCGATGGCCACGGGCTCGAGCGAGTCGCCGACCGTACAGACGCCCTCGCACTGGTTCTCCTGCGGGCAGACCCTTCCGCACACCGCGGGCAACAGGTTGGTTGCCGTGATGGTGTCGTAGGCGCCGTGGAAATTCTTCTCCGTGATCTTGCGGATGAACACGGGGATGTCGATGTTCACCGGGCAACCCCTTACACAGGGCTGGTCCGGGCACATGAGGCACCGGTCCGCCTCGAGCAGCGCGTCCTCGACGCGGTAGCCATGTGTGACCTCGGCGAAATTCCTGGCCCGCACCACCGGGTCCTGCTCGCGGGCCGGCGTGCGCTCCTGGGGTATCGTCCGTATGGTCTTCTTTTTCGCGGCCATCAGCCTGTCGCTCCTTCGGTGGTCGGCGCGGCCTCGATGTTCCGCATGCGGCAGGATTCATTGAACCGCTCCGCGGCCTCGCGCTCGGTGGCCTTGAAGCGCTGCAGGCGGAACATCAGGTCGTCGAAATCCACGAGGTGCCCGTCGAAGTCCGGGCCGTCCACGCAGGCGAACTTCACGATCTCGCCGATCTTGACACGGCAGCCGCCGCACATGCCCGTTCCATCGACCATCACCGGGTTCAGGCTCACGACCGTCTTGATCCCCGCGGCCCGGGTCGCCTCGGCGCAACCCTTCATCATGACGGGCGGCCCGATCGCAACACATTCGTCGATGTCCGGGTGCTTCGCCATCGCCTGCTTCATCCCCTCGGTCACCAGGCCCTTGATGCCCGCCGATCCGTCATCGGTGCAGAGGATCAGTTCGTCGCAGCAGGCCCGGAACTTGTCCTCCCAGAACACCAGGTCCCGGTTGCGGAAGCCCAGGATCCCGATCACATAGGCCCCGCTCTCCTTGTAGGCGCGGGCCTGCGGGAAGACCGGGGCGACGCCGAGGCCGCCGCCGACACACATCACCTTGCGGGCCGTGCCGATGTGGCTGGGTATGCCCATCGGGCCGACCAGGGCGTGAAGGACGGTGCCGACCTTGCAGGTCTGCTGCATCTCGCGGGTCGTCTTCCCGACCGCCTGGATCACGAGGGTAACGGTGCCTCGCTCGCGGTCGAAATCCGCGATCGTGAGCGGGATCCGCTCGCCGTGCTCGTGGGGCATCACGATGACGAACTGCCCGGCCCGCGCGGCGCGCGCGAGCATCGGGTGGCGCACCTCCAGCAGGTAGGTAACGTCGGAGAAATCCTCCCGGCGGACGATTTCATTCCTCGGGCGTGTCGGATCCGTATGCATGCACCTCTCCCTCCTGCGCGCGGTGAAGTCGCCCGCAGACTGGGCCCAGCAGATACCGGCTGCCGACCCGGCGTGCAATCCGCGCAATCGCGGACAGGGGGACGGTATTCCCGGATTTTCCAGCGAACTGCGTCTCTACTCTGGTGCCGCCACCAGCAGACCGGCCTCGACTTCGTAGCACGACCCGTCCAGTGCGACCAGGTTCACCTCCCAGAGTTCCTCATCCGGAATGGTGGTTCGCTCGTGCCCGGGCAGTTCGCGCTCGTCGTCGACCTGCAGGCCCCAGACCCGGACGTTGCGGATGCCGCGCACGGGAATCCGCGACGGGTCGAACTTCGCGCGGAAGTCCGGCGAGACCCCCGTGCCGGCCCAGGTTGCGAATCCCCGGTCCCTGATCGCGGCCACCTGCGGGGGCAACTCGACTCGTGCTGACTCGTCGCTCATGTCTGCGTGCTCCAGGTGAGCGGAAACCGGCCAAACCTACGCTACCGGGACGGTTCGCCGAATCAGGGAGAATCCGCACCCGAACGGTTGCGGTGATGCCCCGCGGCGTCCGGCACCCGCTTCGCTTGACTCGCAGCGCGCTGTGTCGCGTAATCACCACAGTCGAGACTAGGCCAATACAGCAATAGACGGGGGGATAGATGCCAATGCGCAACAGATCCAGCCGCTCATTGACGATGATCGTCTCGAGCATTCTTGCGGCTGCTGCCGCCCCGGCCGCGATCGCACAGACGTCCAGCGACGATCTCGAGATCATCATCGTCACGGGCACGCGCGTCGCGAATCGCTCCGCCACTGACACGGCAGTACCCGTCGATGTCGTGTCGAGCGAGGCACTCGCCAACGTGGGCGTGACCGAACTCAACCAGGCACTCTCGACGGCCCTGCCCTCCTACAACTTCCCGCGCCCCGGCCTCGCGGACGGTACCGACACCATCCGTCCCGCGACGCTGCGCGGTCTGGCTCCGGACCAGACGCTGGTGCTGCTCAACTCCAAGCGCCGGCATGCTTCGTCCCTCGTGAACGTCAATGGCACGATTGGCCGCGGCGCCGCTGCGGTCGACCTGAACACCATTCCGACAGCCGCGGTCGGTTCCATCGAAGTGCTGCGCGACGGTGCGTCCGCCCAGTACGGCTCGGACGCCATCGCCGGCGTGATCAACGTTCGCCTCAGGGACGCGCGCGACGGCGGCGACCTGACGCTCACCTACGGAACCCGCGAGTCGAGTTACGAGACTCCGACGGGCGCCCCGCCCGCCGGCGCGACGTGGTCTGCGCCCGCGACGATCGATCGCAGCATGTCGGACGGCGACACCATTACGGCCGCGGGCTGGAAGGGGATCGCGCTCGGCGAGGCCGGTTTCCTGACCCTCTCCGCCGAATACAAGGACCAGGGCCGCACCGAGCGTGGCGGCTGGGACTTCCGCCAGCAGTATCCGCTCGTGAATGGCGCGTTCGATCCACGCGAGAAGAGCATCGAGCGATTCAACGCGTGGTACGGCGAGCCGGAACTCGAGCAGATGACTCTGTTCGCGAATGCCGGGGGCGACCTCGCCAATGGCGTGCACCTGTACGGCTGGGCCAGCTACCAGGATCGCGACGCGCGCTCGGCCGGGTTCTTCCGCCGCGCGCTCGACGACCGCAACACGATCCAGATCTATCCGGACGGCTTCCTGCCCATCATCGCCCCCACGGTCACGGACCTCAGCGCCGCGGGTGGCATGACGTGGGACTGGGGCGACTGGAAGATGGACACGTCGCTGGTTTACGGATTCAACGAAATGGAGTTCACCATCGAGAACACGCTGAACCGGTCCCTCGGGCCCCAGAGCCCCACCGAGTTCGACGCCGGCGGGTTCAACTACGACCAGCTGGTGTTCAACTTCTCGGGCGTGCGCGAATACGCCGTGGGTGGCCTGGACTCACCGCTCAACGTGGCTGCCGGCATCGAAGCGCGGCAGGAGTCGTACTCGATCTTCGCTGGCGAGCCCGACTCGTACCGAAATGGCGGCGTGCTGCTGCCGAACGGCTCGCCCACCCAGTCCGGTGCCCAGGTGTTCCCGGGGTTCCGTCCGGAGAACGAGGTGGATGAAAGCCGGACTGCGGTCGGCGCCTACGTCGACGTCGAAGCGAACCTGACCAGGAAGCTGCTCGCCTCGGTTGCTCTCCGAGCCGAGGACTACTCGGACTTCGGCAGCAACCTCTCCGGCAAGCTGGCGGGTCGGTACGACTTCACCGACTCCTTCGCACTGCGCGGTTCGCTGCAGAACGGCTTTCGCGCGCCGTCGCTGCAGCAGCAGTACTTCGCGACGACCTCGACCAACTTCATCAATGGCGTGCCGTTCGACATCACGACCTTTCCGGCAACGGACCCGATCGCCAAGGCCCTCGGCGCCCAGCCGCTCGATGCAGAGGAATCCGTCAACTACTCCGTCGGCGCCGTCATGCAGTTCGGCCAGGTGAGCATCACGGTCGATGCCTATCGAATCGACATCGATGACCGCATCGTCCTGTCCGAGAACCTGACGCAGGACAACGTGCGCGCCTACCTGCAGAGCCTCGGCTTCATCGGCGTCGGCGGTGGACGGTTCTTCATCAACGGAGTCGACACGGAGACCAAGGGTCTCGACGTCGTGGTCAACTGGCCGATGGCGACGGACAGCGCGGGTACCTGGGACTTCACGCTGGTCGCCAACTTCAACGACACCAAGGTCACCAAGGTGCCGCAGACGCAGGAACTCGAGGCGCTCAGTCCGCCACCCGTGCTGTTCGGCCGGGTGAACGTACTCACGTTCGAGGAAGGCAATCCGAGCGACAAGTACGCGGTCGCGGTCAACTGGAGCCTCGGGCGTTGGGGAGCGACGGCGCGGGCGACCCGCTACGGCAGCGCGCTGGACCCCGGCACGACCGAGGCGCTCGACTTCGATCTCGACCCGAAGACGCTGGTGGACCTCGAGGGCCGCTTGGAGGTAACCGAGCAGATCAAGGTCGCGCTCGGCGCCGAGAACGTGTTCGACGAGTATCCGGATGCGTTCCCGGTTTCGCGCAACACGACGGGCAACACACCGTTCTCGAACTACGCTCCGTTCGGCCGCTCGGGCCGCTTCATTTACGGGCGCGTATCGTTCGGGTTCTGACGAGCCTCGATCAGGAACCCCGGCGTCGGCCGGGGTTCCTTCAGAAGCCGCATCCACACTCCCGCACCCACTGCGGAATCGATCACAGTTCTGGCCGTCCGCGCCCGTAAACGTTGTCTTGGGGCGACGCCTGGGGTTAAGTGAGGGCCATGTCTGCGGGGGACGGCCTGCCCGCCCCGCCGTCACTGAGGGGAGACGAGTGGCATTTGTCATTCTTTCGACAGGCGCTCTGACCAGCTCGAAGCTGCACACGCTCGGGGCGCGGTCGCTCATGCTGTGCATCGGGCTTCTGATGCTGCTGATGCTCGGCGCAGGACTCGCGCTGGGTTATCGCATTGCGCAGGTCAACTCCTCGACGATGCCGACGCACGGTGCAGGGCGTGTCAGCCTCGACCAGCCCGACGGTCGCGTATTGGTGGAACGCGTCGGGGCGCTGTCAGGCCGCTTGAATCGGCTGGAAAGTGACGCGGCCATCCTTGCAAAGCGAGTCGGCCTCGTGCAGGAATTCGAAGCGCGGATCGATGGTCAATCGGCGGTGCCGAGCGGCGGTCCGCTGATTCCCGTGGCTGGACTGGCAGCCGCCGGCGTCGCCGATGCGCAACAGGATGACTACGGAACCGGACTCACGGAGCTCGAAGTCGAAATCGAGCGGCTGGAAGCGGCCATCGCCCTGATGGCCGAGGCGACCAATGAGCGCAATCTCGAGTACATGGCATTCCCCAGCCGGCTGCCACTCCAGGGGCACCCGGTAAATTCCGGCTTCGGCGTCCGCCACGACCCGATCACCGGCAGGCTAGCTCGTCACACCGGTCTGGACATCGCAGCGCCGTCGGGCACCCCGATCCGGGCGAGTGCCGGCGGCAGAGTCCGGTCGGCGGGCTACCGTGGGGCTTACGGGTATGTCGTCGAGATTGACCATGGCAATGGCCTGACGACCCGTTACGGCCACGCGTCGAAGCTGTACGTGCGGGCAGGCGACCTGGTCATGCCACAACAGACGATTGCAGCAGTCGGTTCGAGCGGGCGATCGACGGGACCACATCTCCATTTCGAAGTGCTCAGGAACGGCGTCCAGGTCGAGCCCCGGAACTACCTGGTCCGCGACCGGTCCTGACTCGTCGACCGATGGCATCGTACCGCGGATCGCATTCACACAGGCTCGCGGGCGCAAGCTTCGAGCTGACGTCCGGGCGACGCATCAGGAGCCTGCTGCTGGCCACGGGCATGGCTGTGCTGCTGCTCGGGTTGGGCGGCACCGCCTTCCGGTTCATTGCGGATGCCCTGGCACCTGCTGCGGAACTCGCGAAGCTGAAACTGGAGAACACGAGACTCCGCCAGAACGTCGAGCGGGCCCGCGTCGAGCTCGAAGTGGAGCGCGCCACTCGATCCGAACTGGATCGACAGGTCGCCGAATTGAACGAGCGGGTGAGCCAGCTCACAACCGAGCTGAGCTTCTATGTGTCACACAGCGGCAAGGGCGGCCAGGCCAAGTAGTCGCGTCTCGAGAGGAGGGATGCACCCGATGTTCCGTCGCAAGCACAACAAGTCGATCGAAGTCACGAAGCTGTCGAGCCTCATGGCCGTCAACGTGCGCATCGCCGGGGACGTCGTCTTCTCCGGCGGCCTGCGCGTCGACGGGCAGGTCGAGGGAAATGTCATCGGCAAGGACGGCGACCATGGTCTGCTCGTGCTGAGCGAGAAGGGCAGCATCCAGGGAAGCGTCAAGGTGTACGACGCGGTGATCAACGGCACCGTGTCCGGCGACCTGGAGGTGGAGCACTTCCTCGAACTCCAGGCCAATGCACGCGTGTCCGGCAACATTACCTATCGCCAGCTGCAGATGGAGTGTGGCGCGACGGTGGACGGCAGGCTCGAACGAATGGGCGACGCGCCTGCGAAAGCCGATGCCGCGGAGACGAACGTCGTCGCTCTTCCCGTGTCGGCCTAGGATGCACGCCAGCCTCCGTTTGACTTGAATCAAGGACGCCGACCGGACCGCCGATAGAATCGGCCCGTGCTCCCGCGCAATCGCTGGTTCATTACCGCAGCGCTCGCCTATGCCCTGCTCGGCGGGCTGCTCGGCCTCGCATGGCTCGCAGTCCCTTCGGCGATGCCTGCATACGGCCTGCGAGCCCATGCCCACCTGATGTTGCTCGGCTTCGTCGGCATGATGATTTTCGGAATCGGCCTGCACGTGCTGCCGCGCTTCACCGGGCGTGCGCTCTTCTCGGAGCGCCTCGCCGACGCGCAATTCGCCCTCGTCAACCTCGGTCTCCCGGCGATGGTGATTGGCTGGCTCGCGGGCGCACGCGTGGCTGTCAACGCGGGCGGCGCACTGTCATGGGCGGGTCTCGTGCTGTTTGCGGTCAACGTCGTCGCAACCGTCCGCCCCTGGGCACGGCGGTGACGACCGATGGTTGAGTACAACGGCTGCGAACTTCCCGAGGACGTCTGGTACGACCTCGACTACCTGTGGGCGAAGCCGAACGAGGACGGTACGTTTACCGTCGGACTGACGGACCCCGCCCAGACGATGGCTGGACGTGTTCTCGCCGCGACCTTTCGCAAGCCCGGCACTCACCGCCGCGCTGGCCGCCACCTCGGAACGCTCGAGTCGGGCAAATGGGTGGGTGGAATTCCGGCGCCCTTCGACGGGACCATCGAACGCATCAACCCGGCCGTCGTGGCTGACCCCGGCCTGGTCAATGTGGCTCCGTACAGCGATGCGTGGCTCATGGCGCTGCGCCCCGACGACCAGCAAGCGGCCTACCAGCGGCTGACACGGGGTCCGGCAGCAATCGAGGCGCTCAAGGCCTGGATCGACAAGTACGAACTGCAGTGCATGCGGTGCACCCAGTGACCATCACGGTGCAGTTGCTGGTATCGGAGTGGTGCGAGCCGTGCCGCGGGGCGGAGGAAGTCTGGCGGCTGGTCGCGCAAAAGAAGGACTTCGCCTTCGAGGTCCTCGACGTCGGCCAGCGCGAGGGCCGCGCGATCATCGCGCGTGTCGGTCTGAAGACGGTGCCAGCGACCGTGATCGACGGTGTACTCAGGCACGTCGGTGTGCCGACGAGCAAAGAGGCCCTCGAGTTCGTCGCCACCGCCCCGGACAAGACCGCGCGCAGCGCGCAATACGTCGGAATGACACTGGAGGCGACCAGCCGCTGGGCGATCGCCGCTGCAGCGGCCTATCTCGCGCTCGCCGGATCCGCTCTGGTACTCGGCGGAGGTATCGCGGGTGATGCGCCGTGGCGCGGACCGGCCCTGCACGCCTTCGGACTCGGGTTCGCGGCATTCAGTGTCTTCGGGCTGGGAGAACACATGCTGCCCCGATTCACGGGCGCGCCTATTCGCGGCGGATGGATCGCATCGGCTCAGCAAGGCCTCGCTCACGCTGGAACACTGCTCCTGGTGGCAGGGTTGGCTGGCGGACAGCGCGTGGTTGCGCTCCTGGGCGGCGCGCTGGCGTGGTCAGCTTTCGCGCTCTTCGCGGCCAGGCTCGTCCCGGTATTGCGGAGTCCGGGTCCCAGGCGCACGTCCTAGGCCTGCGGGCGCACGAACAGGAAATAGAGCAGGAGCACGCCGGCGATGAACCATGACGTGCCGCGCACTACTCTCGCTCTCCCGCCGAGCACCTTCACCAACGGATAGCTGATGAAGCCCAGCGCGAGGCCGTCGGCAATGGAATAGCTCAGCGGTATACCTGCCACGACCAGGAACGACGGCAGCAGCTCGGTGAAGTCGTTCCAGTCGAGATTCGCGACGTTGCGCAGCATCATCGCACCCACGAGCACCAGCGCCGGTGCCGTAACCGGCGCGTAGCCGCCCAGCATCGCGATGACCGGGCTGAAAAGCAGCGCCACCAGGAACAGCCCCGCCACCGTGACGGCAGTGAGGCCGGTACGCCCGCCCTGCTCCACACCCGTCGCACTCTCGATGTAACTGGTGACCGTGCTGGTGCCGAGGCAGGCCCCGGCGACCGTGCCAACTGCATCCGACACGAATGCCTGCCTGGCGCGCGGAAGCCTGTTGTCCCGCATGAATCCGGCCTGCTGCGCGACCCCCACGAGTGTTCCGACCGTGTCGAAGAACACCATGAACAGGAAAATGGCGATGAAGGGCGCCATCGCCACGGTCAGCGCCCCCGCCAGATCCATCTGGAAGAGCGTCGGGGCCAGCGAGGGCGGCGCAGCCACCACCTCCTCCGCCAGCTGGAACTTCGTCATCAAGGCTGACTGGCTGACCGCCGGGGAGCCGGCCACCGCTGCACCGAGGTGCGGCAGCGCGAGCTTGAGCAGGATGGCCGATGCGCCCGCCGCGAGGATGCCCCAGAGAATTGAACCGGGTACCCGCCGTGCATAAAGCCCTGCAGCCACCAGTAAGCCGACGAAGAAGACAGCCAGGTCCGGCGATGCGAAATTCGGAGTGAGCTTCACAGCCGTGCCCGGGTCCTTGATGATCAGCCCGGCGTTCTGCAATCCGATGAAGGCGATAAACAGTCCGATCCCGGCCGCGATCGCGCTCTTCATGCTCGGGCTGATCGAATTCATCACGGCCTCGCGCGCTCCGATCAGCGACAGCGCCAGGAAGAGCACGCCGGAAATGAACACCGCGCCCAGGGCCGTGGCCCAGGGCACTGCAGCACCCGCAGCAGCGGCGGCGGGGATCGCCGAGAACACAAAGAAGAAGTTTTCCCCCATGCCCGGCGCCTGGGCGATGGGGTAGCGGGCATACAAGCCCATGATTGCCGACGCCAGCGCAGCTGCGAGGCAGGTCGCCGTGGTGATCGCGCCGAAGTCCATGCCCGTGGGCTGCCCGAACATCACGCCGGACAGCACCGCCGGCTGCACGAAGATGATGTAGGACATCGTCAGGAACGTCGTCGCCCCGGCCACGACTTCGGTGCGTACCGTGGTCCCGTTCTCGCGCAGGCGGAATAGACGGTCGAGCATGACGGTTTCTAATTATCGCTCTTTATCGTGGAGCCGACGCATCGTCAGCGTGGGCGCCAGTCGCGATACTGCAAGTGAGCCGGCACCCGAGGCGTAGTCCCTTCCCGCTCTGCAAACCTCTCCGCCAGCCACTGGAACCACTCGCCGATGGTATCCCGTCCCGTCTCCTGACGCTCGCCGGCAAAGTAGGCCTGAAGCCGTTGCCATGACACCGAAATCGGGCCGCTGAAGAAATCGTCCACCAGGTCCATGCTGACTTCGCCTCTGTAAATGAGGACTCCGGGACTCTCCCTGGTCGTGGTCAGCGCGTAGACGAGGTGGAGATCGTCTCCGAGACGACTTCGGGCAGGCGGTAAACGAGGACCAGCGCCTTGGCAAACTCCGGAGTCTGGAATGCGTGCAGCAATTCCATCGGTGCCTCGTGGTTTCGCTCGTTGCGGTACCTGCGTGTTTCATAGACAGCGAACCCGACGCCGGCAACTACCGCCACTGCCTGGACGGCCTGGAACAGCACTTCTGCATTCATCGCGGACTCCTCCCGGCACCCAGGCCGCATGCCGGGCCCAGACTACTCCGGTATCGTCAGGCCGAATCAGCAGCTGCCTGTCGTGGCTGGCGGTCGATGGCATTTTCGCTCCCGCCCCTCAATAATCACTCCCGAAACAGGGGATCCGACCGTGCCGCAGTGCATGGTCGGTCCCGCCAACTCCGAGAGAGCAGGGAGAGTTTGTGCTGAAGTGGAGACTGATGCTGTCGACGCTGCCGGTCGTGACAGTGATCCTCGGTGTGAAGCTGTTCCTGGAACTCGGGATGGGTTTCCAGGGGCTGATCGATTTCTCGGACGTGGGAATCATCCTCACTGCCGGAGTGTTCCTGATCGGGTTTCTCCTTGCCGGCACGATGGCCGACTACAAGGAGGCGGAGAAGTTGCCCGCCGAGATTTCCTGCACGCTCGAGACGATCGAGGAAATCTTCCTGCTGGCGGCCACCGATCGCCCGGCCCTCGAGCTGCCCGAGCTGCGGCGCGAGTTGCTGGCGATGACCGATGCCATCAAGGATTGGCTGCTTCGGCTACGCTCGACACCGGAGGTGTACGCGGCGATGAGCCGGCTGAGCGGGGTCTTGCAGCAACTGGAGCGTGCGGGCGCCGGCCCCTACGCCTCCCGGGCCGTGCCCCAGCTGCTCATGGTGCGCCGGAGCGTGAGCCGCATCGACGTGATCGTACGCACCGGCTTCCTGCCACCGGCGTATGCCCTGCTCGAGGTACTCATCGTCATGATCATCTCGCTGATGATGATCGCGCAGTTCAGGAGCGTCGTCGCCGAATGCCTCCTGGTACCGTTCGTCAGCATGGTCAACATCTACATGCTGCGACTCATCAAGGACGTCGACAATCCCTTCGACTTCCAGGGCGGCGCCAGGGACCACACGGCCGGCGAGGTCGCCTTGTTTCCGCTCGACGAATACCGCGCAAGGCTGGCCGCCCGGCTGGAAGTGCGCAACCAGGCGGGATGATGCACGCCCCGCAGAGGATCAATTCAGCGGGCGGATGCCAAGCGAGCGGCACAGCGCGTCAGGGTCCAGCAACGTTCCATCCTTCACGACCATGCGCAAGCGCCGGACGTCGGAGATATTCAGGCTGGGATCACCGTCCACGATGATCATGTCCGCCAGCTTGCCCGGGGCAATCGATCCGAGTTCGTTGCCACGACCCGCCAGGCGAGCCGCCTCCAGCGTGGCAATGCGCAGCACCTCGGCCGCCGGCACGCCGGCCTGGACATAGAGTTCCAGTTCACGGGCCAGTGAAAAGCCGGCCATCGCGTCGGTGCCCGCGACGAACGGGATACCCGCCCGCCGCAATGCCATCAGCATCTGCTGCATGGCGCGAAAGGCAGCGCGATACCGCGCGTCGCTCCCTTCGGGCACCGGCAGCCCTCCTTCGAGGAAGCCACGCCGCACGAGCACGGGCATCCGGTCCGCCACCGCCGCATATACTGCAGAGACCTGCCCGGGACGATCCGTGAAAAGCGCTTCGAACGCGCCCAGCGTCGGGTCGATCGTGACCTTGCGCTCCTTGAGCAGCGCCAGGAACCTCTGTACGCGTTCAGAACGGAGATCGATGTCAGGTGCGCGCTCCGCCACGGCGGTGAATCGCGCCGGCGTCCGGGTGTCCTTCACTTCGTCGAAGAGGAAGTTGAGAAACAGCATGTTCATGTGCTGAATCTCGTCGTACCCCGCACGCACTGCCTGCTCGGCAGTCATGAATGCGGGGACATGGCCACCCACGCGCATTCCGTGGCGGCGGGCCTCGTCGACGATGACGCGCACGAGTTGCGGGTCGACCGAACTGTAGATCTTGACCATGGGGAGACCCGCTTCGGCCATCGCCTGGACCGCAGCGCGTGCCTCCGACTCGTTCGACACCAGCACCTGCGTCGGCGCCTGGAACGGGCCGCGACCATCGATGATCCCGGCGAACGTGACGCGGGGGCCGAGGGCCTCCCCGGTGTCGAACACCCGCAGGCGCTGCGGCTTGTCCGCTTCGGCCGCCATGTCGCGAACGCTCGTAACGCCCGCGGCGAGGAACAGCGCGCCGTCGTCGAGGTCCGGATGAGTGTGCATGTCCCAGAGGCCCGGCAGTAGCGCGCGGCCGGTGGCATCGATCCTCTCGGCCCCGGGCGGGATGGCGAGCGAGCCATCGGGACCGACGGCGGTGATCCGGTTCTGCGAGACGATCACCGTCGTTCCGCCGCGCATCCGCCCGGATTCCGCCTCGAAGAGGTTCGCGTGCTGGATGACCAGCGGAGACGTCGGCATGCGTCGCAGCTGCCGGGCCAGCTCGGCGCGACGCAGGGCGTCCTTGCGGTTCTGCTCGTCACGGAGAGCCTCCACGGCCGGCTCCCAACCAGCCCTCACCAGCGACGAAAAGCCGTCCAGAATCGCGAATGTGTCGCCGTCTTCGTCGAGCCACACGTTGGTGGGCTGGAACCCGAGGCCCGTGATCGCGTACAGCGTCACGCGACGCGACTGCCCACCCGCCGAAGCCTCGATCTCGGTGAGCTGCGTCAGTTCGGCCTCGCCCTGGGGGAGCAACGGCATGCGGTGATGCGGGGCATTGCGCAGGGCGCGGGTGAGCAGCCCGGATTCGTCTGGCACGCCCGACTGGCTCAGGTAAAAGGCGGGCTCGCCGATTCGGCGCGAACCAGCCTCGACCTTGCTTTTCCAGGTCGCGTTGCCGTCGGCGACCGCGAAACGCTCGGCGATGGGCGACCCGAAATAATCGTTGCCCGAAGTTGCGACCGAGGTCGGCACGCCGCGTACATCGAGCGCGATCCGTGACGTCAGCGCGGGCCCCCGCCCTCGATCGTTGTACGCAAACGTGACCTCGCGCGACCCGTCGCGAAGGACGCAGACCGTCTGGAAGCCGGCGCGGTT
>Ga0079037_100000517_pt1 | contig 17772 bp, 16 predicted proteins | sample Mud3Dept4metaG_FD_71479 | JGI IMG/M metagenome (GOLD analysis project Ga0079037, IMG submission 71479) | Freshwater wetland microbial communities from Ohio, USA, analyzing the effect of biotic and abiotic controls - Mud 3 Core 4 Depth 4 metaG | ecosystem: Environmental > Aquatic > Freshwater >... | reverse complement strand
GCGGCCGGCGCTCCGACTCCCGCCGGAGCGGCCACGCCGGCGCCGGCCCGGGCCTGCATCTCGCCGAGCTGCTGGGAGACCTCGCGAAGCCGCCGGTTTGCCTCCTCGAGCTTTCCCGCGAGCGTCTGCATCTCGCGGATCAGGTCGTCGAACTTCGTCCCGATCTCGGCGTTCGAGCGGAGAAGGGCCGTCGACTGCTTGCCGAGGTTGTCGTTCAGCTTCTGGACCTCCTCGCGCGAGCTGGCCTGGGCCGCGACGGCGTCCACCTTCTTCTCCACGTTGTTGATCTGGCGGTGGAGCCCCTCGATGTCGCTGCCGCTGACGCAGCCCCCGAGCAGGAGGGCGGCGGAGACCGGGAGGAGCGCGAGGAAGCGGGAGAGCGGCGTCATCACTTGGCCGTGACCACGAAGTGGGCGCGCCGGTTCTTCTGGAAGCACTCCTCGGTCCGGTCGGTGCAGAAGGGGCGCTCTTTCCCGAAGGAGATGGTCTGGAGGCGGCCGGCGTCGATCCCGAGCGAGGTCAGGAAGTCCTTCGCCGACCCGGCACGCCGCTGGCCGAGGGCCAGGTTGTACTCGCGGGTGCCGCGCTCGTCGCAGTGCCCCTCGACCGTCACCTTGAGCGAAGGCCACTTCCGGAGGAACTCGGCGTTCGACGTCAGCGCGTCCTTGGCGTCCGGCCGGATGTCCGCCTTGTCGTAGTCGAAGAAGACCGGCTTCAGGTAGCCCGAGATCTCCGCGAGCGTCCGGTCCGTCACCTTCACCTCCGGCACGGCGGAGGGCTTCGGCGGCGGCGTCGGGATCGCGACGGGCGTCACCGGGGCCGCCGGCGGCGGCGTCGGGGTGGGAGCCGGGGCAGCCTGCGGCGGCGGAGCCTTCGAGCAGGCGACCGAGAGGACGACGAGTACCGCAGCGACGAAGAAGCCGGACGGGCGCGAAAGACGGGTCATCGAAGGGTCCTTTCTCGGCGGGACGGTTCCGGACGCGGAGCGCCGGAGGGTGCCGCCGGTCTACGGGCGGGCGCGGTCATTCTAGCGTCTTGGACCAGGAGGGCGACGTGTTGTTCCCGATCGACGTCAGAGTCTTCGGCGAGGTGCCGTCCACGTTCGCGACGACGATCTGGGTCGAGTGATCGTCCGTCACCTCCCACGCGATCTTCGAGCCGTCCGGAGACCAGGTCGGGTTCTCGTGGGCGCCCGGACCCGTCGAGATCTGGAAGATCCGGCCCGAAAGGAGGTCGAGGACGCAGATCTGGAACTCCCCCTCGTTCCGGCAGGCCATGGCGATCCGCGAGCCGTCCGGCGAGAAGGCCGCCTCGTCGTTCCAGTTCCCCGCCAGCGTCACGCGCCGGACGTTGGCTCCCTCGCCGTCCATCAGGTAGATCTGGGGCGAGCCCTGGCGGTTCGACGTGAAGGCCATCTCGCGCCCGTTCGGGGCCCAGCGGGGGGTCGAGTCGACGGCGGAGTTGTCGGTCAGCCTGCGGAGGCCGGTTCCGTCGAGTCCGACGACGAAGATCTCGGGGTTCCCGCGGACGCTCCCGCAGAAGGCGAGCGTCTTGCCGTCCGGCGAGAAGGAGGGGGACGAGTTGAGTTCCGTCGAGACGGGGACCGGCTTCGAGTCCCCGCCCCCCGAGCCGACGACGAAGAGGCCCGGGGGCCCTTTCACGAAGGACTGGTAGACGATCTTCTTTCCGTCGGGCGACCAGTCCGGGGCGAGCGAGAGGTCGCGGTTGTACGTGAGCCGCCACTGGTTCTCGCCGTCCCAGTCCATCAGGTAGACCTCCTTCTCGCCGCGCCCTCCCTTCGGCGTGTTCCGGTCGGAGATGAAGGCGAGGCGGGCGAGGAAGGGGCCCGGCTTTCCGGTGAAGCTCCGGACGATGTCGTTCGCGAGCGTGTGGGCGATCCGCCGCGCCCCGCGCATCTCGCTCGTGTAGGCCTTCCCGAGCCGCGGCTGCAGGGTCTTCAGGTCGTAGAGCTGCGCCTCGATCTCGATCCCGGTGGCCGTCGGCGACACCCGCGTGTCGAGGAGGAGCTGCGCGCCGCCTGCAATCCAGGCGTCCCCCTCCTCGCGGGAGCGCGGGGGGCGCGACCCCTTCGGATAGAGAGCGGGGTCGGAGACGAGGAAGAGCGGATGGCTCGCGAGGTCGTCCGTCAGCGTCTTCCAGAACGGGTCGACGGCGTTCGCCTTCAGCTCCGGGGTGAGGGGCGAGATCGGGACCGGGATGGCGAGAGGCGTCCGGGCCCCGCTCGGACGCGCGATCTCGACCGTGATGATCGTCTCCTGCGGTGAACCGGCCGGAAGTGGGGGAGCCGCCCCGTTCGGCGTCGCGGGGGGCGCGGACGGGGACGGAGTCGGCTGCTGCGCCGGCGCGGCCGCCGCGGCGGCGAGGATGACGGACAGGGCGAGAGCACGGATCTTCAAGAGGTCCTCCGGTCGCGGTTCATCGGAAGCGGAGATGGACGCCGACGTGCTCCCCCGGGAACTCCGGGGGAAGCGGCGGCAGCGGATTGGCCGAGTAGACGGCGCGCACGGCGGCCCGGTCGTAGACGCCGACGCCCGAGGGGGTCATCAGCCTGACCTCGGTGATCCGGCCGTCCCGCTCGATCCGGAAGCTGACGACCGCCGTCGTTCCGTCGGCCACCTCGGGCTTGAGCCAGTTCGCGCCGATCAGGTTCAGCAGCTGCTCCACGTAGAAGGCGAAGGGAAAGTCGACGTCGAGGGCCGCGACCGACGTGCCGAAGCTGAGGTTCGCCCCGGCCCCCTCCGAGGCGCCGTTCCCGCCGGCGGCGGGGAGCTCCACGACGGGGGGCGGCGCCTTCTTCTTCGAAAGCGGATCGGGCATCGCCGAGGCCGACGGGACCGGCTTCTGGCTCAGCTTCTCGATCACCCGCTTCGGCTTCGCGGCGGGCTCGGGAAGGGGGGTCGGCGCCGGGGCCGGCGCGGCCTGCGGCCGACCCGGGAGCGAGGCGGGGGAGACGACCCGCACGGGAAGGGCGACGGGGACCAGCGTCACCGGGCGCGGGCGCGAGACGAGGACGAGAAGGACGACGAAGGCCGCGTGCGCCGCGAAGGAGACGAGCGGCCCGAACGCCGGAGGCGCGTCCGCGATCGCCAGCCGCCGCTGGAGGATCTCCGAGACCGTCACGGGCGATCCAGGCTCCGAAGCTCCGTCACCATGCCGAGGCTCTCGACGCCCAGGCGATTCAGGGCGTCCATCGTTTCGACCACGACGCCGTACGAGAGGTTCCGGTCCGCCTTCAGGTAGATCGCCTTGCTCCGACGGTTGCGGAGGATGATCCGGAGCCGCTCGGCGAGCTGGCCCTTCGGGATCGGCGTCTCGTTCAGGTAGTAGACCTGCCCTCTCGTGATCGAGAGGATGAGGGGGTCTTCCGGCTGCTGCGGGAGGTTCTGCGCGACCGCCTTCGGGAGCTGGACGTCGATCCCCTGCTGGAGAAGGGGCGCCGTCACCATGAAGATGACGAGGAGGACGAGCATGACGTCGACGAGCGGCGTCACGTTGATGTCCGAGAGCGCGTGGGTCTCGTCGTCGAGGCGGAAGGACATGGCGGCTCGTCGCGCCTCAGGTGAAGTGGCGCTCGGCGAGGTTCAGGAACTCGAGCGCGAAGTCGTTCATCTCGGCGCGGATGACCCGGACCTTGCCGTTGAAGTTGTTGTAGGCGATCAGGGCGGGGACCGCGGCCACGAGGCCGGCGGCCGTGTTGATGAGGGCCTCCGCGATTCCGGGCGCGACGGCGACGATGGAGGTCGAGCCCTTCGCGGCGATCTGCGAGAAGGAGACCATGATTCCCCACACCGTCCCGAAGAGCCCGATGAAGGGGGTGGCCGAGGCCGTCGTCGCGAGGAACTGCATCCTCCGCGTCAGGCGGGTCGTCTCGACTCCGGCCGCCCGCTGGAGGGCGCGCTCGATGGCCGGCAGGCTCCTGACGAAGAGGCGGTTGCTGTCGGCCGGCGCCACGTCGCGTCCGTCGCGGACCTGCTGGTCCAGCTCGGCGTACCCCGACCGGAAGATGCCGACGAGCGGGCTCGCCTCGAACCGGTCGCAGACGGAGAGGACGTCCGCGAACTTCCGGCTCTTCCGGAAGTGGTGGAGGAAGCCCCGGGTCTGGGTCCGCGCCCGTGCGAAACTCCACGCCTTGGCGACGATGATGGCCCAGGAGGCGAGGGAGAAGAACGCCAGGACGCCGAGCACCGACTTGGCCGTCCAGCCGGCGCTCAGGAAGAGCTGGAGGACCGTGTTCCCGCCGGCTTCCGTCATGTACGTCCCTGGTTCACTCCTGCGACGGACCGGTCGCCGGCCCTCTCCGCAAGGTAGCACGGGGCTTCCGGCCGGGTCAAAGACGGTGACGGCCGTCGCACTTCTGGCCCTCCTCTTCCTCGCCGGCGTCGGCCGGGCCGAGGAGATCCTTCCCCTGTCGAAGGTCGTTCCCGGGATGAAGGGGTATGGCCTGACGATCGTCGAAGGGACGAAGGTCGAGCGCTTCGACGTCGAGGTCCTCGGCGTCGTTCCCAACCTCTCCCCGGGGAGGGCCGTCATCGTCGTCCGCGCCTCCGGCCTCGGCCTGGAGAGGAGCGGCATCGTCGCCGGGATGAGCGGGAGTCCCGTCTACCTCGAAGGGAAGCTCGCGGGAGCGCTCTCGAGCGGCTTCTCCTTCTCCAAGGAGCCGATCGGCGGCGTGACGCCGATCGAGCCGATGCTGGCGATCGAGGGCAGTCCCGGCGCGGGGCCCCCTCCTCCGACGGCCGCTTCGGCCGGCGTGCCGGGTGCGGCCGCCGTCCTCGCCGCGCTCGCCTCTCCGGACGAGGAGCGCCTGGGCGCCCTCACGCGGCGGTTCGAGGAGCTCGCGGCCGTCGTTCCGGCCCCGGCCCGGTCGCTCCTCGCCCCCTCCTTCGCGGGCTTCCCGGCGGAGACGCTCGTCCGAAACGCGCCCGTCCTCGTCCGTCTCGGCTTTCCCGCGGCGGAGCTGGCCGCGACCGCCGGCGCCGCCCCGGCGTCGACGGACGCGCCGGCGGGGCCTCTCGTGCCGGGGGCCGCGATCTCGGCCCTTCTCGTGGACGGCGACCTGCAGCTCGGGGCGACCGGAACGGTCACGCGCGTCGACGCCGAGGGGCGCTTCCTCGCGTTCGGTCATCCGTACCTCGGGCTCGGCGAGCTGGAGCTCCCGGTCGCCCCCGCCCGCGTCGTCACCGTCCTCCCGAGCGTCTACCAGTCCTTCAAGATCGGGTATCCCGCCTCGGCCGCCGCCTGGAGGACGACCCGGGACCGGGACAGCGGCATCGCCGGGCGGACGGACCGGACCGCGCCGATGGTTCCCGTCCGCTTCCGCTTCGTGTCGGGGAAGACGACGCGCGAGCTCGCCTGGCGGATCGCCCCGAACCCGCGACTCCTCCCGCTCCTTCTCGCACTGTCGATGGACGGCGCCCTGACGACGTCCGACCCGACGCCCCGGGACCGGACGCTCCGGATCCGGATCTCCTTCGAGACGGCGGCCGGGGCCGTCTCCTGGGAAGACCTCGTTTCGGGCTCGCGCGCCAAGGAGACCGCCGTCATGACCTCGGCGGTCCTCGCAGGCCTCCTCTCCGACAACGAGCTGGCCGATCCGAAGATCCAGAGCGTTTCGATCGACGTCGCGAGCGAGGCCGGCGAACGGCGCCTCCGGATCGTCGAAGCGGCCCTCCTGTCCCGGAAGGTCGCGCCGGGGAAGGACGTCGTCGCGACCGTCCGCCTCGCCGACCGGAGGGGAGCGGAGCGGACCGAGGTCCTGCGGCTCCGCGTCCCGGCCGAGCTTCCGGACGGCCGCGCCACCGTCGTCATCGGGGACGGGAACGTCCTTTCCGGCCTCCGCTTCTCTCTGCAGCCCGGCGAGCCGAGGTCCCTCGCCGACCTCCGCCGGTTCATCTCCCGGATCGTCCCGGCCGACCGCCTCACCGCCGCGCTCGTCGTCCCGGGGCGCGGAGCGGCGACCGGCCCGGCCACCCTCTCGGCGCTCCCTCCGACGGCCGCCGTTCTCCTGAACGACCTCAATCCGGGCGAGGGAGCCCGGGCGACGACCGGCTCCCGGATCGCCGCGGAGGAGATCGTCGTCCTCGACCGCCCCGCCGCCGGCTCGATCCGGCTCGACTTCGAAGTGGAGCGGCCGCGCTCGTGAGCGCGACTCCGCTCCGGACCCCGGAGGACCTCCCCGTGCTGAAGACCCTCGTTCTGGCTTCCGCCCTCCTCGGCGCCGCGCCGCTCTCGGGCGCGACGACCCGGATCGCCGCGACCGCGTCGGCGCGAGACTTCCTCGCGGGCGACGCGAAAGGGACGGCCGTGACGGCCGACGGGCGTCTCACGCTCGGCGTCCCGCTCGGCAACAGGACGTGGCCCGAGGACGCGGCGGACGCCGTCATCTTCGCCGCGGCCGCGGACCCCCACGGGCGCGTCTACGTGGCGACGGGCGGAGGGCTCGGACGGCTCTTCGTCTCCGAGCCCGACGGAAAGGTCTCGCTCCTCTTCCGGTCCGAGGAGCCGAACGTGACGGCCGTCGCCGTCGGCCCGGACGGCACGGTCGTCTGCGCGTCGTCGCCGAACGGGCGCCTCTACCGGATCGACCCGAAGGCGAAGGACCCCGCGGTGTCCGGGACCGACTGGGGCTCGCCGCAGGAGGCCGCGATCTGGGCGCTCGCCTTCGCGAAGGACGGCACGCTCTACGCGGGAACCGGGAACAAAGGGCGGATCTGGCGCCGGTCGCCGGCGGGGAAGCTGGAGATGGCGAGCGAGCTGGAGGACGTCCACGTCCGTTCGCTCGCCGTCGGCCCCGACGGCACGGTCTACGCCGGGACGTCGGACCGCGGCCTCGCCATCGCAATCGCGCCGGACGGACGGAAGCGGACGATCTACGACTTCCCGCGCCCCGAGGTCGTCGGCGTCGTCCTCGACGCGAAGGGAACTCTCTTCGTCGCGGCGTCCGCCGCCGAGGCCTCGGCGCCCCGCACGACGCTGGCGGACGCCCGGACGACCCGTCCCACGCCGACGCCGACGCCGTCGCCAACGCCCCTTCCCTCCGGAGAGGAGGAGACGCCCCGCGGAACCGTTTCCCTCTCGACCCGGACGTCGCGCGTGGCGCCCGCCCCGACGCCCGCGGGCGGAGGGAGCGGGGAGATCGTCTCCGTCGGGCCCGACGGCTTCGCGGAGCCGGCGTGGACCTTCCCGGACGAGACGATCTACTCGATCCGGACCGACGGCGAGGGGGGCCTCGTCATCACGACCGGCCCGCGCGGCCGGGTCTACGTCTGGAGTGGCCGGCGGGTCCGCCTCGTGGCGCAGACGGGAGAACGGGTCGCCGTGGCGGCGCCCGCGGTCGGTGCGTCGCTCGCCGCGGTCTCGATGGGATCCCCCGGCGTCTTCCGCCCCGCCTCCGCCCCCGCCGCCGGGACGTTCACCTCGTCGGTCCGCGACGCGTCGCGGCTCGCGACATTCGGCCGGCTCCGATGGGAAGGTACGGCCCCGGCGGGGGGCTCCGTCACCTTCGCCGTCCGCGCCGGGAACGCCGAGAAGCCGGACGCCACCTGGACGGACTGGAGCGGGCTCGCCGCCGACGGATCGGCGAAGCTCCCGGCCGCGCGCTACTTCCAGTATCGGGCGACGCTGTCGCCGGGCCGCGACGGTGCGGCGCCGGTCGTGGAGCGCGTGGAGTTCTCCTACGCCGAGCGGAACGCCCGTCCCGTCCTCGAGAACCTGACCGTCCTCGAGCCCGGAGCGGTCTTCACGCGGAGCGGCGCGTCGGGAGGGAACGTCCTCTCCGTGACGAATCCCGACGAGAGCGGCATCTACTCGGGTCTCGAGCCGGCGCGCGAGCCGGCCACGGCCGACACGGCGGGGCGCCGCCTCTTCCGGAAAGGCTTCCGGACCGTCACGTGGCGGGGCACCGACCCGAACGGCGACCCGCTTCGATACGACCTCGAGGGGCGGCGCGAGGGGACGGAGTCCTGGTTCCCGATCCGGAAGGACCTCGAAGACTCCTTCTTCTCCTTCGACACGACGGCGCTCCCCGACGGGCGCTACCGCTTCCGCGTCACGGCCGGCGACCGCGCCGGGAACGCCGAGTCCGAGGCCCTGACGGCCTCGGAAGAGACCGTCGTCACCATCGTCGACAACACGCCACCCGTCCTGAAGGTCGAGGCCGCGCGCGTCGACGGTCCCTTCGTCGAGGTCCGCGTCGTCGCGACGGACGCCCTCTCGCCCGTCACGAAGGGAGAGGGAGCCGTGAACGCCGACCGGTGGCGGCCGCTCGCCGCCGCCGACGGCGCGGCCGACTCTCCGGAGGAACGGTTCGTCCTCCGCGTCCCGAAGCCGGAGAAGGGGGCCCTCCTCTCCGTCCGCGTCCTCGACGCGTCGGGCAACTGGTCCGCCGCCGCCGTCGAGTACCCGAAGGACTTCAAGTGAGGCGCCTTCCGATCGGGACCGTCCTCCTGGCCCTCGTCCTCGCCGCGTGCGGCCAGCGGGGGAAGCATGCGGAGTCGGTCGTCACCCGGCGACTGGAAGGTGAGCCGAAGACGCTGAACCCCCTCCTCGTCACGACCGACCCGGAGAACGTCGTCCTCGCCCTCCTCGAGCGGAACCTCCTCGAGTACGACGAGAAGCTCGAGCTGGTGCCGGGTCTCGCGGAGAGCGTCGAAGCCTCGCCCGACCATCTCTCCTACACCGTCCGGCTCCGCGAGGGGGTCCGCTGGGAGGACGGGCGGCCGGTGACGGCCGGGGACGTGGCCTTCACGGTCCGGACGCTCGTCGACCCGAAGACGCCGGCCCTGTCGCGGAAGAGCTACTGGGACGGACTCGAGAAGGTCGAGGTCGTCGACGAGCGGACGGCGCGCGTCGTCTTCCGCGAGCCCTACGCCGGGCGCCTTCAGGCCTTCAACCTTCCCCTCATCCCGGAGGCCGACTACCAGGGAACCGACGTCAACACGAATCCCCGGAACCGCGCGCCGCGGGCCAACGGCCCCTACCGCCTCGGGCGGTGGGACGCGGGCCGGTCCCTCGAGCTGGTCATCAACACGCAGTATTTCGGCGAGAAGCCCGGCCCCGAGCGGATCGTCTTCCGAGTCGTCCCCGAGAACGCCGCCGCGTTCCAGGCCCTTCTCGCGGGCGAGATCTCCGAGATGCGGGTCACGTACGAGCAGAAGAGGCGGCTCGACGGGGAGCCCTCCGCAGCGGCGCGCCCGCTCGTCTTCGACGAGCTGTCGTACACCTACCTCGGGTGGCGGAACGACCACCCGCTCTTCTCCTCGCCCGGAGTCCGGCGCGCCCTGACGATGCTGATCGATCGGGAGACGATCGCGAGGACGCTCTACGGAGGCCTCGCGAAGCCCGCCTCCGGCCCGATGCCGCCCGGACTCTGGCCCTTCGACCCGGCGATCGAGCCGTGGCCCTTCGACCCGAAGGGAGCCGAGGCCGCCCTCGACGCGGCCGGATTCCGGAAGGGGCCCGACGGCATCCGGAAGCGGGGCGGCGACCGCTTCGCCTTCGACCTCTCGCTCGGTGCCGGGAGCGACCTGCAGCGGCAGATCGTGGAAGTGATCCAGCAGTCGTTCCGGAAGGCCGGGATCGAGATGTCGATCCGCCCGATGGAGTGGGCCGCCTTCGCCTCGAAGATCGACGCAGGGGAGTTCGACGCCGCCATCCTCTCCTACAACCTCGATCCGAACCCCGACCTCGCCGTCTACTGGCACTCGCGGGAGAGGGCGCCGAAGGGGTGGAACACCTCCGGCTACTCGAACCCGAAGGCCGACGCCCTGATGGACCGCCTCCGGGCGACGTTCGACCGCGACGAGGCGCGGCGGCTCTACGCCGAGCTCCTCCGGATCCTCCACGAGGACGAGCCGGTCACCTTCCTCCACAACGTGAAGACGCGCTGGGGGCTCTCGAAGGGGCTCGAGGGGGTCCGGACCTCTCCGATCGGGCTCTTCCTGTTCTGGCCGGGGGGTTCGGCGTGGCGCCTGAGCCCGGGGACCGCGCCGCTCTGAGGCGTCCGTGAGCCTCGCCGGCGACGCGTTTCGACTCCTCGTCCCGGGAACGATCCTCGTCCTGCTCCTCATGTCAGCGCTCTGGGCGCTCCACCTGAGGCTCAGGAACGCGAGCATCGTCGACGTCGGCTGGGCCGCCGGCCTCGGCCTCCTCGCCGTTCTCTATTCGGCCTTCGGGACCGGGTGGGAGGTCCGGCGCGCTCTCGTGGGCGCCGTCGGAGGTGTCTGGGCGTTTCGCCTCGCCCGCCATCTCCATCTCCGGATCCGCGGCCGACCCGAGGAAGGAAGATACGTGGCCCTTCGCGAGGCGTGGACGAAGGCCGGCCGGAACGTTCCCGCCAGCTTCCTCGCCTTCTTCCTGGCCCAGGGTCTTCTCGACGTCCTCCTCTCCTGGCCGCTGTTTCTGGCCGCCCGGAATCCGCGCCCGTCCCTCTCCCTGTCCGAGATCGCCGGCATCCTCCTCTGGCTCGGTTCTCTCGTCGGCGAGAGCGCCGCCGACGCCCAGCTCGCCCGATTCAAGGCCAACCCGGCAAACGCCGGCCGGGTCTGCCGGGACGGGCTCTGGAACCTCTCCCGCCATCCGAACTATTTCTTCGAGTGGCTGGTCTGGTGCGCCTTCGCCCTCTTCGCCCTCGACGCCCCGTACGGTGTGACGTCGCTGGTCTCTCCCGCCCTGATGCTCTTCTTCCTCCTCCGGGTCACCGGGATTCCGGCCACCGAGGCACAGGCGCTCCGGTCGAAAGGGGAGGAGTACCGCCGGTACCAGCGCGAGGTGAGCGCCTTCGTCCCCTTTCTTCGCCGCCCCTGACGCCGCGTAACATCTCCGCATGCTCGCCTACGCGCTGCGGCGTCTCCTTTCGGCGCTCGCGACGCTTGCCGGCGTTCTGACCCTCGTCTTCCTCCTGTTCGCCGCCGCTCCCGGCGATCCCGCGACCCTCGCCGCCAGAGCGGCCGGGGGCCGCCCTCCGTCTCCCGAAGCGGTCGAGGCGTTCCGGCGGCTGCACGGCCTCGACCGTCCGCTTCCGGTCCGGTTCCTCTCCTGGTCCATCCGGGCGGTCCGGCTCGACTTCGGCCGCTCCTTCCAGGACGGGCGGCCGGTCCGCGAACGGCTCGCCGACGCCCTCCCGGCCACCCTCCTCCTGAACGCCTCGGCCCTCCTCCTCTCCCTCGTCGCCGCCGTCCCGGCGGGTGTGGCCGCGGCGAGGCGCCCGGGAAGCCGCTTCGACCGGACGTCGGCCTTCGTCTTCGACCTCCTCTTTGCGGCGCCGTCGTTCGCCCTCGGCCTTCTTCTCCTTCTCATCTTCTCCGCGAAGCTCCGGTGGACGCCCCTTTTCTCCGATCCGGCGCTCGGCCTTCGCGGCCTCGTTCTTCCGGTGGCGACCCTCGGGCTCGGTGCTCTCGCCCTTCTCTCGCGCTTCGTCCGGACCTGCGTGGCCGCCGCGCTCGGGGATCCGGCCGCCCTCGCCGCGCGGGCCCGCGGCGAGAGCGACGCCGCGGCCCTCCGGCGGGCGCTCCGCCGGTCGGCCGGCGCCTTCTCGGCCCTCGCGTCGGTCCTCGTCCCGGCTCTCCTGACCGGCTCGGTCCTCGTCGAGCGGCTCTTCTCCTTTCCGGGAGCGGGGCGGCTCCTCGCCGACGGCGTCTTCGCACGCGACCTCCCGGTCGTCCTCGGCCTGACGCTCTGTTCGGGGCTCGCCGTCGTGGCCGCCAGCGTCGGGGCCGACCTCGTCTCGGCGTGGCTCGACCCGCGCCTTCGCGACGGCGTTCTCGAGCCCGCCGCGGGAGGGGCCGCGTGAGAGTTCGGAAGGAAGCGCGTCCGGTCCGGGCGGCCACGGGGCTCGGCCTGATCGCCGTCCTCGCTCTTCTCGCCCCCGTCCTCGCGAGGTCGCGCCCGTGGATCGAGGACGCACGCGGCGAGAGCGCCCTCTCGGCGCCGGTGCCGTGGGACCCCGACGCCATCGACCTCGAGCGCCGCCTGAAGCCTCCGGGCGCCGGGCACTGGCTCGGGACGGACGACCTCGGGCGGGACGTCCTCTCCCGGCTCCTCCACGGCGCCCGCGTCTCGGTCGGCGCCGGCCTCCTCGCGAGCGCCGTCGCCCTCCTCGTCGGCTCCCTGCTCGGCGCCCTGTCGGGTCTCGCGGGAGGGCGGGCGGACCGGGCCGTCCTCTTCGCCATCGAGGTCGTCCAGTCGGTCCCGGCCCTGGTTCTCGTCGCGGCCCTCGCCGCGTTTCTCCCGCCGTCGTTCTTCCTCGCCGCCCTTCTGATCGGCCTGACGGCGTGGACCGATTCGGCCCGCCTCGTGAGGGCCGAGTCGAAGCGGCTCCGGAGCGCCGGCTTCGTCGAGGCGGCCCGGGCCGCGGGCGCGGCGAGGGGACGTCTTCTCCTCCGCCACGTCCTGCCGCATGCCCTGCCGCCGGCCCTCGCGACGGCCCCCTACGTCCTCGGCGCCGCCGTCCTGACGGAGGCCGGCCTCTCCTTCCTCGGGCTCGGGACGCCCCCCCCGGCGGCCTCCTGGGGCCGCTCGCTCGCGGACGCGCGCGACCTCCTGATCGATGCCCCCTGGTGCATCCTGCCCCCCGCCCTCGCGCTCGTCCTGCTCGTTCTCTCCGCGCGGCGCCTCGGTGACGCCGTGGCCGAGCGGTCTAGAATCGGGTCCGCGTGACCCGAATCGCCGTCTATCCCGGCTCGTTCGACCCGATGACGAACGGGCACGTCGACCTGATCCGGCGCGGCTGCCACATCTTCGACAAGGTCCTCGTTGCCGTCCTCCAGAACGCCGAGAAGGCGCCCCTCTTCGACGTCCGGGAACGGATCGCGATGATCCGCGCGATCTTCCGGCGCGAGCCGAAGGTGACCGTGAAGGCGTTCTCCGGACTCCTCGTCGAGTTCGTCCGGAAGGAGCGGGCCCACGTCGTCGTCCGCGGCCTCCGTGTCGTCTCGGACTTCGAGTACGAGTTCCAGATGGCCCTCATGAACCGGCGGCTCGACCCCGAGGTCGAGACGATCTTCCTCACGCCGAAAGAGGAGCTGTCGTACCTTTCGAGCCGGCTCGTCAAGCAGGTCCACGAGCTCGGTGGAGACGTCTCCGGCCTCGTCCCGCCTCTTGTCCACCGCGCGCTCCTGAAGAAGCTCCCGCAGCGCGGCGGACGGGATTCCTAGCCGCCGACGAACGCCCGGAAGGCCTCGGCGACCCCGGCCGGTACGAGCCGCGGCCGCCCGTCTCCATCCATGAAGATGTGATGGGTCTCGCCTTCGGCGCCGACGGATCCGTCCGGGAGAATCACCTCGTAGAGAAACGAGCAGCCCCGGCTCTTCAATCCGCCGAACCTCGTCCTGACGGTGACGACGTCGCCGTAGCGGGCGGGTTTCCGGAACCTCGCCCGGACCTCCACGACCGCGATGAAGACCCCCTCCGCCTCCATCCGCGGATAGGGATAGCCGGCCGCCTCGCAGTAGTCGGTCCGCCCCACCTCGAACCAGACGATGTAGTTCGCGTGGTAGACGATCCGCTGCGCATCGGTCTCGGCGTACCGGACGCGCACCTTCGATTCGACCACCGGGCCCGTCGGCCTCATGAAGCCTCCGGAGCCTAGACTAGCCGACATGGGGGTCGAGGCTCTCCTCGCCGGCGACGGCTGGCCGCTCGACGCCGGCGGAGGGCCTCTTCACTTCGAGGCCGACGATCGGCGCCTCACCGCCGACAGACCGGAGCAGCTGGCCGCGGTCCTCTCTGCGCTCGACGACGTGGCGGAATCGGGGGATCCGGACCTTCTCGCCGTCGGATTCGTCTCTTACGAGGCCGGCGTCGTCCTCGAAGGGTCGACCGGGCTGTTCCGGCCCCCGGAGGGAACCCCGCTCGCCGCCTTCGGCCTCTTCCGGCTCGGCTCGGCCCGGCGCGGCTGGCCCGCCGCCGCGTCGGGCTCCCTTTCCTTCGACGGGCGGCCGGCTCCGGAGCCGTCGTTCTCCCTCTCCGGATGGACGGAGGGGGTGGAGGGTGTCCGGGCCGGGATCGCGCGGGGCGACGTCTATCAGGTGAACCTCACGCGCCGGACGCGGTTTCGATCGGCCGTCCGGCCTCTCGCGCTCGCGCGGGCGCTCCACGAGGAGAATCCGGTCGGCTGGGCGGTCACGATCGCGGCGGAGGGCTGGGCGGTCGTCTCCAACTCGCCCGAGCTCTTTCTCGACGCGGACCTGACGGCGTGTCGGGCCGCGAGCGCGCCCATCAAGGGGACGATCGCTCGGGGCCGGACCGAAGAGGACGACGGCGCGGCGAAGGCGGCGCTCCTCGCGTCCGCCAAGGACGCGGCGGAGCACGTGATGATCGTCGACCTCGTCCGGAACGATCTGGGGCGCGTCGCCGAGCCCGGCGGCGTCCGGGTGGAGCGGCTCGGTGCGCTCCGCACCTACCGCCACCTGCACCATCTGGAGTCCCTCGTCGCGGCCCGCCTCGCCCGGGGCACCCGCCTCTCGGACCTGCTCAGGGCCACGCTTCCGGGCGGCTCGATCACCGGAGCGCCGAAGAGGGCGGCCCTCGGCTTCATCCGGAGGGTTGAGCCCTGTCCACGCGGCGCCTACACGGGCGTCGCGGGCTTCGTCCGGGGTGACGGCCGCGCGGTCTTCAACGTGGCGATCCGGACGGCCGTCGTCCACGGCGGGGTCGTCGACTACCACGCGGGAGGAGGGATCGTCTGGGATTCCGAGCCGGCGGCCGAGTGGGCCGAGGTCGAGACGAAGTCCCGGGAGTTTCTGGCCGTCGTCCGCCGCGGCGGAACGGATTCGGAGGGAGAATCGGACCGATGAGACGCCCGGCCGACGTCCCCTTCGACGCCCCCGTGGTCGAGCGGGGGATGGGGTTCTTCGAGACGGTCCTCCTCGTCGGGCGGCGCGCCGTCCTCTGGGAGCCCCACCTCGCGCGCCTCCTCCGGACGCTCCGGCGCTTCTCGCTTCCCGAGCCGGAGCGGGCCCGGATCGACGCCGCCGCCAGCGAGGTCGTGGACGAGGCCGCCCTCCCGCCCGGCGAGGAGCGCGGCCTCCGCCTCGGCTGGATCGCCGTCGGCGCGGATCTCGACGCGCCCGCCTCCTGGCGGCTCGACATCTCGGTCCGGCCGGTGCCGGAGAACACCCTCGCCCGCCGAAAGGGGGCGCATGCGGTCACCCTGCCCACCGACCTCCGGCGCGACACGCCGGAGGTCAAGTCGACGAGCTACTTCGCCGCCCTCCTCGGCCTCCGGATCGCCCGGAACAAGGGGGGCGAGGAGGGAATCTTCACGAACCCTGACGGAACCTGCCTCGAGGGAACCTCGACCTCCCTCCTCGCGTGGAACGGCGGCACGCCGGCGCACGCCCCGAACGGCGCCCTCCCGAGCGTGACCGCGGCGGCCTTCCTCGGAGAGCGCGACCTGCGCCTTCCCCTGACGCCCGGCCTCCTCCGGGAGGGCGCCCTTCTGCTCGGATCTCTCACGCTCGCGGCCCCGATCGTGACGCTCGACAGCGCTCCCTGCGCCGTCCCGCCCGCGATGGCGGAACGGATCCGCGAGTTCAACCAGCGGCTCTTCTCCGACCCGGCGCTCGGCACGATGCTGTAGCGCCGCCGGCGGAGCGGGCCGCGAGTAGACTGGAAACGCGATGGCCACGAAACGCTCCCGCCCGACCCCCTCCCACCCCGCCTCCACCGTCCTCTTCACCGGCTTCCCGGGCTTCATCGGCGCCCGGCTCATCCCGCGCCTTCTCGAGCTCCGCCCGAACGTCCGCTTCGCCTGCCTCGTGCAGGAGAAGTTCCAGGGCGCCGCCCGCGAGGCGGTCGAGGCGATGGCGGCGGCCCACCCCGCCACGTGCGGGCGGCTCGACGTCGTGATCGGCGACATCACAGCCCCGGGCCTCGGCCTCGGCGAGGGCGAGGCCCGGCGGCTCCGGAAGAGCCTCGTCGGCTGCTACCACCTCGCGGCCGTGTACGACCTCGCCGTGGCCCGCGACGTGGCCCTCCGGATCAACGTCGAAGGGACCCGGAACGTCCTCGAGTTCCTCGGCGAGGCGCCGCACTTCCGGAGGCTCGACTACGTCTCGACGGCATACGTCTCCGGGACCGCGGTCGGCGCCTACCGCGAGACCGACCTCGACGTCGGCCAGTCGTTCAAGAACTTCTACGAGGAGACCAAGTTCCTCGCCGAGGTGGCCGTCACCGAGAGCGGCCTGCCGTACACGGTCTACCGCCCGGGAATCGTCGTGGGCGACTCGGGAACGGGGGAGACCGCCAAGTTCGACGGTCCCTACTTCGCCCTGAACGCCATGAACTTCCTCCCGTCGCCGGGCCTCTTCATCCGGATCGGCGGGGGGACGGCCGAGGTGAACCTCGTGCCCGTCGACTTCGTCCTCGAGGCCATCGCGCGTCTCTCGTCGTGGGACGGGGCGAAGGGGAAGACCTACCACCTGACCGATCCGGCGCCCCGGACGGCCCTCGAGATCGCCGACCTCCTCGGGAAGTCGATCGGGAAGTCCTTCGTCTACATCCCGGTCCCGCTCCCGATCGCGAAGCTCGTCTTCGCGGCGCCCCAGATCCCCCAGCTCCTCGGCATGCCGTCGCAGACCCTCGACTACTTCGACCACCCCGTTCACTACGACGCCGCTCAGGCGACGCAGGACCTCGCACGCTTCGGCGTCTCCTGTCCGCCCTTCACCTCCTACGTCCAGACGCTCGTCGCGTTCTGGAAGAAGAAGAAGAGCGAGATCACCCGGGGGGCGATGATTTGAAGATCCGATACGCCGGCCCGAACGCCCCGATCATCGACGGGCACGACGTCCGGACGGGCCGCCTCTTCCCGGCCATCCGGCCCGCGAGCGGCGAGCCGTTCGCCGAGGTCGAACGGGCGGGGGCGGCGGAGATCGACGCCGCCGTCGCGGCCGCCGGCAAGGCCTTCCGGCACTGGTCCTCGACGTCGTTCTCCCAGCGCCAGAAGCATCTCGCGAAGCTCCTCGACGTCGTCCGGAAGAGCCACCTCGAGATCGAGCGGCTCATCGCCATGGAGCAGGGGAAGCCGATCGGCGAGGCGCGGGCCGTCGACATCGTCCCGGCCGCCGACACGCTTCGCTACCTTTCCCGCTACCTCCCCGAGCTCCTTTCGCCGCGAGCCGTCGACTACGAGCAGATCCTCTTCGCCCACAAGGAGGCTTCGTTCCGCTTCGACCCTCTCGGGGTCATCGCGGTCGTCACGCCGTGGAACTTCCCCTTCGCGATCCCGATGGTCGAGATCGCCGCCTGCCTCGCGGCCGGAAACACCGTCGTCCTGAAGCCGGCCTCGGCCACGGCGCTGACCGGCGTCCTGATCGGCGACCTCTGCCGGCGGGCCGGCCTGCCTCCGGGCGTCGTGAACGTCGTGACGGCCGGCGGCTCCGACACGGACCGCCTGATCTCGCACACCGGGGTCGCGAAGATCCTCTTCACCGGCTCGGTCGAGACGGGCCAGCACGTGATGCGGACCGCTTCGGCGAACCTCACGGGGACGGTCCTCGAGCTGGGAGGGAAGGACCCCTCCATCGTCGCCGCCGACGCGGACCTCGACCGCGCCGCCGCCGGGATCGTCTGGGCCGCCTTCATGAACTCGGGGCAGGCCTGCGGGTCGGTCGAGCGCGTCTACGTCGTCCGGAGCGTGGCTGACGAGTTCATCTCGAAGGTCGTCGCCCGGACGAAGGCTCTCCGGGTCGGAGACCCGACCGCCGAGGCGACCGACATGGGGCCGATGACGACGCCCGACCAGAGGGCCCT
>Ga0079037_100000516_pt1 | contig 17779 bp, 18 predicted proteins | sample Mud3Dept4metaG_FD_71479 | JGI IMG/M metagenome (GOLD analysis project Ga0079037, IMG submission 71479) | Freshwater wetland microbial communities from Ohio, USA, analyzing the effect of biotic and abiotic controls - Mud 3 Core 4 Depth 4 metaG | ecosystem: Environmental > Aquatic > Freshwater >... | reverse complement strand
TCGCCGAGCTGAAGCTGCGGTCGCCGTCCCTCGGCGACCTGTCGGCCGCGACGCTCGATCCGGTGCGCCGGCTCGAGGCGTACGCCGAGGGCGGGGCGGCCGCGTGCTCGATACTCACCGAGCCCACTCGCTTCGACGGCGACCTTGAGCACCTGCGACTGGCCGCGCAGGTGCTGCGTCCGTTCGGCGTTCCCGCCATGCGCAAGGACTTCCTGGTGGATCCCTACCAGGTGCTCGAGGCGCGGGCGTGCGGCGCCGCGGGCGTGCTGCTGATCGTCCGCATGGTGCCGCGCGCGCGACTGGTGGAAATGCTGGACAGTGCCGCGGAGCACGGCCTCTTCGTGTTGCTCGAGGCGTTCGACGCCGACGACCTGCAGTTGGCGGGGTCGATCGCGCGCGATCGACGGGGCCGGGACGAGCAGGTGCTGATGGGGCTCAATTGCCGCGACCTCGAGACGCTCGCGATCGACTCGCAGCGGTTCGCGGCCTTGCGCGGCGGCATGCCGCCCGAATGGCCGGCCGTCGCCGAAAGCGGCGTGCAGACGCCGGAGGACGCCGCCCGCGTCGCGGGCCTCGGCTATCGCCTGGCGCTGGTCGGCACGAGCCTGATGCGTCGTGCCGATCCGGCGCGTGCGGTGCGCGAGATGGTGGAGGCGGGCCGCAAGGCCTTGCCGTGACGGACCATGACACCGCTGTGGATCAAGATCTGCGGCCTGCGCACGGCCGACGCGGTCGAGGCGGCCGCCGCCGCGGGCGCGAATGCGGTCGGCTTCGTGTTCCACGAGGCATCGCCGCGCAACCTGACGCTCGACGCCGCGCGCGAGCTGCAGCGAGCCGTGCCGCGCGGCATCGAGCGCGTCGCCGTGTTCCTGCACCCGTCGCAGGCGCTGGTGGACGCGGTGCTGGAGAGCGTCGCGCCGGACTGGCTGCAGGCGGATGCCGACGACCTGGCGACGTTGCGGCTGCCCGCCGCGCAACGGCTCCTGCCGGTATTGCGCAGCGGCCGCCGGATGCCGGAGGCGTTGCCGGCGCGTTGCCTGCTCGAGAGCGCGCGCAGCGGCATGGGTGAGCGTGCCGACTGGTCCGCCGCCGCCCGGCTCGCGCGCGCGACGCAACTGGTGCTCGCGGGCGGACTGCATCCGGCGAACGTCGCGAAGGCCGTGCGCGACGTGCGTCCGTTCGGCGTGGACGTGAGCTCCGGCGTCGAGCGCGAGCGCGGCGTGAAGGACGCGGCGCTCATAGGTGAATTCATCCGGGCCGCCCGCGCAGCGGAGCATGCCCTGCCAGTCGAGGAGATCCGGCGATGAGAACCGAGGCCCTGAAGATCGACCGCGACGCGCTGCTCGCGCAGGCGCTGCGCGGCGCGTTTCCCGACGAGCGCGGCCGCTACGGGCCCTTTGGCGGGCGCTACGTCCCGGAGACGCTGGTGCCGGCGCTCGATCGACTCGAGGAGGGCGTGCGCGCCCACCTGCAGGACGAGGGCTTCCGCGCCGAGCTCGAGTCGGAACTGCGCACGTGGGTCGGGCGACCGACCCCCCTCACGCTGGCGCGCGAGCTCTCGCGCCGCTGGGGCGCGGAGGTCTGGCTCAAGCGCGAGGATCTCGCGCACACCGGGGCGCACAAGATCAACAACGCAATCGGCCAGGCGCTGCTGGCGAAGCGACTGGGGGCGCGACGCATCGTCGCGGAGACCGGGGCCGGCCAGCACGGCGTGGCGTCGGCGGCAGCCTGCGCACGGCTTGGCATGCCTTGCGTCGTGTACATGGGCGCCGTGGACATGGAGCGCCAGGCGCCGAACGTCGGCCGCATGAAGCTGCTCGGCGCCGAGGTGGTGCCCGTCACCAGCGGCGACCAGACGCTGCGCGCAGCGATCGACGAGGCACTGCGTGACTGGGTGTCCGACCCGGACGGCACCTACTACCTGCTCGGCTCGGCCGTCGGCCCGCATCCGTATCCGTACCTGGTGCGCGAGTTCCAGTCGGTGATCGGCCTCGAGGCACGCGCGCAGATGCTTGCTCAGGCGGGCGCGCTGCCGGACGTGGCGGTGGCTTGCGTCGGCGGCGGCTCGAACGCGATCGGGCTGTTCCACCCGTTCGTGCGCGACCTCGGCGTGAAGTTGCTGGGCCTCGAGGCCGGCGGCACCGGCACGGGGCTCGGCCAGAACGCGGCATCGCTCGCGTACGGCACGCCCGGCGTGCTGCAGGGCTGCTACTCGCTGCTGCTGCAGGACCCGCACGGGCAGATCCAGGAGACGCACTCCGTGTCGGCCGGACTCGACTACCCGGGCGTGGGACCGGAGCACGCGCTGCTCGCCAGCATCGGCCGCGTGGCCTACGAGGCCGCCGAGGATGACGAGTCGCTGGAGGCGCTCGCCGAATGCTGCCAGGCGGAGGGCATCCTGCCGGCCATCGAGACCGCGCACGCCTTCGCCGGCGCCAGGCGGTTTGCGCGCGCGAACCCCGGCGCGCGCATCCTGATCGGCCTGTCGGGCCGCGGTGACAAGGACATGCCGACGCTGCAGCGCACGCTGCTGAAGGGGAAGCTGTGATGGTCACACCTCGCGACACCATCAGCACCGCGATTCGCCAGGCTGCCGCGCAGGGCCGCCCGGCAGTGGTCGGGTTCATGACCGCGGGCTTCCCGGACAAGGCGGACTTCCGCGCCAGCCTCACGACCATCGCGTCCGCCGCGGACGTCGTCGAGATCGGCGTGCCGTTCACCGACCCGATGGCGGACGGCATGACCATCCAGCGCGCGAGCCACGCGGCGCTCGCCGGCGGTTTCAACCTGCCGTGGCTGCTCGCGGAGCTCGAGCAGCTGCAACCGCGCCCCCGGGCGCCGCTGCTGCTGATGAGCTATCTCAATCCGCTGCTGGCGTACGGGCTCGACCGTCTTCCCGCAGCCGCGGCACGGGCCGGCGTGGCCGGCTTCATCATTCCGGACCTGCCGTACGAGGAGAGCGCCGAGGTCCGCGCGGCGCTCGACGGGCAGGGGCTCGCGCTGGTGCAGATGGTCACGCCCGTGACGCCGCCCGAGCGACTGAAGATGCTCTGCGCGGCGAGCCAGGGCTTCGTCTATGCGGTCACCATGACGGGTACGACGGGCAAGAGCGTCGCGGTGCCGGACGACGTGCTCGCCTACATGGACCGGGTGCGCGCCGTGTCGCCGGTGCCGGTCTGTGCGGGCTTCGGCATCCGCAGCGCAGAACAGGTCGAGCGCATGAGGGGGCACGTGGACGGCGTGGTCGTGGGCTCCGCGCTGGTCGAGGTGCTCGAGCGGCGCGAGGATCCGGCCGCCTTCATTCGGTCGCTGCGGGCCTGAGTACCGGCGGGTGCTGCCATGACCTTCGCCGTCTGCGTCTTCTGCGGCTCGTCCGCCGGCGACGATCCGCGATTTGCCGCGGTTGCACGCGAAGTCGGCCAGGAGATCGCGCGCCGCGGCTGGACGCTGGTCTATGGCGGTGCGCGCGTCGGCCTGATGGGTCTCGTCGCTGACGCGGCCGTCGGTGCGGGCGGGCAGGTGGTGGGCGTGATCCCGCGATTCCTGTACGAGCGGGAAGTCGGCCACGATGGCATCGGCTCGCTCGAGATCGTCGCGTCGCTGACGGAGCGCAAGGTGCGGATGGGCGAGCTGTCCGACGCGTTCCTGTCCCTGCCGGGCGGCATCGGCACGCTGGATGAGCTGTTCGAGGCCTGGAGCTGGTCGCAGGTCGGCCTGCAGCAGAAGCCGAGCGCCCTGCTGAACGTGGCCGGGTATTACGACTCGCTGGTGGAGTTCCTCGATCGCGCCGCGGCCACCGGTTTCATCAAGCCGCAGCATCGGCGGCTGCTGGCCGCATCTGCGGACCTGGGGGAATTGCTGGACGGGTTTGCCGCCGGAGCCCGGTCCCCCGTCCCGGGCCGCTCCCGCTGAACGGGAGCAGGCGGCAGGTCAGGCGGTGACGAGCGCGGCCTTCAGGTGGTCGATGACCAGCGCGCGCATGTTCTGCAGCGGGTTCTTCTCCCACGTGAAGCACGGCGGGACCCGGCGCAGCATGGACCAGCGCTTGGTCTGCAGCACCTGCTGCAGGTAGTCCAGGTTGCCCTGGATGGCGTCCATGTAGGGATTGCGGCCGCCGCACACCACTTCGAAGTACCGGTAGGCGCCACCGAACTCGCCGTCGAGCCGCGTGCGCATGGTCGCCGCGACGAACTCCGGCGTCTGCCGCAGCACGTCCAGGCCCGAGCCGTACGTGACCTTGAGGCCTTCGTCGTTGCGCGACACGGCGACACCGCCGAGCACGAACTCCGGGTACAGCCGGTCGCGGCACTTCTCGAGGTAGCAGCGGTCGGCCATCTGCGCCGTCATGTCGGCCGTGCCGAGCAGGTGCCCGACCTTGCGGTCGCGCGGGTCGTCGAGGCGTATCTGGTCGAACTTCAGCTCGTACCCGGTGAAATGCACGACCTGGGTCGCGACCGGCACCCAGTCGGCCATGCCGATGGTCGGCAGGTAACGCGCCAGGAACTGCGCGCTGCGGCCGACGTGGGTGCGCGTGAATTCCGCGCCGTTGCGATGCGTGGTGTCGTCGGTCTGGCGGATGTAGCCGGCATCGTGGAACAGTGCGACGACGAGGCCGAGCAGTGCGCGCTCCGCGCCGAACCGCTGGTCGGGCGCATGCGAGCGCTCGTATCCGACCAGCAGGCGCGCCATCGCCAGCGTGTCGTCGAGCGTGTGCTGCACGTCGTGATAGACGGTGTCGCAGCCGAGATAGCCCGGAAACTGCCCGTTGAACAGCCGCTCGAAATCGCCGAACGCCAGGCCCAGCTTGTCCACGGGGCCGCTGGGCCAGGTGCGCGTGTAGAGCTCTTCGACGGCCCGGCGCACCGCGGCCACCGAACTGACCTGCACGGTGTTCGTCACGTCGTAGTCGCTGCGCCGGTACTGCATGGCGTCGTTTTTGTCTTCGTCAGCGCGGGTGCCAACGCGCTGTGACGCAGTCTAGTCCAACGCCGGCGGAAAACCAGAGTAAAGAAATCCGACAGCGGGTCGAATCGACCTATATGTCAAACCGCGCGACGACGGGCGCGTGGTCCGAAGGCCGCTCCAGCTTGCGCGGCGCCTTGTCGATGTGACACGCGCCGCACTTCTGCGCGAGCGCGCTGCTCGCGAGGATCAGGTCGATCCGCAGGCCGGCGTTGCGGCGGAACGCCATCATCCGGTAGTCCCACCACGAGTACGATTTCTCCGGTTGCTCGAAGCGACGGAAGCAATCCTCGAGACCCGTCGCGAGCAGCGCTCGCAGCGCGGCGCGCTCGGGCTCGCTGACGTGCACCGAGCCTTCCCAGGCCTTCGGGTCGTGCACGTCGCGATCCTCGGGCGCGATGTTGTAGTCGCCGAGCACGACGAGCTGCGGGTGGCGGGCGAGCTCGGCGGCGACGTAGTCACGCAGCGCGGCGAGCCAGCGCAGCTTGTACTGGTACTTGTCCGAGCCGACCGCCTGCCCGTTGGGCACGTACAGGTCGATGACGCGCACGCCGCCAATCGTCGCGGCCAGCACGCGCTTCTGCTCGTCCGCGAAGCCCGGGATCCCGGCGACGACGTCCGCGAGCTCGATCCGCGCGAGCAGCGCAACGCCGTTGTAGGTGCGCTGGCCGCTGAAGGCGACGCGCAGCCCGAGCGCCTCGATCTCCTCGCGCGGGAAGTCCGGGTCGTCGAGCTTGGTCTCCTGCAGCGCGATCACGTCCACCGGGTTTGCCGCGAGCCAGTCCCTCAGGTGCGGCAAGCGCACGCGGAGCGAGTTGACGTTCCAGGTGGCGATCAGCATGGCGCGCCTCAGGCGGCGAGTCCCAACTGCCGCAGCAGCGGTTCGATCTCGGGCGGGCGCCCGCGGAACTCGACGAAGGCCTCCATCGCGTCGCGACTGCCGCCGCGCTCCAGGATCGCGCCGAGGAAGCGGCGCGCCGTCGCGGCATCGAACACGCCGTGCTCCTCGAACGCGCCGAACGCGTCGGCCGACAGCACCTCGGCCCACTTGTAGCTGTAGTAGCCCGCGGCGTAGCCGCCGGAGAACACGTGCTGGAAGCTGTGCGGGAAGCGGTTGAACTCGGGCGGCCGCACGACCGCAACCGCCTCGCGCACCTCGGCCAGCGTCTCCGCGATGCGCGGCGGCTGGCCAGGCACGTACTCGGCGTGCAGGCGGAAGTCGAACAGCGCGAACTCCAGCTGGCGCACCGTGTGCATCCCGGCCTGGAACGTCCGGCTCGCCTGCAGTCGCGCGAGCATCTCGCGCGGCAGCGGCGCGCCGGTCTCGACGTGCGCCGAGATGAGCGGCAACACCTCGTCGCGCCAGGCGAAATTCTCCATGAACTGGCTCGGCAACTCGACCGCGTCCCACGGCACGCCGTTGATCCCCGCGACGCTCGGCACGTTCACCCGCGTGAGCAGGTGGTGGAAGCCGTGGCCGAACTCGTGGAACAGCGTGAGCACTTCGTTGTGCGTGAGCAGCGACGGCTGTGCGCCCGCCGGTGGCGAGAAGTTGCAGACCAGGTAGGCGATCGGCAGCGCGCTTGCCCCGGCAAGCTTGATGCGACCGACGCACTCGTCCATCCATGCGCCGCCGCGCTTCTTCGGGCGCGCGTACAGGTCGAGGAAGAAGCCGCCACGCGGCGTGCCATCACGGTCGAGGACGTCGAAGTAGCGCACGTCGGGGTGGTAGGTCTCGACGGCGGCATTGGCGACGATGCGCACGCCATACAGCCGGCCGAGCACCGTGAACAATCCCGCCAGCACCCGCGGCAGCGGGAAGTAGGGACGCAGCGCCTCCTCGGAGACCTGCAGACGCTCGTCCTTCAGCCGCTCGGAATAGTAGGCGATGTCCCAGGCCGACAGCGGGCGGCCCGCGAATCGCTCGAGGTCCTCGAGCTCGCGCCTGGCGGCCGGCCGGCTGACGCGTGCCAAGCGCAGCAGGAACTCGGTGACCTCTGCAGGGTCGCGCGCCATCTTGGTCGCGAGCGAGTACTCGGCGAAATTCGCGAAGCCGACCAGGTTCGCGGCCTCGTGTCGCAGCGCCAGGATCTCGGCCATCAGCGGACCATTGTCCCAGCGGCCCGCGTGCGGTCCGCGGTCCGAAGCACGGGTGACCCAGGCCTGGTAAAACTCGCGACGCAGGGTCTCGCTCGCCGCGTGGGTCAGCACGGCCTGGTAGGTCGGGGCGTCGAGCGCCAGCAGCCAGCCATCCTGACCCGCCGTGGCGGCCGCTTCGCGGGCCCGGTGGACGGCGTTCGCCGGCAGGCCATCGAGCTCGCGCTCGTCAGTGACCTGCCGCGACCAGGCATTGGTGGCATCGAGGACGTTCTCGTCGAACTTCGCCTGGGCAGTCGCCAGCCGCTCCATCACTTCGCCGAAGCGCTGCTTGCGCTCGGCGGGCAGCGACACGCCGGCCAGTCGGAAGTCGCGCAATGCGTTGTCCACGACCTTGCGCTGCTCGGCGCCGAGCGCCGCGGCCTCGCGGTCGGCGACACCCTGGTAGGCGGCACACAGCTCGGCGTTCTGGCCGAGCTCGGTGTGATACGCGGTGAGCAGCGGCAGGCAGGCGTTGTAGGCGGCCCGCAGCTCGTCGCTGTTCATCACGCCGTTCAGGTGCCCGACGGGCGACCATGCCTTGCCGAGCCGGTGGTGCATGCGCTCCAGCGGGACCACCAGCGTGTCCCAGCGGTCGGCGCCCGAGGCGAGCAGCGCGGCGATCGCGGCGCGATTCTCCTCGAGCAGCTGGCGGATGGCCGGTTCGACGTGTTCCGCCCGGATGGCGCCGAAGGCCGGCAGCGGTGCGTCGGTGAGCAGCGTGTTGGTCATCGCGGGCGTCTGTTCCAGCAGCTTGGGGCCGCCATTCTAACGCTCAGCCGAAGAACCCCTGCAGCAACCAGCCGAGCGCGTAGGTTGCGGCGACGAAGCCGATGAACGCGAGGACTGCGCGGCGGCGGTAGCGCCGGGCGATTTCCTGTTCCGGATAGGCGGCGATCATGAACAGCTGGCGGCCGTCCGGACGCCCGACGACATGCAGGGCCATCGGCACGGGACGCTCGAGATGGCGTTGCGTGACCGTGTGGCGCGCCTCCTCGCGGGCCCGTTCCCACTCCTCGAGGCTCACCCGTCCGTCCCGATCGGCGTCGAACCGCTCCAGCAGGCCCGACTGGTCCTGTTTCCACTCGGCCAGCAGGGCAGCCATGTCGGCATCCCGGTCGTGATGGCCCGCTCCGGCGTGGGTGCGGAACTGCCCGAGCACGTGCACCTGCTCGTGCTCGTAGATGCGCTCTTCGTAGTAGCGGTACTGCGGCTCTCCGAACAGCGAGCGCCGGCCCGGTGGTGACGTCGGCCAGGGCGTGTCGCCGTACCACCGGGTCGTCTCGGTCGTGAGTACCTCGGCGCCCGCGGGCTGCACGATGCACTCGCCCGTGCCGTCGTCGAGCAGGAACGGCTGCTCGGAGCGCCCCGCAGTCACCGTCTGCCAGGACGTGCGCCGCTTGCCGGGCGACCCGGCGCCCGCGCGGCGCTGGATGCGGTAATGCCACCAGACGCACGGCCGCTGCGTGAGCGGCGCCACGTTGGTCGTGCCGGCCAGCGCCCGGCTGCGGCCGGCGAGTTCCACGTAGCCCTGCGCAGCCGAGCGCACGCGCGACGTCGGCGTGTCCTCCAGCAGTCGCGCGATGTGCAGCCAGCGGAAGGCGATCCGGCCGCCGCCGACCACGGCGACGCCGAGCAACAGCACCCAGAACCAGAAATCGGACGGTTCAGCCAAACAGCCGCCCGAGGTTCACGTCGCGCTTCTGTTCCTCGGTGAACTCGAGCAGCGCGGACTGCTTGAATTCGAACGCCCGCGCCACGATCAGGTCCGGGAAGGTCTGGATGCGGATGTTGTTGAGGTTCACCGCCTCGTTGTACAGCTCGCGGCGGTCCGCGATCGACTCCTCGAGCTGGCTGATGCGGGTCTGCAGGTGCCTGAAGCTCTGGTCCGCCTTGAGCTCGGGATAGTTCTCGGCCACGGCGAACAGCCGGCCGAGGCCCTCGCGCAGCTGCTGCTCGGCCGCGCCGAGCGCGGTGACGTCGCCGCTGCCCTGGGCCTTGAACACCGCCGAGCGGGCCTGCATGACCCGCTCGAGCGTCTCCTGCTCGTAGGCCATGTAGCGCTTGCAGGTCTCGACCAGCTTGGGCAGCTCGTCGTGCCGCTGCGTGAGCAGCACGTCGATGTTGGACCAGGCCTTGCGCACGTTCTCGCGCAGGCTGACGAGTCCGTTGTAGATGCGGACGACGTAGATCGCCGCCACCACGAGCAGCGCCAGGAACAGCAGGGTCACGACGATCACGGCAGGGACTCCTCGGGCGGGTCATCCGCCGGTGCGCAAGATTGCCGCCTGCCGGGTCCCAGCGTCTAGACTAGGCGTCGCACTTTCGCCGGACCCGCCGCCATGCCGACCCGACCCTACCGGGGGATTCATCCCACGCTGGAACAAGGCGTGTTCATCGACCCGACCGCGCTGGTCATCGGCGACGTCGTGCTCGGCAGGGACGCGTCGATCTGGCCGATGGCGGTCGTGCGCGGCGACGTCAATTACATCCGCATCGGCGCGCGCAGCAACGTGCAGGACGGCAGCGTGCTGCACGTCACGCGGCCGTATCCCGGCAGCGACGCCGGCTGGCCACTGCTGATCGGCGAGGACGTGGTGATCGCCCACGCCGTGACGGTTCATGGCTGCACGATCGGCAACCGCGTGCTGGTCGGCATCGGCGCGATCGTGCTCGACGGGGCGGTGGTCGAGGACGAGGTGATGATCGGGGCCGGCAGCGTCGTCACGCCCGGCAAGCGGCTCGAGTCCGGCGGGCTCTACCTCGGCAACCCCGCGCGCCGCGCCCGCGAGCTCACGGCGGCCGAACGTGCGCGCATCCCGGTCATGGCCGGGTTCTACGTGGACCTCAAGAACGAGTATCAGGCGGCGCAGCCGCCCGTTGCCTGAGTGCCTCGAGCACGGGGGTGGTGTCCGGCCTCACGCCGCGCCACAGCTCGAACGCCTCCGCCGCCTGCTCCACCAGCATGCCCCAGCCCTGCTCGGCGCGGCCGGCGCCGAGCCGCCTCGCCCAGGCGACGAACGCCGTGCCGCCGACGCCATAGGCCATGTCGTAGCAGGTGGTGCGCTCGTCCACCACGTCGATCGGGACGATCGGCACCTCGCCGCGCAGGCTGGCCGACGTCGCGTTGACGATCAGGTCGAAACGGTGGTGCTCGAGCTGCGCGAACTCGCAGCCGGAAACGGGGCCGAGTTCGGCGAAGTCGGCCGCCAGCGCCACGGCGCGTTCAGCGGTGCGGTTGGCGATCACGAGCCGGCTGGGCTGCAGCGTGAGCAGCGGCCCCAGCGAACCGCGCGCGGCGCCGCCGGCGCCGAGCAGCAGGATGCGCGGCGCTTGCCAGCGCAGCCCGAGGTTACGCGTCAGGTCGGCGAGCAGGCCGGCGCCATCGGTGTTGTCCCCGACCAGCCGCTCGTCGCGGCGCACCACCGTGTTCACGGCGTCGGCCAGCTGCGCGCGCGGCGTGAGCTCGTTGACCAGGTCGGCCGCCGCGCGCTTGTGCGGCAGCGTGACGTTGATGCCGCGCCCGCCGCCGCTGAAGAAGTCGAGCACGTCGCTGCGGAAGCGATCCGGCGGCGTTTCGTGCAGCCGATACACCATGTCCTGCCCGGTCTGGCGCGCGAACATCCCGTGGATGAACGGCGACCAGCTGTGCTGGACCGGGTAGCCGAACAGGCCGTAGGCGTCAGCCATTGAGCCATTCCGCCGCGCGGCGGGCGAAGTACGTGAGGATTCCGTCCGCGCCGGCCCGCTTGATCGCGGTCAGCGACTCGAGGACCACCGCGCGCTCGTCGAGCCAGCCGTTCTGTGCGGCGGCCATGAGCATCGCGTACTCGCCGCTCACCTGGTAGACGAACGTGGGCGCGCCGAAGCGGTCCTTCACTCGACGCACGATGTCGAGGTAGGGCATCCCCGGCTTGATCATCACCATGTCGGCGCCCTCGTCGAGGTCGAGCGCGACTTCGCGCAGCGCCTCGTCGGAGTTCGCCGGGTCCATCTGGTAGTTGTACTTGTTACCCTTGCCGAGGTTGCCGGCCGAGCCCACCGCGTCGCGGAACGGGCCGTAGAAGCTCGAGGCGTACTTGGCGGAGTAGGCGAGGATGCGCGTGTGGACGTGGCCGCCCGCCTCGAGCGCATCGCGGACCGCGCCGATGCGCCCGTCCATCATGTCCGACGGCGCCACGACGTCCGCGCCGGCCTCGGCGTGGGAGACCGCCTGCTTCACGAGCGCCTCGACGGTGACGTCGTTCATGACGTAGCCGGTGTCGTCGATGATGCCGTCCTGCCCGTGGGTGGTGAACGGGTCGAGCGCGACGTCGGTGATCACGCCCAGGTCCGGCAGCGCCTGCTTGAGCGCGCGCACGGCGCGCTGGGCCAGGCCGTCGGGATTCCACGCCTCACGCCCGTCGAGCGACTTCGCGCCGGGCGGCGTCACCGGGAACAGCGCCATCGCCGGGACGCCGAGCCTTGCGACGATCTCGGCCTCGCGCACCAGCTCGTCCACGGTCATGCGCTCCACGCCCGGCATCGAGGGGACGGCGACGCGCTGCTTCGAGCCCTCCATCACGAACACCGGGTAGATGAAGTCGGCGGGCGTGAGGGTGGTCTCGCGCATCAGCCGGCGTGAGAACTCGTCACGACGCATGCGCCGCATGCGAACGCGCGGATACTGGGAAGGCGTGTGGTGGTGGCTCATGTCGGGCTCCGGTCGCGGCCGGCGGCGATTGCAGCGCCGAGGCGCTGGGGGCTAAGGTGCGGGCCTCACGCCGCCGGGCCGGGCGCCTCGCGCCGGTCGTCCCGATCTGCAATAAGGCCGCGTACAGGCCGGTCTTTATACATGAACGTGCCATTTGCCGGAAAGGAAGGGGAATCCGCATTCGCCAGGCTCTGCGACGAGCTGCGGCCGGACCTGTTCCGCTTCGCCTTCTGGCTGGCGCGCGACCGGCAGGTTGCGGAGGACGTGGTGCAGGAAGCGTTGCTCAGGGCGTGGCGGTCCCGGGAGAGTCTCGCGGACGAGGCGGCGGTGAAGCCCTGGCTGCTCACCATCATTCGCCGCGAGCACGCGCGCCTGTACGAGCGCAAGCGGCACGAGACCGTTCCGGTGGACGAGCTGGTGGGCAGCGAGTCGCCGGAGCTGGCGGCCGCCGAGTCGCAGGAGACGCTGGACGTGCGTCGCGCCATCCTCGCGCTCGAGGACGACTACCGGGAGCCGCTGGTGATGCAGGTGCTGATGGGCCTGTCGCCCCGGGAAATCGCCAGCCAGCTGGGCCTGACGCAGGCTGCCGTGCTCACGCGCCTGTTCCGCGCGCGGCAGAAGCTGCGGCGGGCCCTGGTGGGAGCGGCCGCAGGAGAGGGTGAGTGACCATGCAGTGCCTCGATTTCCGCCGGGCAGCCGGCGCTGACCCGCAGCATCTCGAGCCGGCCGCCCGGCACCACGCCGCCGCCTGCGCGGGCTGCGCCGAGTACCTGCGGCAGACGCTGGCACTCGATCAGCGTATCACTGCGGCATTGCGGATTGCGGTGCCCGGCGGCTGGGCGGAGCGGCCTGCCCTGTCCTCCGTCCCGGGCCTGGACCGCCGCCGCTGGATAGCGCTGGCCGCGAGCATCGTGGCCGGTGTTCTCGTCGGGACGTTGCTCTGGGTCGGCGGGCCGCGGAACTCACTGGCCCATGACCTGATCGAACACCTGGCCCACGAGCCGCAGGCGCTGGCTGCCACGGCCCGCCCGGTGGAAGGCGAAGTGCTCGCCAGGGTGCTGGAGCGCGGCGGCATCCGCCTGCGGCCCGAGGCCGGGCTGGTATCGTACGCGAGCAGCTGTCGCTTCCGAGGTCGCACCGTTCCGCACCTGGTCGTGCAGACCGATGGCGGCCCGGTGACGGTGATGGTGCTGCGTAATGAAAGGCCGGCCGCGCCGGTCAGCTTCGATGAACAGGGTTACACGGGCCGGATCGTGCCGGCCGGGCCCGGCAGCATCGCGGTGATCGGCACCGCGGCTGCAGACCTCGAGCAGGTCACCGCGCGCCTGCTCGCGGCAGTGGATTGGTTGAAGACCTGATTGACCACAACGACGATCACGCAAGGAGAAGACCGATGAACCAGAAGAACCTCAAGCAGCTCGCCCTGGGCGCCGCCATCGCGGGCTCGCTGGCCACCGCTTCGGTGGCACAGGCCAACCCGTTCTCGCTGACCGCGCTCGGCAGCGCGTACATGGCCGCCGCCGGAGACGCCGGCACCGCCAAGGGCACCGAGGGCAAGTGCGGCGAAGGCAAGTGCGGCGCCGACAAGGCCAAGGGCGAGGGCAAGTGTGGCGAGGGCAAGTGCGGCGCCAACAAGGCCAAGGGCGAAGGCAAGTGCGGCGAGGGCAAGTGCGGCGCCAAGAAGGAGGGCGAGAAGGCCGAAGGCGAGAAGAAGCCCGAGCAGGCCTGAGCCGGGCTGAACTACAGCGAACCCTCACCCGCCCTGCGGGCACCCTCTCCCACCCACGGTGGGAGAGGGTCGGGGTGAGGGATCCACGCCATGCCCAAGTCCGAGAATTCCCCGGTGCGTTGTCCGTGGTCCTATGCGGCCATGACCGACGCGTACGTCCGCTACCACGACGAAGAGTGGGGCGTGCCGGTGCACGACGACCGGCGGCAGTTCGAGTTCCTGATCCTCGAGGGCGCGCAGGCGGGCCTCAGCTGGTCCACCATCCTCAACAAGCGCGAGGGATATCGCGAGGCCTTCGCCGATTTCGAGGTCGAGCGCGTGGCGCGCTTCGACCGCCGCAAGGTCGAGCGGCTGATGCAGTTCCCGGGCATCGTGCGCAACCGGCTCAAGATCGAGGCGGCGATCGGCAACGCGAAGGCGGTGCTGAAGCTGCAGGACGAGCTCGGCAGCCTCGATCGCTACCTCTGGTCGTTCGTCGGCGGGCGGCCGATCGTCAATCGCTGGACCGGGATGCAGCAGGTGCCGGCGACCAGCGCCGAGTCCGATGCGCTGAGCAAGGACCTGAAGAAGCGCGGCTTCAAGTTCGTCGGCTCGACCATCATGTACGCGCACATGCAGGCGACCGGGATGGTCAACGATCACGTCGTCAGCTGCTTCCGCTACGAGCACTGCAAGCGGCTGCGCTGACTCGAGACCCTTACTCCGGGACCAGCCACTCGACGCTGGTGCCGCCCTGCCCCTCGGGCGCCAGCAAGCCGTGCAGCTGCGGCATCAGCTCCCGGAGCCGCTGGTCCAGCAGCCACGGCGGATTGACGATCACCAGCCCGGCACCCGCCATGCCCACCTGCGCGTCGGCTGGCAGCACGTTGAGGCGCACGTCGAGCACCTTGCGGAGGCCCGACTGCTCGAGGTCACGATGGAAGCGCAGCGGGCCGGCGCGATCGGTGAGCGGATACCAGACACAGACCGTGCCGGTGGGCCAGCGCTCGTGCGCCAGCTCGAGACCGGTCAGCACGCGGTCGAACTCGGCATCCGACTCGTAGGGTGGATCGATCAGCACCAGTCCCCGGTTCTCGCGCGGCGGCAGCTGTGCCTTGAGCGCCGCGTAGCCGTCGGTCTCGAGCACCGACACCAGGCGGGCCCGGCCGACCGCTGCCCGGAGCGCTGCAGCCTCCTTCGGCAGCGTCTCCATCAGCACGAGCCGGTCGTCGGGACGCCGCAGCCTCGCGACGATCAGCGGGGATCCCGGGTACGCGGTGATGGAGCTGTGCCCCTTGCCGGCGGACTCGCGCACCAGCTGTGCGTAACGAGAGATCTCCGCGGGCAGTCTCCCGGCCGGAGCGTCGAGCACGCGGCCGATGCCGCCCTTGTACTCGCCGCTGCGCTGCGCCTGCGCCTCGCTCAGGTCGTAGAGGCCGCGTCCCGCATGGGTGTCGAGATAGAAGAACGGCGCCGACTTCTTCTTCAGGTGCTCGACCAGCATGACCAGCACCACGTGCTTCAGCACGTCCGCGAAGTTGCCGGCGTGGTAGGCGTGGCGGTAGTTCATGTCGTGGCGGTGACGGGGTGCACGGGATCCTGGTCGTGCCGTTCGGACAGCCAGTCCCTGGGCCGCAGGAAGTCGGCATACAGCCTCGCTTCGGGCGTTCCAGGCGCGGGCCTGTAGTCGTACTCCCAGCGCACCAGCGGCGGCAGGGACATCAGGATCGACTCGATCCGGCCGCCCGTCTGCAGGCCGAAGATCGTGCCGCGGTCGTACACCAGGTTGAACTCGACGTAACGCCCCCGTCGGTACAGCTGGAAGTTTCGTTCGCGCTCGCCGTACGGCGTGTCCTTGCGCTTCTCGACGATCGGCACGTACGCGGGAACATAGGCGTCGCCCACGCTGCGCATGAACGCGAAACTCTTGTCGAAGCCCCACTCGTTCAGGTCGTCGAAGAACAGCCCGCCGACACCGCGCGTTTCGCCGCGATGCTTGAGGAAGAAGTAGCGGTCGCACCAGTCCTTGTACTTCGCGTACACGTCGGGGCCGAACGGGTCGCATGCCGCCTTTGCCGCACGATGCCAGTGCAGCACGTCGTCCTCGAACGGGTAGTAGGGCGTGAGGTCGAAGCCGCCGCCGAACCACCAGGCGGCGGGTTCGCCGTCCTTCAGCGCCACGAAATAGCGAACGTTGGCGTGCGAGGTCGGCACGTAAGGATTGCGCGGGTGGATCACCAGCGACACGCCCGTGGCCTCGAAGCTCGCGCCGGCGAGTTCCGGACGCTGCGCGGTCGCGGACGCGGGCAGCTTGCCGCCCATCACGTGCGAGAAATTGATGCCGGCCTGCTCGAACACCGCGCCTTCACGCAGCACGCGACTCTCGCCGCCACCGCCCTCCGGACGCTGCCAGGTGTCGCGGCGGAAGGTCGCGCCGCCGTCGGCCTGCTCGAGCGCAATCGTGATCGAGTCGTGCAGCGCGCGCAGGTAGGCGATGACGGCGTTCGTGGATGGCGCGTTTGAATTCATGCTCTCACCCCGGAGCCCTCAGCCGGCCCGCGTCCCACCTCTCCCGCAGGCCGCAGGGGCGAGGACGCAGACCCTCAGGTCTTCCTGCTTACGGTCCTGGTCGCGGCCTTCTTCTTCGCAGGCGCCCTTTTCTTCGGTGCAGCCGTGGTCGCTCGCGATTTCGTGGCAGCGGCCTTCTTCGCCGGCGCAGCTTTCCGCCCCCAGCGCCCCTTGCGCTCCGGCGCCGCGGCGATGATCGCCTGGCACTCCAAAAGCGTCAGCGACTTCGGGTCGCGATCCTTCGGAATCTTGCCGTTCTTCCTGCCGTCGGTGATGTACGGTCCATAGCGGCCGTTCAGCACCTGGATGTCAGAGCCGGAAAATTCCCTGATGATGCGGTTCGCCTCGATGTCCTGTTTCTCGTGGATGAGCTGCAGGGCGCGCTCGAGCGTGATCGTGTACGGGTCGTCTTCCTTCTTCAGCGACACGTACTTCTTGGCACCGTACTGCGCGTACGGGCCGAAGCGGCCGACCGCCACCTTGACCGGCTGGCCGTCCGGCATCGAACCCAGCGTACGCGGCAGCTGGAACAGCTCGAGCGCGTCGTCGAGCGTGATGTCGTCCATCCGTTGCCCGGGCCGCAGGCTTGCGAACTTCGGCTTGTCGACGTCGTCGCGCGTGCCCATCTGCACGAACGCGCCGTACTTGCCGTAGCGCACGCTGACGGGCCGGCCGGACACCGGGTCCACGCCGATGTCCCGTGCCATCGCCACGTCGGACCGGGTGACGTTCTGCTCGACGTCGCCGATCTGCTTGCTCAGGCCCTCCCAGAAGCGCTCGAGCACGGGCACCCAGTCCTCTTCCCCGCGCGAGATGTTGTCGAGCTCGTCCTCCATGCCCGCCGTGAAGTTGAAGTCCACGTAGCGTTCGAAGTTGCCGGTGAGGAAGCGGTTGACGATCTTGCCGAGGTCGGTCGGGATGAAGCGGCGATTGTCCAGCTCGCAGTATTTCTTGAACAGCAGCGTCTGGATGATGCTGGCGTAGGTCGAGGGCCGGCCGATGCCGTACTCCTCGAGCGCCTTGACGAGGCTCGCCTCGGAGAAGCGCGGCGGCGGCTCGGTGAAGTGCTGCTCGGGCTTCAGCGCCAGCAGCTTCACGCGGTCGCCCTGCTCGAGGGCGGGCAGCCGGCGGTCGTCCTCATCGTCGAGCGTCACGTCGTCGAAGCTCTCGCGGTACACGGCCAGGAAGCCGGGCGACAGCAGCGTCGAGCCGTTGGCGCGCAACGTGTTGCCGGCGCCCGCGGCGAGGTCGACGGCGACGGTGTCGAACACCGCGGCCTCCATCTGGCTGGCCACCGCGCGGCGCCAGATGAGCGTATAGAGCTTGTGCTGGTCGGGATCGAGCCTGCCCGCGAGCTGCTCGGGCGTGCGCGAGGCGGCGGTCGGCCGGATGGCCTCGTGCGCTTCCTGCGCGTTCTTCGACTTGGTGCGGTACATGCGCGGAGCCTCGGGCAGGGCTTCGGCGCCGTACAGGCGGTCGATCACGCCGCGGATCTCGCGGATCGCGTCCGCGCCCAGGCTCACCGAGTCGGTACGCATGTAGGTGATCAGGCCGACGGGGCCCTCGCCGAAGTCCACGCCCTCATACAGCTTCTGCGCGACGCGCATGGTGCGCTGCGCGCCGAAGCCGAGCTTGCGCGCCGCCTCCTGCTGCAGCGTCGAGGTGGTGAACGGCGGCGACGGGTTGCGCTTGCGCTGCTTCTTGTCGACCTT
>Ga0079037_100000515_pt1 | contig 17794 bp, 12 predicted proteins | sample Mud3Dept4metaG_FD_71479 | JGI IMG/M metagenome (GOLD analysis project Ga0079037, IMG submission 71479) | Freshwater wetland microbial communities from Ohio, USA, analyzing the effect of biotic and abiotic controls - Mud 3 Core 4 Depth 4 metaG | ecosystem: Environmental > Aquatic > Freshwater >... | reverse complement strand
ATATAAACAGGTTCAATCTGCAGATTTTCAACAGATATCTCACGGCATTCCTTTCCACCAGAGAGGTATGATGTACACACCTTAACAGTGTCAAATCCTGACATGACATCGCTTTTTGTCATAAAAAGCTGAGTGACACCGTTGATCATGATAGCATATTTTAATGCCGGAAGGTCGAGCCATCCACACCTGCGGGGGCGCCCTGTGGTTGAACCGAATTCATAACCCTTCTCCCTCAGCAGATTGCCTGTCTCATCATTCAGCTCAGTAGGGAAGGGGCCGCTACCCACCCTGGTACAGTAAGCCTTGAAAATGCCAATGACTTCGCCCACTTTCCTTGGTGAGATGCCAAGCCCGGTACATGCTCCGGCACTTATGGTATTTGATGAGGTGACATACGGGTATGAGCCGAAATCAATATCCAGCATTGTACCCTGTGCACCTTCGGCAATCAGCTTTTTACCCTTGCCAGTGAGTTCATTTACAAGGTATTCGGTATTCATAATCCTGAATTCCTTCAGGACTTCAATTCCTTCAAACCATCCGGCTTCATACTCTTTCAGGTCGAACCTGTAATCATAGCTTTTTAGTATTGAAAGATGGTTTTTCATGTGTTTGTCATACATTTCCCTGAAATCTTTCCGGAATATCTCACCGGTGCGCAGGCCATTACGAGCTGCTTTATCCGTATAAGCCGGCCGATTCCCTTAAGCGTTGAACCAATCTTTGTATTTCCCTTGCTGTGTTCATATGCAGCATCCAGGATTCTGTGTCCTGGCAATATGAGGTTTGCACGCGCAGAAATGACCAGCCTTTCCTTCAGCTCATCCATAGTCAGCCCCAGGGTATCGATCTCCGTTTTAAATACTGCCGGATCGATAACAACTCCGTTTCCTATGATGTTGAGTTTTTCAGGACGGAATATACCTGAAGGGATCAGGTGCAAAACATGCTTGACATTGTTGAATTCGAGTGAGTGACCGGCGTTGGGTCCTCCCTGGAATCGCGCTATGATATCATAGTTGGGACATATTGCATCAACGATCTTTCCCTTTCCCTCATCACCCCATTGAAGGCCTAACAGTATGTCAATGTTCATGTTGCAAGAATGTTGAAATAAGAAAAACAAGCCACAAGTTACAAAATAAATTGACCGCAGGACATTTCATATAAATATTGTTAATAAATGTTGACAGAATCTTATAAATACCTTGCAATAGCATAAAATCAGCATATAATAAATTCCGTACTTTGTTATTTTATTGTTTTAGCAATTTAAAATTTTATTAATAATTTTTAATGAAACCGTGACTATGAAAAAAGTAAAGTATTTGATGATTTTTGGATTGGCTATATTAATGACAGCTACTCCGGCATTTGCACAACAAACTGCTGGTGAAAAAGATTTTAAGTTCACCATCAAGACAAATCCGCTGGCAGCTTTGGGTGGTCCGTTCTGGGTTGTTATTGTTCCGGTTACCGGTGAGTACAAAGCACTGTTTGAAACAGCTGTTTCTGAAAAATCCTCGGTTCAGTTAGGTGTGGGTTTTATAGGACCCAGTGTTCTGGTTAACCTTGATGAACTTACTACTAGCGAAGAAGAGACTGATATTTCAGGTATAAAAACAAGTGGTTTCAGGTTTCAGGGGTGGTACAAATACTTTTTAAGCCGCGATCTGTCTGCTCCTGAAGGATTTTATCTCGGCCCGCATGTTTCGTATGCCTCTGCCAACATTAAGAGTAAAGATGATGATACTCAAAAAATTGCTGCTACCAAACTGAATATAAATGCAGTCATTGGATACCAACTGATTACTTCAGGGGGATTTACTCTTGACATATTCACCGGCATGGGTTTTGTTTCAAAAAAATGGGATATTGCAGGTACCGACTGGGATAATGATGCTTTCAAGGACAGAGCAAGCGTAAGTATCCCATTTGCTGTTTCATTTGGCTATGCTTTCTGATTTTTCAGAATAAGCTCAGCATGAGCTTAAACAGAAAGGGGCGGGCATCAGCGTGCCCCTTTTTTTAGTGTTTCTTCTTTTCTGCAAGATTTCCATAAATATACATGGAATGGTACAAAGGCGTGAAGTTGTACAGCTCGGACGCTGTCCTGATTATTTCATCGATCCTCGGATCACAGAATTCAATAACCTTTCCGGATTCAATATCAATAAGATGATCGTGCTGACTGCACTGATAGGCTCTTTCAAACTGTGCAATATTCTTCCCGAACTGGTGCTTGACAACAAGATTGCTGTCGAGGAGCAATTCAATCGTATTGTAAAGTGTAGCCCTGCTTACCCTGTAGTTTTTATTTTTCATGAATATATAGAGCGACTCAATATCAAAATGACCGCTGCGTGAATATATCTCATCAAGGATAGCAAATCTTTCCGGAGTCTTCCTGTGTCCTTTTTTCTCTAAATATTCAGTGAATATCTTCTTTACAGTCAATTTTGTATCATCACTAATCATATCTGGTCTAATTAAAAATAATGATAAAAGTAGACAATTTTTTTCTAAAAGCTGCAACTCTTATATCTGTGTATTGTTATTATGAGAAATCCTCGACTCTCTTGACACTCTCTATGCCTTTTATATTCGAGATCTTCAAAATCAGATTGTTAAGGTCCTTGGTATGGTGAACATAGAGATCTATCGTTCCTTCGAATATACCATTGTTTACAGAGATATTGATATTTGTCATGTTGACCTTCAGTTCGGATGAAATGATATTTGTTATCTCATTTACAAGGCCGATCCTGTCGATCCCGCTCATGCTTATCCGGGCAAGGAATGACACAAGTTTGTGTATTGCCCATTTAACGGCAATGATCCTGTTGCCTTCATTTGACATTAACCTTATCGCAACGGGGCATTTTGGTTTGTGAATTATTACAGGACCTTCCGGTGACAAATATCCCGTTACCTCATCTCCGGGAATCGGATTACAGCATTTTGCTATTTCGTAAGACTGTCCGGCATTTTCGACATTTTCCCTGAGAAGGAACGGAACGCCGGCATCTATTTTCCGGGAGACAGCCTCTGGCTCTTTTGTTTCCTTCTTTGATCCAATGAATTTCAGATCCCAGTATTTGATAACGTTTTTGGATGTTGTTTTGCGAAGAATTTTTTTCAGGTTATCGAGATTAATTATTCCGAGTTCGATTCCTGAATAGAGCTCATCCTTATTGAGCACATCATAGGCAAGGAGAAGTTTCTTCAGGATTTCGGCATTCGGGGATACTCCAAGCTCATTCAGTTTGGCTTCGAGTATTTCCATTCCTTTCTGTACCCGGTTTGTGGTCTCTGTTTTCAGTGCATCCTTGATCGCTTCCTTGGCTCTGGCTGTTCTTACAAATGACAACCATTCCTTTTCGGGTTTTGCGATATCGGAAGTGATTATTTCAACCTGGTCGCCACTCATCAGCACAGCGTTGATTGGATTGAGCTTGTAGTTTATCTTTGCTCCGATTGCCTTATTCCCTATCTCAGTATGGATCTCGTAGGCAAAATCCAGGGCTGATGCTCCCTTTGGAAGGCTTATGAGCCTTCCTTTTGGTGTGAATACCATTATCTCCGACGAGAATAGGTTCATCTTGAATTCATCAAGGAATTCTATAGGATCGGCAAGCGGATTCTCAAGCATGAGCCGGATCTTTTTGATCCATTTGTCGAGCTCTGTTTCCTGTGAATTATCGCCCTTGTATTTCCAGTGTGCCGCATATCCTCTTTCGGCAATCTCATCCATCCTTGTGCTTCTTATCTGGACTTCAACCCATTTTCCTTCGGGCCCCATCACTGTCAGATGCAGGGCTTCATACCCGTTCGGCTTCGGACGGCTTATCCAGTCGCGGAGCCTGTCCGGCTTGGGCAGGTAGGTGTCCGTTATTATTGAATATATGTTCCAGCATTGAGTTTTTTCGTAAACATCAGGAAGAGGTTCAAATACTATCCTTACGGCAAGAACATCGTAAATTTCCTCGAAAGGAACATTCTTTGACTGCATCTTTTTCCATATCGAAAAGATGGATTTAGGCCGGCCGTTAATATCGAATTTATAACCGGCATTCGTAAGCTTATCAATTATCGGAAGCGAAAATTTGTTAATGAGGGCATAATACTTTTTCTCACTATGCTTCAGTTTGGAAGCGATTTCCTCATAAATCTGCGGCTGACGGAATTTGAAGCTGAGGTCCTCCAGCTCGCTCTTGATGGCAAATAAGCCAAGACGTTGAGCCAGAGGTGCATACAGAAAAATAGTTTCCCCGGCAATTTTCATCTTCTTGTGCTCGGGCATCGAGTCGAGTGTCCGCATATTATGCAGACGATCAGCAATTTTTATAAGGATTACCCTCATATCGTCAGAAAGGGTAAGAAGCATCTTCCTGAAGTTCTCCGCCTGGTGAGAGGATGAGTCTTCCTTGTTGTAGGTGCCTGAAATCTTTGTCAGGCCATCAATAAGGGTGGCGATCTTCGGATCGAAATCGCGTTTAACGTCATCAAGGGTATATTCAGTGTCTTCGACAACATCATGCAGAAGGGCAGTCGTTATTGATCTGGCTCCGAGCCCAATCTCCTGGTTTACAATTTTTGCTACATTGATGGGATGGATGATATATGGTTCTCCTGATTTCCGGCGCATATTCCAGTGAGCTTCATTGGCAATCCTGAATGCCTTGTCAATCATCTCCCTGTCGCCGGGTTTATTGCATCTCAGAAGGTTATTTACAAGAGAATCATATTCAGCCTGAATACGGTTCTTGTCTTCTTCATCAAAAAAATCCTTGGTGCCCATAGATCTCTCAAGCGCCTTTCTGTCCGTTTACAAATATAGCTTTATTCGCTCAAAAAATTGTGAATGACCATTGAGGGAATAATGAATTTGTCAGCGGTTGTTTATTATTGTCACTGTTCCCGTTTTTGAAATGCTGTTGCCGGAAGGGGTTCTGACTTCCAGGTACCAGAGATAGACTCCTTCCGGCAGCCTGGCGCCATTATACATGCCGTCCCATTCTTCCGTGTGATCCCTGGTTTCGAAAAGTCTCTTTCGATGCAGATCGGTAATTATCAGGTGGTAATCGAGAGGAGTGAATGAAAGTACCGGACGGAACAGATCGTTAATGAGATTGCCGTCAGGTGTGAACGTGTTTGGAACAATGACATTTTCAGTCACAGGAATACAAATTACCGAAGAACTGCTCTCTCCGGCAGGTCCGTAAGGATTTGATGCTTCATTTGCTTTTACCATGAAGCAGACCTCTGTACCCGTAACTTCATACATAATGTCGGAATACCTGGTTTTAAATATGGTGTCATCCGGAGCAATGACAGCTCTCTCCTCAAACTGATCTCCGGTATTCACAAGTAATTTGTACGAACCTATGCTTCCGTTCCAGTCAGCATAGGGATTCCATCTGAGTTCTATAGCATCATCATCACGGTTGAGAGAGAGTACAATATTTGAAGCTGAGTTTGAGTAAACGACAGGTGTGCCGCAATTATTTACAGCTACAAGCCTGTAATAATTGATCTTACTGATATCGGCCTCATTATCAGTATATAAGAATGAACCTGCATCGGATGAAAACTGATGGATCTGCCTGAAAATATCCTGGATCCCTGTTTTTCTTTCAAGCCTGTAAAAAGTGATCTCGGAGACCGGATCAATTTTAAATGAGAGTTCAATCTTATCGTTGTCACCGACGGTTGCATAATCAGCATTGATCCATTGTGGTGGCTTTTGCATCCTTGTATTGAGGCATGCAGTGTTTGATCCTGAAAACTGCCCGTTCTCCAGATTTGCCCTGACAATAAAGCAATATTTCATATCAGTTTCAAAATCATCAATCAAAAGACTAGTCTTATCGGCTGCTGTCTGAGCCGCTTCTGAAAACAAGCCTCCTCCGACCGAATAAAATACTGAATAGTTTAGTACCCGTACAGGATCGGACGGGTAATTGTTCCATTTGATTTCCAATCTCTTATTGCATGTGTCAATCTCAGCCGCCGTGTGAATTGTGTTCAGCGCGTTTGACAGGAGACTGATATTACCTGCAGTATCCACGGCTGCCACTACAAAAGACTCACTGTAAAAGGAAGCTCCCGATCCTGTTCGTATATAACTGTCAGTCATCTGGTCAGTAAGAGTGTCAAGTGCATACCCCTCATTGTTCCTGTAAAGATAGACAACATACTCCGATACATCAGGTGAAGTGCTCGGCAGCCAGGATACTTCCACATTATCTGTTAATTGATTAACAGTAACAAGATTAAGGACAGGTGCCGCCGGCCGGATCGAATCAACCTGCCCGGCTGACAGCAATGCATGCGCTGTCAGTATTGAAGTGAGGATATGCCTGAATATTCTCATTGAAACCTGCATTGTCTCGTACCTGTAACAGCGGTACTTATGCTGTTGAGACAAACTTAATTAAAAAACGGAGAAGCTTTAGTAATGTTTTTATATTTGCATAATTATGGTAAAAAACAGGTTTTTGAGAAAGATATTACATCCGCGGATCGAGGACATCGATCCGGTCAGACTGATATACATTCTCAGCCTTGTTGTTGGCCTGTTGAGCGCTCTGGCTGCCGTAATCCTGAAAAATGCGATTCATTATACACACCAGATCCTTGCTGGAGGGATAACCGGTGAATCGGGAACATATCTTTACCTGGCATATCCTTTTATAGGTATGCTCATCACTTTATTGTTTGTAAAATATATTGTCAGGGATAATATAGGTCATGGAGTAAGCCGGGTGCTTTATGCCATTTCCAGGAAAGAGAGCCATCTGAAAGCTCACAACACATGGAGCTCGGTGATTGCCACAACGTTTACCATAGGTTTCGGCGGTTCTCTCGGTGCCGAAGCGCCGATTGTCCTTACTGGATCATCAATCGGATCGACTGTAGGAAGGTTTTTCAGGCTCAATTACAGGAGCATTACACTATTGATCGGATGCGGGGCGGCAGGGGCAATTGCCGGGATCTTTAAAGCACCAATTGCAGGTATAGTCTTCACCCTCGAGATCTTAATGCTTGACCTTACAATATCATCAATTGTCCCGCTTCTTATATCATCTGTTACGGCAGCTACAGTGACCTGGTTCCTTATGGGTGATAAAGTGCTGTTTTCCTTTACTGTCAGGGAAGCATTCAATGTTACCAATATTCCATGGTATCTGATTCTCGGTATCGGATCGGGCCTGATCTCCCTTTTTTTTTCAAAGATGACCCTGTTCCTTGAGAGCAACTTTGAAAAGATCAGGAATGTTTTCGTCCGGCTTGCTGCGGGCGGAACTATTCTCGGCATTTTAATATTTCTCTTTCCTCCCTTTTATGGTGAGGGTTACGATACCATCCTCCTGTTTCTTCAGGGGGAGACTAATGTGGTTTTCAGCAATACCATCTTTGGCCAGTTTGCGGATAACTATCTGTTAATGACTTTATTTGTGGCATGTCTGGTTCTTCTGAAGGTTGTTGCCTCCAGTTCTACCAGCGGGGGAGGGGGCATCGGAGGAATTTTTGCACCTACTTTATTTATCGGAGGTATAAACGGATATCTTATTGCGAGTCTCCTGAACAGATTTATCGGTGTTGACCTGCCGGACAACAGGTTTGTGCTTGTGGGCATGGCTGGAATGATGGCAGGTGTAATGCATGCACCCCTGACTGCCATTTTCCTGATAGCTGAAATAACCGGCGGGTATGATCTCCTGATCCCGCTCATAATCACCTCCACAGTAGCTTACATTACAGTCAGGGGTTTTGAACGTCATTCCATATATCATATTCAGCTGGCGAAGAGAGGAGAGCTGATAACTCATGATAAGGATAAGGCAGTACTGACCTTAATGGACTGGAGGGAGGATATAGAATACGATCTTATTAAAGTGAAGGCAACCGATACCCTCGGAGACCTTGTAAAGGTTATTTCAAAGTCAAGGCGGAACATTTTCCCGGTAGTAGATGAGAACAATGTCCTGGATGGCATTGTATCACTTGACGAAGTAAGAGAGATCATGTTCAATAACGAATTATACGATAAAGTATATGTCAGGAACCTGATGACGATTCCGCCTTCCTATATTGATAAAAGGGAGAACATTGAGACAGTGATGGAGACTTTCAGAAAAACAGGAGCATGGAACCTGCCGGTACTGGATAATGGATTATATGTAGGATTTATTTCAAAATCAAGGATTTTTACTACTTACCGGGAAATGTTAGTTCAGTTTTCAGAAGAATAAATATCTAAAATGCAACATATGAAGAAGGATACTTTGATTTTTGACATTATTGAAAAAGAACGTCAGCGTCAGCTGAATGGCATTGAGCTTATAGCCTCTGAAAATTTTGTAAGTCCGCAGGTGCTTGAAGCGATGGGATCGGTACTGACAAACAAGTATGCTGAAGGTTATCCCGGCCACCGCTATTATGGCGGCTGCGAAATTGTGGATGAATCGGAACAGATAGCGATTGACAGGCTCCGGCAGCTTTTTGATGCAGAGTATGCCAATGTTCAGCCGCACTCCGGGGCACAGGCCAACATGGCAGTTTTCATGACAGTTCTTAAACCCGGCGATACTTTTATGGGGCTTAACCTTGCCCATGGCGGCCATCTGTCACATGGTTCACCTGTGAATTCCTCCGGCATCCTGTACCGGCCTGTTGCTTATGGTGTTAAGGAGGATACGGGAATGGTCGATTATGATAGGATGGAGGAGATTGCCCTTAAGGAAAAACCAAAAATGATCATAGGCGGTGCTTCTGCTTACTCACGGGAATGGGATTATGAAAGAATGAGAAGTATCGCTGACAAGATCGCAGCAATACTGATGGTTGATATGGCTCATCCGGCCGGTCTTATTGCAGCCGGACTTCTGTCAAATCCGCTGAAATATGCTCATATAGTGACCTCAACAACCCACAAGACGTTGAGGGGACCAAGGGGCGGGATCATACTGATGGGCAAGGACTTTGTCAATCCATGGGGTATTACCACACCCAAGGGAGAAGTAAGGATGATGTCGTCACTCCTTAATTCTGCAGTCTTTCCCGGCGTTCAGGGCGGACCGCTTGAACATGTTATCGCTTCAAAAGCTGTCTCCTTCGGTGAAGCTCTCGATCCTGGATTCAGGGAATACCAGCTGAGGGTAAAAAGGAATGCTGAAGTGATGGCAGAAGGTTTCATCAGCAAAGGTTATAAAGTTATCTCAGGAGGTACGGACAACCACCTGTTGCTTATTGACCTCAGGACAAAATTTCCTGACACTACGGGTAAAAAAGCTGAAAATGCACTTGTCAGTGCGCATATTACTGTAAACAAGAATATGGTGCCATTCGACACCCGGTCGCCTTTCCTTACATCCGGTTTGCGGATCGGCACACCGGCCATAACAACAAGAGGCCTTACAGAAGAGCATATGCCATTGATCGTTGATCTCATTGATGAAGTAATTTCCGATCCCGACAATGAAGCAGTAATTGCCAGGGTAGGAGTGAAGGTCGTTGAAATGATGAAGCCCTTTCCACTTTTCTCAATGTAGTAGTGATTTTATTGGATTCAGGCGATGGTTAACCAGAAACTGCTTTTTATTGTAGATGATGATCCTTTTATTAACACGTTGGTAGTCAAAAGATTTACATTAAAGGGATACAAGGTTGAAGCATTTGAATCAGGAGAAGAATGTCTTGAAGCTTTAGACCGGAATCCCAGGTTGATAATCCTCGACTATTTATTCACTGAGAAGGATCGGATATTTAGAAACGGGATGGAAGTTTTCGATAAGATCAGGGAAATAAAGCCTCATATCCCGGTTATCATGCTTTCAGGTCAGGAGAAAGGCGAGATAGTGCTGGAACTGGCAAGGAAAGGAATTGATGATTATGTTATAAAGGATAATAATCTTATTGATAATCTTGATATTGCAATTGAGGAGCTTCTCAACCGGTAATACAGGGATCTATTTCAGGATAAAATTATAGGTGATTGTGCCCTTCTGAATGAGGGGCGCTTCCGGGCTGGCATCGAATTGTGACTTTAGTGCAGCCTCTTTAGCAACCTTGAGCAGGTATTCGTCGAGTGTACTTGATCCTCTTATTCCGGGAACAGCCTGTGTCACCTTGCCTGACCTGTCGACGCTGACCTCAACCACGACCCTTCCTTCGCCCTGGTAATTGTATTCAGGCAGGGGCAGCTTCTGCACACCCCGTCCGGCGAGATCGTATGATATGCCCTTAGTGCCCAGGCCGCTGCCTTCACCCCGATTTTTCGAATCAACAGATCCTCCGGGAGCACCCTGATTGCCTGCTCCGCCTGCAACGCCTTCACTTTTTGAGGCGGTTCCTGCATTTTTAGAGCCTTCCAGCGCATCCTTTGTCCTGCTCATTATATCCGCCTGCCGTTTTTGTTCTGCTTCAATCTTTTTCCTTTCAAGCTCTTCCTGCTCCTTTCTGATCCGTTCAGCTTCTTCAAGCTCAGCCCTGCGTTTCTTTTCAGCTTCAAGCTCAGCCCTGAGTTTTTTTTCAGCTTCCAATTCTTCGATGCGCTTTCTTTCAGCTTCAGGATCAACTTTCTTCACTTCGGGTGCCTCTTCCGTTTCCTGGGTAAGCAGAGGTTCTTCTTTAGCTGTGACCGGAGGATTTAATGGAACAGATGGAGATGAAGGTGGAGGTGAAGCCTCCTCCTGGATTGCGGGAGGTGATGGTTCGATCATTCCAAGACCGGTCTCATCCGTGCCGAAATTTACAAGTATACCCTCTTCAGATTCCGGAGGAGGGGGAGGCATGAATCCAACAATTATAAGCAATGCAAACGCAACAACATGGATAACTGTTGTTCCGATGATTCCTTTCTTTCTTTCTGAAGGGAACCTGTAAAGATCGTTATTTGGGCGTGGTCGCAATTATCAATTTATAATTATTTGCCTGCGCAATGTTTAAGACTTCGACAACACTTTCGAAGGGTACTGTCTTGTCGGCATGAAGGGAAATATAGGTTTCAGGTGCACTTCCAAGCTTCTGTTTCAGAACCGCTTCAAGCTGTGCAAGCGTAACAGGTTGCTGTTCGACATAGTACCTCTGATCGGCTGTTATGGAAACAGTTGTCTGAGGCTTGGCCGAGGTTTGGGTAGAGCCTTTCGGAAGAAGAAGCTTCAACGCTGTGGGATGAACCAGTGTTGAAGTTAACATGAAGAAAATCAAAAGATTAAATACGACGTCAGTCATTCCCACCGAACTGAAGTTAACGCTGATCTTATTTCTTTGTGATAGTGCCATTCTAACGTTATTATTTAACCGGTTCGTTCAATATATCCATAAACTCCGTAAGGGTAGCCTCAAGATTAAAGACAACCCTCTCGACCCTGACAACCAGGGTGTTATAGGCAAAGTATCCGAGGATGCCAACTATCAGACCCGCTACAGTGGTAATAAGTGCAGTATAGATACCATCTGAAAGAAGCGATACTTCAATATTGTTGCCTGCAGCCGACATAGCATAGAATGACTGGACCATTCCGATTACAGTACCCAGGAAGCCCAGCATAGGTTCTGCCCCTGTTATTGTTGCCAGTGTGGGGAAACTCTTTTCAAGCTTCGAAATTTCAAGCTTACCCACGTTTTCAATAGCAGTGCTTATATCCTGCAGGGGCCTGCCCAGTCTGCTGATACCTTTTTCGACCATCCGGGCCGATGGGCTGTCGGTCGATCTGCACAGTGCCAGCGCTGCCTCTACCTTCCCATCGTGAATATAATCCTTTATCCGGTTCATAAAGTTCTGATCCTCCCTTGTTGCTTTCCTGATGACATAATACCTTTCAATAAAGATATAAGCTGCTATGAACGACAACAATACTATAGGGATCATAACCCATCCCCCCTTAATTGCAAAATCGAGTAGTGTCAGTTCCTCAGCTGTTGTTTCGACAGGGATTGTAACATCCTGCATGATAAACTGTAAAAATCCCATATTAAATTTTATTATTTCAGTTACAAAAACAAATTATCTGAACATCGGTTTTATTTCACGTGCGAAGATATTAAAAAACGCATTTACACCTGCTTGTATTATATACGGTTAATAACAATGGATTATTTTTTATTAACCGGAACTGAATTGGAAATTTCCGGGAGAAGAAAACCTCCTATTGCATGATTTCAGGTTCCTCCTCCTTTTTCATTTCAGATTTTGCCTTTCGCCTGAAAAGGTCAGAGAATTTATCAAAATCTTCCCTGAAGAACAACCCGAATCCCTGGGTGTATTGAGCCTGCTTTCCGGTGTATGGATTATTGAACCTGTTAAAGAACTTAAACCGGATCTTTTCAGTGACCTTGTATTCTATATCGAAATCACCGGTGATCTTATCATTATTTCCGGTGCTTTCTTCCGTACCCCTTACGCCGAAATTTCCATTGATCATTACCTTGTCATTTAGCAGCTGTGTCGAGAGGGCGACCTCCACTTCCTGGGCATTAAATTGTTTGTAGCCCGGCCGGTATACAAATCCGACATCAAAATCCTGACTTATCTGTGATAACCAGTTACTTAGCTGATTCGACAGCATTTCAGTGGTAGTAACAGCCATACCGGCAGTGGTTGTTTCAGGGCTTGCCGGATCCTTGGTACCGCTGTAATAAAAACTGTTCATTACCAGCAGGTAAAGGAACTGACGGTTCATTTCCTCTTCTGTAGTGATCACATTTCTGAGGTATGCGCGCTTGTCCTCGGTAGCTGAAGGCAGGTCGATGTTTAAACCGACGATCGGATTAAACAGCTTGCCTGAAAGATTTATCTGGCATTCCACAGGTATTCTCTCACTTGATTTTTCATCCATGAGTATCTCATTAAGCGAGGCTTTAAGCCTGTAGATTGCTTTCATGTCAATCTCAGCATTGTCCACATCACCGTTAAATGTAATTTTACCCCCGTTTTCAACACTGAACGGCTTGTTCAGAATATTGCCGAGCGTGAACATATATTCACCATCCTCGATGACATAGTCCCCTGAAATCCTCAGATCTCCTTTCCTGTTGAGGTTGATATTCAGATTACCGTATCCATGGCCCCTTATAACGTCACCCACTTTTTCATCGAAAATCAGCTGAACTTCCGCATCGGGTGTCACTTCGAGATCAAAATTCAGTTCAATGCCTGTCTGGGCAACTGCCTTTGGGATGATATTTGCCGGGGTTATTTCAGATTTCGCAGTTGTATCATTACTGACAAATGTTATGAAGGAATAATCAGAAACTGTTGCACTGTAAGTCAGAGGCATGTAGAATCTGGTATTCCTGCCGGTTTTTGCCGATATGTCAAAGGATATCAAATCTGGTCCGGCTTTTAGTGTGGTTACTCCGGTCCCATAAGCGATCCCGTAAAACATCTCATTATCCTTTGGTTTTGTATTCAGCACCATGCAATCGTTGAAACTGATCATAAGGTCAGCATTATACTCTCTAAAGTACTCATGACGAACTGAGCCTCCAAGCGTGGCTGGATTGCCCTTTTCGTCCGTAAGCCTGACATTTTTGAACAAGATATTGTTCTTATCAAACCTGATTGAATCATTGATCCTGTATCTGGTCTGGAGGTAATCAATTTTAAGGGATCCGTTCTCAACCATTAACGCCCCTTTCAGGACCAGTTTGTTCAGTTCCCCTGCTAACTTAACCCTTCCGGTTGCTGAGCCGGTGATGCCGGATGCAAACGATTTCAGCAACGGATTCAGGGCTGTTATTGGCAACTGGCTGGCACCGGCAGTCAGTTCAATTGTTTTTCTTGCAGGATTATAATGTCCGGCAATGTCAATCATTTTCTTTCCGTTAAAATTATTTCCGGCACGGATTTCTGCAACTTTCCTTTCCTTATTCCATGCTGAAATGAGTGACAGGTCTCCATAATTGTTTTCAAGCATCGAAAATCCGTTTATCTTCAGGTTGCTTTCCAGCATGGGATTATGGTAAATATCTGTTAACAGCACCTTCCCGCTCAGTTCCCCTTTGAAACCCAGATCCAGCTGATCAGGTTCTTTTTTATTGGTTATGAAATAATTAAGCGGTGAGATATCTATACCTTTAAATTCAAGATTGAGTGTATCGGCCGGATTTTCCGAAAGAGTGCCATTGATAAGGTAATAATGTTCTTTATTACTGATCAGCAGCTTATTAAGATTTATATAATTTGAATCGATGAGTATGGTCGAGTGACTTATTTTCCACAGATTATTCCGGGTGTAGATGCCTGTGGAATCGATGTCAATCATCAGGACAGGTTTTGAATTCTCATTTGTATCTTTTACATAAGTTCCTCTGGCAATGAAATTTCCACGGTTCAATATTTCTTCCCGATTATCCCAGTATGTATTAAAAACAAAATTATCCGGTTTTGTGTCAAGATCAGCTGAAAATCCTTTCAGATCATATTGCCCCATAAGATTCAGGGTGGAGCTTCTCAGTTCAGCAGAGAGAACGGAAGAAAGCAGATTTGCCTCGACCGACAGATCGCTAAAGACATTGCTCCGGACCTGCAGCTTCTTTGCATTCCATTTCATCCTCACAATGCTGTCGGACGATATCTCGCCATTGAAAATGCTCTTTTCGGAAAGCAGTATACCGGTCTTCAGGAAATTATTGATCTTATCGGTGTTCTTAAAACTGACACTGAAGGTAAGCCTGTCTTTTATGAACTCATTCTTCTCCTTTGGCATTGCATACCGTGAAGGCAGCAATCGGGCAAGCGTGGAGCTGACTGCTGAGCTTAATCCTCCAAGATTGAAATTCCCTCTCACGTCAGCATCGACGTAATCAGTGCGCAAGCTTATCACAGACTGATTATTTTCAGTGAATGATCTAATTGAGAAATCATAAAGCTCAAGAATATTTCCGTATTTTCTGAGACTGGAATTCAGAAGCTTTATTTCCCCGTCGAGGTTGTCAATATTATCACCTTTGAAATTCGCAGTAAGCAGCACTGAGACTGCGGCAGTGGTATCGGCTTTGACGACATGAAGCTTGTAAAGGTCGGCTTTTGCCAGATTCAGCGTAAAATCGAATTCGGGAAGTTCACCGCTGAAATTGAACATGCCCAGGATATCCATTTTTATATTATCATCAGAGACTTTCACTGTCCCATCCCAGGTTTTTTCACTGATGGTTCCGCTCAGAGAAATATCGCGATATTCATAGCCGTTTATTTCAACGCTGTCGATCAGTCCGGTAAGTCCGCCGGAAAAACTTTTGAGTGAATATGCATACATGTCGACATTCGCTCTCATGGTGAGGTTGCCAAGTAAACCGGTCTTGCCTGATATTTGTCCCAGGGCAATACTTGTGCCGTTTACCAGTCCCTTGATTTTAAACCTGTTTGATCCTTCAGGCCGGAATGAAACATCAGTGCGTAAATTACCTGCATCGGAATTCAGCGTACCATATGCAACAAAATCTGTCATAAACCCCGTGAAGCTTCCATTGAACGAAATTGTTCCCAGCTTGTCGAAATATTCCGGAAGTTCCGGAAAACCTTTACCTGGTATGTTGGTTTTCTCAATGTCAGCGGAATTGGTTTTGAGTTCATTGACACCAATATAAATAAATGTGTTTTCCGTTTCCGGCAATCCTGAAAGATCAAAATCACAATCAAGCAATGAGTTCTCCCTGTACGAAATTTTTATATTGCGGCCCCTTAGCTCGGAGACAGTGCCATATACTCTTCCTGAAACAGTGACCGATTCATCCATTCCCTTTACAGGGACTACAAAATACTGCAGGTCGGAAAAACTGACCAGTGATTTGTCAAGCAGAATATCGAGCCTGACATTCTTGATGAAGTTACCATAGGAACCTGATGAGTCGGGGTGAAGTTCCAGGCGGGGAATACTAATCAGGCTGCTGTCGCAGTTGACAGTTGCAGATGAAAAGATTATATTATTATCTGCAAGGACAACATTACTCGACATTTTTCGTACCATAAATCCTCCCGATTCCCTGAATGAGAGGCTGTATATGCCGAAGTATGTACTGTCGTCCCTTATGTTGAAATCCTCCACTGTTCCATAAACACCGGAAAGATGAAGATTATTGAAATCGACAGGAATGTTGCCTCTTTCACCTTTCTTGTTTATGAGGGAAAACCTGCCATTACTTATGTTCACCTGGTTAATGATTATTGTGCTTCCGGTTTTGGCCGTAGCTTGCGGCTGCTTCAAAAGATCGAGGTACCATTTCAGATTCATCATGCCGGTTGAATCAGTGATGAGCGCCATTACCGGATTTATCAGATTGATCCGTCCCAGAGTATATGATTTATTTTTCCAGTCAAGTGTTTTTATTCCTGCAGTTATTTTATGAGCATAAATGAGTGTGTCATTGTTATTGTCTTTTATTAGTACATCATCCAGATTCAGGTTTTTAAAAAAAACCAGCTCCACTTTACCCACCGAAATAGTTGATTTAATTTCATTGGAAAAATGGTTCGTGATTCTATTCAGCAAGAGAGTCTGGAAGTATGGGATACTAATAAGAGGGTACAGTACCATAGGGAATATGATGATGATCCCGATGATGATTATAAAATACTTAACCGATTTCTTAATCTTCCTTAGCATACCAGCTAGTTATGTCTTGCAAGACCACTTACAAGTCCTTCAATCTTCAGGGTATAAAGATAGTAAAGACTACTCTAATAAACGTGGCTCTTATTTATATATGACAAAGATTATACCGATATTTCAACCATTCGATAAAAAAGACTGACTGATCAACCTCTTTATTTTACTCAGCTATTGCATCTACGTATTATAATACGTATCTTAATACGGTGAAAAATTTAAAGTCATGACACGCAGAAAAACAGAAGAAAGTCACATTCGCAGTCTTACTAAAGTAGCCAGAGGTACGAGTTATGCAGTCACCATTCCGATGGAGTACATAGTGAAACTCAAATGGAGGGCGAAACAAAAACTTGAGGTAAAGCTCTACCAGGACCGGATCATTATCAGTGATTGGAAATCAGGGTGACTTTTTTGAACCTGACCTAAAGATCATCTGAAATAATGGTCTGATAGTAAACGAAAATAAGATTGTTTATGGGAGTAACGATACTTGCCATAGAATCTTCATGTGATGATACCTCGGCGGCTATTGTCCGGGACGGATATGTTCTGTCAAACCTTACTGCCGGACAGGATGTGCACAGATCTTACGGAGGAGTTGTTCCTGAACTCGCATCAAGGGCGCATCAGGCTAATATCGTACCTGTTATTGACCAGGCAATAAAGATGGCAGGGATCACGGTAAATGATATCAATGCCGTTGCTTTTACACGCGGACCCGGACTGCTTGGATCACTGCTTGTAGGAACCTCATTTGCCAAGGGATTTGCGCTCTCCCTGAATATTCCATTAATTGAGGTCAATCACCTGCAAGCTCATACGCTTGTACACTTCATCCGGCAGAAAGATCGGGATACCAGAGTCCCGGAATTTCCCTTTTTATGTCTGCTGGTATCGGGTGGTCATACAAGGATAATACTGTTAAAGGACCACCTTGAGATGGAAATCCTGGGAAACACTGTCGACGATGCTGCAGGGGAGGCGTTTGATAAATGCGGAAAGCTGATGGGTTTCCCATATCCGGCCGGTGCCGCCATCGATAATCTGGCATCAAAAGGCAATAAAAAGGCATTTGCGTTTTCAAAACCGACTGTGAAGGGACTTGATTTCAGCTTCAGCGGATTAAAAACCAATTTTCTCTATTTTCTCAGGGACAGGATCAGAAGCGATCC
>Ga0079037_100000514_pt1 | contig 17795 bp, 17 predicted proteins | sample Mud3Dept4metaG_FD_71479 | JGI IMG/M metagenome (GOLD analysis project Ga0079037, IMG submission 71479) | Freshwater wetland microbial communities from Ohio, USA, analyzing the effect of biotic and abiotic controls - Mud 3 Core 4 Depth 4 metaG | ecosystem: Environmental > Aquatic > Freshwater >... | reverse complement strand
GGTGAAGGACCTCGACGCGGCCGAGGCCACCGCACGGCGGCTGATCTCCCTCGAACCCAACGGCCTCCGCGGTGCGTATGCCCTTGCGCAGGTTCTCGACGACCGCCACGATCCGACCGGCGTCGTGTCGGCGCTCGAGCCGGCTCTCGCGCGCCACACGGGCCCCGGCGCGGCGGCCGTGCCGCTCTTCATCCGGCTCGGCTTCGCCTACCAGCAACTCGGTAAGTACGACCAGGCGCTCGCGACCTTCGAGCACGCGCGGACGGCCGCCCCGGACCCGGCGGCGATCGACGTGTTCGTCGCCCAGGCATACCTCGCGGCCGGCCGTAACGACAAGGCTGTGGAGGTGGCCCGGGCAGCCCGGGCCTCGCGTTCCGGGGAGACACGCCTGCTTCGGCTCGAGGCGCAGGCGCTCCGCAACGGCGGCCGTCGCGACGAAGCCATCGCCCTGCTGGCTGGCGACGCGGCGGGTCGTGCGCGGGACCTCGACCTCCAGCTGGCCTACGCCGGGCTGCTCGCCGAAGCCGGCCGCGTGCCCGAGGCCCTGCGCGAGTTCGACGAGGCCGAGACGCGGTCCCCGGGGCGGGTGGAGGTACCGTTCCAGCGCGGCGCCGCGCTCGAGCGCGCCGAACGCTACCGCGACGCGGAGGTCGCCTTCCGGCTCGCGCTCGAGCGCGATCCGCTGCACGGCCAGACGCTGAACTACCTGGGTTACATGCTCGTCGAGCGCGGCGAACGGCTCGACGACGCCGTGCGGCTCATCGAGCGCGCCCTCGCGGTCGACCCGGGCAACCCGTCCTACCTCGACAGCCTCGGTTGGGCCCACTTCAAGGCGGGCGACGCCGGACGGGCGCGCCCCCTGCTCGAACGGGCCGCCGAGCGGCTGCCCCGCACCTCCGTCGTACTCGACCACCTCGGGGACGTGCGGTGGGCGCTCGGGGACCGTGGCGGAGCGGTCGCGGCCTGGGAGCGCGCGCTCGCCGGCGATCTCGAGGACTTCGACCGTGCGGCGGTCGAGCGCAAGATCGCCGATGCGCAGGGGCGCTGACCCCGCGGGACCGCCGCAAGGGCGCCGCCCGACGCCAGCCGCGGGGCGGGCGTGCCTGTGGCTCACACCAGGCAGCCGCTGCGGCGGTGGGTGGCTGCTCGCCGCCGTCCTGGCCGCCGCCGGGTGTGGCAGTCCCGCGCGGCTCGAGCTCCCTGCGGGCGGGGGGCGGCCCGAACCGGGGGCCGCGGCCCGCTTCGGGGAGGCCACGGCGGCCTGTCGTGAGTGCCGCACGTTGACAGCCGAGGTCGGGCTCAGCGGCACCGTCGACGGGCGGCGGGTTCGCGGCACGATCATCGTCGGCACGGAGGCCGCCGGCGGCGTTCGGCTCGAAGTACCGGCACCGTTTGGCGCGCCGCTCCTCGTGCTCGCGGCCCGGCCGGGTGCCGCGCGCCTGCTGCTGCCCCGCGAGCGCCGCTACGTCGACGCGCCGGATGCCGCGGCCCTGCTCGATGCGGTGGCCGGGCTGCGGCTCGCCGGCACGGACCTGCACGCGCTCCTGACCGGGTGCGGCGTGCCACGAGCCACCGCGTCCGGCGGGGAGCGCTTCCCGTCGGGCTGGACCGCCGTGCCGATCGCGCCCGACGCCGTGGCGTGGCTGCGTGACACCCTGCGCCCCGTGCGGTTGGCGGCGATGACCCGCCCCGGGCTGCAGGTCGAGTACGTGGAGTTCGCGGGAGCGTGGCCCGCACGTCTCCGCGTGTTCGCCTCGGCGGCACGCGATGCCCGCCTGGCCCTGCGACTCTCCCAGGTGGAGGTGAACACGCCCATCGCGCCCGGCGCATTCGAGCTTGCCGTGCCGCCAGACGCAACGCCGATGTCGCTCGCCGAGCTCGCCGCCTCTGGTCCCTTCCGGAGATGACCTCCGCCGAGCGGCCGGACGGATGAGCCCCTGACCGCGTGACCTCCGCACGAGTGAACACGCGAAGGCGGCAACCTGAGAACACGTGAACGTGCGAACGTGAGAACGATCAAGGGAATGGCAGATGTCCCATCCACAGCCCGCCGCTTCCGACCGGCATCTCAGGGCGCATGCCAAGATCAACCTCGACCTGCGTCTCCTCGCGGTGCGCCCCGACGGCTATCACGAGCTGGTGACGGTGCTGCAGACGGTGGCGCTGCACGACACACTCCGGTTCACCTCCTCGCCAGGTCCGTTCCGTCTGGTCTGCGACACACCGGGCGTACCTGCGGACCGCACCAACCTCGTCTGGCGTGCCGCCGAGCGGCTCTGGGCCGCGGCGGGCCGGCCGGGGCAGCCCGAGGGCGTCACCGTGACACTCGAGAAACGGGTGCCCGTGCAGGCCGGCCTCGGCGGTGGTTCGGCTGACGCGGCCGCCGCACTGCTCGGGCTCGACGCCGTGTGGGGCCTGCATCTTTCGGAGCCCGTCCTGCGGGGGCTCGGCAGCGAACTCGGCGCCGACGTGCCCTACTTCTTCACCGGCGGCACCTGTGTCGGGAGGGGCCGAGGCGATCGAGTCGAGGTGCTCCCGGACCTGACGCCACACCAGGTGCTGATTGCGCTGCCAGCGTTCGGCGTCGCCACGCCGGAGGCCTATCGCTGGTACGACGAGGATGGCTGGCCGGCCTCGGCGGCGCCGGCGTATCCGCTGGACGCCTCCGCGTGGCCGGCCTGGCTCGAGCGGTGCCGCAACGACCTGCAGGCGTCGATTGCGGCGCGGCACGCGGAGATCGATGCGCTCGTGCACGAGCTGCGGGCCGGGGGCGCCCGCCTGGCCGCGATGTCGGGCTCCGGGTCGGCCGTCTTCGGACTCTTCGACGAGTGGCCACTCGTCGAGCAGGCCGCCGACCGCCTGACGGCGCGCGGCGTGCGCTGCCTGCGCACGGTCACGCTCGGCCGCGCCGACTACGAGCGGTCGCTCGCGGGCGACCTCGGCTTGCCCGGCCGAGCGATGGTCGTGTAGACTGCACGTTTGTGTCCGCGGCGGCTGGCCCAAATGAGGGGGCCGTGTCCCCTGCGGGCCGGATGGTCCTTGCGCGGCCGGTCGGCGTGGCGGTCGGTGCGATGGGGCGTGGCCAAGCGGTAAGGCACGGGACTTTGGATCCCGCATTCGAAGGTTCGAATCCTTCCGCCCCAGCCAGCCCGATCGTGACGTGCTCGGGCGCAGCACACGTCGGATGGCGGCATGAGCCGGTCGCAGCTGAAACTCTTCTCTGGTAGCGCGCACCCCCACCTGGCCCGGGAGATTGCCGATTTCCTGGGCGTCCCGGTCGGGCAGGCCCGCCTGCACCGCTTCCCGGACACGGAGGTGGCGTTCCAGATCGACGAGAACATCCGCGGCACCGACGTGTTCGTGGTGCAGCCCACCTGCCGGCCGGTGGACCAGCACCTCGTCGAGCTGTGCATCATGATCGACGCGTTCCGCCGCTCGTCGGCGGCGCGCATCACGGCGGTGATCCCGTACTACGGCTACGCCCGGCAGGACCGGAAGGACAAGCCGCGCGTGCCGATCTCGGCCAAGCTCGTGGCGAACCTGCTGAGCGCGGCCGGGACGCACCGCGTGCTGACGATGGATCTGCACAAGGCGCAGATCCAGGGGTTCTTCGACATCCCGGTGGACCACCTGTTTGCGGCCCCGGTGATCATCGACCACCTCTCGCGGCTGCACCAGTCGAACCTGACCATCGTGTCGCCCGACGCCGGCGGTGCCGAGCGTGCCCGGGCGTACGCGAAGCGGCTCGGGGCCGAGTTGGCGATCATCGACAAGCGCCGGGGCGAGAGCGGAGCGGCGGAGGTGATGCACGTCATCGGCGACGTGCGCGGGCGCACCTGCATCCTCCAGGACGACATCATCGACACCGCCGGCACGATGCAGAAGGCCGCGGTGGCGCTTGCCGAGAGCGGCGCCGCGCGGGTCATGGGGTGCGCAGTGCACGGTGTGCTGTCGGGCCCGGCGATCGAGCGGATCGAGAGCTCCCCGATCGACCAGCTCGTCGTGACCAACACCATCCCGCAGGACGGCGTGCGGGACCGATGCGGCAAGATCCTCTGCCTGTCGGTGGCGCGGCTGCTCGGGCAGGCCATTCGGAGCATTCACGAGGAGACCTCGGTCTCGTCGCTGTTCGTGTGAGCATCGGTGATCGGTCGTCAGTCATCGGTCATCAGTTGTCGGTTGTCGGCAGTCGGCACTCGGTTGTAGGTTGTGCAGCCTGATTTCGAGAGTGAGCAGAACATGGAAGCGACACTGAAGGCCGTGAAGCGCGACACTCGCGGCAAGAACGAGGCGCGCCGGCTCCGCCGGGCCGGGCAGATTCCGGCCACCGTGTACGGCGGCGGCGCCAGCACCGATGCGATCGCCGTCGACCCGAAGGCGCTCTCGCGCATCCTCCACTCGGAGGCGGGCGTCAACAGCCTGATCTCGCTCGTGGTGGACGAGGCCCCGGCCGTGAAGGTGCTCGTCAAGGAGTACCAGCTCGAGCCGGTGAAGCACGCACTGCTGCACGCCGACTTCTACCGCGTGGCGCTCGACCGGCCGATCACCGTGACCGTGCCCGTCGTCATCACGGGCGAGGCGAAGGGCGTGAAGCAGCAGGGTGGCGTGCTCGACTTCGTCACCCGCGAGGTCGAGGTGGAGTGCCTGCCGGCCGACATCCCCGAGAACCTCGAGGTGGACGTCACCGAGCTGCTGATGGGCCAGTCGGTGCGGCTGAAAGACGTCCAGGGTGCGAAGTGGACGACGAAGAGCGATCCCGAGACGATGCTGGTGCACGTGGTGGCCGCGCGGATCGTGGCCGAGGCGCCGGCGGTCGAGGTCGCGGCCGCCCCGGCGACGGCCGAGCCCGAGATCATCAAGAAGGGGAAGGCCGAGAAGGCCGAAGGCGGTGAGTGAAGCTCCTCGTCGGCCTCGGGAATCCCGGCGCGCGGTACCGTGACACGTACCACAACATCGGGTTCGAGGTGATCGACGAGCTGGCCCGGCGCCGCGGCGTGGCGCTCGGGTCGACCCCCGCCGACGCGATCGGGGCGCGCGTGCGGGACTGGGATGCGGGCGTCCTGCTGGCGAAGCCGCTGACGTTCATGAACCTCAGCGGCCGGGCCGTCGCCGACCTCGCCAGGTATTACCGGATCGATCCGGGCGAGGTCCTCGTCATCGTTGACGACGTGGCCCTGCCGCAGGGACGGTTGCGGCTCCGGCGGGACGGCTCGGCGGGCGGGCACAACGGGTTGAAGTCGGTCATCGAGCAGTTGGGGACCGACGCGTTCGCGCGGCTGCGCGTGGGGGTGGGACGGGGCGATCCGCGCCGCGATCTCGCCGACCACGTGCTGTCGCGCATCCCGGTCGAGGCGCGAGGGGAGTTGCGCGCCGCGGCCGAGCGGGCGGCGGATGCCGCCGAAGCGTTCGTCGCACGCGGGATCGAGGCGGCGATGAACGAATACAACCGGGACCCGTCGCCGGGTGCGGCGGATTCCGACTGACTCCTTGCCACCGCCAGGGGGCGGCGGCCGTTCAGTCCAGAAGGAGAGGGCATGAGCGCACACCGACAGTACGAGCTCGTCTACCTGCTGCCCGCCGAGTCGAGCGAGCAGGACGTGGCCGACCTCCACACGCACATCGAGCAGATCCTCGGCCGGTTCTCCGCCGTCATCGACAAGACCGAGGCGTGGGGCCGGCGCAAGCTCGCCTACGAGATCGGGCCCCACAAGGAGGCGATCTACGTCCTCCACCAGTTCACCGGGCCCGCCGATCTGATCCGCGAGCTGGACCGCCGGCTCAAGGTGAACGACAAGGTGATTCGCCACCTCGTGGTGCGGGTGGACGAGGAGAACCGCGTGGCCGACCGGCGGCGCGCCGAGCGCACCGCCCACATCCGGGCGCGCCGCGTGGCGCGCGGGCTCTCGCCCGAGCCGGAGCCGGCGGCGCCCGAGGCCGCCCCGGTGCAGGACTCGATGGAAGAGGTTGAGGGATAGCCATGAGCGAGACCAACGATCGGCCGGCCGGGGGGCCGGGAGGAGCGCGTCCGGCGCGGGCCGGGCGCAAGGACGACAAGGGACCGGCCGGACGGCGGGGCGGCTTCCGCCGCCGGCGGGTCTGCAAGTTCTGCGTCGAGCACATCGAGCAGATCAGCTACAAGGACGTGCGGATGCTGAGCGGCTTCGTCCCCGAGCGCGGCAAGATCCAGCCGCGGCGCATCTCGGGGACCTGCGCCGCCCACCAGCGCAAGCTGCAGGTGGCCATCAAGCGGGCGCGCCAGCTGGCGCTGATCCCCTACCTCACGGACTAGGGGCGCCGCCATGATCGAAGTGATCCTCAAGCAGGACGTCGAACACCTCGGCCGGCGCGGCGACATCGTGAAGGTGGCGCCCGGCTACGCCCGCAACTACCTCCTGCCCCGGCGACTCGCGCTCGCGGTCACCGAAGGCAACAAGCGGCAGATCGAGCACGAGAAGACGCTCGCCGCCGTGCGCGAGACCGAGGAGCGGACGGCCGCCGCCTCCCTCTCCTCGCGGCTCGAAGGGGCGACGATCGTGATCGCGCGCAAGGTGGGCGAGACCGAGACCCTCTACGGTTCGGTGACGGCGGTCGACATCGCCGACGCGCTCGCCGCGCAGGGCATCGAGATCGATCGCCGCCGCATCCAGCTGCCGGAGCCGATCAAGCACCTCGGGCAGCACACCGTACCGGCGCGGCTGCACCGCGACGTCACCGCGCACCTCACCGTGCACGTGGTCAAGGCCGACGCGTAGGCCGCCGTTCCGGGCACGCCTCACCGAACGGGCGCGCGAGCGGCACTCCCGCTCCGCGCCCGTTTCGGCTTCGGGCGTCGGACCGAATCGCGACCCCGCCGCGGCCCGCGGTTTTCCCGTGTCGTCACCGCGGCGAAGTGGTACATTCGGGTTTCCGCCGGACTGCCGCACGCCATGCCCGACCTCGCCGCCGATCGGACGCTGCCGCACAATCTCGAGGCCGAGCGCTCCCTGCTCGGCGCGATCCTCATTCGCAACGAGGCGATCAACCAGGCCGTGCCGCTCGTCGCGGGTGGCGACTTCTTCCGCGACGCCCACCGCATCGTCTACGAGACGATGATCCAGCTGTCGGAGCGGGGGCAGGCCATCGACCTCGTCACGCTCAAGGACGAGCTCGCGCGGAACGGCCGCCTCGAGACGGTGGGCGGGCCCGCCTACGTGGCCAGCCTCGTCGACGGTGTGCCGCGCGCGCTCAACGTCGAACACTACGCCCGGATCCTCAAGGAGAAGTCGACCCTGCGGCGGCTGATCTTCGCCGCCAACCGGATCCTGAGCAACGCCTACGAGGCGAGCCTCGATCCCGACGAGCTGCTCGACAGCTCGGAGCGGGCCATCTTCGAGATCGCCGAGCACCGCATCCGCGGCGGCTTCGTGCCGCTCTCGACGCTCGTCGAGGTGGGGCTGCAGAAGATCGAGGTGGCCCAGAAGCAGGAGGGGCCCGTCGGCGTGCCCACCGGCTTCCGCAAGCTCGACGAGATGTTGTCCGGGCTGCAACGATCCGACCTGGTGCTGGTGGCTGCGCGCCCGTCGATGGGGAAGACCAGCTTCGTGCTGAACGTCGCGCAGCACGTGGGCGCGATGCCCCACCGCCGCACCGTCGGGTTCTTCAGCCTCGAGATGTCGTCCGACCAGCTGTTCCTGCGGCTGCTGACCGCCGAGGCGCAGGTGGACGCGCACCGGCTGCGCGGGGGCTACCTCACCGACCGCGACTACACGCGGATCTTCGAGGCGGTGGCCAAGCTCAGCGAGACCCGCATCTTCGTGGACGACACGGCGGCCATCGGGGTCCTGGAGATGCGCGCCAAGGCGCGGCGATTGAAGGCCGAGCACGGCCTCGACCTGTTGGTCATCGACTACCTGCAGCTGATGCAGGGCCACGGGCGGTTCGACAACCGGCAGCAGGAGCTGGCGTCCATCTCGCGTTCCCTGAAGGGGCTCGCCAAGGAGCTCGACGTGCCGGTGGTCGCGCTCTCGCAGCTGAGCCGCGCGCCGGAGGCGCGCGCCGACCGCCGGCCCCAGCTCTCCGACCTGCGCGAGTCCGGGGCCCTCGAGCAGGACGCCGACGTGGTGATGCTGATCTTCCGTGAGGAGATGTACGAGCGGACGCCCGACAACGAGAACAAGGCGGAGATCATCGTCGCCAAGCAGCGCAACGGCCCGACGGGAAGCGTGGAGCTCGCCTTCCTGAAGCAGTTCACCCGCTTCGAGAACATCGGCTACATCGAGTGAGTGGCGTCCGTCACACCCGCGCGTGCGTGCGCCTCGCGGCGCTCGAGGCCAACTGCCGGGCAATCGCTGGCCGACTCGCCGCCGGGGCCGAGGCTGCCGGCCGGCCGGCTCCCGCGCTGATCGCCGTCGTCAAGGCCAACGCCTACGGCCACGGGGCCGCGGCCGTCGCCCGGACACTCGAGCGCGGCGGTGCGGCGATGCTGGCCTGCGCGGACATCGAAGAGGGCGTCGCCCTGCGCGAGGGTGGCGTGCGGTTGCCGATCCTCGTCTTCGGCGCCCTCGGGATCAGCGACCTCGACGGCGTGTTCACGCACCGGCTCACGCCCACCGTCTCGACGCCGTCGGCGGCCGCCTCGCTCGAAGCGGCCGCGGCCCGGCGCGGCGTCACGCTCGGCTGTCAGCTCGAGATCGACACCGGCATGCACCGCCTCGGGTTCCGGCACGACAACCTGCGCCGCACGCTGCCTTCCGTCGTTGCGAGCCCCCACCTGCGGATCGAGGCGGTGTACACGCACTTCGCCACGGCCGAGGACCCCGCGCACCCGCTCTTCGAGGAGCAGCGCGTGCGGTTCGAGCGCGTGCGCGCCGAGGCTGGCGCGCTCGGCCTGGCCCCGCGGGCCTGGCACGCCGCCAACAGCGCGGCGCTGCTGCGCGACGAGCGGGTGTGGTACGACGCGGTCCGTCCGGGGTTGCTGCTCTACGGCGTGTCGCCCACGCCCGGGCCCGCGCCGGCCGGCGTCGAGCCGGTGCTCAGCCTCGAGAGCCGGATCGTGGCGGTCAAGGGGCTCCGTGCCGGGGAGGGCGTCAGCTACGGCTGGCGGTTCGTGGCCGGCGGCCCGCGCACCATCGCCGTCGTGCCGGCGGGCTATGCCGACGGGCTCGACACCAGGATGTCGGGGCGGGCGAGCGTGCTCGTGCGCGGGCGCCGCGCGCCCGTGGTCGGCGCGGTGTGCATGGACATGCTCATGGTGGACGTCACCGGTACCGACGTCGCCCCCGGCGATCCCGTCGTCATCGTCGGCCGGCAGGGCACCGAGGAGATCGGCGTGCGCGAACTGGCCGAGGCGACGGGCACGATTCCCTACGAGTGGCTGTGCCGCGTGGGGACGCGGATCGAGCGCGTGTACGATTGACCGAATTGGCAGGGGCGGCCCCCCGTGGTCGCCCGTGTCCGATCGGGCGGGCACAGGGGCCCGCCCGACAATGGGTGGGACCGTGAAACTCCCCCGTCCCGTGTTCGTGTGCCAGGAGTGTGGCAGCCAGCAGCCGAAGTGGCTGGGCCGCTGCCCGGACTGCGGCGCGTGGAACTCGCTCGTCGAGGAGCGCGCCGCGCCGGCCGTGCCCGCGTCGGGGGGCAGCGTCGACCGCTACCCCTTCTCCGGTGCCGGGGGCGCGCACCGCTACGCCGACGTGGAGACGGCCACCGCGGCCCGGATTCCGTCGGGCATCGACGAGTTCGACCGCGTGCTCGGCGGCGGCCTCGTGCCGGGCTCGCTCGTGCTGCTCGGCGGGGAGCCGGGCATCGGTAAGTCCACGCTGCTGCTCCAAGCCGCGGCGCACCTCGCCCACGGTGTCGGCCCGGTGCTCTACGCATCGGGCGAGGAGTCGGAGCACCAGATCAAGTTGCGGGGCGACCGCCTCGGGGTGGGCGACGCGCCGCTCTACCTCCTCGCCGAGACCTGTCTCGAGCGCGTGCTCGAGGAGGTGGCGCGCCTGCATCCCGCGGTGCTCGTCGTCGATTCGATCCAGACCGTGTTCTCGCTGAAGCTGACCTCGGCACCGGGGAGCATCGGGCAGGTGCGCGAGGCGGCCACGCAACTGCTCTTCGCCGCCAAGGGGCAGAACCTCCCGACCTTCCTCGTCGGTCACGTCACGAAGGACGGGAACCTCGCCGGGCCCAAGGCGCTCGAGCACATCGTCGACACGGTGCTCTACTTCGAGGGTGACCGTCACCACGCCCATCGCATCGTCCGCGCCGTCAAGAACCGGTTCGGCGCGGTGAGCGAGCTCGGCGTCTTCGAGATGACCGGCGCCGGCCTCCGCGCGGTGCCCAACCCCTCGGCGCTCTTCCTGGCCGAGCGGGCCGCCGCCTCGCCCGGATCGGCCGTACTGTGCGCGGTCGAAGGGTCGCGACCGCTCCTCGTCGAGGTGCAGGCGCTCGTCAGCTCGAGCAGCTACGGCATGGCGCGGCGGACGGCGAGCGGCGTCGACCAGGGGCGGCTCTCGTTGCTCCTCGCCGTCCTCGAGAAGCGGGTCGGGCTGTCGCTCGTGGCCGACGACGTGTTCGTCAACATCGCCGGGGGACTGTCGGTCGAGGAGCCGGCCGCCGACCTCGCGATCGTCGCGGCGGTGGCCTCGAGCGTGCGCAACCGGCCGGTGCGCGCTGACACGGCCGTCTTCGGCGAGGTCGGGCTCGGCGGCGAGGTCCGGGGCGTCCCCCAGGCGGCGGTGCGGCTGAAGGAAGCGGCGCAGCTCGGGTTCACCCGCTGCGTGCTGCCGCACGGCAACTGCGCGCCCGAGGACGTGCCAGGCGGGGTCTCGGCCGTGGGGGTGCGCCGGGTGGCCGACGCCCTCGAGGAGCTCGTTGCCTGGTGAGAACGGTTGGGCGGGAGCCAACGCCTGAGGGTATGATGTAGCCGCCCGCGGCTGTGCCGGACGTGGCGGGACGCGCGGCGACGGGGTTCCTCATGGCGTGGTTCGTCCTGGCGCGTCTGCTGTTTGTCGCCACCCTGGCCTGCTCGGCGTTCCTCCTGCACCCGCTCCCGCTGCCCCCGTTCGCCAACCTGCTGTTCGGCGCCCTGCTCGGGGGGCTCGTCCTCGCCGGCGAGCGGGGCGTTCGCGGGATTGCGCCAACGCGCCTGCTCGGCGCACTGGTTGGCGGGCTGCTCGGCCTCGTCGCGGCGCGCGCGGTTCGCGCGGCGCTGATCGGAACCGACGGCGCCGCCGCCTGGGTGCCGTTCCTCCACAGCGCCCTCGCGCTCACGCTCGGCTACCTGGGCGTGGCGGTCGGCGCCGCCCACGCCGAGTGGCTGCAGCCGGCCAAGCTGGCGACGCTGTTCCGCTCGGGCGGCCCGCAGCGCCGCTACAAGATCCTGGACACGAGCACCATCATCGACGGGCGCATCGCCGAGGTCGCCGACGCCGGGTTCCTCGACGGCACGCTGGTCGTGCCGCAGTTCGTGCTCAAGGAACTGCAGCTCGTGGCCGATTCGGCCGACTCGCTCAAACGCAACCGGGGCCGGCGCGGCCTCGACATCCTGCAGAAGATTCAGAAGATGTCCGGCGTGGAGGTGATCGTCTCCGACGCCGACTTCCCCGAGGTCAAGGAGGTCGACCTGAAGCTGATCGAGCTCGCCCGCACCCTCGAGGGGAAGATCGTCACCAACGATTTCAATCTCAACAAGGTGGCGCAGCTGCGTGGCGTCGAGGTGCTCAACATCAACGAACTCGCCAACGCGCTGAAGCCGGTCGTGCTGCCGGGCGAGTTCATGAAGGTGCTCATCCTCAAGGAGGGCAAGGAGTACAACCAGGGCGTGGCCTATCTCGACGACGGCACGATGGTCGTCGTCGACAACGCGCGGCGGCTGATCGGCAAGACGATCGACGTGGTCGTCACGAGCGTGCTGCAGACCACGGCGGGCAAGATGATCTTCGGCCGCCACATCGACGCGGGCAACGCCGTGCCGGCTCAGGCCGGCTCGGGCGCGCCGGGTGGCGCGGCGCCCGCCGCCCCGGTCACCGACGACGCAGTCCGCAAGGGGCGGCCCGTGCCGCAGGCGGGGGGCGCGTGAGGCACGGCGTGGCCTGCGGCCGCGTGTGCCCCCCCGCGTGAGGCGGAGTCGCGCGTGCCCGGCTTCCACTGGTGGCGGACGGTCTTCTTCCTCATCCCCGCCATCGGCCTCTACACCGCGGTGCTCGGCACCGTCTCGGTCATCGCCGGCGTGGCGGGCCAGGGCCGGCTCGCGCACGGCTGCGCCCGCGTGTGGTCGTGGCTCATCCTCGCCACGACCGGGGTGAACGTGCGCGTGTCCGGTCTCGAGCGCCTCGATCCGTCGCGCACCTATCTGTTCATCTCGAACCACCAGAGCATCTACGACATCCCGGTGGTGTTCTGGCACCTGCCGTACGACCTGCGGATCATCGCCAAGGCGTCGCTCGGGTCGTTCCCGTTCATCGGGTGGCACCTCCGGCGCACGGGGCACGTGCTCGTGCGGCGCGACAAGCCCGGCGCCGAGGTCTTCGACCAGGTGCGGCAGATGATGCGCGAGGGGCACTCGCTCATCGTGTTCCCCGAGGGCACGCGCAGCGCCGACGGGCGTGTGGGCCGCTTCCGGAGCGGCATCTTCCGGCTCGCGATCGAGTCGGGGCTCGACATCGTCCCGGTGGCCATTCGCGGGTCGCGCCACGTGATGCGGAAGGGCCGCCTCGCCACCTCGCCCGGCGACGTGTCGCTCGAGGTGTTCGCCCCGATCTCCTCGGCCGGTCTCCAGGAGTCCGAGGCGCGGCTGCTCGCCACCCGGATCCGCGACGTCATCGGCGAAGCCGTGCTGGGCGACGAGGACCCGGGCGTCGCGTTCGCCGGCGAAGCGCCGGCCGGGAGCGACGAGGCATGACGGGCGGAGTGCGCGTCGAGGTCGCGCCGGAGGTCGCCGCCGCCGTTCGGCCCGCGGTGCTGTTGGTGGACGTGCCGCCCGTCCTCGAGCACGACCCACGCCTCGACGCCCCGCTTGCCGCGGCTGCGGCCGCGCTGCGGCACGCCGGCGACCTCCGCGCAACGGTGACCGCCGTGCGTTCGATGTACAAGCGGTTCGGCATCGACCCCACCAAGACCCGGCCGTCCTCCGAGGCGCTGCTGCGCCGCGTCCGGAAGGGAGAGCCGTTGCCGCACGTCAATGCGGCGGTGGACGTCTGCAACTGGTGCTCGGCCGAGACGCAGTTGCCGTACGGACTGTACGATCGGGACCGGATCGAGGGCGACGTGACGCTGCGCGTCGGGCGGCCCGGGGAGTCGTACGGCGGGATCCGCAAGGACGTCGTGCACCTCGAGGGGCGGCTCGCGCTCGCCGACGCCAGAGGCCCCTTCGGCAACCCCACCTCCGATTCGGCGCGCACCTGCGTGCAGCCGGGTGCCACGCGGCTGCTCTTCGTGATCTTCGCGCCGCGGGAACTCCCGGCTGCCGCCGCCGAGGGCGCCCTCGACCTCACCGCGCGGCGAGCGGCCGAGTACCTCGGGGCCGTGGAGCGCGGGAGGGGCTTGCCGTGATCCGCGTGGCGGCCATCGTCGCCGCCGGAGGTCGCGGCACGCGCCTGGGGGCCGGCGTGCCGAAGCAGGTGCTCGACCTCTGCGGAATCTCGGTGCTCCAGCGCAGCATCGACGCGCTGCTCGCGGCCGGCCTGGTGGAGACCGTCGTCGTGGCGCTGCCCGCCGACCTCGCGGCCGACCCGGACCGGTACGTCCGGCCCATCCCGGGCCGGGTGCGCGTCGTGACCGGCGGTGAGCGGAGGCAGGACTCCGTCGCGCGCGCCCTGAAGGCGGTGCCGGCGGAGGCCGAGGTCGTGCTCGTCCACGACGCGGCCCGCCCGTTCGTGTCGCGCGCGGTGATCGCCCGCGTGGCCGAGACCGCCGCCGCGCACGGCGCCGCCGTCGCCGCGGTGCGGGCCCGCGACACGGTGAAGCGGGCCACGGCCGGGGAGGGAGCCGTCGTTGTCGGCGGGACGCTCCCGCGCGAAGAGATCTACCTGGCCCAGACGCCCCAGGGCTTCAGCCGCGAGGTGCTCGCCGCCGCCGTGCGTCTCGGCGAGCGGCTCGAGGCCACCGACGAGGCGATGCTCGCCGAGGCCGCCGGGTACCGGGTGCACCTGGTCGAGGGGGACGAGCGCAACATGAAGATCACGACCGCCGCCGACCTCGAGCTGGCTCGCGCCCTCACGACCGGACCGGTGCGCACGGGAATCGGCTACGACCTGCACCGCTTCGTCGAGGGCCGGCCGCTTGTCCTCGGCGGGGTGCGGATCCCGCACGAGCGCGGTCTCCACGGTCACTCCGACGCCGACGCGATTGCGCACGCGGTCACCGATGCCGTGCTCGGCGCCGCCGCGCTCGGCGATGTGGGCACCCTGTTCCCCGACACCGACCCGCGCTGGAAGGACGCCGACAGCATGCGCATGCTCGCGGCGGCCGTGGATCGCCTCCGCGACGCGGGCGGCCGCGTGGTCAACGTGGACGTGGTGGTGGTGGCGGAGCGGCCGAAGATCGGGCCGCACCGGGAGGCCATTCGCGCGGCGCTCGCCGGCGTGCTCGGTGTCGCCCCGATGGCCGTGAGCGTGAAGGGCAAGACCAACGAGGGCGTGGACGCAACGGGACGGGGCGAGGCGCTGGCGGTGCACGCCGTGGCCACCGTTGCCGGCATCGGCCTCGAGCCCGCCGGTGCGACGCGTGCGTGAGGGAACCGAGAGGGCCGCGATGCGCCTGCGATTCGCCCCGAGCCCGACCGGCCACCTCCACGTCGGCAACGCGCGCACGGCGCTCTTCAACTGGCTGCTCGCCCGCCGCCACGGCGGCGCGTTCATCCTGCGCATCGAGGACACCGACGCCGGGCGATCGACGGCCGCCTCGGAGGCCGGCATCCTCGAGGACCTCCGGTGGCTCGGCCTCGAGTGGGACGAGGGCCCGGAGGCGGGAGGCGCCGCCGGGCCGTACCGCCAGTCCGAGCGGCTTGCGCGGTATCGCGAGGCCGCCGAGCGCCTGGTGGCCGCGGGACACGCCTACCCCTGCTTCTGCCGCGACGAGGACCTCGCGCGCGGGCGCGCACTGGCGCTCGCGGAGGGGCGTGTGCCGAAGTACTCGGGCCGGTGCCGCGCCCTCGGGTCGGCTGCGGCGGCGCGGCGCGCCGCGGGCGAGCCGCACGCCATCCGGTTCCTCGTGGCGCCTGGCCCTGACGTGGTGTTCGAGGACCGCGTGCGCGGACAGGTGATCGTGTCGCGCGAACAACTGGGAGACCCGGTCATCCTGCGCACCGACGGGCGCCCGGCCTACAACTTCGCCGTTGTCGTCGACGACGCGGCCATGGGCATCACCCACGTGATCCGGGGTGAGGACCACGTGTCGAATACCCCGCGTCAGTTGCTCCTGTACGAGGCCCTCGGCCTCGCGCCGCCGTTCTTCGCGCACCTGCCGCTCGTGATGGGGCCGGACCACACGCCGTTGTCGAAGCGCCACGGGGCGACGTCGGTGTCGGAGTTCCGCGCGCGCGGCTACCTGCCCGAGGCGCTCGTCAACTACCTCGCGCTCATCGGATGGTCGCCCGGTGGCAACGACGAGATCGTTCCCCTCGACGAGATGATCCGGCGTTTCTCGATCGACGATGTCGCCCGCCGCCCCGGCGTGTTCGACGTCGAGAAACTCGGGTGGGTGAACCGGCACTATCTCCGCGAGGCCGCACCCGCCCGTGTGGCAGCGCTGTTGCTGCCGCACCTGCGCGGGGCCGGCTGGGTGCAGGCGCCCGATGCCGCGGGCCTCGCATACGTGGCCTCGCTCGCGCCGCTCGTGGCCGGTGCGGTGGACTGCTTGGCGGAGGCGCCGGCGCGTCTGGCGGCCGTCTTCGCGTTCGACCCCGGCGTGGCACTGTCGGACGCGGCGGCGCGCGCCGAACTCGGCACGCCGGTCGCCGCCGGGGTGGTGCGCGCGCTCGCCGACGGACTCGCGGGTGCCGAGCCGCTGCTCGACGCGGGGAGGTTCCGCGCGGCGGCCGCCGCCGTGCGATCCCGAACCGGCGCGAAGGGCCCGGCGCTGTTCCACCCCGTGCGCCTTGCGCTCACGGGGCGCAGCCAGGGGCCCGAGCTGGACCTGCTCGTCCCGGCCATCGAGCGGGGGGCGGCCTTGCCGCCCGGGGCCGGTGTTGGTCCCATCGCCTCGTGCCGTGCGCGGGCCACCGCCATGGCTCGCGCCCTCGACGACCTCGTTCCCGGGAGCGCCTCATGATCGTCTTCGGGATCAACCCCGTCCTCGAGGCGCTCCGCGCCGGTCACGTGGTGAAGCTGCTCGTGTCGGACCGGGACGACGCGCGGCTGCGCGAGGTGCTGGCCGTGGCCGCCGCCGGCGGGGTGGCCGTCGAGCAGGTGCCGCGGGACGTGCTGACTCACGCAAGCCGTCGCGGCCTGCATCAAGGCGTCGTGGCGGAGGTGCAGGCGCCCCGCGCCTACGACGTGTCGGAGCTCGTGACGGCCGGCGCGGGGATCCCCTTGATCGTGGTGCTCGACGGCGTCGAGGACCCGCACAATGTCGGGGCCATCCTGCGCACCTGTGATGCGGCAGGCGTGACCGGCGTCGTGCGGCAGACGCGGCGGGCGGCGGCGCTCGGCGGGGCGGCCGCAAAGGCGTCGGCCGGCGCGATGGCGCACGTGCGCGTGGCCGACGCGGTGAACATCGCCCGCGCGCTGGCCGACCTGAAAGCCGCCGGCGTGTGGACCGTCGGGCTGGCCGGCGACGCCGCACGGGCCTATGACGAGGTCGACTACACGGTACCCACCGCGTTCGTCGTCGGGGCGGAGGGCACCGGGCTGCGGCGGCTGGTGCGCGAGCACTGCGACTGGCTCGTCTCGCTGCCGATGGCCGGCCACGTGGAGAGCCTGAACGTCTCGGTGGCGGCCGGCGTCGTGCTCTACGAGGCCGTGCGCCAGCGGCGGCGGGGTGCGCCCGTGCCAGGCCGCTGAGCGGCCCGCTGGTCGTCCGGCACGTGCAAGCCGTGCAGTCTCCCGCCCCGCGGCGGGGCCGCCTCGAGCGCGGTCGCGTGACCCCCCTTGCACGTCCGGGGCACTCCGGAGTAATCTGAAAGGTCGCGGCTGTGCCCGGTCGGGAGAATAGCGCTTGCGGTGTGGCACGAGACGTGCTAAAACTGCCGTTTTGTGTCTGGCTGGCGTAGCTCAGTCTGGTAGAGCAGCTGATTTGTAATCAGCCGGTCGGGGGTTCAAATCCCTTCGCCAGCTCCACGGAATTGTGAGCTTCGGGTCGTCCGCCGGGTGTCAGGTTCCCGCGTTTCGCCCGACCCCAGACAGCACGGCATCTCGGTGCCCCTCAGATTCGTGGCGAGGTTGCGGAGCGGTCAAACGCAGCAGACTGTAAATCTGTCGCCCTAGCGGCTTCGGAGGTTCGAATCCTCCCCTCGCCACCAGCCACGTCGGGGCGGGTGGCGGCCGGCGGGGCGGGGCGGGATGGCGGCGGGCACTGCTGAGGAGGGGACACGTGCGGGGCCGGCGGCGGCGCCGGGATGGTGCGAAGGCGGGCGGGAGTAACTCAGTGGTAGAGTCTCAGCCTTCCAAGCTGTTGGTCGCGGGTTCGATTCCCGTCTCCCGCTCCAGAAGGTTCGATCAGGGGGTGGCCAAGCGCTCAGCCTGTGGCTGCCGCCCGTGGCGCGCCGCCCGCCGGGAGGCGGGAGGCGCGGAATGCTGAGCGAGAGCGGGCCGATGTAGCTCAGTTGGCAGAGCGCGTCCTTGGTAAGGACGAGGTCACCGGTTCAATCCCGGTCATCGGCTCCA
>Ga0079037_100000513_pt1 | contig 17811 bp, 11 predicted proteins | sample Mud3Dept4metaG_FD_71479 | JGI IMG/M metagenome (GOLD analysis project Ga0079037, IMG submission 71479) | Freshwater wetland microbial communities from Ohio, USA, analyzing the effect of biotic and abiotic controls - Mud 3 Core 4 Depth 4 metaG | ecosystem: Environmental > Aquatic > Freshwater >... | reverse complement strand
ACCGGCGATGGGGTCATGGCCCTCTTCGGGGCCCCGATCGCTCTGGAGGGAGCGCCGGCCCGGGCCCTCCGTTCCGCTCTGGCAATTTCCCGGGAGATCGGTCGGTTCAGCGCTCGCTTCCGCCGGGCCAGGCGGATTCCCCCCCTGAAGATGCGGATCGGAATTCACACCGGTTCGGTGGTGGTCGGGACCCTGGGAAACGACCTGCGGGTGGAATTCAGCGCCGTGGGCGACACGGTGAATCTGGCCTCGCGCATGGAAAGCCTTGCCGAGCCGGGGACGATCTACCTCACGGAAGACACGTTTCAGCTCACGGAAGGGCTTTTCCGATTCGAAGCCCTCGGTGAGAAGCGGATCAAAGGGAAGGAGAGGCCGGTCAAGGTCTACCGTCTGATCGGCTCCGGCAATCACCAGACCCGCTTCGAGGTCAGCGCCGAGCGGGGCCTGACGCCCTTCATCGGACGGGAGCGGGAACTGGAGCTGCTCCTGGACGGCCTGGCGAGGTGCAGGGAGGGCAAAGGGCAGGCGATCTCCGTCCTGGCCGAGGCGGGTTTGGGAAAGTCCCGCCTCCTTTACGAATTCCGGAAAGCCGTGGCCGGGGAGGAGGTGACCTTTCTCGAAGGGCGCTGCCTTTCTTACGGGCGGGGGACAGCCTACCACCCGATCATCGAAATTCTGAAGTCCGTCTTTGAGCTGAATCCGGAAGAAGAGCCGGGAGCGGTGCGGGAGAAACTTGCCAGAGGATTCCGAAGGCTAAAGATCCCGGAAAGGGCGAATCTTTTCGTGGCCCTGCAAATTCTGGGAGCTCCGGAAAGCGGAATCGAAAAACTTTCCCTCAGCCCCGATGCACGCAAGGACTTGATTCAAACTCTCCTGAAACAGATCCTGCTGACCGTGGGAGAAGGCCGCCCGTTGATCCTCTCCTTTGAAGATCTTCACTGGATCGACCAGAGCTCCGAAGAGGTCTTGAGGGCGGTCCTCGAGGCGGTTCCCGGGGCGGGGATCTTTCTGATCTGCACCTACCGGCCTGAGTTTCACCCGTCCTGGAGGGGGAAATCCTTTCACAATCAGATCACCCTCAATCGCCTTTCCAATCGGGAGAGCCTGGCCATGATCGCCCATCTCCTGGAAGGCAAGAGCATGGCCCCGGCCCTCGAGGAGATGATCCTGGAGAAGACCGAAGGGGTTCCCTTCTTCATCGAGGAGTTTATCCGCTCCTGGAAAGACCTGAAGGTGCTTCAGCTGGACGGGCCTGCATACCGTCTGGCCGATCCCTCCCGAAAGGGGACGATCCCTTCCACTCTCCACGAGGTGATCATGGCCCGGGTGGACGCCCTCCCGGAACGGGCCAAGGAGATCCTGAAGACGGGGTCCGTAATCGAAAGGGAATTCACCCATGAACTGATCCGGACCATCACCGGTCTCCCCGAAGGGGAGCTGTTGAGGCAGTTGTCCACGCTCAAGGAGGCCGAGCTTCTTTACGAAAGGGGGATTTACCCCCAGACGAGCTATGTCTTCAAGCACGCCCTGACTCGAGAAGTGATCTACGACTCCCTCCTGACACCGAAAAAGAAAGCCCTCCACGAAGCGGTCGGGAGGGCGATCGAGGCCCTGTACCCGCGGCAGATAGGGGATTATTACCACGCCCTGGCCGAGCATTTCGCCCTGAGCGAGAATTTTTCCAAGGGGGCCGAATATGCGCGCGCCGCCGCGAAAGCGGCCCGGGGAAAATCGGCCTATCAGGACGCGATCCGGTTTGCCAAGAAGGAAGTCTCCTGCCTGGAACACCTGCCCAGAAGCGAGGCCAACCGCCGCCGGATTCTCGATGCCCGCACCGCTCTGGCCAATTACTGCCTGAACCTGAATTACCACGCGGAGGCCAAAGAGGCCATTTCGCCAATTCTGGAGTGGGCCGAGGAAGGAAAAGACGCCAAGGCCCTTTCGACGATCTACACCATCCTCGGCTCCCACGGTCTCTTCGTGGAGGAGGACCAGGTAAAGGGGCGGGAATATATCGAAGAAGCCCTGCGCCTGGCGGAGGAGACGAAGGATTATTTTTCGTTCTGGAACGCCTGCTACGTCCTGGGATGCTTCCTTTCGTGGAACTGCGAGTTCGAAAAGGCCCAGGAGTATTTTTACAGGTCCCTCGATCTGAGCCTGGCCGCCCGCAACGTCATGGGGATCACCTCCGCCCAGATCAACCTGGGGATGAACTACATATTCCAGGGGAAAATCGCCCCCGCCTATAAAATCAGCCAGGAGTCCCTGCGTCTGGCCGAAGAGAGCGGGGACATCTATCTGAAGGGGATGGCCCACGCCTCACATGGGACCTCCTGTTACTACCGAGGCGATTACCGGGAAGCGGAAGATCATTTACGGAAGGGTATTTCCTTCTGCGAGAAAACAAGGCACCTCACCTGGGGGGGCTGGGCGGCGGCCTTTATGGGAGACATGTATTTCGACCTGGAGGAGTACGAGCAGGCCCAGGAGGCATACCACAAAGCTCTGGCGTTTATGGGGAATGAAAAGTTCAGCCCTTCCTGGCGGGCGCTTTTGAACGTGGCCATCCTGCGGGCGAAGGCGGTCCAGGGCGGGGGAGAGGAGTCGCCGGAGGAATTGTCGCAGGCTTTTGCCGCCAACAAGAACCGGGGGTTTGCCGGTTGGATCGCGCTGTACATCGCGGAGATCCTGCTCCATAAAGGAACTGAAGATTTCTCAGAGGCGGGGGCGTGGGCCGATAAAGCCTTGAGCCTGCACCGGGAAAGCGGCATGCGGCTCCTCCTCGGACGGGATCTTCTGCTGCAGGCCGAATTGGCGAAGCGCCGGGGAAGCGCGGGCGCCGCCCAGGAGCATTTGCAGCAGGCAATCGCGATTTTTCAGGAGTGCGGGGCCGGAGGTTATTTGCAGAAAGCCAGGAAAGAATGGATCCGGCTGGCCTCGCTTGCCGCAGAGAAATGAGAAGATTTTTCACGAGGAAGAGAGAAAGGAAGAAGAGATGGACCTTTTCTTAAGAGACCGGGTCGCCGTGATCACCGGGGGGGCTTCCGGGATCGGGGAAAAGACCGCCGAATTTTTTATCCGGGAACAGGCCAGGGTCCTGATTGCCGATGTCCGGGCGGAGCGAATCGAAAAGACCGTTTCCTCCCTGCGGGCCCTCGGCGGGGAAGCGCAGGGGATCGTCTGCGACGTGCGGGACGAAAAGAGCGCCGTCCGAATGGTGGAGCAGGCGGCCGCGTCCTTCGGGACCGTCGATTTTCTGGTGAACAGCGCGGGCGTCGGAGGGGCCATGAACCCGCTGGAAACTGCCGGCCGCGAGGAGTGGCAGCCCATTTTGGACGTCAATTTGACCGGAACCATCAACTGCTGCCAAGCGGTGATTCCGGCGCTGAAGGCCAAAAAAGGGGGCCGGATCGTAAACCTGGCCTCGGAAGCCGGGGTATCGGGGGAGAAGGGGCTGGAGGTCTACGCCGCCTCCAAGGGGGGGGTGATCGCTCTGACTAAATCGCTGGCCAAGGACTTAGGCTGGTACGGGATAACCGTAAATGCCGTCGCCCCGGCCTTCGTTCATTCGCCCATGACCGCCTTCCTGAATCCGGAGCTGGAAAAGAAATGGCTGAAGGCCTACACGATCAAACGGCTGGGGGAGACCTCCGATGTCGCCGGCATGATTGTCTTCTTATGCTCTCCGCGCTGCTCCTGGATCACGGGCCAGACGATTTCCATCAACGGCGGGTTTTCGATGAGATGAGAAACCGGGCCTCGCGCCCGGCGCGTAGCGCTATGCGGCAGGCCTTTTTTCAACGGCGAAAATTCTTAGGCCTTTCCTGCAGCGTGAGCTTTACCTCCCGGGGCTTCCCGTCCCGAATAACCCTCAGAGTCACCGTGTCGCCGATATTTTTCTCGCGGATGCCCTTGATAAGCTCCTCCGCGTCTTGAACCTCTTTCGAATCCACATGGGTGATGATGTCGCCTCCCACGGTGATCAGGATGTTTCCGGCCTGCAGCTGGCGGTTCCCTCCCCTGAGCCCCGCTTTGTCCGCGGGGCCTCCGGGGGCGACTTCCACAACCATAGCCCCCTTGTCGACGCTTAAATCCAGGCGCTTGACAATCTGGGGGAAAAGAGGCTGCACGGTCGCCCCCACGTAAGGATAAGAGACGAATCCTTTGCTGACCAGCTGGGAGACGATTCTCTTGGCGGTATTGACCGGGATGGCAAAGCCGATCCCCACGCTGACCCCGGTGGGGCTGAGGATGGCGGTGTTGATGCCGATCATCTCGCCGTCCGAATTCAGAAGGGGTCCTCCGGAATTCCCGGGGTTGATGGAAGCGTCGGTCTGGATCACGTCCTCGATTTGGGTTCCCACCTCGGAGCGGATGGTTCTCCCCAGCGAGCTGATGATCCCGGTCGTGAGGGTGAGGCCGAGACCGAAGGGATTGCCGATGGCCAAAACTTTCTGCCCGACCTGGAGCTTTTGCGAATCGCTCCAGGGGAGGGGCTTTAATTTTGCGGCCGGGGCCTCGATTTTGATCACCGCCAGGTCGCTGTCCGGGTCGGCGCCGATCAGTTTGGCGGGCCACTTGCTGCCGTCGGCGAGAGTCACTTCCAGCTTCTGTGCGTCCTTGATGACGTGATTGTTCGTGAGAATAAACCCTTTGGAATCGATCACGGACCCGGACCCGCTGCCCTCCCGGGGGACCGGATTGAGAAAGAAATCGCGAGTGATCACGGAACTGATGACGTTTACAACCGAGAGGCTCGCCTTCTGATAAATGTTTACGTTGTTTTTCTCATCGTCGGTGAGAGCATAGACGAAGGACGAAGGGATTCGGCAGGCCAGCAAAAATAAAACGAGGACCGCCAAACGAGTTTTCAAAATTCCAAACATTTTCAGGCCTCCCTTTGTTTTCTTGTCTTGAAGATTACCATGACCGCTCCGGGTTTTCAATTCCATTGGGTCTGGGGCCGCGGAGGAAAACCTTCCGAAATTATGCCCCGCCGACCCCGGAGGGAAATCGGGGTCTGCTCCGGCTATTTGTGGTTCCCTCTGTATTCGAGCCGGGGATCCGGGATGGTCACGATGGTGTCGGGAGGGACATCCCGGGTAATCCAGGTATTGCCGCCGATAACCGAGCGGGCCCCGATCACGGTCGCGCCCAGAATGGTTGCGTTTGAATAGATCGTGACTTCCTCTTCGATGGTGGGATGGCGTTTTCGGCCGCGGATGATATTGCCCCGAGGATCCTTCGGAAAGCTCATCGCCCCCAGGGTGACGCCCTGATAAATTTTCACCCGGTCCCCGATTTCGGTGGTTTCGCCGATGACGACTCCGGTTCCGTGATCGATGAAAAAATCTCGGCCAATTTTGGCCCCCGGATGGATGTCGATCCCCGTAACGCTATGGGCGTATTCCGTCATGATGCGGGGAAGCAGGGGGACCCCCTGGATGTGCAGTTCATGGGCGACCCGATAAACCGTAATAGCGAGGATCCCGGGATAGCTGAAGATAATTTCATCGAGGCTCTTAGCCGCCGGGTCGCCATCGTAGGCGGCCTGCACGTCGCCGGATAAGATCCCCCGGAGGAAAGGGACCTTTTCCAAGAATTCCAGGGCATCTTTCTGCCCGCGGTCCGTGCAAAGGGTGCAAATGCTGTGCAGACGCCGGCACTCGTGACGGATGGATCGGGATATCTGGGACGCGAGTTTTTCAAAGAGGTGATGGATTTCATTGCCGAGGTGATACCGGAGAGAATAGGAATCCAGCCCCTGATGCCCGAAATAGCCGGGGAAAAGCAGACCTTTCAGGTCCTGAATGATTCCGATCACCGACTCCTTGGAGGGGATCATGACCGAATCAAAATTGGCGATGGCGCGTTCCTGCTGGCAGCTCACCAGGATTGCGTCGGTCAAGGAGGGAAGCCGGCTTCGATATTCGTCCGTGAATTCGATATCCACCTGGCACTGATCGCCGGTAAGAACTTTTTTCTCCTCTTCCATGGCTTCTTCCTTTCTCTTCTCTTTTTTTCCGGGAGAGGAAAAGTGCTTTCTCGGGTCGGGTTATTTCCCGCTCACCCCCGGGGAAGGCCGGTTTCGTCAAAAAGCCCCTCAAAAAGCGCCCCGCTGAGATAGCGCTCGCCGCTGTCGGGGAGAATGACCACGATGACTTTATCCTCGAATTCCCTGAGTTTGGCGATTCGCAGGGCCGCGGCCGTCGCCGCCCCGCTGCTGATTCCCGAGAGGATTCCTTCCTCGCGGGCCAGGCGCCGGGAATGCTGGATCGCCTCATCGCCGGTTACCCTTTCCACGCGATCCACCATTGAAAGGTCCAGCGTGTCGGGAATGAATCCGGCTCCGATGCCCTGGATTTTATGCGGTCCAGGTTTAAGCTCCTGCCCGGCAAGCCGCTGCGTGATGACCGGGCTTTCCGCAGGTTCCACGGCAATGCTGATGATCTTCCTTTTCCTTTCCAGCTTCAGGTAGCGGGAGACCCCCGTGATCGTCCCGCCCGTCCCCACGCCGGAAACTAAAACGTCGATCTTCCCGTCGGTCTGCTCCCAGATTTCGGGTCCCGTGGTTTTGAAATGGATTTCCGGATTGGCGGGATTCTTGAATTGCTGGGGGAGGAAGTATTTGGGATCGGAGGCGGCAATCCGCTCCGCTTCTTCGATCGCTCCTTTCATTCCCTTGGATCCGGGAGTCAGGATGATCTTGGCCCCAAAGATCGCCATCACCTTTCTTCTTTCGATGGAAAAAGTATCCGGCATCGTGATGTTGAGTTTATAGCCCCGGGCCGCCGCGGCATAGGCCAGGGCGATCCCCGTATTCCCGCTTGTAGGCTCAATGATCTCCTTGCCCGGTTTGAGCCATCCGTCTCGTTCGGCGGCCCAGATCATGCTCGCCCCGATGCGGCATTTGACCGAATAGGCCGGATTCCGGCCTTCCACTTTTGCCAGGATGGCGGCCTTGAGACCTTCGGCCAGGCGATTGATTCTGACCAAAGGGGTGTTGCCGATCGAAAGGGTGTTATCGTGAAAATATTTTGCCATTTTCTTCCTCCTTGAATAATTTGGGGAATCCGGGCCTGTTTCCAGGGATATCCCGGCCCCGGTTTTGACAGACGAACAGACCCTCGAATCCGAAGGGGACGATCCGCCTGAAGGGGCAAAATAAAATCGAACGAATATTTATATTCTAACCTAATTTCTTTTGCTTTCTTAGCCTTTTTACTTTTCCCCTCGCGAACCCCCCCTTTTCAGAGGCGAGGTCCGCCAAAAGAGCCTTCGCGGAGGCGGCCGGGCTCCCTACTGGACAAGCCTGCCGCCATAAGATATATAAGATATTAAGATATAGGGAATTATCCTTGCTTGCCATAGACCGTTCTTGCCGAATCGAAAATGAACAAAGGAAAACGCCCCAAAACGCTTTACCTGCCTGCTCTGATCATCGTGGCCACGGTGGTTACGCTTCTGATCGTCATCGCCGTGTCCACCTACCGCAACCTGAATCGGGAAAGGGAGAGGACCGAAGAGAATCTGCTGCGCGGCGGATTGATCGTCATGAGGGCCATCGAGGCCGGTTTGCGTGTAAACGCTTCGGCCGTTCCCCCGGACTCATCCCACCTTCAAAGGCTTCTGGTAGAAATTTCTCGCGAGCCTTCGATCTCCCAGATCCTGCTCCTCGATGAGGTCGGAAGAACCGTAGCCTCAAGCACCCCGGAAACAGAGAAGAAGGCGCCAAAGAATGTCGCTTCCCTGCACGTTTTGTTCCGGGATAAAGGGGTGGTCACCCGTTACTCTGAGCCCTCTTCCGGAGAGCGGACTTTTGAAATCCTCAAACCTCTTCGCCCCTTTTCCTATAGAGACCCGCTGGCCGTGGTGCGGGAAGGAGAAGGTAGAGTTGAAGCCCGCGAGGAGCCGCTGCAAAGATGGGCTAAAGACAAGATCCTTTCGGTACATCTGCGCCTTGGAGCCTTTGATCGGGCCCGCACGGAAGACCTTCGCCATGCGTTCCTCATGGGGGGAATTCTGGTCATCCTCGGAGCCGGGGCGCTTTATTTTATTTTTATTGTGCAGAATTATTATGCCGTCGACCGTTCTCTGGCCGAGATGAAGACGTACACAGAGAATGTGGTCGAATCCATGGCCGACGGTTTGATCTCGGTCAACCGCGAAAAGAAAATCGTAACCCTGAACCGCAAAGCGGCGGAGTTCCTTGGAGCAAAAGAAGAAGATCTCAAAAACAAAGAAATATCAAAGGTTTTTGGCATTAATATTGAGAATCTGCTTAAGGAACAAGGTGGGGTTCTTAGAGACTGGGAACTGCGCGTATCCAACAAGGAGGGAACCCAGATTCCTTTGAGTTTGAGCGCCGCTCCTTTGAAAGATGAGAATGAACAGGAAATGGGCTCTGTTCTTCTCCTCCGGGACCTGCGCGAGATTCGGGACCTCCAGGAGAGGGTGCGTCGGAGCGAGCGGCTTGCGTCCTTGGGGAGGCTGGCGGCCGGGGTGGCCCACGAAATCCGTAATCCTTTAAGTTCTATCCGGGGCTTCGCTCAGTTTTTCCAGAATCGCTTCAAAGGCCAGGAAAAGGAGCAGGAATACGCGGCAGTCATGGTCCGGGAGGTGGACCGGCTAAACCGCGTGATAACGGAGCTCCTTGATTTTGCCCGCCCCAAAGAACCGCATCGGGAATCCCATAATCTCCAGGAAATTCTGGAGCAGACCCTGAAGGTGCTGGAGCCGGAGCTGGCCGGGAGGAATATCGGCGTTGAAAAAAAACTGGACGCATCTCTTCCCCGGATCCTCGCGGACCGGGATCAGCTGTCCCAGGCATTTTTAAATTTAATGCTGAACGCGCTGGAATCCATGGAAGGGGAAGGAAAGCTCAGAATTTCCCTCGAAAGCGAAGGCGCCAGCGCTCTAACGATTTCCATCGCCGATACAGGAAAGGGAATCCCCCCCGAAGACCTGGAAAGGGTCTTCGAGCCCTTTTTCAGCACCAAACGCAAGGGAACGGGCTTGGGATTGGCCATCGTCCATCAGATTGTAGAAAACCACAAAGGGGAGATCCGGGTGGAAAGCCGGGAAGGGGAAGGGACGACTTTCCGGATTACCCTGCCGATCCATTAACGACTTTCACCACAGAGGAAAGAGCACACAGAGAACATTTAAAAACCCCAATCCAAATTTTGACAAAATTCATTTCATTTTCTTTATTTCAAAATCTCGGTGCGCTCTGGGTCCTCGGTGGTGAGCATCATCTGAGGAGCGGGAATGAAGGACAAACCAAGAATCCTCGTTGTGGACGACGAAGCGAGCATTCGGATGATGCTCCGCGCGGTCCTGGAAGAGGAGGGGTACGAGATCGTCGAGGCGGCGGACGGGCCGGAGGCGATCAGAGCCGTGGAGCAGGATCCGCTGGATCTGATCCTCCTGGATCTCCGTATGACCAAAATGGACGGGGTCGAAGCTCTCACGGAAATTCGCAAAATCAGTCCTTTTGTCCCCGTTCTGATGATGACCGCCTATGCGACGGTGAAAACGGCGGTAGAGGCCCTCAAAGCGGGTGCTTTCGAATATTTGGCCAAGCCCCTGGATATCGAAGAACTGAAAATCCTCGTTCAGAATGCCTTAGAATACTATCGTCTCCGGGAAGAAAACCTGACTCTAAAAGAAAGACTGGGCTCCCGCTTCGATTTTTCCCGGATGATCGGCAGGGGCCGGAAGATGAAAGAGCTTTTTGATCTTTTGGCCCAGGTGGCGCCTTCGGAGGCGACAATTTTGATCCTGGGGGAGAGCGGGACCGGAAAGGAGCTCGTGGCCAATGCCATCCATCATAACAGCCTCCGGACTCAGCAACCGTTCATCAAAGTTTCCTGCGCCGCCCTTCCCGCGACCCTTCTGGAAAGCGAACTTTTCGGCCATGAAAAAGGCGCTTTCACGGGCGCCGTCGCTCGCCGCGAAGGCCGATTCCAGGCCGCCCACCGGGGGACGATCTTTCTCGACGAAGTGGGGGAGATGGGCCCGGCCATTCAGACCAAACTCCTGCGGGTCCTTCAGGAAAGAGAGTTTGAGCCCCTGGGAAGTTCGCGGACGGTGAAAGTGGATGTGCGGGTCATTGCCGCCACGAACAAAGAGCTTTCGAAGGAGATCAGGGAAGGGCGTTTCCGGGAGGACCTCTTTTACCGCTTGAACGTCATCCCCATCCATCTTCCCCCCCTAAGGGAACGGAAAGAAGATATCCCGTCTCTGGCCAATCATTTCTTAGCCCTTTATGGCGAAAAGAACAAGAAGGATATAAGGGAAATCTCCCCCAAGGCTCTCGACCTCCTCGTGCGCTACGACTGGCCGGGAAACATCCGCGAGCTGGAAAATTGTCTGGAACGGGCCGTAATCGTGGCCCGCGGAGAGATCATCGCCCCGGCGGATTTACCCACCACAATCCAGAATCTGCCCGCAGGAAAGCAGGAATCGGAAATCGCTTTTCCGGCCGGAATCAGCCTGCAGGAGGCGGAAAAAGCCCTCATCCTGAAAACATTGGAAGACGCCGGCGGGAACCGCTCCCGGGCCGCGGAGATCCTGGGCATCAACCGCCGCACCCTGCAGATGAAGCTTAAAGAATACGGGATTTAAATCCTTGCCCAAAGATTCGGGATCAAAGGGTAAGCCCACCGGGGGGAGGCGGAAACCCTCACTTTTGTCTTTTAAACGCCTGGATAAAGGGGTTGTTAAAAGGGGCGGGTTCCTTTTTCTCTTGGCGCGCGGGCGGCTTTGTCTGCGGGGCTTTGCCCTCTTTTTGGGGTTGGACCTCGGGCTTTTTCCCGGGCTCTCGTTTCATAGAAAGAGAGATCCTCTTTCTTTCCAGATCTACAGTGAGGACCGTCACCTTGACCTTCTGCTGCACCTTGACAACCTGGTGGGGGTCTTTCACAAAGCGGTCGGAAAGCTGGCTCACGTGGACCAGGCCGTCCTGGTGGACGCCGATATCCACAAAGGCACCGAAGGCCGTTACGTTCGTCACGATCCCATCGAGTTTCATCCCCTCCCTGACGTCCTCGATCTTCTCGATCCCCTCGGCGAAGCGGAACCCTTCAAAATCCTTGCGCGGGTCTCGTCCCGGCTTGGCCAGTTCTTTCAGAATATCGTTCAGGGTCGGGAGGCCGATCTTTTCCGTCACGTATCCGGAAACATCGATTTTTTTGCGGAGCGCCTCCTCGCGCATTAAATCCTGAACGGTGCAGCCCAAGGCCGCGGCCATGGCCTCGACCACGGGATAGCTTTCGGGGTGGACGGCGCCGGCGTCCAACGGGTTTTTGCCGTCCCGGATGCGCAGGAAGCCCGCGGCTTGTTCAAACGCCTTAGGGCCAAGGCGGGGGACTTTTTTCAGCCCCTCCCGGGAGACGAAGGGGCCGTTTTCGTTCCGCCAGGCGAGGATGTTGCCGGCGAGCTGCGGCCCCAGGCCGGAAACATAAGTGAGGAGTTGGGCGCTGGCCGTGTTGACCTCCACGCCAACGGCGTTGACGCAGCTCATGACGACATCGTCCAGACTGCGTTTCAAAGCGGGCTGGTCCACGTCGTGCTGGTATTGGCCCACCCCGATTGCTTTGGGGTCGATTTTAACGAGTTCGGCCAGAGGATCCATGAGGCGCCGGCCGATGGAGACCGCGCCGCGTACGGTGACATCATGGTCAGGAAACTCTTCCCGGGCGCCTTTGGAAGCGGAATAAACGGAAGCCCCGCTCTCATTGACCAGAACGACCGGTATCGCCCCGGGCAGCGGGAGGCTGCGAACAAAGGTTTCGGTCTCCCTTCCTCCTGTGCCGTTGCCAACAGCCACGGCTTCGATCTGGAACTCCGTGATGAGTTCCCGGATTCTTTGGGCGGATTCCTCGCGCCCTTTTTCGCTCAGAAGGGGGAAGATCGTTTCGTTGTGGAGAAGCTTCCCCTGCCGATCAAGGCAAACGGTTTTGCATCCGGTTCGAAGACCCGGGTCGATAGCGAGAACATTTTTCCGGCCGAGGGGCGGGGCCATCAACAGTTGGCGGAGGTTATCGGCAAAAACCCGGATCGCTTCCTCATCCGCCCTTTTTTTTGTCTCCAGGCGGGTTTCCGTTTCCATGGAAGAAGAAAGCAGACGGGAGTAACTGTCCTCCATCGCCAGCCGGACTTGTGCGGAGCAGGCATTCTCTCCTTTGATGAAAAGGCGTTCGAGAATGGCCAGGGCTTCAGGTTCCGGAGGCAGAATTCGAAGGGTCAGAATTTCCTCTTTTTCCCCGCGGCGCATGGCCAGGATCCGGTGGGAGGGGGCCTTGGGAACCGGCTCTTCCCAGTCAAAATAATCCCGGTACTTGCCTCCTTCCATTTCCTTGCCGGTCATCACCTTGGTGCGAAAAACCCCTCGGGAAGAAAAGAGATCCCGCAACCCGGCCCTAACCGAGGAGTCTTCATTGATCCATTCGGCGATAATGTCCCGGGCGCCGGCCAGGGCCTCCTCGACGGAGGCGACGGATTTTTCCGGATCGACGAAGGGCAATGCCTCGGCCGGGGGATCCTTTTCTTCCTGCGCGAAAAGAATCTGGGCCAGGGGTTCGAGGCCTTTTTCTTTGGCCGCCGTGGCCCGGGTGCGGCGCTTCGGCCGGAAAGGAAGGTAAATATCCTCCAGGACCGAAAGGGTTTCCGCACTCTGGATTTTATTCTGCAACTCTTCGGTTAAGAGCCGGCGCTCTTCGAGGGATTTGAGGATGGCCTCCCGGCGTTTGTCCAGCTCAGCAAGCTGGTCCAAGCGGTCGCGGATGTTCGTGATCTGCACTTCGTCCAGGGAACCGGTAGCTTCTTTTCGATAGCGGGCGATGAAGGGAATGGTTGCCCCTTCGCTGATAAGGGCAGCGGTTGCCTGAACCTGGGGTCCCTTCAGCCCGAATTCCTGAGCAATCTTTGATATATGTTTTTCATCCATATTTTCTGAGGGGTCTCTTCTCCGGTGAAGGGTTCGGAAAATAATTCCTCCAACCTGGTCATCGAAAGATATCTTTCATAGCAAGTTTTCCGAATTTGCGCAACGAAATTTTATTGAAGTCTTGGGAAAAAGTTCATCGGCCTGACCGCAACTTGCATTAACGCTCTCGATTGGGGGAAAGAGCGGATCCTCAAAATAGAAATCCTTTCGCAATTTATGAAAGTCCACCTGTCCCGCTCGGAGCGGGATTGCGCGCCTTGTCGCGCGAAACGCGGGATAGGGGCGAGCGGCCGCTCGCCCGAAATGGGCGTCCTGCCGGACGCCCCTACGAGCGAAACCATCGGTTTGCCGATTTTTACGAGTTCATCATTTATGATCCGTAAGGAATTCCGTCATCAGCTTTTCTTGATCCACCGCCGTCTCCAAGGAAATCTCCTTCATGAAATACTGCCGCCTGCGCCGGGACGAACCGGGGGGGCGGCATCATGGTTCAGATAAGTTCTTGTTTCTTCCCGTTGTTAAGGTCCTCCGGGAAGCGTTCTCGAAACGCGGAGGATCGTTTGCGCCCCTATGCCAAAGGTTAAGCGGGGGAGGGCGGCTGAGTGAGGGAGCAGCTTTGCTTGGGGCAAGATAGAGAATAGTCCCCAAGGTCCCGAATTGTGGGGTTCTCTCCGCAAAGCGGGCAGGAAGGATTCTTGGAGATCTTCACTTCCTGAAAATCGAGATGCAGGGCATTGAAGAAGAGGAAACGGCCGGCCATGGATTTTCCCACTCCGAGGATCTCCTTCAGGGCCTCGTTGGCTTGGATAAGGCCGATGATCCCGGCAACGGCGCCCAGAATCCCGGCTTCCTGGCAACTGGGAACGGTTCCCGGAGGAGGGGGTTCGGGAAAGAGACAGCGGTAACAGGGGCCGCCGGCATGGGGTTTGAATGTGCTCAACTGTCCATCAAAACGAAGGATGGCCCCGGAAACCAGGGTCTTCTTCTCGAAAAAACAGGAGTCATTTACCAGGAAGCGGGTGGGAAAATTATCGCTCCCGTCGAGAATCAAATCATAGTCCCGGATGATTTGTCGGATGTTTGTCGAAGTGATGCGCTCCGGATAAGTATTCACCTTGACCTCCGGATTCAGGGACTCCAGGGTTCTTTTGCCGGAGGCAACCTTTAAACAGCCAACATCGGCTGTGCGATGAAGAATCTGCCGCTGAAGATTGTGCAGTTCCACCCGATCCGAATCGGCGAGCCCTATCGTCCCCACACCGGCGGCGGCGAGATAGAGCGCGGCCGGCGATCCCAATCCTCCCACCCCCATGAGGAAAACTCGGGCTGCCGCCAACTTTTTCTGTCCTTTTCCCCCGAATCCCGGCAGAATCATCTGCCGGGAATAGCGGTGAATCTGTTCTTCAGAAAACTTCATGTATCTTCCACCTCTTTATTTCGAACCAGAATTTCCCAATCGGTTTCGTTAAGCGATGTAACTTCGAGGACTTCATAACCTTCCCCTTTAAGACTTCTGGGTACGTCACAGGCTGCCGGCGGATAGTCCACGATGACTCGCAGGATTTGATCGGGTTCCATTTCCTCCAGGGCCAGCATGGACTCAATGAAAGTATAAGGGCAGATCTTTCCTTTCAAATTCAGTTCCCGATCCGCGAACCGGGTCTTGGGTTCGCAATTCCCGAATTCCCGCCTCCTGATTTCAGCCGCTGGTTGGCTCATATCCTTCCCCTGAATCCGGATTGGCCGCAAAAAGTTCTTGACTTAAAATACCACATTGTGGTATTTTTGTCAAAAGTTTTGAGGACGGAGTCCAACATGGGCAGGCTTTGCTGGGTCATCAATGGGACGATTTGCCAGGGAGCGATCCAGGGAAGCTGGGCCAAGAAAATGTAAGGCATGCCAAAACTGTAAAGTATTCATCCAGACGGTTAAACCACGGGATATAAGCCATGCCGGCCGATCGGCCGCCCTGTCCGGGGAGGCGACAAAACAGAGGAAAAATGTAAATTCCCGCAAATAAATATTTCAACTTACCTTCTTATCAAGAGTGGTCGAGGGGCTGGCCCGATGAAGCCACAGCAACCGGTTCCGCCAAGGCGGGATGCAGGTGCTAATTCCAGCAAGGCTAAATACCTTGGGAGATAAGATGGGGAGAAATTATTGTAAAGCCCCTTCTTTTCTCCGAAGAAGGGGCTTTTTGCTACCCGAGAGGAGGTGTCCCGGTGGATATGGACTGTGAAATCGAAGATGCGGATATGGGTATGCGCATGGTTCAATCACTGAAAATCATGAAGAGGCATCATGGAAAATCATAAGGGATAAAAAGGAGAAAAGGATGAGTAAGCAAGGCAGCAGCTTGAAAATTGAGACTCTGGCCCTGCATGGAGGCCAGGAAGCAGATCCCGCTACCGGAGCCCGAGCAGTTCCAATCTATCAGACTACCTCTTTCCAGTTCAAGGATACGGACCACGCCGCCAACCTCTTTGCCCTTAAGGAATTCGGCAATATCTACACCCGGATCATGAACCCGACCAACGATGTTCTGGAAAAAAGAATGGCCCTCATGGATGGCGGGCTCGGCGCTCTGGCCGTGGCCAGCGGGCAGTCGGCGATCACCCTGGCTCTTCTCAATATCGCCCAGGCCGGTGATGAAATCGTTTCAGCCGACAACCTCTACGGGGGGACCTATAACCTTTTCCATTACACTTTTCCCCGCCTGGGGATCCAGGTGAAGTTCGTCCCCTCCAATGACCTGAGGGCTATCCGGGGAGCCATCACCCCCAGGACAAAAGCCGTTTATGCCGAATCAATCGGCAATCCGAAGCTGGATGTGGCCGATCTGGAAGGGATTGCGGCCATCGCTCATGAAAATGGGCTCCCCTTTGTTCTGGATAATACGGTTTCGCCTTATCTGCTCCGCCCAATCGATTTCGGAGTCGACATCGTCGTGTATTCAGCCACAAAATTTATCGGCGGCCACGGAACCTCCATCGGCGGCCTCATTGTCGATTCGGGGAAATTTGACTGGACCAAAGGCAAATTCCCTCTGATCGCGGACCCGGATCCCAGCTATCACGGCCTGAATTTCGTCGAGGCCCTGAAGCCCCTTGGAAATATTGCTTTTATCATCAAGGCCCGGGTCACGGTTCTGCGTGACCTGGGAGCGCAGATGTCTCCTTTCAATGCGTTTCTCTTCCTCCAGGGGTTGGAGACGATCCACCTGCGGCTGCCCCGCCATTCGGAGAACGCCCTCGCCATCGCCGAATATCTGGGGAAACATTCGCAGGTTGCCTGGGTCAATTATCCGGGACTGAAAACCAGCCCGGAGAAAGAAAGAGTCCAAAAATACCTGCCCAAAGGAGCGGGCGCCATTGTCGGCTTTGGAATCAAGGGAGGGGTGGAAGCGGGAAGGAAATTCATCAACTCCCTTGAACTGGTTTCGCACTTAGCCAACGTGGGAGACGCCAAGACCCTGGCCATTCAACCGGCGACAACTACCCACCAGCAGCTCTCTGCCGAGGAGCAACTGGCCACCGGCGTTACCCCGGATTTCATCCGGCTTTCGATTGGTCTGGAACATATCGATGATATTCTGAACGACCTCGGGCAGGCTTTGAAGAAAGCAGGGGCCTAAGGCCCTTTTCGAGACGTTATCAAAGAAGCGGATAGGGAATAAGGAAAGCAGATGGATACGAAACAGAACCTTGGGATCGTCGAGACAAGATATTTCACCTTTGCCAACCCCCCAAATGAACTGCTCTTGGAATCGGAACGGAGCCTGGGTCCGATCACTCTTGCTTATGAGACTTACGGGAAATTAAACCGCGGCAAGACCAATGCCATCCTGGTGGCTCACGCTTTATCGGGCGATGCCCATGCCGCCGGCTTTCATGAAGGAGAGAAGACTCCGGGGTGGTGGGACTCGATGATCGGTCCCGGCAAGTCTTTTGATACGAACCGCTATTTCGTAATCAGCTCCAATGTGGTCGGCGGATGCAAAGGCAGTACCGGTCCTTCCTCCCTTAATCCCAAGACCGGAAAACCTTATGGTCTGGATTTCCCGGTCATTACCATTGCTGACATGGTGAAGGCCCAGCGACATCTGGTCGACTCGCTCGGGATCGAAAAACTTCTGTCCGTTGCCGGCGGATCCATGGGAGGCATGCAGGTTCTGCAATGGGTGGCGTCCTACGGGGAAAGGTTACGTTCCGCCATCCCGATTGCGACGGCCTTGAAGCATTCCCCGCAGCAAATCGCTTTTGACGAAGTGGTCCGGCAATCGATTATGGGCGATCCGGCCTGGCGGCAAGGTAATTATTACGAATTCGGACAACCGGAGAAGGGTCTGGCCGTCGCCCGCATGATCGGTCATATCACTTTCATGAGCGACCAGTCCATGGAAGAGAAATTTTCCCGGAAGCTTAAAAACGGACATTACAGTTTCCAATTCGGAGCGGATTTCGAGGTCGAGGGATACCTTCGCCATCGGGGCGATAATTTTGTGAGGCGTTTTGACGCCAACTCCTATCTTTATATCACTAAGGCGATGGATTATTTCGACCTGTCCGGAGGACGTTTGATCCCGAATGGACATACTCCCCAGACCCGCTTCCTGGTGATTTCTTTTAAATCAGACTGGCTTTACCCTTCCTATCAATCCCAGGATATCGTCCGGGAGCTGAAAGGGAAGCATGCCGATGCGACGTATTGCGAATTGCCATCGACTTACGGACATGACGCCTTTCTATTGGAGGTTGAAGAACAGACCACTTTGATTCGACACTTTCTGGACAAGACCTTAAATGGCTATCAGGTGGCGGACGGATATGAGATCTAACGGGAATCAACTCGATCATCAG
>Ga0079037_100000512_pt1 | contig 17828 bp, 16 predicted proteins | sample Mud3Dept4metaG_FD_71479 | JGI IMG/M metagenome (GOLD analysis project Ga0079037, IMG submission 71479) | Freshwater wetland microbial communities from Ohio, USA, analyzing the effect of biotic and abiotic controls - Mud 3 Core 4 Depth 4 metaG | ecosystem: Environmental > Aquatic > Freshwater >... | reverse complement strand
TCTCCGCCGTGCCGGTGGCGGAGCGCGAGGAGGTGATGCTGATCACCAACCGCGGCATGGTCATCCGCCTCCCGGTCCGCCAGATCAGCGTCATCGGGCGCAACACGCAGGGCGTGAGGCTCATCACCGTCGAGTCCAAGGACGAGCAGGTGGTGGCGGTGACCCGGGTCGCCGAGACGAGCCGCGAGGCGGCCGAGGCCGGCGTCGGGGAGGCCCCGGAGGCGGAGGCCGGGGCCGAGGGCGGTCCCGAGGCCCCGGCCGTCACCGGTCCCGGAGACGGCGAGGGCGAGGAGCCTTGAGGCAGGGCCGGCATCGCGGCGCGGCGGTCCTGGCGCTGCTGCTCCTCGGCGCCTGCAGCGGCGCGGCCCGCGACCTCGAGCGAGCCAACGAGCTGCGCCACGCCGGGAAGCCCCGCGAGGCCCTCAAGGCCTACCAGGAGCTGCTGGCCGACCTCGGCGAGGGCTCGCTCTCCCGCGGCTCGGCCGACGTGCGGCTGCGGGCGCTCAAGTACGCCGGCGACGTCTCCTACCTCGAGCTCGGCGACTACGACGGCGCCGTCACCTACTACCGTCGGCTCATCTCCCTCTACCCCGCCACCGAGGACGCCTACCGGGCCCGGGCCGCCATCGGGGACATCTACGTGGACCGGCTGCAGGACCGGGTGGCGGCCATCGCCCAGTACGCCGACATCGCAGGGAGCGAGAGCCCCGAGGCGCCGCGCTACCAGCTGCGGGTGGCCCGCGAGTACCTGGAGCTCAAGAACTACGCGCAGGCCCGCACCGAGGCCCGCATCCTCCGGGAGCGCTGGCCGCAGAGCGCCGAGGCCGACGAGGCCCAGCTGCTCACCGCCCAGTCCTGGGCGCTGGAGAAGCGGAACGACGAGGCGCTGGGCGCCTTCCAGGCCGCCATCGACCGCCGGCCCCGGCCGGAGATCGCCGCCCTGGCCATGGAGGGGGAGGCGCACATCTACGCGCTGCAGGGGAAGCTCGACAAGGCCCTCGAGCTCTACACCCAGGCGCTGCCCGGTCACCCCAACCCCGATGCCATCCGGACCAACATCGAGAAGGTCCGGCAGCGCCGCGAGGCGGCCAAGACCGTCACGCCCGGCGACCGGGACGCGGTGTTCGACCGCAGGATCAAGGAGCACACCAGGGAGGTCCAATGAAGACCGAGCTCTCCGAGAAGCTGTTCCAGAAGGCGCAGACCCTCTTCCCCGGCGGCGTGAACAGCCCGGTGCGGGCCTTCAAGGGCGTGGGGGGCGTCCCGCGCTTCATGGCGCGCGGCAAGGGCTCGCGCATGTGGGACGCCGACGGGAATTCCTACGTCGACTACGTGGGCAGCTGGGGCCCGCTCATCCTCGGCCACGCCAACTCCGAGGTGCTGCGGGAGATCCAGGAGGCGATGAAGAACGGCACCTCCTTCGGCGCCCCCTCCCCGCGGGAGATCACCCTGGCGGAAATCGTCCGGGAGCGCATGCCCTGGATCGAGAAGATGCGCTTCGTCTCCTCCGGGACCGAGGCCACCACCGCCGCCATCCGCCTGGCGCGCGGGTTCACCGGGAGGGACGACCTCCTCAAGTTCGACGGCTGCTACCACGGGGCGGGCGACGCGCTGCTCGTCAAGGCCGGCTCGGGCGTGGAGACGCTCGGCCTACCCGACTCGCCGGGCGTCCCGGCAGACCTGGCCCGCCACACCCTCACCCTTCCCTTCAACGACCTGCCGGCGGTGCAGCAGCTCTTCGAGCAGCGCGGCGCCAGCATCGCCGCCGTCATCGTCGAGCCGGTGGTCGGGAACATGGGCGTGCTGGTCCCGCGCCCCGGCTACCTGCAGGGCCTGCTGCAGACCTGCCGCAAGCATGGCGCGCTCCTCATCATCGACGAGGTCATGACCGGGTTTCGCCTCGCCCCCGGAGGCGCCTGCGGCCTCTACGGCATCCGGCCCGACCTGGTCACCTTCGGCAAGGTGATCGGCGGGGGGCTCCCGGTCGGGGCCTTCGGCGGGCGCGCCGACGTGATGGACCGGATCGCCCCGGCCGGCCCCGTGTACCAGGCCGGGACGCTGTCCGGGAACCCGGTGGCGATGGCCGCCGGAGCGGCGACGCTCCGCCAGCTCGACGCGGGAGCCTACGAGCGCCTGGAGGAGGCCGCCGCCCGGCTCTGCCAGGGCCTGGCCGACGCCGCCCGCGAGGCCGGCGTGCCGGTGCAGGTGAACCGGGTGGGCTCGATGTTCACGGTCTTCTTCTCCGACAAGCCGGTCTTCGACGCCCAGAGCGCCCGGGCCTGCAACACCAAGCGCTTCGCCCGCTTCTTCCACGTCATGCTCGAGAACGGGGTCTACCTGCCGCCGTCCCAGTTCGAGGCGGCCTTCCTGTCGCTGGCCCACGGGGAGGAGGACCTCGCCGCCACCCTCACGGCCGCGGCCAAGGCGTTCGCGGAGGCGGCCAAGGCGTGAGGAACTGGGAAGCGCGGTTCGCCTCCTTCGAGGGGGCGGCCTACCTCGACGCCGCCAACCACGGTCCCCTCCCGCTGGCCGCCGTGCGGGCGGGGCGGGAGGCCCTGGCGCTGAAGGAGCGGCCCGATCGGATCGCCGACGGGCTCTACCTCCGCCTCACCGGGGAGGTGCGGGCGCTGGCGGCACGCCTGTTCTCCTGCCGCGAGGAGTCGGTGGCGCTCGTGAACGGCGCGGGTGGGCCGGTGAACCTGGTGGCGCGCGGGCTCGGCCTCGGCGCGGGAGACGAGGTGTTGATCCCCGAGGGGGAGTTCCCGTCGAACTACTATCCGTGGCTCTGGCTGGCGCGACGTGGGGTGAAGGTGGTGGAGGTGGAGCCGGACCACCCCTCGGGAGCCGTGTCGGCGCAGCGGCTCGCCGCCCGCGTCGGCCCGCGCACCCGGGTGGTCGCCTTCGCGCACGTGAGCTACCTCCACGGCGGGCGCATCGATCCGGCCCCGGTGGTGGAGGCCGCCCGGCGCGTGGGGGCGGTCACCGTGGCCGACGGCAGCCAGTCGGCGGGCGCCATGCCGGTCGACTTCGGGGCCTCCGGCCTCGACCTGTACGCCGCCAGCGCCTACAAGTTCCTCCTCGGGCCGTACGGGACCGGGCTGGGGCTCTTCTCGCCCGCGCTGCTCGACCGGCTGGCGGTGGACGACCTCAACTGGTGGGCGGTCAAGGGCAGCGAGGACTTCAACCACCTGCCGCGCGGCCGCTTCGAGCTGCGGCCGGGGGCCCAGCGCTTCGACGCCCACGAGACGGCCAGCTTCAACAACCTCATGCCCTTCGCCGAGTCCCTCCGGCTGCTCCTGGAGGCCACCCCGGCGGCCGTCCAGGCCCACTGCCGCGCCCTGTGCGACCGCATCCTGCACCGGATGCCGGAGGGCTTCACCCCGGCCAGCCCGCTCGACCCACCCCAGCGCAGCCACATGCTCTGCATCGCGGCCGGGACCCCGCAGGCCACCGCCGCCGCCCACGCCCGGCTGCTCGCCGCCCGGGTCCACGTCTCGCTGCGGGGGGACCGCCTGCGGATCGCCCCCCACCTGCACGCCACGCCCGCCGACGCCGATCGGCTCCTTTCCGTCCTCTCGTCGGGCGGTTAGTCGAGCGGGGCCGGCGCCGCCGAGACCATTGACGGAACCCGACGGGGCTGCTATACGGTTCCGCCCTTCTCTCGCGGAATCGCCAGGAAATCCAAGAGGGAAGGGCGCGGAGGAATGGTGTCGGACCCGAGCGATCGAGAGCGCCGGGACCGCGACGAGGAGGGGCTCTCGGACCTCGCCAAGGGGTATCGCGGGGTGGAGCGGTACGCCGGCGCGGCCACCACGCTGGTGGTGGCGGTGGGCGGCTTCACGGCGATCGGATACTGGCTCGACAAGAAATTCGAGAATCGGGTGCCCTGGTTCCTCCTGGCGGGCGCGGTCATCGGCATGGTGGGGGGCTTCATCAGCTTCTTCAGGACGGTCCTCGGCAAGAAACGACGCGACTGAATGCGCCACGCGATGCTCACCGCCCTCACCGCACTCGCCGCCCTCGGGGTCTCGGCCCTGGCCGGGCAGGGGCGCCGCTCGGCCCTGGTCGGCTCGGGCATCGCCAGCGCCACCGCCGTGGCCTCGCTGCTCGGGTTCGCCGCGATGGGCCGCTCCGCCGTCCGACCCCTGCAGAAGGCGCTGGCGGTGTTCGCCGCCGTGTTCCTGGCCCGCCTGGTGCTGGTGGCGCTCGGGACGGTGGTGGTGGTCCGCGGCGGCGGCGAGATGCTCGCCTTCCTCCTGGCCTTCTTCGTGCCCTACTTCGTCTTCACCGCCATCGAGGTCAGCTTCCTGCATTCGATGCGCCGCCACCTGGGGACGTCCGCATGACGCTCGCCGCCCTCGCCCTCGCCCTGACCCTCACCGCGCACGGCGCTCCGGCCGAGCACGCAGCGGCGGCCGCCCCGGCGGGGCACGCCGCGGCCACCGCCGGGCACGGAGGGGGGCACGGCGAGCAGCCCTCCCTGTCCGAGGCCCTGCTGCACCACGTCTCCAACGCCGAGGTGCTGGAGCTTCCCGGCTTCTGCCCCAAGTTCTCCTGGGAGTGCGAGATCGACCTGCGCCAGGCCACCCGGATGCTGCTGGGGGGCGAGCCGGTGTTCAAGCTGGGCGGGGTGACCTTCGACCTCACCCCGAACAAGCACCTGGTGATGATGTGGCTCTCGGCGGCGCTCCTGGTGGTGCTGCTCCTCGTCGCCGCCCGCCGGCGCAACCTCGTGCCGCGCGGCCTCTACAACTTCTTCGAGCTGCTGGTGCAGTTCGTCCGCGACGAGCTGGTGACGAAGAACATCGGCAAGAAGGACGCCGACCGGTTCGTGCCCTACCTGTGCACGGCCTTCTTCTTCATCCTCTTCATGAACCTGTTCGGGCTCATCCCGTTCGCAGCCACCGCCACCGGCAACATCGCGGTCACGGCGGCGCTGGCCCTGTTCACGTTCTTCATCACCCAGTACGCCGCCATCCGGGCCCAGGGCATCGGAGGCTGGCTCAAGCACCTCACCGGCGGGCTGCCGGTGTGGCTGTGGCCCATCATGGTGCCGGTGGAGTTCATGGGGCTCTTCACCAAGCCCTTCGCCCTCACCGTCCGTCTCTTCGCCAACATGGTGGCCGGCCACGTCGTCATCCTCTCGCTCATCGGCCTCATCTTCGCCCTCAAGACCGGCTGGGTGGCGCTGGCGTCGGTCCCCATGGCGCTCGCCATCTTCCTGCTCGAGCTCTTCGTGGCCTTCGTGCAGGCGTACATCTTCACCATGCTCTCGGCGCTGTTCATCGGGCAGGGACTGGCCCACCACGACGACCACGGCGACGAGCACGGACACGATCACGGCGCGACGGAGCCCGCGGGCCAGGCCCACGGGCACGGCGGCCACTAGCAGCACGCGCAGCTCAACACCAACCGGGTAGCGGCCCGTCCAAACAACCGCCCAGGGAAGGAGACGCCACACGTCATGACCAACCTCGCACTCGCGTACCTCGCCGCCGGCCTCGGAGCCGGCATGGCCGTCATCGGGGTGGGCCTCGGCATCGGCAAGCTCGCGGCCGCCGCCATGGAGGGTTCCGCACGCCAGCCCACCGCCCTCGGCGAGATCCGCACCTCGATGATCATCGCCGCCGCCCTCATCGAGGGAGCGACCCTCTTCGCCATCGTGGTCTGCGTCCTCCTCGCCATCAAGGCGTAGCTCGGCGGGGAGCGACGGAAACCCTCCACGAACCAGGAGCCACGGATGACCCTGCTCGCGAGCGCGGTGACCCCGGTCGTCGCAGCCGGCCTGATGGACATCAAGCCCGGCCTGACGCTGTGGACCGCCATCACCTTCCTGCTCCTCATCGTGGTGCTGTCGAAGTTCGCCTTCGGCCCCATCGTCAAGATGCTCGACGAGCGCGAGCGGACCATCCGCGAGGCCATCGAGCAGGCGAAGAAGGAACGGGCCGAGGCGGAGAAGCTCCTGGCGGCGCAGAAGGAGTCGCTGATCCAGGCGCAGCGGGATGCGGCCGAGCTGGCCAAGCGGAACCAGCAGGAGGTCGAGAAGCTCCGCGTCGAGCTCACCGCCCGGGCCAGGAAGGAGGCCGACGAGCTGGTGGCATCGGCGCGCCGGCAGATCCAGGAGGAGAAGGCCAAGGCGGTGGCCGAGGTCAGGGGGTACGTCGCCGACCTGGCGGTGGCGGCCGCCACCCGGATCGTCAAGTCGAGCCTGGACGAGAAGGCCCAGCGGGCCCTGGTCGAGGAGTACCTGGCCCAGCTGCCCGCCGGCCGCTCGAACTAGGAAGCCGCACCCGACCGCGCTCCGGCGGCCCTCGCGGGCCCGCCGGAGCTTCTTTTTTCCCGCCCGCTAGGATGGGTCCATGGGCCTGAGCATCGGAATCGTCGGGTTGCCCAACGTCGGAAAGTCGACGCTCTTCAACGCCCTGATCGGCCACGCCCAGGCGCAGGCGGCCAACTACCCCTTCTGCACCATCGACCCCAACGTGGGGGTGGTGCCGGTGCGCGACGACCGGCTCACCCGGCTGGCGGCGCTCTTCCGCCCGAAGAAAACCACCCCCACCACCCTCGGCTTCGTGGACATCGCCGGGCTGGTGGCCGGAGCCTCGCGCGGAGAGGGTCTGGGAAACCAGTTCCTGGCCCACATCCGCGAGGTGGACGCCATCGCCCACGTGCTGCGCTGCTTCGAGGACCCGGACGTGGTTCACGTGTCCGGGGGGGTGGACCCGCGCGGCGACCGGGACGTGGTCGAGACCGAGCTGATGCTGAAGGACCTGGAGCAGATCGAGCGCCGGCGGGAGAAGGTCGCCCGGGACGCCAAGGCCCCGGGCAAGGCGGGCGACCCGGCCCGGACCGAGCTGCAGGCCCTCGATCGGGCCAGGGCCGGCCTGGAGGCGGGGAAGCCGGTGCGGGCGCAGGCGCTCGGCGCCGAGGACCGGGCGCTCTTGCGGCCCCTCTCGCTGCTCACCGCCAAGCCGGTCCTCTACATCGCCAACGTGGACGAGAAGCAGCTCGCCGATCCGGGCGACCCCCGCCTGGCGCTGGCCCGCCGGCTGGCGGAGGAGGAGGGCGCGCCGCTGGTGGTCATCTGCGGAAAGGTGGAGGCGGAGCTGGCCGAGCTCCCCGACGGGGAGCGCCACGACTTCCTGCAGTCGCTGGGCCTCGAGGAGCCCGGGCTGGAACGGCTGGTCCGGGCGGGGTACCGGCTCCTCGGGCTCCTGACCTTCTTCACCGTGGGCGAGGAGGAGTGCCGCGCCTGGACGGTGCCCCGGGGCACCCTCGCCCCCCGGGCGGCCGGCGCCGTCCACACCGACTTCGAGAAGGGCTTCATCCGGGCGGAGGTGGTGGCGGCCGGAGACCTCATCGCCTGCGGCTCGGAGCACGCCGCCCGCGAGCGGGCGCTGGTGCGCGTCGAGGGCCGCGACTACGCCGTCCAGGACGGCGACGTCATCCACTTCCGCTTCGCCCTCTGACGGCGGCTCCAGTGCGGCCGGCCGGGGTCAGCGCCGCCGCCGGCGGCGCCGCGCCACCTGGGCCGCCATCGCCAGGGCCGCCACCATGCTGCGGGCGCTGGCCCGGCGCTTCCCGGCGAGGTCGTAGGCCACCCCGTGGTCGGGGCTGGTGCGGACCACCGGGAGGCCGAGGGTGACGTTCACCGCCGCGTCCCCGAGGACGCCGTCGAGAAGCTTCACCGGGATGAGCCCCTGGTCGTGGTAGAGCGCCACCACCGCGTCGAACTCGCCGGCCGCCGCCCGGAAGTAGACGCTGTCGGCCGGCCAGGGGCCGGTGGCGGCGATGCCGCGCCGGCGGGCCCGGGCCAGGGCCGGGGCGACCAGGCGGCGCTCCTCGTCGCCGAAGGCGCCGCCCTCGCCGGCGTGCGGGTTCAGGGCGCAGACGGCGATCCGCGGAGCGGCGATGCCGAAGTCGCGGCGCAGGGCGCGGTGGGTCACCGCGAGGGTCCTGAGGATCCGCTCGGCGCTCAACGTCCGAAGCACGCTGCGCAGGGAGAGGTGGTTCGTCACCAGCGCCACCCGCAGCCGCCGCCCGGCCAGCATCATCACCGAGCGCGCGCCCCGACCGCGCGCCTCGAGCCACTCGGTGTGGCCCACGAAGCCCGGCTGGGCCCGCTGCACCTGGGCCTTCGAGACCGGCGCGGTGCACAGGGCGTCGGCCTGGCCCGACACCACGCAGGCGTGGGCGGCGGTGAGGTAGGCGAGCTGGGCGGTCGCGCCGGCCCGGCTGGGGCGGCCGGGACGCGTCGCCGCCGAGGAGAGGCGGGTCACCCGCACCAGCGCGCCGCCGGGAGGGAGCGGCTCCCCGAGCCCCACCACCGGGAGCCGCACCCCGTGGCGCCGGGCCTCCCGCCCGAACACCCGCGCGTCGCCGAAGACGTAGGGGACGATGCGGCCCCGCAGCGCGCGGAGCGCCCGCGCGGTCACCTCCGGGCCGATGCCGGAGGGGTCTCCCATGCTGATGGCGATGCGGACGGGTGCCATGCGTTCGCGCGCCGGCCCGGGGCCGCCGGGCCGGCCTCCCTTCACCGGAGCTCCGGGATCCGGACCTCGACGTGGGCGTCGCGGCGGAGGTCCGCCACGTACTGCTTGCGGTAGGTCTCGAGCTGCTGGTTGACCAGGCGGTCGCGGATCTGGTCCTTGACCTCCGCCAGCGGCTTCTCCCCGCCGATGCGGCGCTCCTCCACCTTGAGGATGTGGAACCCCGTCCTGGTCTTCACCAGGCCCGAGATCTGGCCGGCCTGCAGGGCGAAGGCGGCGCGCTCCAGCTCGGCCTGGATGGTGCCGCGGCGGAGCCAGCCCAGGTCGCCGCCCTCGGCTGCGCTCGGCCCCTGGGACACCTCCTTGGCCAGCGCGGCGAAGTCGGTCCCGGGGCGCCCGGCGCGCTCGAGGACCGCCTCGCCCTTCTGCCGGATGGCCGCCTCCTGCGCGGCGGTGGCTCCCTGCGGCAGCGCCAGGAGGATGTGGCGCACCTTCACCTGCTCCTCGCCGGCGAACTCCTTGGGGTGCGACTGGTAGTAGTTCTGGACGTCCTCGTCGGTCACCTTCACGCGGCTGCGGACCTTGAGGTTGAGGAGCTGGTAGGTCTCCAGATCGCGCTTCACCGCGCGGCGGAAGGTGTCCGGGGTGAACCCCTGCTCGCGGAGCGCCTGCTCGAACTGCGCCTCGTCGGTGAACCGGTTGCGCTGCCGGATCTCGGCGATGGCCGCGTCCACCTGGGCGTCGGAGGCCTCGGCCTGCTGCGCCTTGGCCTCGGCGTCGAAGAGCCGCTCGGCCACGACCTGGTCGAGGGCCGCCTTGAGCGCCTGGCTGCGGGCGCGGTCCTGCTGCTCCCCCGGGGGCAGCAGCATGGCGCGCGCGTATTCCGGCCCGGCGCGGTCGACCAGCTCCGAGTAGGTCACCACCTCTCCCTCGACCACCGCCGCGACCCGGTCCAGCACCTGCCCCGGGGGCGACGGGGCGGCCAGCGCCAGCAGCAGCGGCGGGAGGGCGAGCAGCGAGGTCATGGGGAAACCGCCGCCACGGCGGCCTCGTCGATCTTGATCTTCGCCTTGGCGCGGAGGGACGCCACGTACTCCTCCTGGGCCCGGGCGCGCCGCTCGCGCAGGAGCTTCTGCTGGATCGAGGCCTTCACCTGCTCGAAGGGGCGCCGGGCGGCCGGCTTGCGGTCCACCACCTTGAAGACGTGGAAGCCGTAGGGGGAAGGGGTCACGTCCGAGACGGTGTTGAGCGGGAGCTTGAAGCAGACGTCGAACACCTCCGGCATGCCCGACCCCTTGCCGAAGTAGCCGAGGTCGCCCCCGTTCCTCCCCTCCGGGCCGATGGAGGCGCGCTTGGCGACCTCGCCGAACGCCTGGGGCTTGCGCCGCAGCTCGTCGCGGACCTTCTGCGCCTCCTCCCGCGTCTTGACGACCACCTGCAGGACCCGGACCCGCTCGGGCTGCTCGAACTCCGCGGCGTGCTCGACGTAGTAGCGCTGGATCTCGTCCTCGCTCACCTGGACACGCGGGAACACCTCGTCGGCGAAGAGCTTCTCCACCGTGAGCTGGTCGCGGAGGCGGTTCTTGAGCTCGGCGGCGCTGAGCCGCTCCTGGGCGAGCAGGTCGTCGAAGAGGGTGCCGGGGTACTCGCCGCGCAGGCGCAGGAAGGCGCGTTCCACCTGGTCCTGGCCCACGGCCACCGAGCGGGAGCGGGCCTGCTGCAGGAGCACGGTGCGCGAGACCATCTCCTCGAGCACCCGGCGCCGCAGGAGGTCCACCGGCGCGGCGCCGTCGCCGCCCTCGGCGCGGGCGCGCCCGAGCTCGCGCTCGAAGTCGGTGCTGGAGATCGCCTCCCCGTTCACCACCGCCACCGCCTGGGGGGTGCCCTTGCCGCGCGCCCCCTGCCCCCGGTCGCAGCGGCAGGAGGCCGCGGCCAGCGCGGCGAGCACCGCCAGGATGGGGGCGAGGCGCCTCACGCCCCGGCTACTTGGCTCCGCCGGTGGGAGCCGGGGCCGCCGGCGGGGGCTGCGGCGGCGGAGGGACCGCTCCGTGGGGCGCGAGCTGCGGCGGCGCTGCCGGGCCGGGGGACGCCGCCACCTTGTCGAGGGCGGCCTCGTCGACCGAGATCCGCGCCTGCTCCCGGAGCTTCTTCACGTACTCGTCGAAATCCTTGGTGCGCTTCTCGCGGTAGAGACGGCTGGAGATCTGGGCGCGGACCTGCTCGAAGGGCCGGTTCAGCTCCTCCTGGCGGCCGGAGAGCTTCACCACCAGGAAGCCCGGAGGCCCGTCGAGAAGCGCCACCTCCCCGTCCTTGAGCGCGAAGGCCGCCGTCGCGAAGGCCGGCCCGTACTGCTTCTCCAGCTCGTCGCGGCTCTTGAAGCCCAGGTCGCCGCCGCTGGCCTTGCTGGCGGCGTCGTCCGAGACCTCGCGGGCGATGCCCCCGAAGGCCAGGGGGTTCTTCTTCTCCTCCGCCTGGACCCGGGCCAGCAGCTTCTTGGCCTGGGCCAGCTTCGCGGCCCGCTCCGGACCGCTGGCCGGCGCCATCACCTGGATGGCGAGCAGGCGGACGCGCTTCGGCTTCTGGAACTCGTCCTTGTGCTCGTCGTAGTACTTGCGGGCGTCGGCCTCGGGGATCTCCTTCAGGGCGTCACCCTCGGCGAAGGTCTTCTGGACCAGCTTCTGGACCATCATCTTCCGGGCCGCCAGCTGGACGTCCGGGTCCTTGTCGAGGCCCTGCTGCTGGGCGGCGCGGGCCAGGAGCTCGAAGCGGATCAGGCCGTCGAGGAACTCCTTCTTGCGCTCCAGGGTGTTGTAGCGGGACCGGATGAAGGGCGACTGCTCGTCGAGCCGGGCCTTGAGCTCGTCCGCGGTGATGGCGATCCCTTCGCCCTGTGCCACCAGCGCGCCGCTCTTCTGCGGCTGGGAACTGCAGGCGAGGAGGGCCAGGCAGAGGGCCAGGCCGAACGAGGCGGTTCCGCGCGACATGAGGGGCTCCTGGGGTCCGAGGGTTGCTCCTGCCAAACCGGCAGGCCCGGCCGGATGTTCCGCGGCCGTCCGGTACCGGAGGCCGCGAAAAGAGCACAGGGAGGCGCCGCGATCAAGGTTTGTCAGCCCGCGTCCTTCCGGCAGGCCTCGAGCGAGGCGAGGAGGCTCCTCGCGGCCGACAGCAGGGCCAGCCCCTCGGCGGCCTGGGCCGCCGGCGAGCCCCCGTCCGTTCGGGCCCCGCCCTTCGGCGGGGCCCCCTCCAGCCGGGCGACGAGCTTCATCTCCGGGGTGAGGCGGAGGGAGCCGCCGCTCGACTGCACCTTCTTGGCGAGGGCGAAGGGGTCGAGGGCCGCGTCCGGCCCGAGCGCCAGCACCAGGCGCCCCGGGCCCCAGTCGAGCCCGCGGATGCGCAGCGACCGCAGGTGCACCTTGACCTCCATGAGGGCGCACAGGGCGTCGAGCTCGTCCGGCGCCTCCCCGCACCGGTCGACGATCTCGGCGCGGATCTCCCCGAGCTCCTCCACGGTCCCGGCCTGGGCCAGCCGCTTGTAGAACCAGAGCCGCTGGTGGACGTCGGGCATGTAGGGGTCGGGGATGAAGGCCGGGATGGGAAGGTGGACGTCCGGATCGACCTCCTCCCGCGGCGGCTCGCCCTTGAGCTCCCGCACCGCCTGCTCCATGAGCTCGGCGTAGAGGTCGAAGCCCACCGCCTCGATGTGGCCCGATTGGTCCTTGCCGAGCAGGTTCCCCGCGCCCCGGATCTCCAGGTCGTGGCTGGCGATGCGGAAGCCGGCGCCGAGCTCGGTGAAGCGCTGGAGCGCCTCGAGCCGCATCCTCGCCTCGCGGGTCACCGGCCGCCGCGCCGGCACGAGCAGGTAGGCGTAGGCGCGCTCGCGGCTGCGCCCGACCCGGCCGCGGATCTGGTAGAGCTGCGCCAGCCCGAACTGGTCGGCGCGGTTCACCACCACCGTGTTGGCGCTGGGAATGTCGAGGCCGCTCTCGATGATGGAGGTCGTGAGGAGCAGGTCGATCTCCCGGCCCACGAACCGGCTCATCACCTCCTCGAGCCGGCCCTCCGGCATCTGCCCGTGTGCGACGCCGATGCGGACGCGCGGCAGCAGCTCCCGCAGGAACTTCTCCATCGCCCCGATGGAACGCACCCGGTTGTGCACGAAGAAGACCTGGCCGCCGCGCCGGATCTCCTGCTCCACCGCCTCCCGGATGGCGGCCGGGTCGAACTTGACCAGGAAGGTGCGGATGGAGCGCCGGTCCTCCGGCGGGGTGGCGATGATGGAGAGGTCCCGCACCCCGCCCAGGCTCATGTGCAGCGTCCGGGGGATGGGGGTGGCGGTCAGGGTGAGCACGTCCACCAGGCGGCGGAGCTTCTTGAGGCGCTCCTTGTGCGTCACCCCGAAGCGCTGCTCCTCGTCCACCACCACCAGGCCCAGGTCGCGGAAGGAGACGTCGCTGCCGAGCAGGCGGTGGGTTCCGACGAGGACGTCCACCTTCCCCGCCGCGGCGTCGGCCAGGACCTGCTTCACCTCCTCGGGCGGCCGCATCCGCGACACCGCCTCGATGCGCACCGGGTACCCCTTGAAGCGCTCGCGGAAGGTGCGCTCGTGCTGGGAGGCCAGCACGGTGGTGGGGACCAGCACCGCCACCTGCTTCCCGGAGAGCACGGCCAGCATGGCGGCGCGCATGGCCACCTCGGTCTTGCCGTAGCCGACGTCCCCGCACACCAGCCGATCCATGGGAGGGCGGGCCCCGGCGCGCGACTTGGTCATGTCGCCGACGACGTCGTCGATGGCCCGGGCCTGGTCGGGCGTCTCCTCCCAGGGGAACTCCGCCTCGAACTCGCGGTAGGTCTCGTCGGGCTCCGAGAAGGCGAAGCCGGGGTGGGCCGCCCGGGCCGCGTACAGGTCGAGCAGCTCCGCCGCCATCTTGAGGAGCTGTTCCTTGACCCGGGCCTTGCGCAGGGCAAAGGAGGTCCCGCCGAGCCGGTCGAGCTGGACGTGCTCGGGGGAGGCCCCGGCGAACTTCTGGACCTGGCGGAGCTTGGAGACAGGCAGGTAGAGCCGATCGGCTCCGGCGTACTGCAGCACCAGGAAGTCCCCCTCCACCCCCCGGATCTGCATCTTGGTGAGTCCCTGGTAGCGCGCGATGCCGTGCTCCACGTGCACCACCAGGTCGCCCTCCTCCAGGTCGCGGAAGGCGGCGGTGAAGGCACTCTCCGCCCGGACGGCGCGCGCGCGCCGGCGCACCCGCCTGCCGAAGATCTCCTCGTCGGTGAGCAGCGCCAGCCCGCCCTCCTCGTCGACGAAGCCGGCGGAGGGGTCGCCGGGGAGGAGGTGCGCGTGGATGGAGGGCTCGTAGAGGGCCCGGGCGTCGCCCAGGGGGCCGGGCCGGACGCGGACCGCGAGCCGGCGGTCCTCGAGCAGGCGGCGCAGCCGGTCTGCCGCGGACGGGGCGCCACAGGCCACCACCGCCGCGATGCCGCGGCTGCGCCACTCCTCGAGCCGGCGGGTCAGGGGGGCGAGCGCCCCCTCCTCGCCGTGGGCCCCCTCGATCTCGGCGCGCAGGCCCGAGGTGTCGCCCAGCCTTGCCCGGATCGGCTCCTCGGTGCCGATCCAGACCCGGTGCCCGCGCACCGCCGGCCGCGGCTCGAGGAGCGCCCGCACCTCGGGGGCGGCCAGGAAATGGGATGCCGGCGGCAGCGCCAGCTCCTCGCGGGACAGGGCCCCCTCGTGCTCGCGGGCCAGGTCGGCCTCCAGGTCGGCAAGGGCCCGCTCCACCTCCGGTGGGTCGTCCAGGTAGACCAGCGTCCGGGGCGGCAGGTAGTCGAGCAGGGTGCCGAGCCCGCCGCGGTGGAACCCGGGGAGCAGGGCCTCCATGCCGAAGAAGGGGGTCCCAGCCTCGACCGCGTCGAGGATCTCTCGCACCTTGGTGGTGGGACGGTCGACCCGCTCGGCCGCCTCGCGGATGGCCTCGACCGCCGCCGCCTTCCCCTCCGCCGTGAAGAGCGCCTCGCGCGCCGGGCAGAGCACCAGCTCCTCGAGGTCGGCGACGGTCCGCTGCGTCTCGGGGTCGAAGGTGCGGCAGCTCTCCACCTCGTCCCCGAAGAACTCGAGCCGCGCCGGCCGCTCCAGCGCCGGGCTCCACAGGTCGACGATTCCGCCGCGCACCGCGAAGCTGCCCGGGTCCTCGACCAGCGGCACGCGCGCGTATCCGAGCTCCATCAGGCGGGCCGCCAGCGCCTCCCGGTCCACCTCGACGCCCCGCCCGAGCAGGTCGGCGTGGGCCTCGAAGACCGCCCTCGGAACGGTGCGGCGCGCCAGGGCGCGCGCCGAGACCACCACCGCCCGGACCGTCGCGCCGTGGAGGTGGAGCCGGCACAGGCTTCCGAGCCGCTCCATCTCCAGCCCCCGGTCGGGCGAGAGGTCGTCGTAGGGGAGCACCGGGTCGGCCGGCAGCCGCACCACCGGGCGCACGCCCGGCCCGGCCCCGGCGGCGAGGAAGAAGGCGAGGTCGCGGGCGAGGAGCTCGGCCTCCTCCTCGTCGGCCGCCACCGCCAGCATCGTGGCCGGGATCCCGGGCCGCCCGAGCAGCTCCCGGGCCAGCAGGCCGCGGGCCGCCCCCGAGAGCCCCACCACCTCGGCCCGGCCGCCGGCCTCGAGCGAGCGCAGCACCGCCCGGACGGCTGCGCCGAGGGGCGAGGGCCGGTCCGCCGCCGGCGCTGGGCCGACCGTCGTGGTCACGGGCGCGGGCATGGTAGGCGGGAAGTCCTCTAAGGTCCACGCGGACCTCGCGCCAGGTCACCCCCACGTTCCTTGATCGCCACGGAACCCCCCGATACACTCGAATTTCGCACGAGGAACCGCCCCTTGACCCGCCGCCGCACGACCTCCCTCCTCGCCGCCGCGGCGGCGCTCGCCGCCTGCGGCGGCGTGGCCGACGGCGTCCAGCGCGGTGGCGGACCCGGCGAGCCGGTGCCGGTGTTCGCCGCCCTGGCCGCGCCCGAGGGGCCGGGGAGAGCCCAGCTGCGGAGCGGCGACCTGGCCGGCGCGCGCGCCACCTTCGAGGCCGCGCTGGCCGCCGACCCGGACCGCCTGGCCGAGCTCAACGACCTCGCGGTGAGCTACCACCTCGAGGGCCGGGACGAGGCCGCCCGGCAGCTCCTCGACGAGGTGGTGGCCCGCGGCGGCTCGCAGGAGCAGCAGGCGGCGCTGGTGAACCTGGCCGGACTCTACGCCCTGCAGGGCTACCTGCCGGTGGCGCAGGCCCACGTGGATGCGGCCCGGGGAGTCGACCTGTCCCGACCGGAGCCGCTCTACGCGGCGGCCCTTCTCGCCGACGCGCGGGCGGATGCGGCGGCGGCCGTGGCGCTGGCGCGCCAGGCGCTGCGAGCCGACGAGGGCGGCCGGTGCCGCCAGGAGCTGGCCTTCGCCTCGCCCGAGGAGCGGCTCCACCTCGAGGCCCTGCTCGCCGAGGCGACGGGCGACCGGCTGGGCGCGGCGGAGCGGTGGCGGGAGCTGCGGGGCGGCCGGTTCGCGGCCCTCGCGGCGGCCGCCGAGCGGCACCTCGGCGAGCGGTAGGGACCATGGCGGGGCCGGGCGCGGAACTGGGGAGGCGGGAGCGAGAGGTGCTCCGCGCCATCGTCCAGGACTACATCCAGATCGGCGAGCCGGTGGCGAGCCAGTCGCTCCTGGCCCGGCACGACCTGGAGTGCTCCCCGGCCACCGTCCGCAACGTGATGTCCGACCTGGAGGCGCTGGGCTTCCTGGAGAAGCCGCACGCCTCCTCCGGCCGCGTCCCCACCGAGCGCGGCTATCGCCTCTACGTGGACGCCCTCCTCAAGGTGCGGGCTCCGTCGCCGGCGGAGCGGGAGCGCATCGAGCGGGTGGCCCAGGAGGCGGCGGCGGTGGAGAGCCTGCTGGAGAGCACCGCCGAGCTCCTGCACTCCCTGTCGCACCACGCCGGGGTGGTCTCGACCCCACGGCCCACCAGCGACCCCACCCGCCACATCGAGTTCGTGCGGCTGCGGGAGAACCGGGTGCTGGCGGTCCTCGTCTCCCAGGCCGGCATCGTCACCAACAAGCTGGTGCAGCTCGACTTCCCCATGGAGGCCTCCGAGCTGGAGCGCGCCGCCGGCTACCTCAGCGAGAAGCTGGGGCAGGTCCAGCTGTCGGGGCTGCGAGAGGCCATCCTGGCCGACATGCGGGCGGACGAGAGCGCCCTGCACGGGCTCATCGCCAAGGTGCTGCGCCTGGCCGAGCAGGCCCTCCCTCCCGCGCCGGCGGCCGGGCAGCTGCTGGTGGACGGGGAGGAGAGCTTCCTCGACGCCCCCGAGTTCGCCGACGTGCAGAAGGCGCGCGCGCTGCTGCGGGCCTTCGCCGAGAAGGACCGGGTGCTGCGGGTGCTCGACAAGGCGCTCTCCGGATCCTCGGTGCAGATCTTCATCGGGGCCGAGAGCGAGTTCGCCTCGGTGCCGGACGTTTCGGTGGTGGCCGCCCCGTACGGGCAGGGCGGCCAGGTGCTGGGGACGCTGGCGGTCATCGGGCCGACCCGGATGAACTACGCGCGGGTCATACCACTGGTGGACCTCACCGCGCGCGAACTCTCCCGGGTGCTGGGCGGCGACCGCGGCCCCTGACGGCGGGAGGCCTGGCCTTGTGGCTCCGCCGGGGGCGTGCCAACATTCCCGGATCCGGCGGCCCCGGAATTGGTGCCGCGGGCCGCGTCGCGGTAGCTTCGCTGAATGCCGGGCGACGAGAACAAGGGCGCCTTCAGCGCCGACGTGCCGAGCGACCTCATCGAGGAGGCGGTGCGGTCGGTGGAGAAGCACGCGCCCTCCGCCGCGCCGGCCGGAGAGCCGGGCGCCCCCCCCGCCGAGGGCGCCGACCCGGCCTCCCTGGCCGCGCAGCTGGAGCTTTCGCAGCAGAGGGGGCGCGAGCTGCTCGAGAAGCTCCGCGAGGAGCACGAGCGCACCCTCCGAGCGGCCGCCGACCTCGACAACTTCAAGAAGCGCGCCGCGCGCGAGCGCGAGGAGGTGGCGAAGTTCGGGACCGAGCGGCTGGTCAAGGACCTGCTGCCGGTGGTCGACAACCTGGAGCGGGCCCTGGCGGCGGCCCCGCAGGACGACCCCCTGGCCGGAGGGGTGCGCATGGTGCTGCGCGGGCTGGAGGAGGCGCTGGCGCGCCACGGCGTCAAGGCCTTCAGCGCCCTGGGCCAGGCCTTCGACCCGCGGCTGCACGAGGCGCTGGTGCAGGTGCCGACGGCGGACCAGCCCCCGGGCACGGTGGTGGCCGAGCACGGCCGCGGCTTCCTGATGAACGACCGGCTCCTCCGCCCGGCCATC
>Ga0079037_100000511_pt1 | contig 17828 bp, 10 predicted proteins | sample Mud3Dept4metaG_FD_71479 | JGI IMG/M metagenome (GOLD analysis project Ga0079037, IMG submission 71479) | Freshwater wetland microbial communities from Ohio, USA, analyzing the effect of biotic and abiotic controls - Mud 3 Core 4 Depth 4 metaG | ecosystem: Environmental > Aquatic > Freshwater >... | reverse complement strand
ACCCGGGGGACATTTTCATATAATGTTTTAATAACTGCCAGTGCAAACGATGGTGCTCGTGCTCCAAGATAATTATCCACCACCATCACGGGTATATATTCACCAGCCTCAGTATAATGCTGAACGAGAGTCTCAAGAGTGCAGGAACCTGCCCAGTCGGGAGGGAGCACCATAAGCATATCTGCACCCGCCTTAGCGCAATATTCAGCAAACTCTTTTGATTTTGCAGTTGGCCATTGACCTGTTGCTGCTACCAGCAAGACACGTTTATTTACATATGCTATACATTCCCTTGTCAGCCGGGCAATCTCTTTATCTGATAGCAGTGAGTAAAGACTATCTCCATATGTAAGTATAACTGCATTTGCTCCTCCCTCAATGCTGAAATCAATCTGTTTACGTAGTGCCTCGTAGTCTATATTTCCATCTTTATCAAAAGGTGTGCGAACAGATATAACCGGGCCGGTAAGCCCTTTTTTATAATGCGTCGGTGCAGTACTGGATTTACTTTTCTGTATTTCTATCGGGAATATTCCTGACGGAGACAAACCCAGTGCAGAAACTACGCCAATATTTTTAACAAAAGATCTTCTGCTTACAGGATTTTTTTGTGTCAATTTGTTTTTCATGTGAAAATAATATTACTATATTGTTAGAAATTAAGTGGTTCACATGGAACCTTTATTATTTTCATTTTCTTTTTGTGTATGATTGTACATGAAGGTTTCATACGAAAATAAGTTTATTATATTATTGTAAATTAAGTTGTTCGTATGGAACCTTCATTATTTTCATTTTCTTTTTGTGTATGATTGTACATGAAGGTTTCATCTGTAATTTAATTTCTTATTCAACATTATACACCTTCTCTGGTTAATCCGAAAATTCTCAATATTTTAGTTGAAATCCTTTTCATACAGTCTGACCCTCAGGTTGCCTGCAAATTGGGTTGTCACCCAAAGCTCACCCGGTTTTGCTTCAAAAATATCAGGGTAAGAAAGCTGGGTCCCTTTTTTTGTAATCCTGGCAAATACTATTGGGGTGCTCCAGTTCTTTCCGTCATCATCTGAGAACATTATCGACAGCTCTTCCCGGTGATTGCTAACCGGTACTTCCGACCAGCTGCCATCTCCGCCTCTCAGAGGGTATTCATTCTTTCCTTCAGGAAAATAACGGTTCCAGACCAGCACCAACCGGCCGCTTTGAATTCGTTTTAATATTCCCGGGGCAGAGCTGGCATCTATTTTTGTGGGCTTAAACTGCTTCCATGTTAAACCTTCATTATCAGAATAAGTTTCCCAGAATACTCCCCAGTTTGTCCGCAGTAGCATCCATAAACGCCCGTCATTAAGCTGTACAATAGTTGATTCAGTGACTCCACCGTGATTACCAATACCGCCAAGATCAATTACATTTGAGCGAATCCAGTTTAATCCGTCATTCATTGATGTATATGTCACAACGGTATGGCGACCCGGATTATGTCTCATCATCATAGAAGTAAATACAATATTACCATTCTTTGTTATTATCATATCGCGGTTTGCGCCGGTCCAGTCATTATGGAGTTTTTGAAGGTCCTGCCATGTTTTACCTCCATCGAGGCTTCGAACAGCATAAGTAGGTAAAATGGCATCGGGGGAATCGAGAATGTCATTGCGCCAGTTCCAGTTTGCTCTTTCCTTATTATTTGAAAAGGGAAGGATGATCACCCCGCTGCCGGTTCTGACCAAACCTCCGGGGGAGATTTCAAACTTGTCCTGATCAGCGACAATCGGGTATTCGGTCCAGGTTTTGCCTTCATCCTTACTGATACAACTTTTACTTTTGTCAATTGCAAGAATGCTGCCATCTGGCAAACGAAGAAAAGGCCCCATTTTCAGACCTATGATTTCTTCAGCTTTGTTGTGGATCCAATAGCCGGTTGAGGTTATTTTTCCTGGTGTTTCTTTATCCAGTGAACTGGTTTTTACCTGTTCTTTCACAATATGGCATTCATTATAATCAAGTTTGGCACGGTAGGCAATTTCATAATCCAGCTTCTCCTTTTTACTTACCGGTGGAGCTATATTATCATCAATATCAACAACTACAGATTCCACATAATATCCTGCAGTATCAATCTCTGATGCCATGGAACGTAATCTCAGATAGCTTAATCCGTTAAGTGTTTCATTTCTCTGGCTTAAAATAAGAGCATATTCTCCGTCGGCATTTACAACACATGCTTTACTTCTGAGATCCCATATAAAATCGATTGTATGCCATTTCCCTGAAGATATATTGGGACCGTGTCCAAGCTGGCCTTTATCGCTTATCGGCAGGTAAAACATTGCAAGCCGTTCTCCGTGATTGTCGGATGGATTGAAAAAACGGTCAGTAAGGGAAATGCCACCTCCTTTAAACCCTTTTTTGATGAAAATGCGGAGTGTAAGTTTTCCGCTGAGGCCATTGGGAAAATTCCAGACGGCACCGTCCGGATCCTTATCATCCGGCCTCCGGATATGTAGTACCTTTTTTCCATTTTCAAAAGGATGATCTTTCAATTGCGGCCCTGCAACCCTGTCCCGCCACCAATATGTGATAGGACCGAATTGTTTGAATACCGTCCATTCTTCCAGTCCATTCGAAAAATCGCACTCATGATGCTTTGCTGTCAGCCATTCCGTGTCTACATAAACAATATGACGGCGGTTCTCACCCATTCCGGTGATCAATATGACTTTATTATCCATTCCTATAGGTGAATTGGCATAAGCAGTGCCTCTGTCACCTGTTTTCGGAGGAGTTTCATTACGGAGAGGATCGCGATGGATCTCCCGGAATCCTTTCCATGTCCTTCCATTATCATCCGAGATGGCAGCATGAATGGCATCACGTCCTCCATATACTCCAATACCTTCAATTTTAGGGATGTTGTCACTATTGTTCCAGACCATGAAGATCTTACCATCGGGAAGTTTTTTCATCAATGGTGGTCCGTTAAATGAAAAGAAACGTGAAGCAACAGCATCAGACCAGGTTGTTCCGTAATCTACTGAATATGATTCATAAAGAAAACCTGTTGATGTACGCATCAACATGTATAAATGGCTATTCTGTTCCAATTCAACGATTGACGGTTCGATTGCTCCGTAATTATTGCCGGGATAATCCTCATATGCAGGTGATGTTAGTCTGGCATCCGAGAGTTTCCAGGTCTTCCCGTTATCGTCGGAATAAACAACAGTAGAGATGTTTGATCCTGTTGGTAAAGGAGATTGCCCTGCAACCCAAAATGCGAAAGGCACTATAAGCCGGCCATTGCTTAATTGTTTAAAATCCAGTACTGCACCGCAGTAACCCTCGAATATCATTTTCGGAGATTCCCATTTTTTCCTTCCATTGATTGTCTTTCTGTGCCAGATATCATACATAATTGTAGCTGCCGGTCCTTTAAGCCCACCCGGCTTTTGAGGAACATCCCTTCTCACAGTACTTATGCTGTGCAGCTCACCTTCTTTGTCAACGAGAACCAGGCCAGCTCCGCTGGCAGAATGATTTTTAATTTCGACTTTAGGTTTACCCCAGGAATACCCATCGGATGATATGACGGATATCAGATCTTCACGATCCATCTTAAACAGCATCAGGTTCCCGTCTGGCAGCTTTGTAAGACTACCTTCAGTATTAGCAAGCTTATATACAGCTTTTGGCGGATCAGAGCTTTCAGAAGAAAGACATTTTCCGGTATCCGGTTGTAGTCCTGTAATTATTAATGCCGGGACAAGAACTTTACTTATTATGTAATTGTATGCCATGGCAGGGAATTGTTACGTTATTAACAAAAGTTAAATGCTGAGATTTACTGATAATCAGGGAAAAATTAACTCCTCAGGTTATCTGAGGAGTTAATTTTATCATATCCGGAGTTTTTTTCTAGTATCCCGGGTTCTGGACAAGTGACCTGTTGTTTGTGAGTGTTGTTTTATCGATAGGCCACAATAACTGATAATCCTCAGACGCCGTAGTATATTTGAAAACATATTCTTTACCAAATCGCCTCAGATCGTACCACCTTTTACCTTCGCAAATAAATTCAAATAATCTTTCCTTTAGCAACGCTTCGTTTATATCTGCATCAACAGGTTGATTCGGATAACCATGAACGGCCTCCTGATAATTCGCACCGAAAGCCCGCGTCCTGACTAAATTTATCTCGCTGGCCGGATCTTCTCCCAATAAGCTTTTTGCTTCAGCAAGCATAAGTAACAGGTCGGCATACCTGTAAATTGGCCAGTCGTCAACCATAACACGCAGTCCAAGATCAAATGTACCCTTGTATTTGCTAACCCAGTTTCCACTGGTTTTCACATACTGACCGCTTTCCAGCTTATATGCTCCGCGGATAGATTCAAGTTTACGGGAATCGACATCCGAAAATTGTCTCCATATATAAGTATGTGGCGATACGTAATGACCACCACCTTCCGTTAAAATGATGTCATCCGTTGTATTTAATTTTCTGTTACCTATTGAGTCGTAATAGTTTGAAACACTTACCCATCTGCGTAAAAATTGAGTATAATTTCCACCAAAGAAATTGTATTCATTCAGTTTGAACCGCAGTGTAAAGATTATTTCCTTGTTTTCTTTATTCGCATAAGCAAAGACATCTTTGAAGTTTGGAAGGAGGCCCAGGGCAGGTATATTGGTCTGGATCTCTGTTAACGCCGCTTTTGCCTTTGATGCATCAGGGTTTCCTCCTCCAATTTGTCTTGCCGACCAGAGATAAACTTCTGCCTGCAGCATTAATGTGGCTGCTTTTGACCAGAATACTTTAGTTTTAAAAGAGTAATCATTTGCAAAGTGATACGCAGAGCTGTCTATGTCCTGTTTAATAAAATTCATCACTTCAGTAACCGGTGAAGCAGCTTTTGCCAGGTTATCAAAATCAAAAGAAGTACTTGGATCCTTATGTAAGACTAAATCACCCCATGATCTGAGCAGATGAAAATAATAGAATGCCCTCATGCCATAAGCCTGTCCAAGATAATAGTCCTTGTCCTTTTTTGGCAGCAGATTAGTGGGTAATGTTTTCGAAATAAACAGGTTTAACTGATTAATATTTGTATAGAATCCTCCGAATGAACTTAATCCGGTATATTCTGCATTTAAAGTATTCAGATGCCAGCGTTCAAACACAATAGATCCGTCTCCTGTTTCACCGTAAATATCAGACCGGAATTCGCCCAGCTGTTCCAGCGTGAATGCATGTGTTCTTAATCTACTGTGGACACCCGTAATAAAAGTTTCAAATTGTTCCGGGGTTTTCCAGTAATTTACATCTGTCACTGAACTGACAGGAGAAAGATCAAGGACATCCTCACATCCTTCCATGAATGCTATAATTGTTATAACGAATATAACAAGATATAATTTTTTCATAGTTTTCATCTTAATGATTTTTTAGATTTAGAACGATACCTGCAGACCGAGAATATAAGTTCTTGGTAGAGGATATTTCCCAATATCAACTCCTCCTGATTCGGGACTGGTTCCTGTGTATTCTTTTGTAAAATATGCCAGGTTTTGTCCTGTAAGATATACCTGAAGTGATGAGATTTTCAGTTTTGAGAGTATTAACTTCGGAAACAAATAACTCAGTGTAACTTCCCTCATAGCCAGGTAATCTCCTTTCTCATAGAATGTTGAATTTTTAGAATTCACCCAAAGATCCTGATTACTGGTGTTCCAATCCAACCGCTTAATGTTAAGTGAGGGATAATCTGCGAACAAAAATCTCGGGTACTTTGCTTCAGTATTGTCCGGGGACCAGCTGTCATAAATCCAGTCAATTACATTCATTGTTCCTACATACTGCCCCATAATTCTCGCAGTCAAGTCGTTATAGATTATGTGTCCCATTCCATAATCAAAACGCCCATAAAGCGAAAAACCTTTAAATGATACAGTAGTAGAAAAACCTCCTGTCCATTTCGGGTAAATATTCCCCATATAAACACGGTCCAGGGAATTTATTGTGTCATTTTTATCCAGGTCAGCCCAGAGTACATCACCGGGTTCAATCGGGTATTTACCTTTTTTATTTGTTAAAGTGGAATAAATTGCTGGTCCGTAAAGGACTGCAATGGCATCGTACCTGTTTGCGGCGTTTTGGTTTACATCGTCCCAGTCTTTCAATATTCGCTCCTGCTTAAATGCATAAACGTCACCAAATGTCTCGCCTTCCTGATAACCGCCTACCCAGATAACTTTCCCGGTTTTTTGGTCATAAACTTCGAATCCTCCCTGCCTGTTTTTCTCATTACCATTGAATGGAAGTTTGAGGATCTTGTTTTTAACAAAGGAAGCATTAAACCCGAAATCCCATGTTAAACCATTATCCATTTTCAAAATATTAATATTGACTTCAGATTCAAAGCCTGTGTTTTGTAAATTACCAAGATTTGTCCGTATGCTGCCAAATCCGGTATATTCAGGTAACGCCAGATTGGTTAACAGATCGGAAGTAATACGTCTGAAATATGTGAGATTAAGAAAAATCCTGTTATCAATCATCCCTAACTCAATGCCTGCATCGAGCGATTTACTCTTCTCCCAGTGTAATCCGCTGTTAATAATTCCGGTATTCAGATATCCTGCCTTTGCATTGTATAATGTCTGAATTCCGTATCCTCCCTGTACCTCATAATTACCGATTCCGGCTATATTACCGTTGACCCCGTAACTGATCCTTGGTTTAAGGAGTGAAATTATGTTACTGAGTGGTGAGGATCTAAAGAAATCTTCCTGGTGTATATTCCAGCCGATTGAGATCCCCGGAAATGCACCCCATCTGTAATCTTTCAGGACGGAGGTCCCATCATAACGGATGACAGCGGTGAGAAGATATTTATCACTATAATCATATGTAAGACGGCTGAATCCTGACAGCATCCGGTAATTGCCTAATTCCGAGCCGATGCTTGTTCTGTCCACTGCCGAATTAAGAGTATAGATCTCATCAGTGGGAGCACCTTTTCCCGCTGCAGTAAGAATCCAAGAACTTAAATCAAAGTATTCGCCTCCAACCAGAAGACTCAGATTATGCCTGTTAAAACTCTTTTTATAATCAATTGTAATATTGTGCTGTTGCTGATAATATTTTTCATAACGTGCTGATGCGGCCCGGTTTATATCAACATTACCTGTCTGATAAACAATTTTTTTATCGAAGTTCTCTGAGACATAATCAGTATAATAAATATTAGCCTTTGCTCTCAGGAAGAGATCAGGAATAATTTCCCAGCTTGCCCCAATATCAAAAATTGATCTTCGGGTTTCGTTTTTTCTTATATACTTATCAAGATAATAGAGAGGGTTGCCATAACTCATATTAGATCCTGACGAGGGATTCCCGTCAGCATCAAATGGTTTAAATGTGGGTTGCATACTCTGAGCCCTGAAAAATATATCTCCGGGTAAAAATTGAGGCTGTTTTGATTGTGAATAAGTACCTCCGGCCGAAATCTCCACATTTTTCATAACTTTATAAGACCCATTAAATGATCCGGATATTCGTTGATATTTTGTGTCTATTACCAGGCCATCCTCAGTATAGGAGTTTATACTGGCAGCGAACTTGCCCTTATCATTACCACCTGAGAAACTTAAGTTATGATCCATGGTATTTGCGTTCATATTAAAAGCGGCGTCACCTATCTGTCCGCTATAATCCCTGAACATGATCGTATCTTTTCCGGAATAAGGGTCCATTATCCATTCCCAGCCATCATTCACAAGATTTTGAAAATTTAAGCGGTTGGCACTGGTTATTTTAGTAAGATCGTACATCTGGGGATTGATTGTTCCAAAGCCGCTAAATGCTTCCGGATTATAATCCGCTGTGCCTCCCTGTCTTCTGTTAAGATTGGTCCATAATACCGCACGCCGGTTATAAAAAACAAAATCCCTGGCGTTTACATATTTATATTTTTCTCTTATTGCATTTATGCCTGCTTTCATCGTATATGTCACATCAGATACACCGGATTTCCCTGTTTTTGTTGTAATAATGATAATCCCGTTGTTTGCGCGAGCTCCATAAATTGCAGTTGAAGCTGCATCTTTAAGCACCTGCAGTGACTCGATATCAGCAGGATTAACGTCGCTCAATGTCCTGACGACACCATCAACAACAACCAGTGGGCTGCCCGGACTGGTTATAGAAGCACCGCCACGCAGAAGAATAGTCGGTAAACTTCCCGGTTGTCCGGTTGTGTTTATTACCCTTAGTCCGGGTATAGTTCCCTGTAAAGCCGAACCCGGATTAGCCCTTACAGCATTTGCCAGAACTTTTGTGTCAAGCTTGGATATTGAAGTTGTAAGCTTGGCACGAGACTGTGTTCCATAGCCGGTTACTACCACTTCTTCCAATCCCACGAGGCTTTCCGACATAGTTACATTATAAATGTTACTGCTGCCAAGTGCAACCTCCTGAGCTTCCATACCCACGAAAGTAAATACCAGGGTTTCAGCATCAACAGGAACGGAAAGCGAATACTTGCCGTTGTTATCGGTCATTGTTCCGGTGGTTGTCCCTTTGACAACTATTGAAACGCCTGCCAATGGTTCCTTATCTGGTCCGTTTACAGTACCTGTAACGGTTTTTTGAGCAAAAACCAAACTGGTACTAAATAAGAAAAATATCAGGATAAGGAAATTTCTTCCAACACCTGATAAAGCCGAATAATTTCGGTCTTTAAACATTCGCTGTTTTTTCATTGTTTAATTGATTTAAATTAGGATTAACTTTAGGTCAAACTAAGGTATAATATAATAATTAGGCGGCCAAACAAAACGTCCCTTCAGGGGAAATCTATAATTAGAACATAATATAAAAATATAAAAAAAAATGGCAACTGATGGAATAACTGAAGAAAAATGTATCAGTTCATCATTGGAGATATAATACTCCTGGTTGAAATAATAATCTGATATTTTAAAAGAAATCTTTTTCATATAGTCTTACACTAAGATAGCCTCCAAAACCAGAATAAGTCGTTGTCACCCATATTTCTCCGGGATTTGCTTCAAAAAAACGCGGATAAGCCAGGCGTTTTACTTTACTTTTTTCTGTGATCCTGGCAATTACCACCGGGTCAGTCCATTTCTTGCCATCATCATCTGAGAACATGACCGACAGTTCTGCCCTGTTACCGGAGGAAAATACCTCCGCCGATATGCCATCGCCCGGGGTTAATGGTGATGATGGTTTACCTTCCAGGTTATTTCGGTTCCAGACCAGGAACAAACGGCCGCTCTGCAGTCGTTTGAGCATTCCGGGAGCGGAGCTTGCATCGATCTTTGTAGGTTTGAAATTCTTCCAGGTCAATCCTTCATTTTCCGAATAAGCTTCCCAGAATACTCCCCAGTTTGTACGTATCAGCATCCATAAACGTCCGTCTTTAAGCTGCTCGATGGTTGCTTCGATAGCTCCGCTGTGGTGACCAATACCACCAAGATCAATTACGTTGGAGCGAACCCAGTTAAAACCGTCGGTCTTCGAGGTATATGTTACCACAGTATGATGGCCCGGATTATGCCGCATCATCATCGAACTGATTACAATATTTCCGTCACGAGTCTCGATAATATCCCTGTTTGCTCCTGTCCAGTCATCATGGAGCTTTTGAAGATCCTGCCATGTCTTCCCTTCATCAAGACTACGGACAGCATAAGTTGGTGTAGTTGCCTCAGGAGAATCGTGAATATCTTCCTGCCAGTTCCAGTTTGCTACTTCTTTTAAATTGGTAAAGGCAAGGATAATTACTCCGCTTTTTGTACGGATTAAGGCACGTTCAACATTGATCACAAATCGACCTGTATCAGAAAAAATCCGGTATTGTGTCCATGTTTTTCCCTGGTCTATACTGATGCAGCTCATATTCCTTTCCACAGTAAGAATACTCCCGTCGGACAGACGAACAAACGGACCGGATTTTAGTCCCGGTATTTCCTCAACCTTATCATGGATCCAATAGCCGGTGGTGGTAATTTTACCATCATTCTTTATTTGCCGGGAAGTTGTAGGACCACAGACTGCAAACAGAAGAATAAAAATAATTGTCAGTTTCGTTTTCATTTACAGATTTTTTTGTTAATTGTTTTGAATAACGATTTGAAGGTTATATACCTCAATATTAAGCAGGCCTTTTAAAAATTTGAATCGGGTCTTATTATTTCTCTGAATCTTACCCAGCTTTCAACAATTTCATTCCAGTCGCCGGATTTTCCCAGGCCCTTTGCACCTATCATAGCTGCTCCCATACATGCTGTCTCATTACATTCAGGAATAAAAAATACTGTTTTAAGAATATCTGCTTTTATTTTTATCCAAAGGCTGCTTCTTGCACCTCCTCCGGTGGATATTATTCCTTCTGCAGAATGAGGGTTTTTTACAGTTTGTATTAAATCAGCCAGACTAATAGATGTAGATTCCAGAAGTGCTCTTACAAAATGGCCATGATTATGAAAAGGCTTTATATTTTTAAATCCTTTAAGTTCCTGATATTTATAGGCACAAGGTGCAGCAACTAATCCTTCACAACCTTTTTCGACCTTTGTTGCCATTTCCAGTAATTCCGGAATACTTAACTCTGAAGCAAACCCCTTTTGGTACCACTCCAGAGAATATGCACCATTATCATCAAATGCCATCTGAAAATAATGACCGGAAGCTAACCCCGGAGCAATACAGAGAGATGCCCCGGGAGAGTATTTGTCAGAATAGCTAACGCAAGCCAGGACGGTTCCGGTCGATTCACTTACATTCTCATTTTGCGTTATTCCGCTGCCAATTGCAGCACAGTGATGATCCAGGCCTCCCAAATAATATGAGATGCCGGGAATAAGTCCAAGAAGTTTTGCACCTGGTTTTGTCAGCACTCCGCCAAAGCTACCTGTTCTTTGGGGAGAAGAGAAAAAATCCGGGATTAAAGAAAATTGCTCAATTGACTTATTCCACCACTGGCAATTAGTGACATCGAGCAAACCTGTCAGTGATGCCGTACTTGCATCGGAGAATTTCTGACCAGTTAGTTCATATGTCAGATAATCTGATATGGAAAGTATGCTATTCACACGCTCCCAGATTCTGGGTTGTGTCCTTTGAAACCAGTTGAGCTTGGCAATACAGAATTGAAAATCCGGATCAATTCCCAGCCCTGTTTTTTTCAAAAATTCATCCTTATTATCTGATGCCCATATTGGCAGGTTAATTCCTTCAGCTCTTTTATCCGGCCAAAGGATCAATGGGGTTAACGGTTTATCAAATGCATCAAGCAGGATGAAACTGTTGGCTTGGGAAGAATAAGAAACAGAAAGTATTTTACCGGGAGTGATATTGGCCTGATGTATAGCTTCTTTAACACATGCCCGTATAGTATCCCAGAAACTTGTCAGAGGCAATTCACAAATTGTGCCATCCCCCGTTTCCTTGTTAACAGGCTGTCGGCTCAATCCTTTAAGCCTGCCTTTTTCATCAAACAATCCGGCTTTAAAATAACTTGTTCCTAAATCTATTCCGAGAAAGAAGGCCATTTACTCTGCTGATTTAAGTAGATCAATAGTTTCTTCCAGTAAGACCTTTCCTGCTGAAGGATGGAAAATTGAATTTGATGCTTCGTAGTATCCCTTTTTTTCTGCTTCTTCTGTTGCAATATAACCCTGTAATTCACCATTAGCAATGCCTATTAAATAAGTATTTTTAACCTTCCTTTTCAATTCTATGGCATATTCAACATATACTTCTCCGGGCCATGCTGTAAAATTCCATGGACCAATTTTAATAACCTGGATTTCTGCCGGCAAACACAATTTGTAAATATTCTCAAAATCTTTCGATTTGGCCATTTTTGAAAGATGCAGCAATTCTTCTGCTCCAAACCAGTCAACTTCGGCTGAGCGTATTTCCTGTTTATTATCAGAAGTTCTTTTCAAATGATCAAACCGTTCATTTAATTTATCCCGATGTTCTTTTGCCCAAGCAGGATCGGGGAACTGACGCCTGGGCAGATCAATGAATTTCTGTAGGCTTAAAACAGTAATTTCGGATGAATATTCAATTCCCTTCTTAAGTATTGTTCCAATAGCATTTGCGATTATTGCACCAAGACGGCGTGCTTCTTCAAAGGTATTGCTTCTGGTCACATGTCTCGGACTCTGATTGCCTTCAGCGCCTGTGAAATATAAAACAGGGCATTCACAACCAAAATATTTCTTTTGTAAGATCTCCCTTGCAAATGCAGGAAAATCACCACTATATAATTTAGAATCTTCATGTAGTACAGTTGGGTGCATGTTGCATACCAGCATACAGGCTATAATATTATTGTCAGGTTTTTTGACAACCAATACAGGGATTTCCAGATCTGAAGGTCCGGCCGGATCATGCCGGTTAGTACCAACTCCGGTCCCGTCAGCCAGTAGGAATCCTGCTTCAGCAGGAGATGCATTATGAAAAGCATTGCAGGCTGTTTCAATTATTTTGTCCTCCATATAACGGACATATTTCATGTCTGCTTTGGGAACAACAGGATCATTGGAGCTATTGACATAATCCACAGTAACCGGTCCTGAATGGGTATGCGTTGCACTTACCATTATGCTTGCGGCAGCAATTCCGGTTTTTTGAGAAACCACTTCTCTTATTCTTGAAACCGATGCTTTACTTACAAATATCACATCATTTGAAACAAGCAGGACCTGTCTGTTCCCATCGGCCAGGTATAAAGCAGAACTTAGCAGCCAGTCATTTACTCCTTCGCTGATTCTTTCGACAAAAGGGTATCCAAAAAGAAAATGAGGTTCAAGTGGTGTGATATTGGATGCAGCAGCCCCGGCAACCAGCTTTTTTCCTTTTTTTTCAGCATTATTCATTACTTTCTTTCTTAAACTATCCGTCAATAAAACTGACTGTTTGCATTAATAACCTTTATTCCAGTCGGGTTCAATATTCTGAGCAATGATCTCTGAAACAAATACATCTGTTCTTAAAGTTTGCAGCAAAGATTCCGGAACAAGTGGTGTAACCGGGCCATGCAAAACAAGACGGGTAATAAAACGTTGCCATGCAGTACTTGTTCCATGTACAGTAATAGAATGAAAATCAAGACGATGTTTGGAGTTAATTACTTCAGCAGGACCTATGGTGGCAGCTTTTGGCGGCACGGCTGCCAGGTTACCACTTTTACCAAAACTTCCATGGAGTGAATTTTGAGCGAGGGTAAAGGGGCTTAAGGTACAAATCCTTGCACTCATCTTTTTCCATTCATCCAGAGGAGCCTGAAATTCCGGGGCATCCGGTTCAATAAACGCCAGATGACCTGTCCATCCGGGTCCACTATAACAAATATCAGCACCACCGGCATCTGCAATCATCTTGCCATAGCTTTTTATATTTTTATTAGTAAATCCGATGATTTGTTTTTTAGGCGGCCTTAATTTTTTATCAATTTCATAATAAAAATATTTGAACATCGCATGAGAAAAACCAAATTCCCACTCTTCCGGTGCAATGTTGCCATTTTCATCGGCATATTCATCCATGGCAAAACCATAAACATTTCTGCAGTCAATATTACATGCATTAACTAAACGTGCTACAAAGCGGTACGTTGGGCATGGATTTGGCAGGATCATCACTAACTTTTTGCCTGTATCTGCAGAATGCTTGATCCTCCTGAACATATCGGCAATCATTATAAACTCAATATCCGCTTCAGGAATAACACTTATTTTGAATTCGGGATTGGGATGTTTATCTAAATCCTCTCTTCTTATTTTCAACACTCTTTCGATCTCCTTTCTATCTTTAAAAGGAACCCATTTCGAAGGATTGAACTTAAATACAAATCCATTATTCTTCATTTTTGCAATTGATTAAATTACTGATCATTTTGATTGATTATCACTATTAAAGCAGCACTTCCCGGCTATCCAGGTTTGTAATACATTTAATTTTTCATCCAATACCAGAAAATCGGCATCGTAACCTTTATCTAACCTGCCTTTTCGGTTTCCAAATCCTATTACTTTGGCCGGATTGGTACTAACCATTTTAACTGCTTCCGGCAAACTTATATCCAGCCATTTTACTGCATTTCTAAAAGCCTGATCCATTGTCAAACCACTTCCGGCTAATTCGTTATTTTTTACCATCCGGGCAGGACTACCCTTATATGCAAATTCAATTTCACCCGTATTCATGAAAACAAAACGCCCCGGATCCAACCCCGCACCCACGTTCGAGTCAGTAATCAAACAGACACATCCTGGTCCTTTTGATTTGCAATGTATTGCCATTTGCACGGCAACAGGATCAACATGAACTCCATCGAGTATAAAATCCACGCTCACACGTTCGTCGGCCAGGACGGCTTCAACTGCACCGCATGGTCTTACTCCGGGTTCCTGAACTGCCGGGCATGGGAAAACATCATAAAAATGTGTAGCGTGGTTTACACCTGATTCAATGGCAGCCTGAGTTTGCTTTACCGTTGCGGCGGTATGGGTCATAAATACCGGAGTATTGTTTCTTGCCATCAATGGCAATAGTATTTCGATACCTGTAACATCAGGCGAAACACTAAAAATTACCTTATGAGGCTTCGCTGCCTGAATCAGAGATTCAACCCTGGATATATTTGATCCTGATATGGCATCAGCAGGCAGTGCTCCGGTTAATTTCAGAAACGGACCTTCCAGGTGGAATCCCAATATTTCGGTACCTTCAGTTATTTTATTGGCAAGTTTTGAAAGGAAAGCGGCATCTTCTCCCAAAGGTCTTGGTGCTACTGTTGGTAAAAACCCGGTAACTCCATATTGGGGCAGAATCCGGCATATTTCTGAAAGATCTTCCGGACCATTATCAACGAGGAAGTATTGAATACCATGCATGTGCAGATCAATAAATCCGGGAACAATAAATGAATCCTCAACGTCCAGAACTTCACCCTTTTGCTTAATATCCCCGACATCTTCAATCATGCCTTCTTCTACCCGGATGCACCCTTTATGAATTCCCTGATCTGTAATAATATTTCCTCTTAGCGTTATACTTTGTTCCCTGATCACTATATCTTATTTTTATAAAGTAATTATTTCAATAAATAGTGTTCCTAATATGTACAATACAAAGTTGAAAAATTTTAGTCAGTTTATCAGGTTGTTTAATTATTTGTATATTTATTTATTATAATTCAACCTAGTTAAACAGGTTTTAATGGACAAACAATGTGACTTAAAATTATCCGGAATTGATTCTATGATAAGATTAATTTCTGCAGCCATATTATCTGTGCTTTTTTCATCTTCGGCAATTATTTTCTCAGGTTGCAAAACCACTTCAATGAGCAGCAAAGGATCAGATCATGGCAAGGAGATTGTCCTCAGGCTTGAACCGGGTCCTGACAATCCCAGAAACAGCGAAGGAGATTTTATCACGTTGAAAAATGGCAGGATACTGTTTATTTACAGCCATTTTGCAGGAGCTTCCGGAGGCGATTTTGGTAATGCTTATCTTGCAAGTCGTTATTCTGACAATAAAGGAAAAACCTGGTCACAAATAGATGAGAAGGTTGTCGGGCAGGAAGGTGATATGAATGTAATGTCCGTTTCTATTCTGAGACTTCAGAATGGCGAAATAGCATTGTTCTATGCCAGGAAAAACACTGCATCTGACTGCATTCCAATGATGCGTACATCAACCGATGAAGCTAAGACCTGGAGTGATGCTATTCAATGTATTACAGACAGGAAAGAATATTTTGTCCTAAATAATAATCGTGTTATACAGTTGAAGAATGGAAGACTCCTCATGCCTGTTTCACTCCATATAAGCCCCGGAGGAGTATGGGGTCCCTCATCGGCCAAAGGTACAATATACTGCTATCTATCGGATGATAATGGACGAACCTGGAGGTATGACAGGGAAGTTCCGAATCCTGAAGATGTGATACTGCAGGAACCCGGGGTGATCGAACTGAAGTCTGGAGACATTTTTATGTTTATGCGCACCGGCGAAGGTGTGCAATATGTTTCATACTCAAAAGACAAAGGTGAAACATGGAGCCCTGCCAGCCCTGGTAATATCATATCTCCGCGCTCTCCTGCTTCCATTGCAAGGATACCTTCAACAGACGACCTGTTACTGGTCTGGAATAAAAATGGTACTGACCAGAAACGGACGCCGTTTAATATTGCAGTATCAAAAGATGAAGGTAAGACGTGGGACCATTTTAAGACCCTTGAAGATGATCCTGACGGATGGTACTGTTATACCGCAATTCATTTCACAAAAAAGGATGTTTTGTTAGGTCATTGTGCTGGTAACCGAGCAAAAGGGACTGGGCTGGCCGTTACACAAATAACCAAACTGGATTTGGATTGGATATATAAATAGCGCAGACTTTGCCAGCCATAGCTGGCCGAAAGACAGCGAAGGCTGGGCGCAGAGCTCAGGGCAAAAAGTGCAAAAAAGAGAAGTAAGAAGTAAAGTAGAAAGTTCAGGAGACAATAGTTATTGATAAAAATCAAAATTGAAAAAGATGCACAAAAATTCATTAGGCCATACAATTAAACTGATACTTTGTCTTTTGATTATTTCAGGTATGAGCTGCCGGAACAGATCATCCGATAACAAGAGCGAAAACATAGGGCCTGAGGATGTTCTGAAACTCACAACCGGCCCGGGTAATCCACGTAACAGCGAAGGTGATTTTATCACTCTGAAAGACGGGCGTATCCTTTATATCTATTCGCATTACTTCGGAAATTCGGCAGATGATCATGCCCATGCATACCTGGCTGGAAGATCTTCTTCCGATAAAGGAAAGACATGGACAAAGGAGGATGTGAAGATTATTGATCAGGAGGGTAAAATGAATGTAATGTCAGTATCCCTGCTCAGGTTACAAAATGGTGATATAGCCTTCTTTTACCTTAGAAAGAATTCCACAACCGATTGTATACCAATGATCAGGATATCACACGACGAAGCTAAAACCTGGAGCGAACCAAGCCCCTGCATCACAGATAAGGAGGGGTATTTTGTTCTTAACAATAACCGCGTCATCCAGCTGAAGAACGGCAGGCTATTGCTTGCCGTAGCAATGCATGGTATGCCGGGGGATGAAAAATTCCATAGTGTTGGTCGTCTGTGGAGTTATTATTCCGATGATAATGGAAGGACTTGGACGGCAAGTGCTGAGGTAGCAAATCCCGGAAATATTGTGACCCAGGAACCAGGCCTGATTGAACTGAAAAATGGTGAAATAATGATGTTTGTTCGTACAACCTCAGGAGTTCAGTATTTCTCATGGTCAAAAGATAAAGGTGAAACCTGGAGTCCTGTTGAACCGGGGAACCTGAAATCACCATGCTCTCCTGCATCAATTGCACGAATTCCTTCCACAGGTGATCTTGTTGTTGTTTGGAACGATAACGGTGATGATCAGAAAAGGACTCCCCTTAATATTGCCATTTCAAAAGATGATGGCAAAACATGGATAAATAACAGGGTGCTCGAAAATGATCCGAAAGGTTCGTATTGTTATACTGCAATTCATTTTACTGATCAGAATAATCTTCTTATCGGATATTTTAATTGGACTACTGTAGGAGTAACTATTAAAAAAATCAATCCTGACTGGCTTTATTGATAACATTTGAATTTCACTAAGGGATAAACTTAAAATTTCGTACAGAATGAATACGAGACCTCTGTCAAGAAAGCAATTTGTAAAAGGATTCTTTTATCTGTCTGCAATTCCTTTTACCATGTCTTC
>Ga0079037_100000509_pt1 | contig 17833 bp, 15 predicted proteins | sample Mud3Dept4metaG_FD_71479 | JGI IMG/M metagenome (GOLD analysis project Ga0079037, IMG submission 71479) | Freshwater wetland microbial communities from Ohio, USA, analyzing the effect of biotic and abiotic controls - Mud 3 Core 4 Depth 4 metaG | ecosystem: Environmental > Aquatic > Freshwater >... | reverse complement strand
TGAGGATGCTGTATGACCTGTAATACCGCAGATTAAAACCATATCCTGAACTGCATCCTGAATTCATCCCTCTCTCCCGGAAAATTTTCTGACGGAAGTAGAGAGGTGATGCCGTATTTGACTCTAATCTCTGCTATGTCACCAATATCCCATTTGACCATGATATAGTTTCGGATACCCTCTCCTGAAAATGCAGGAATGCTGAAACTGTATAACAGGTCATTTTCATAGATGTAGAACCGGGAGTCCCAGTCATCTGTCTTAAAAATACAATACCTCAGCCATAAGGCAGCAGGGATCTTCCTGAACCTGTATGTAAAATCCTGAAGCATGAGCATGCCTTTGCTTCCGGACTCCTCAGCTGTTTTAAGATCGATACGTGTTGCCAGGGTAAGGTTCTCATTTATCGAATATCTTGCCAGAGTTTTAAATGTTCTGGTTGTTAATTCCTTCACACCGGCAATTCCCTGCTCTGCCTGACTGTCAGCCATTGAAAACCTGTAGTTATATGCTAATTCAAAACCAAGGTTATCAGATGGCAGATATTTAAGCTTTATTTCCTGCTTTCTAGCCAGTGAGGGGAAACTGGTCCGGTATTTCAGCCATGGAAACCTGCTGATGTTACATCCGGCACTTATAAACAGATGCTTTGCAGCTTCAAAGGTGAAGTTGCCCAGGATACCCTCTTCATTTGATGTGGAGGAACCGCCTCCCGGACCCCTTCCGTGAAAGCTGAAGAATCCGGGGGTATAATTCCTGTAAAGGAAATTAACAGTCAGCCTGTCTGAGGGCCTTAATGTTACGCCCTGCACCAAGGCAAAATGACTTGCACGATCGGAAGAAAATTCACCAAACAGCAAGATCTTGTTGATCAGGCTGTTATAGTAAAATGACAACAGCCCTATAGTCTTCCCTTTAAAATCATACAGGTCTTCAGGATTGCTTCTGTCGGGATTTACAGGAATGGAAAACCTGCTTTCCGACCAGTTACACCCAAACCTGATAAAAGAGAGATTGCAGGTGAGATTCATTCCATAAAATGTCTCGGCGACAGCATCCTTCCTGAGTAAAAGGGAAGATGTATTATGTAATCCTGTTTTATAAAAGTTATCCACAAAAAATGTCATTGAATCGGGACCGGATACTGTTGAAGCATCGATATTGTTGTGAGAAAACAGGAGTGACAGACCTGTTTTTTTTAGTGCAAATTCTGCTGCAACTCCCCTGAAGAAATTGTTTTCATCAGTTGATGTGTATGGCTTTATCTGATCCCTGCCCGACATATACCCGGGTGCTGTGAGCGAAAGACCCGTACGGATACCTGTATTGATGGCAGTACCCTGCCCGAATCTGGCAGAGAAATCTCCTGTTATAATTTTTCTGATGATTCCGCGGCCTCTGTATTCAAGATATGCTGACAGAAAATCCGGAAGGGGAAGAGTGCCTGAGAGAAATTTTTCTCCGGCATCTTTTTCAGCTGTAAATCCTGCTGTAAATGGTCCGGAGGCGACTTTGTATTTAGTAAGCGATTTCCATGATGATCCGTTATAAGAAGTATCTGATTCGCCGGGTTTTATTATCAGGTTTGTCAGGAGGGTGTTCCTGAGAGTCATTGTATCGGGAAGGAAATTAAGTTCAGGTTCAAGAGTTATGAAAGGGATGAGCATTTCAGTGATCTGACGGTCAAAGCCGGGAATGGTGGCAATTTCATAAACTGAAACTATATTACCGGTTGATCTTACATGATCTCTTATCGCTTTTATCTGAAATTCAGAGAGAAAGAAGAGTTTGGATATTTCGGCCCCGTCATCAGAATTAATCCTGACAGGATCTTCGGAGAGCTCATGGAGTTGTTCAATAAAACCGGAAATCGCCTCCGGATCTGTTTCATCAGCAGCAAGGTCTTCGGCAATGCTGACAATTATCTCAGAAAGTTTAAGTTCCTGACTATTAATGTTTAACGGGACAAATAAAAAAAGGATAAGTTGAATTAAATGTTTCATTATATATGAATAAGAATTCAACATCATAAATCTTTGTTACACAGAGTTCCACAGAGAAGACAAAGAGTTCCACAGAGATTATAGAACAAATCTTCTGATGCCATTCTTTAGGACTGTTACATTAAAGTTTATTAATAGTCCGACTTTCATATCTGAAAATTTCATATATGTGAGGATCTGGGCCTGATGAACAGGATTAAATTCATCTACTACCTTAAGCTCTATTACAACGCATTTCTCAACAAGAATATCAATACGGTAACCACAATCAAGCTTAATATCTCTATAAACTACCGGGACTGGTTGTTGTCTTTTAATGCTTAAACCTGCTTTGGTCAGGTCAAATGCCAGGCATTCTTTATATGCTGACTCAAGCAAACCAGGTCCAAGGTTTTTGTGTACCTCTATTGCACAACCAATTATCTTTTGAGTAATTTCATTTATTTCCATATTTTCGTTTTTTAAGTTAACTCTTTGGTAATCTAAACTATATCTATGTATTCCTCTGTGTCTCTCTGTGACTTCTCTGTGTCCCTCTGTGTAAGTTCTTCATGATATTTTTTTGTTTTGCCGAGGTTAAGGGGCGATTATTTGATTTGAAATACCAGTGAAACACTGGAAGTGATACCCAGTTTTTCATGAGTTGCGAAGGCCAGATCGAGCTTCAGGGAGCTGAGACGATACCCCAGTCCGAAAGTGAAGGACGTATTCTCACTGCTGAAACCTCCCCTGAGCCAGAGGTTCTTTGCCGCCTCGTACTCGAAACCGGTTCGCAGAACAAGATCCTTGCCTGAACTCATTTCAGCTTCAGCTCCTGCGAACAGTACACCGCTGAGATCTATTCCTGCACCTGCCCTGAGCGATGAGGGCAATACAAACCTGCGTAAAGAATTTGGGACAGGATTGAAAATATGAACCCCGACGGATATGTTTTCTTTCGGCTTGAACAGTAATCCTGCCTCATATGTAATCAATTGAATGTTCTCATATTCCCCGGCCGGCTTTTCGGCAAAATAATCCACCTGGATCCCGCCTGAGATATTTTCCGAGAATTTTAATCCACAGGCTATTCCGCCTGTCTCCCTCCGGAATTGTGAGTACCCGAAATTTGAATATATTATGCCCAGGGAAGCTTTGCCTGCAGGGATGATCACTCCTGCAGCCCGTGTTCCCAGCTCGCTGATGTTGAACCGGCTCTCGTAAATTATCCCTGCAGAGAAGGATTTGTGATATGCGAGCAATGCCTGGTTTTGAAATGATGGCCAGAATCCTGATCTCAGGATACAAACCGATCCCATTCCTGCCTCACCTGCACCTGCCGGAAGGCTAAACGGGTTACTGCCGGAGGCGGTCAATGACAGAAAAACAGAAAAAAGAAAACCGGATATCCTGTGCAGCGAGTACAAACTGTTCAGGTATATGTCAACAAGATAAGAAAATAATCAATAGGATCACAAGATGTTTTTGAAATTATTTTATCTGAGTCAAAACCACATCCTGGTTGTTGACAAGCCATCCGGTAAAGATCTACGTATTAATCTACGTATTAAAATACGTATTTTAATACGTAGATGATCTTATTAAATGAAGTAGTTAGCTTATTTTTAATGTATTACAAGGAGGGCATAGCCGTCAGCCTAAAGAGTTTTGGAGACAAAAGTTTCCCCTCCTTTTTGAAGGAGGGGTGGCCAGACAACTAAACCATCTGACATATAGAATATAAATGGTCTGGCCGGGGTGGTTGATTCAATTTTCCTTATTGCTTTTATTCTAATGGATAACAAACACCTCTTCAACCGAAAAAGTCTCAAACCTCTCAGATCATCTCTGAGAAATAAATCCACTTCTGCTGAATCCGTTTTATGGAATCAATAAAAGTCAAAGAATCCTGAAGGAAGAAAATTCAGAAGACAGCAAAGTATCGGTATAAATTAATTAACCGCCCCGGCCGGGAAAGCAGAATTGCAAACATTTCAAAGTCAGCAATCCCGGCCACCCCCCGCAACGCGGGGGGAAACTTATTTGTTCGTAAACCAGATAATTATGGTAGTAATCGATAAAAAAATATTCCTTAGGTTGATGGCTATGGGTAAATCAGTTTGTTTTATATGGGAACTTCACTTTCTTCAACTCCTCATTAGCCTCCACGATCTTTTTCTTCAGGTTTTCCTTGAACCTGATCACCTCATTCATAACTTTTTCATCACCTGTCCCGATGATCTGTGCAGCAAGGATACCTGCATTTTGCGCTGCATTGAGCCCGACGGTGGCAACCGGGACACCAGGCGGCATCTGGAGTATTGAAAGTATTGAATCAAGCCCTTCAAGCGAAGCATTGACAGGAACCCCTATAACCGGAACAGGAGTCAGCCCGGCAATGACGCCGGGCAGATGAGCTGCCATCCCGGCTGCTGCGATGATCACCTTAATACCTCTTGCAGCGGCCCCTTTGGCAAATTTTTCAACCTCCTCAGGTGTTCGGTGCGCCGAAAGTGCGTTTATCTCGAAGGGTATCCTGAAATCATTGAGGATCTGCGCCGCTTTTTCCATGACAGTCAGGTCTGACGCACTTCCCATTATAATACTTACCAGAGGTTCCATGCTTTTTATTTGAATTTAACTTCCTGATAAGGACAAAAATAAGCTATTATTTTCATATTTTCGCACCGTCAGGAATTTCAATGCTCATCGCTATGAACGAAGTAAAAATCCTCGATAAGACCTTCAGGGAGCTTATCTCTGAACTAGCAATCCGTAAAAGAATAGATGAGATTGCTTTACAGATCAACCGTGACTGTATCGGCAGTGAGGTTATTTTTGTGGGGATCCTCAACGGGGCATTTATGTTTGCAGCAGATCTATTCAGAAAAATTGACCTGACAGCAAGGATAACATTCGTCAAACTTGCTTCCTATCAGGGCATAAGTTCATCCGGATCCATCAAGGAGCTCATAGGGTGGAATGAAGACCTGGTGAATAAGAGAGTACTTGTGGTGGAGGATATTGTTGACACGGGCGCAACACTGGAACGGACTGTTAATGAGCTTGTTATCAGGAATGTCGCAGATATTAAGATAGTAACAATGCTTCTAAAACCGACTGCCTATACAAGGGACATTCCTATCAACTATATCGGGTTTGAAATTCCAAACAAATTTGTTGTGGGTTATGGCCTTGATTATAATGGCTTCGGACGTAACCTGCCTTCAATATACTCATTGGTACGTTAAATCAAAACGGTTTTTCTATGGTCAATTTTTTAATTTTTGGTCCTCCGGGATCAGGCAAAGGAACCCAGTCGGTAAGGCTGGCAGAAAAATTCAATCTCACTCATCTTTCGACCGGCGACATGCTCAGGGCAGAGATCGCTGCAGGTTCGGAACTTGGAAAGAGAATGAGCTCAATAATGTCAAAAGGTGAACTGGTTCCCGATGAGGTTGTTATAGAAATGATAGCTGCCAAAATCGACAGCACAAAGGATTGTGCAGGATTTCTTTTTGACGGATTTCCAAGGACTGTGGCACAGACAGCAGCACTTGAGAAGATGCTGAACGACAGGAAGATGAAGATCGACAGCATGCTCGTTCTTGAGGTAGATCATGATGAACTTGTCAAACGGCTGATAGGACGGGCTGAATTGTCAGGCAGACCTGATGACAAGGATCCTGCCGTAATTGAAAACAGGATTGATGTTTACAGGGAAAAGACCGAACCGATCATTAATTACTGCCGTGAACGAGGCATCTACCAGCCGGTAAATGGTATGGGAAGTATTGACGAAATATTCGGGAGACTTTCGGGGTTCATGAAACAATTTCTTATTTAATAATAAGGGAACAAACGAAAAGAGCCAGAGGGGGAGAGTGGGAGAGGGGGTGAAGGGGTGAAGGGGTGAAGGGGTGAAGGGGAGTAACCAATCTATCACCCCCTCCCCCCCTCCCCCCATCTCCCTCTCTCGCCCTCCCGCCCTCAAAATAAACAGCGTCAGCACATGAATTGCGTCTATCGGGATTAAGGAGAATATGAATTTGAAACAATGTCCGGTTCCAATTTTGTAGATTATATAAAGGTATTCTGCCGTTCCGGGAACGGAGGAGCAGGATCGGCGCACCTCCGGAGGGAGAAATTCATCCCTAAGGGAGGTCCCGACGGAGGCGATGGCGGCAGGGGTGGACATGTGATCCTTCGTGGTAACAACCAGATGTGGACATTGCTTCACCTGAAATACCATCGTCATATATTTGCTGATCACGGCGGACGGGGAGGGTCACAGCAATCGACCGGCGCAGATGGAAAAGATGTGATAATCGAAGTGCCTCTCGGGACAGTTGCGAAAATTGCCGATACTGAAGATGTATTGTTTGAAATAACCTCCAATGGCGAGGAAAAGATCCTGGCAAAGGGGGGCCGGGGAGGGTTGGGGAATGTTCACTTCAAGTCATCGACCAATCAGACCCCAAGGTATGCCCAGCCGGGCGAACAGGGTGTCGAAAACTGGTATATACTGGAGCTGAAGATACTAGCAGATGTCGGACTGGTAGGATTCCCGAATGCAGGAAAATCAACGCTTCTGTCGGTAGTTTCCGCAGCAAAACCAAAGATCGCCGACTATCCCTTTACCACACTGACTCCTAACCTCGGGATAGTGGCCTACCGGGAGAATAAATCCTTCGTTATGGCCGATATCCCAGGCATTATAGAAGGGGCTCATGAAGGAAAAGGACTGGGTATCAGATTTCTGAGGCATATCGAACGAAATTCTCTTCTTCTTTTTATAATACCTGCCGACACCGGAAATATCAGGGAGGAATATGAGGTATTGATAAATGAGCTCAAAATGTATAATCCGGAGCTGCTCGATAAGAAGCGGGTACTGGCTGTTTCCAAGTCCGATTTGCTTGACGAAGAGCTGATGGATGAGACCAGGAAGGATTTGCCTGATATTCCCGGCGTATTCATTTCATCATTGACAGGCCTTGGCCTGACAGACCTGAAAGATTTGCTCTGGAAAGTTTTAACAAGCTATTAAATAGTGAATATGCTTGAACAACTGGACCGCCAGCTTTTCCTCCTTCTGAATTCGCTCAACACACCGTTCTGGGACGAAGTCATGTATACCATCAGCACTCCGGTTACATGGGTGCCGCTTTATACGGCCATCCTGATCTATCTCGGATTCAGGTATAAGAGAAAATTCCCGGTGATCGTATTGTTTGCTGCTTTGGCAGTAGCACTTACCGAGTTATCAGCTTTTCACCTCTTCAAAAATGTTTTCGACCGTCTGAGACCATGCCATGAACCAGCCCTTGCAGGTCTGGTGCACCTGGTAAATGGGGCATGCGGAGGCCTGTACGGATTTGTATCATCACATGCGGCAAATTCATTTAATGTTGCCTTACTGAGCCTTCTGCTGATCAGAAAGAGATGGTTTACCATAAGTATTATCTTATGGGCACTGGTTGTAGGATACAGCAGGATCTATCTTGGTGTTCACTATCCTGGTGATGTGCTGTTCGGATCAATGCTTGGAGCGCTTATAGGATGGAGTGTGTATAAACTATATGAGTTGACCGATAATAAGATACTTGAGAACAGAGAATATTTTATAAAGTAAGAATGAAGAACAAACGATCAGGGAAGTAAGAACTGAAACTTCTGCATTCTTAATTCGAATGTTCTTCATTCATAATTCAAAACGAACCCTTGCTCCTCAAATTGATACAAAATTATGCTCTGCCTTAACCTCGAGTCAACCGATCCCTGTTTCAACCTTGCTGTTGAAGAGTACCTGCTAAGGAACCGCAAGGAGGATTATCTGATTCTAGGAGTTAACACCCCTTCGGTGATTATCGGGAAGCACCAGGTTGCTCACAGGGAAGCTGATACAAGATTTGTTTCGGAAAATGGCATTCCGGTGATCCGCCGGATTTCAGGTGGCGGGACTGTGTACCATGACACCGGCAATCTGAACTTCTCATTCATTTCACAAAGTACCGCCGGGAGGCAGGTTGATTTCAGAAAATACACCCTGCCGGTTGCAGAATTTCTTGCTTCTGCAGGTGTCATGGCTGATTTTGAGGGCAAGAACGACCTGAAGGTCAATGGTCTGAAGATATCGGGAAATGCAGAACATGTCTACCGGGAAAGGGTTCTGCACCACGGCACCCTTCTTTTCAACACCCGGCTTGATGCCCTTAAAGGTTCACTAAGGAATGATACCTCGCGGTATTTGACGCGTGCGGTTGATTCCAATCCCTCTTCCGTTATGAACCTGAAAGATGTGATGAACGGTATTGAAGATATCGGGGTATTAAAGAGCCGGATGCTCACATATTTCATTGGACAAAAAGAGAACAGATCAATAGAATTAACCCCGGAAGAGATTGAGGCGATCGGATCGCTTGCTGAGTCGAAATACCGGACATGGGAGTGGAACTTTGCATACGGCCCTGAATATCACTTCAGTAACCGGTTTGAGATCAGCGGAATAAACTACTCCTGCAGGATATTTGTAAGAGATGGGATCATCTGGGAGTGTGGAATTGAAGGCTCTGACGAGATGGCTGTGGCAGCAAAGAATCTGATCGGCTGCAGGCATATGCCGGAGGATATTCTCAGAGTTTTGAAAGAAGGGAATATTTTAATCTCAGAATCAGATGTGTATAAATTCTTTTAGTTTTATTTGCATAAGCTTAATAACTATACCTCTGTGGCCCTCTGTGTCTTTTTCATCCGCCGTATCCGCCATTTGGCGGAGTAGACGGACTCTGTGGAACTCTGTGTAATAAAAAGATATTAAAGAACTTACACAGAGTGACACAGAGGATGCACAGAGAGACACAGAGGGAGGAAGAAATCATAACATTTTATGGATATCATAAAATCTGTCATTTTCTGGTTTATTGGGATCACGTTCCTTGTGGTATTCCTGCCTGTTATATTCATTGTGTGGCTCCTGGTTCTGCCCTTTGACAGGGAACGCTCACTGGTACACTGGATGCTGATTTACCTGGCAGTTATTATTTCATACAGTGTCCCGATATGGAAGATCAGAATCGAAGGCAGGAAGAAAGCATTGCCGGGAGCTACTTACGTAATAATCTCCAACCATCAGTCGATACTCGATATCCTTCTCCTGAATTGTCTCCGCTACCGTTTCAAGTGGATCTCGAAGATCGAAAATATGAAAGTGCCGGTTTTGGGCTGGTACCTTAGAATGGCTGATTATATCACTGTAAACAGGGGAGACAAGGATAGCAAGGAGAAAATGATGGTCGAAGCATACCAGTGTCTGAAAAAAGGTATTTCGGTCATGATATTTCCCGAAGGTACCCGTTCAATCGACAAAGAGATAAGCTTTTTCAAAAGGGGTGCATTTCAGCTGGCGATTTCTGCTGGCGTACCAGTACTCCCGGTGCTGATTGATGGTACAGGAGGCATTCTTCCCAAGCATGGGTTTGTGTTCGGAGGATTTCATAAAATCATTATTAAAGTACATGATCCGGTCATACCCGAATCATTCGGCACTGATGATTGCGATGAGCTTGCATGGAAATTCAGGGAAATGATGACCGGCGAACTGAAAACACTCAGATCTGAGAGGGAAAAATGATGACACATGATCCGTCATACCGAAGGATCCTGCATAAAATGGGATATTATGATTACCAGCAGGGATTGATATACCATCATCTTAACCAGGAAGACGGATGGAACAGCCATCAGCAGAATTGCAGGAATTTTATTCTTAAGGCGATTGAACATTACCGGCCTGAGAAGATCACGGTACTTGGGAGCGGCTGGCTTCTTGACCTCCCTCTTGCAGAGATGGCTGAGAAGACCGGCAAAGTGATCCTTATCGACATTTTACATCCACCTGAAGTTATCTCCCAGACTTCAGGAATTAAAAATGTCCAACTGATTGAGCAGGATATTACGGGAGGATTGATTGAAGAGGTATGGAAAAAAGCCGGAAAGAGGACTTATCTGAACAGGCTTTCTTCTCTTGATGAGATCATTATTCCTGAATATCAGTCAGCTGATGACCCGGGGCTGGTAATTTCACTGAATATTCTTACACAGCTGGAATCACAGCCCGAAAGACTGCTGAAAAAGAAATCAAGGGCAACAGAAGCTGAATTCCGTCATTTCAGAGGGGAGGTACAGAAGAAACATCTGGGTTTCCTTAAGAAACACAAATCGGTATTGATTACTGATGTGGCTGAATTTATCACGGACGACAACGGCAAGACCTCTGAAAAAGAGACTATTTTCACAACAATGCCTGAAGGGAAGATGAAGGAGGAATGGATATGGGATTTTGACCTTTTACGTTCCGACTTTAATAAAAAAAGTTCAGTATTTAAAATAAATGCACTGATCCTGTAAGCATCATTTATCAACATTTAGTCTGACAATATAATTGTCATTCAATCAGATTAATATTCTGCATCCTGTCTTTTTGTCACTTTTACCCGCATAAATTTCAGCTTTGATTGTTGAAAAATTGAACGCCTGCACCTGATCTAAATAGTTATATTTGCGCAAAATTTTTAGAAAATGACGGTTGTCGGATATACAGAAGAACATATTAAGACCCTTGAGTGGCGGGAGCATATCCGTCTGAGGCCGGGAATGTACATCGGAAAGCTCGGTGACGGATCATCGCAGGATGACGGTATTTATGTTTTGCTTAAAGAGGTTATGGATAATGCCGTCGATGAATATATGATGGGATTCGGGAAAAAGATCGATGTCTCAATTAACGGCAGGGAGGTCAGGGTGCGCGACTATGGCCGGGGTATTCCCCTCGGGAAGGTGCTTGATGCTGTAGCAAGGATGAACACAGGGGCAAAATATGATTCGAAGGCTTTCAAGAAATCGGTGGGACTGAACGGCGTAGGGGTAAAAGCGGTCAATGCACTTTCTTCGAAGTTCATTATAAGATCAATACGCGACGGACAAATCAAGGTGAGCGAGTTTGAGCATGGTGTGACTGTCAAGGATCATCCGGTTAAACCAACGAATGAGGAAAATGGCTGCGAGGTGATTTTCCAGCCTGATGAAAATATGTTCGGCAACTATTTCTACATATCAGAATATGTGGATACTATGCTGAAAAACTATGTTTACCTCAACACGGGGCTTGTTATAAACTTCAACGGCAACAAGTTCTTCTCAAAGAACGGACTGGCTGACATGTTGAATGACAATATGAGCAAGGAGGGACTCTATCCTCTTATTCACCTTATGGGAGAGGATATTGAGATAGCCTTTACACATGGTCTTCAGTATGGAGAGGAATACCACAGTTTTGTCAACGGGCAGAACACTATCCAGGGAGGCACCCATCTTCTGGCTTTCCGGGAAGCGATTGTAAAAACGATACGGGAATTTTACAAGAAGGATTATGATCCGGCAGATATACGGTCGTCGATCATTGCAGCGATAAGTATAAAAGTTGAGGAACCTATTTTCGAATCACAGACAAAAACCAGGCTCGGATCGAAGGATATGGGGCCCGGAGGACAATCTGTCAGGAACTTCATTACTGAATTCATAAAAAAGCAGCTTGACGATTACCTGCATAAAAACCCTGAGACGGCAAGGATACTTCTGAAGAAGATACAGGATTCGGAAAAGGAGAGAAAGGACATAGCGTCTATCCAGAAAATGGCCAGGGAGAGAGCAAAAAAAGTGAGCCTTCATAATAAAAAGCTCAGAGACTGCCGGATACACTATAATTCGGGTGATCCGAAAAAACTCGATTCAACGATTTTCATCACCGAAGGAGATTCAGCAAGCGGCTCAATAACAAAATCAAGGGATGTTGAAACCCAGGCAGTCTTCAGCCTCAGGGGAAAGCCCCTGAACTCATTCGGGCTCACAAAAAAAATAGTATACGAAAACGAGGAATTCAACCTGCTTCAGTCAGCCCTGAACATTGAGGATGGCATTGAGAACCTTCGTTACAATAACGTGGTAATTGCTACGGATGCAGATGTTGATGGGATGCATATCAGGCTCCTTCTTCTTACATTTTTCCTTCAGTTCTTTCCCGATCTTGTCAGGAAAGGTCATGTTTATATTCTTCAGACACCGTTGTTCCGGGTGAGAAATAAAAAAGAGACAAGATACTGTTACTCCCCCGAGGAGAAAGCAAAAGCTATAAATGCACTTGGTCCGAATCCCGAAATAACAAGGTTCAAGGGTTTAGGCGAGATTTCGCCTGATGAATTCAAGCATTTCATCGGGAAAGAGATGCGTCTTGAACCTGTGCGGATGAAAAAATATGATGCCGTCAACGGGTATCTTGAATTTTATATGGGTAAGAATACTCCTGAAAGACAGGACTTTATTATTGATAACCTGAGGATTGAAGCGGATCTTATCGAAGAGGAAAAATAAAAACGAAAGGGAAACAGCGGGTGTGATCTATGGAAGAGCTTGAACTTGACAGCGATTATCCGGAGGGAGGGGAAGAGGTTGAACAGGGGCCGGCTGCCCTGCATTCAGTGACTGCACTTTCGGGGATGTACCAGGACTGGTTCCTCGATTATGCTTCTTATGTGATCCTTGAACGGGCCGTACCTGACCTTCATGACGGGCTTAAGCCTGTTCAGAGACGCATACTCCATTCAATGAAGCGGATGGATGATGGCCGCTTCAATAAAGTTGCCAACATAATAGGACATACAATGCAGTTCCATCCCCATGGCGACGCCTCAATCGGCGATGCCCTGGTACAGCTGGGACAAAAGGATCTGCTGATTGACACACAGGGCAACTGGGGCAACATTCTTACAGGCGACGGAGCAGCAGCTCCGAGGTATATCGAATCAAGGCTATCCAAATTTGCAGTTGACGTTGTCTTTAATCCTAAAACCACTGAATGGAAGCTCTCATATGATGGCCGTAACAAGGAACCGGTTACACTGCCGGTAAAGTTTCCTCTTCTTCTTGCAATGGGCGTGGAAGGAATTGCTGTCGGACTTGCATCAAAAATATTGCCCCATAATTTCAATGAGCTGATTGATGCTACCATAAATTACCTCCAGGAAAAAGACTTTGAACTCTATCCCGATTTCCCGACCGGAGGATATATAGATGTTTCAAAATATAACGACGGGCAAAGAGGCGGTGTGGTTAAAGTCAGGTCCAGGATCGAAAAGATCGATAAAAAAACACTTGTTATAACCGAGATACCATACGGCAAAACTACCTCCACACTGATTGAATCAATTATTAAGGCCAACGAGAAGGGAAAGATAAAGATCAGGAAGATCGATGACAACACCTCTGCAAATGTCGAGATCGTTGTCCACCTGATGCCGGGTGTCTCGCCCGATAAGACCATCGATGCTCTGTATGCTCTCACGGATTGCGAATATTCAATCTCGCCGAACACCTGTGTAATAACCGGAAATAAACCGTCTTTCATGGGTGTCAGCACGATCCTCAGGCACTCTGCTGACAGAACGGTCGAATTGCTGAAAACCGAACTGGAGATAAGGAAAAATGAATTGCAGGAAGAGTGGCATATGTCATCCCTCGAAAAGATCTTTATTGAGGAGAGGATATACAGGGATATTGAGGAGTGTGAAACATGGGAGGGTGTGATAAAAGCTATAAATGACGGCCTTAAACCCTTCAGGAAGAGACTATTAAGAGAAGTCACCCAGGAGGATATCATTCAGCTTACCGAAATAAAGATTAAAAGGATATCAAAGTATGATGTCAGGAAGGCTGATGAACATATTAAAGGCATTGAGGTGGAACTTGATGAGGTTAAGAACCACCTTGGTAACATAATCCCTTTCACAATCAATTATTTCAGGCAGATAAAGAAGAAATTCGGGAAGGGAAGGGAAAGAAAAACTGAAATACGGAACTTTGATACGATTCAGGCAACAAAGGTTGTCGCAAGCAACGCCCGGCTCTATATAAATTACAAGGAAGGATTTATCGGAACAGGTCTTAAAAAGGACGAGTTCGTATGCGAATGCTCCGACATAGATGATATCATTGTTATAAGGAAGGATGGCGTATACCTGATCACAAAGGTTGCTGATAAAGTCTTTGTGGGGAACGATATTCTTTATGCACAGGTTTTTCTGAAGAACGACGAACGCACCATTTATAATATTGTTTACCAGGATGGCAAAGATGGCCCGCTGCTTGCAAAACGATGTGCAATAACAGGATTGACCAGGGATAAGGAATACGACCTCACCCGTGGAACTCCAGGATCGAAGATCGTATATATCAGTGCAAATCCTAACGGCGAGGCTGAAGTGATAAAAGTGCATCATAAGCCGAAACCTCGTTTGAAAAAGCTTGTACTGGAATTTGATTTTGGCCAGCTCGCTATAAAGGGGAAATCCTCCTATGGAAATATCCTGACCAGGCACGCTGTACAAAAGATAACATTAAAGGAGAAGGGGCTCTCGACTCTCGGCGGGCGGAAAATATGGTTCGATGATGCCGTGTACAGGCTCAATGTTGATTGCAGGGGAATCTTTCTCGGTGAATTCAGCAGCGATGATAAGATCCTGGTGGTTACCAAAAGCGGATACTTCAGGCATACAGGCTTTGACCTGTCAAACCATTTTGAAGATAATATCCTGATCATAGAAAAATTCAGGCCCGGTAAAGTATATTCGGCTGTTTACTGGGATGCAGAGCAGAGTTATTATTATGTAAAAAGGTTTATGATCGAGGAGTCTGAAAAACCGCAATGTTTTATTAATGAAAATCCCGAATCAAAGCTTGTAAGCATCACGGAAGTCGAATATCCCCGGTTTGAGATACGCTTTGGGGGGAAGCATAAAAAACGTGATAATGAGATAATTGAAGTAGCGGAATTTATCGCGGTAAAAAGCTACAAGGCAAAGGGCAAAAGACTCACAAGCTTCATGGTTGAAAATATCCAGGAGATTCAACCTGTGGTGAAAAAAGAGAGCGTTGCCGCTGAAAAAACTGATGATGATGAAGATGAGGATGATGACAGTAAGCCACAGGTTCCGCCACGGCAGGATCCTGCCCAGATGAAGCTCGAATTATGAAGCCGGAGAAAAGCATAGTATATATTATTGGTTTCATGGGTAGTGGCAAGTCAACTGCGGGAAAAAGGCTGGCTGCAACCCTGGGGTGGTCATTCGTGGATCTTGACCGGAAGATAGAAGAGATTGCCGGTAAGACTATTCCCCGGATCTTCTCACAGGATGGCGAAGATCATTTCAGGAAAACTGAAGCTGACGCCTTAAGAAGTTTCGGTCAGAACAGGAATATAGTAATCTCAACCGGGGGAGGGACTCCGTGCCACGGCGATAATATGGATTATATGCTCAAGACCGGAGTAACCGTTTACCTGAAGATGACTCCTGGTCAACTGGCAAAGCGACTCCTCGGATCATCCGGTGAAAGGCCTTTGCTTAAAAATGTTCCCGACGACCGGCTTCCGGGTTTTATAGAAGAGAAACTTGCATTCCGCGAACAATGGTACAGCAAGGCAAACATAACTGTTGATGGTCTCAACCTGAATATCGATCTGTTGCGGTCGATAATCATGTCAGGGTCAGGAAACTGACCTTTTTCTTTACCTGAGGGTATCCATCCGGATCTTTGGTTAGTCAAACTGTTCGTCAAAAAAGATCCATAAAGGAGCATCAGGTAAGATTAAATTATTAATTTAGGAATGTTTAAAAGCCGGTGAATCTTATGAAATACAGGTTGTTCAGACTAATCAGTATAGAATCCGCTGAGGAGTCGGGGGTGACAATGCTGCTGTGGCAATCTGTATTTCTTGGGATCTTTTACGGAACTTTCGATGTAAGCGCACATTCAATCTTCCTTTCATTTTTTGATGAGAAAATGCTGGCACGGGCTTATGTCGTTTCAGGCTTTACAGGAATTATACTCTCCGTCCTTTATTCACGGTATCATACACGGTTTTCGTTCCGGAATTTTGCCGTTGCGAACCTTCTGTTTATCACGGCAGTTACACTGATATTGTGGATTCTGCTGCTGCTTTACCCTGTTGGATGGGTAATTTTCCTGGTATTCATTATGCTGGGTCCCCTGAATATACTTGCCATGCTCGGTTTCCGGGGAACTTTAAGCCGCATGTTTACTCACAGGTATGGGAAAAACCTTTCAGGCCTTATTGAAGGAGGCACTATTTTCGGGATCATAATAAGCTGTTTTGCCATCCCTGTTTTACTCTCTCTTGGTTTAAAGTTGCATAATATCCTGCTTACAGGCGCAGCAGCAGCTCTTGCCGGCACGGTCATCCAGATACTATCGGGACGACGATTTCTTTTGGGATCAGGTGAGAGTCGCAGGTCCTTTCCTGCAGTTGAGGCAGGTAAACCACTGTTGCACATTTTCCGTGAAAATAATTACGTAAGGATCATTGCTGCCTTTACTGCGCTCTCAGTAATGGCGCTATTCTTTATTCAGTATTCATTTATGGCCGTCACAAGGATACAGTATCCTTCTGCGGAGGATATGGCCCGTTTTCTTGGCTTATTTACCGGAAGCATGATGATCTTCGGACTCATTATTAAATTTCTTGTCTTTCCATTCCTGCTGAGAAATTTCAGACTGAGTGCATGCCTTGTTATTTCTCCTGTGCTGATCGCATTGATCACAGTTGCTGTTGTTGTGACAGGGTTTGTTCTCGGCTATGCTCCAGCCGCGGAGGGATTCCTGCTCTTTTTTATACTCCTTGCCCTGAGCCGTTTCTTTTCCAGATCTCTTAAGGAATCGATCGATTTTTCGTCTGTTAAGATAATCTTTCAGTGCCTTGATGAAAGAATCCGTTATGAAGCAGAGTACGGAATACCAGGCATCATAAATGAAATTGCGGTATTTATATCAGGCCTTGTTCTTGCGGGACTTGGTGTTCTGAGCTTCGTGAAGCTTATTCATTTTCCACTTGTGCTGATTGTTATTGCAGTTTTATGGATGGTTGCAGCATTCAGGGTATACTCAGGATACAGGGATATTGTCAGACGGACCTGTAAAACTAACGGTCAGGAAGGAGCGGTGAAAAGTCCTCAGCCGGAATTTACGGAACTGAAAAACAGATTTACTGCGGAAATAACATTTGCAAATGAGTATTTCAGCCTTATAAACGGCGATTTAAGCAGCCTGGAAAGAAATGACAACAGGTGGTTTCTGATCAAAATACTGGATCATGCAGATATAAAGGAGGATATCAATTTATTGCCTGTGCTTAAGAAAATAAGGGCAGGAACAGGTTTTGAAATGGAGATCCGGCAGAGATCCTCGGAGATCATAACGAATCTTGACAACATTTTATCGGGAGTCCGTGAAAAACATGACAGGACTGTCAGTGCCATGATGATGCTGGCTGATTCACTCCGGCCTCAGAAATCAGATGTGTTGAGACTGCTGAGGGATATGAATCTGAACTTAAGGAATATCGCACTCTGTATCATCAGGAAATTCAGGATGACCGATATGATTCCTGAAGTGTGCGAGTGCCTTGGCAATCCTGCTCTTGAATCACAGGCTGCCAGCGTGCTTAAAGATTTTGGCCGGGAAGCGGATGATTCCCTGCGAAGGTTTTATTTCAGGTCCTCCGCAAATATTGACATAAGCAGAATGATTCTGCGGCTGCTAGGAACAAACTGCAGCAGGGAAAACGAAGAATTCCTCTTTTCAATGCTCTGGTCCGGGCCGTGGCAGACCAGGGAAACCGCCATGAAAAGCCTGGCTGACTGCAATTACCCTATAAGGGAGGATGAAAAAGAGAGATTGCTTCACCTGATCTCTGAAGTTGCAGGCGTATTAACCTGGAACCT
>Ga0079037_100000508_pt1 | contig 17836 bp, 14 predicted proteins | sample Mud3Dept4metaG_FD_71479 | JGI IMG/M metagenome (GOLD analysis project Ga0079037, IMG submission 71479) | Freshwater wetland microbial communities from Ohio, USA, analyzing the effect of biotic and abiotic controls - Mud 3 Core 4 Depth 4 metaG | ecosystem: Environmental > Aquatic > Freshwater >... | reverse complement strand
GGATGCAGAAAGTCTTCAAGGGGGTTACCAGCCTCCGGGAGCTGAACAAGGTCACTTTCGTCGAATAAAAGAATGAGATTCGATTTCAAAAAGGTCAGAGACTACTTTCTGACTCCCCTCTGTCCTCCCACGATCCTCCAGCTCTCCTCTTCGTATGTGAGCGGCATCCATACGGACGGCAAAGACGGGCGGGCGAGGCACCAGGTTGTTCTCGATCTTCCCGCCGGAATTCTCGAGCCGCATTATGACCGGAAAAATATCGTCGACCCGGCCGCGCTTTCGGGCGTTCTCAAGGAAGGGCTTCGCCAGCTCGGGACCTCGGGAAAAAAAATCGCCTGTCTCCTGCCCGAGGCCTGTCTCAAGATCCTCGTCCTGCCCTTCGATTCCCTGCCCTCGTCCGAGAGGGAAAGAGAGAAGATCATCCGCTGGCGGGCCAAGAAACAAATGGCCGTGCTGGCGGATGATGCCCGGCTGACCTACGAAGCGGTGACCACCGGTTCTTCGGTCAAGGTCCTCGTGGCCTTGGCCCGGATGCCCGTTATCCGGGAGTATGAAGATCTCTTCGCCGGGCTGGGCTTTGATGTCGGCATCGCCTCTTCGCCGACGGTCAGCCTTCTCAACCTGGTCGACTGGGAAGGCGAGAAAGACCTGCTCTTGGCCAATATCGAAGAGGATTCCCTAGGCCTCGTCGCGGTCACGCAATCCGAGCCGGCCCTCTACCGGCTCAAGACATTCCCGGCGGGACGCGACGGCGGGCTCCGTTTTTCCCAGAAGATCGAGGCCGTCGTCAAGGAGATCGAATATACGGCCCATTTCATCGAAGACCGGGAAAAGCGGCAGGTCCGGACTCTCTGGTTCCGGTCGGGCTTGAAGGAGGGCCGGGAGGATATCCGGGCCGGGTTGAGAACGGCCCTGCCGTTCGATGTCCGACCGGTCCTGGCTCCTCCGGCGTGCGGGCTGGACCCGGCCGGGAGCGCGTTCCTGGCTCCCCTGGCCGGCCAATTCCCCTGGCCGAAGACGACTCCGGCGGGTTGAGGAACAGGGAAATGTCGAGCCGTGTCCATCAGCGGAGGAATCGAGTCGGATGCGAAGATTGAGCCTGAACCTGGCCACGCGTCCCCTGCGCAACCGCCGTCTGTTTGCTTTTCTCGGCGGCGCCATCGGACTGGCTTTCCTGGTAACGGCGCTCCTGGCGATCATCCTCTTTCTCCGGTTCACTCTGAAAAAAAACGATGTGCAGGCCGGCCTCCGGAAGGCCGATGACGCCATCAAGACCTCCCAGTCCGAGCAGAAAAGGCTCGCCACCCAGCTCAAGGAAGTGGCCAGGAAGGACCAGGACATCGTCGATGCGATCAACAGCATCATCCTGAGGAAGAGCTTTTCCTGGACGGATTTCCTGTCCAAGCTGGAAGACGCTCTTCCCGACTCGAGCTACATCCTCTCGCTGGCTCCCACCCTGGTCGACGACACCCGGGTCCAGTTTCGCTTCCGGGTCGTCTCCCAAAACCTGGAGGGCCTTCTGGCCTTGATCAACAAACTCCAGGAACTGAAGTTCACTCAGCCGCGGGTGGAGACGGAGGAAAGGAACGAACGGGGGCAGCTGGCCTCCGAGATCTCGGTGACCTATGAACGAGTTCTTTAGCGCTCTCGACGAAAGAGACCGGACGAGGCTCCGGCTCCTCGGTCTCTTTTTCCTTTTAGCCTTTTTTGTCCTCATTTTCTTCTCCTTCGGCCAGCGGCGCGGCTACCGCCTGCTGGCCCAAAGACTCGAGAGCCGGGAAAAGACCGCCGCCGCGGAAAAACTCAAGCAGGCCGAAGCCGAGGTCAAGTGGGCCCAATGGCAAAAGGCCTACCGGGACATCAAGGACCTCAAGGATAAGTACTTCTACCATGAGGGCGAGGAGGCCAGCGAACTCCGGCTCGACCTGCAGAAGGTGTTTTCCGCGGCCGGGATCACCTCGCGCTCCTACCGCTATAATTACGCCAACCTGGAGAAGGAGAGGATCAAGAGGATCAATGTCACCTTCACTTTCACCGGTACCTATCCCATTCTGAAAAGATTCCTGCAAACGCTCGAGCAGTTCCCCAAATTTCTCCTCCTCGAGAAGATCGATTTTCTGAAGATCGGAGGAGACGGGACCATGCTGGAGCTGAAGATTGTTCTGGCGGCCTACTATGCGAACTTTTAAGCAATCGGCGGTCGCGCTCGCCCTTGTCCTGGCCGTGGGTTTTTGTCCGGCCGGGAGCCAAAACCCAAAAAACCCGCGCAAAGCCCGGCAGGCGGCCAGGGCGTCCAAGGCGGCTGCCGATAAGGGCGTGAAAAGCTTGCTCCGGAGAGACCTGCTCAATCTCAAAAAGCCGGAGGCGGCCCCCCCCAAACGGAATATCTTCGCTCCCCGGATTGGCCCCAACCGTCCGGGGGAGGCCGCCCGCGCGCTCGAGCCGCTGCCGGCCTCTGATTTTTCGGCGGGGGAAGAGCCGGCCGGAGCCAAAGAGACGGCCCCGGCTCCCCCGGTTATTACGGTCAACCTCCGGTATATCGGGTTCATCGTCTCGGCCCGGCGGCTGGTCGCCCTGGTCCTCTTCGAGGGCCAGGCCATAGCCGTGGTCGAGGGCGATGTCGTGGGCGAGGGGATCCGGGTCGGCAGGGTCAACCGGGACGAGGTCGAAGTCGTCTTGCCGGACTCCTCCACGAGGACCTTTCCCTTAGAAGGAGAATGAGGATGAGAAAGCACGCTGGGTTCCTGGCTGTGCTGGCCCTTTCTCTGTGGGGCTGCATGAGTTTCGGGCCGGAGTACTTCAAACAGGGCAACGAAGCGGAAATCAACAAGGACTGGGACCAGGCCATTAAATACTATGAGAAGGCCATCGCCGCAAAGCCCGGCGAATACGCATACAAAATGTCCCTGACCCGGGTCCTGCTGATGGCGAGCCTGGCCCACCTCCGCTCCGCCCGCGGCCTCGCCGTCCAGGGGAATAAGGAAGAAGCGCTCAAAGAATACGAGAAATCCCTGTCCTACGACCCGCAGAACCGGACGCTCCTCGAGGAAATGCGCCGGCTGACCCAGGAAGCTCCGCCCGAAGAGAAAATCGGGGAGGAAGAAAGCCTCGAGTATCCGGTCAAGCTGAAGGTGGCTAAGGAGAAGATCGAGCTCAAATTCACCGAGGCCAGCCTGCGCTCGATCTTCCAGACACTGGCCAAGCATGCCCAGGTGAACATCATTTTTGACGAACTGTTCAAGGACCTGCCCCTGACGATCGATATCGCCGGACGGGAGTTCGAGGAGGCCGTCGGCTTCCTCTGCCTGGCCAGCAAGAATTTTTACCGGGTCATCGACGAAAAGACGCTGATCGTCGTCCCCGACCAGCCGGTCAAGCGCATCCAGTACGAGCAGAACGCCATCAAGGTCTTTTACCTGTCCAACATCAGCGCCCAGGACATTTTCGCGGCCCTGCAGCAGATGCTCCGGTCGCAAATCCGCGCCCCCAACATCTTCGTGGATAAAAACCTGAACACCGTGACCATCCGGGACACGCCCTCCAATATCAAGCTGGCCGCCGCGTTGATCCGGAAATGGGACAAGCCGAAGGGTGAGGTCGTCGTCGACCTCGAGATCATGGAGGTCTCCCGGACGAAGCTCCGGGAGATCGGCGTCGACCTGGACAACGCCCTGGTCGGGCTCCGCTACGCCGGGCCGGGGGGCGCCGAGGACGAGGCTTCCGCGGGATGGTACAATCTCGGCGAGCTCAACCTTGGGAAGAACAGCAGCTACCAGGTTTCCCTGCCGAGCGCCCTCATCCGCTTCCTCCAGTCGGATTCCGATACCAAGGTGCTGGCCCAGCCGCGGCTGCGCGGCGTCGGCGACGAGGAGATGAAGTCGCTTGTCGGGCAGAAAGTCCCCATCCCGCAGACGACGTTTACCCCGATCGCCGCCGGAGGTGTGAGCCAGCAGCCCATCACCTCTTTTGCCTACCAGGACGTCGGCCTGGAGATCACGATCAAGCCCAAGATCCACCTGGAGAAGGAAATCACCCTGGAGATCGAGGTCAAGATCACTTCTATCGCGGGCTCCGGCTACGCCGATATCCCGATCATCGCCAACCGGGAGATCAAGAATATCATCCGGCTCAAGGACGGCGAGACCAGCCTCCTGGCCGGGCTTCTGCGGGACGAGGAGAGAAAGGTCATGAGCGGGGTCGCGGGGTTGGCCAGCATTCCTATCCTGGGCAACCTCTTTGGGTCGACCGAGAGGAGGATCGAACAATCCGACCTGGTGCTGACCTTGACACCGTATATCATTCGGTCCCTGCCCCGGACGGCCGCCGATGACAAGCCGCTCTGGATCGAGCTCGAAGGCATCTCGACCAGCGGCCAGGCCGGCCGCCCCGGTGATGAGGCTCCGGCCAGGGATACAGCCGAGGAATTGGCCGCTCCTCCGGGCCTGGAAGAACCAGGGGAAGAGCAGCCTGATCGGGGGGAAAGCCAGGTCTCTCTCGATCCGGCCAACTTCGAGGTGCCCCGAGGCCGGGAGTTCCGGATCAGCGTCAATGTCCGAAGCCGGCAGGAAATCAGCAACATGTCGCTCAGCCTGGGGTTCAATCCTCAGATCGTCAAGCTCAAGGACGTCGTCGAAGGGGGAATCATCCGGACGCGGGGAGGGAAGATCCCCTTCTTGAAAAGTATCGCCGAAGGAAGCTGTACCATCGGCTTCTCCAGCCCTCAGCTCAACCAGGGCATCAGGGGAGGCGGGAATCTGGCCGTTCTTGTTTTCGAGGCCGTCGCTCCGGGAGAGACAAGCATCACAGTGACATCGGCCTCGGCCAACAGTCCGACCGGCCAGACCATCAGCTTTGCGAACCGGGATTCGAGGGTGGTCGTCCGCTAGCCGTTCATGGTCCTTGTGCTGGCGGGTCCCGTCCATTCGGGAAAGACGAGCTTCTTGCGCGGCCTCCTGCCGGAGCTTAAAGCGCGGGAGATTCGGGTCTGCGGATATGTGAGTCTGGCTTTCAAGGGCGAAGGGGGAATCTTCGGTTATGATCTGTTCGATGTCAAAGAAGGCCGGGCGCTCCCTTTCCTCAGGACAACGGGAGAATCCTCTTGGCAGAAGGTCGGGCCTTTTTTCCTTCTTCCCGGCGGGCTGGCCGCGGCGGAGTCCGCGATCCTGGGCCGGAAACCGGGAGAGAGGCTCATCGTCGACGAGGTCGGGCCGCTGGAGATCGCCGGCCGAGGCGTTTGGCCGGCCCTGTCCAGGGCGCTCGCCCGGTCCTCTTTCCACGGCCTCCTGGTGACCAGGAAGCCCCTCCTCGACGTCCTTCGAGACCGCTTGCAGCCCAGCCCCACCGAGGTTTTTGAGATCGAGAGAAATGACCTCCGGCCGGCGCTCATCAAAGCACTGTCGGGGACCGGAAGGGCGGAATGATGAAAGTGAAGGTCAAGTTTTTTGGCCCCATCCGGGACCTCTTCGGCGGCCGGGAGGTTGAGATCGTGCTTCCGCCCGGCGCCCCTTTCCGGGAGCTTCTGCGGCGGTTGAGCGATAATCCGGAACGGGAAAAAGAGATCTTCGCCGCGGCGGATGCCGGGGAATCCCACTTGGTCATCATGAAGAACGGCCGCCCCGTTCCCCGGCCGGAAGGCTTGGACGCTCCCCTCCAGGACGGCGATACGATCGCCATCTTCCCTTTCATGGGCGGAGGGTAGGCAGGCTCAGGGGAGTGGCCTCGAAACCGCGCCCGTTTTCCCACAACGACCCTTTGGAGGGAGGAAGCTTCGCTTCCCCCCTTCCAACGGTCGCTTCGCTCCCTGCCTCCCCTTCGCGCTGCGACCAAGGGGGCTTTCCCCCTTGGAACCCCCCTGCTTTGCTTCGCCAATCAGGAAAACGGGCTCGATTCGTCGTTCGCTCTTCTCTCCGACCTTTATCCGAAACGCCGACATTATTCAGGTCCCCCCTGATTGGTCAGGGGGGAAAAGGGGGGTTAATGGTCTTAGGTAAGAGTCTGGGAAGCGATTCGGAAAAGAAACTAATCCGAGACGCCGACTTTATTCAGATCCTCCTTAATTGGTTAAGGGGGATAAGGGGGATTAATGGTTCTTAGGAAAGAGTCTGGGAGGCGTTTCGGAAAGAAGTTCGTCCGGAGACGTTTGCCAATTTCTTGTCATAAATGGTCCAATTTGTTATCCTCCCCCTGGAAATCATAAGAGAGCTTCTTTTCATGACCGAGCTTCCCTGGGGCGTTCACGGCCGGATTCTGGAGGTCGATCTGGGCAGCGGCCGGATCGAGGAAGTTCCCCTCGAGCCGGACCTCGTCGCGGATTATATCGGTGGACGCGGACTGGGAGCGCGCCTTTTCCATGACCGGATGGACCCGGGCTGCGACGCCTTAAGCCCGGAGAGCGTCGTGGTCATCGCCGCGGCCCCGCTGATCGGGACCAACGCGCCAACCGCCGGACGCGGCCACATGGTTTTTAAGTCGGCCTTGAGCGGGGGGCTCGGCACCTCGAATTGCGGCGGAACCTGGGCTCCCGCTTTCAAATCCGCCGGGTTCGATGCCCTGGTCTTAAGGGGGAGGGCCGCTTCGCCCGTCCTCCTGGATATCCGGCCGGGAAAGGCGGAAATCCTTCCGGCCGGCCACATCTGGGGGAAAGACGTTCATCAGACGACCGACGCTCTCGTCCATAGTGACGCCGGCCGGCGGGCCCGCGTCCTCTGCATCGGCCCGGCCGGGGAGAACAGGGTGCGGTTCGCCGCCGTCATGAACGACCTCAACAGAGCGTATGGCCGCGGGGGACCGGGCGCTGTCTGGGGAAGCAAGAACCTAAAGGCCATCCGGGTCGCCGGAGACAGGAAGATCCGGATTAAGGACAGAGAAAAATACCAGTCCGGACTGGACCAGAGCTTCTATCTTTTGAAACAGGCACCCGCCACCAAACGCCTTCTTCGAGACCTGGGAACGGCCGGCCTGGTGGAACTCATTAACCTGATCCAAATGCTCCCTCACCGCAATTTCCGCGACACCGTTCACCGGGACGAAGACGTGGAAAAGGTCTCCGGAGAGACCCTGGCCAAGAAGCTCCTCCAACGGGCGGCCGGCTGCTATCTCTGTCCCATGGGCTGTCAACGTCACACCCGGGTCGGTGACAGGAAGGGCGAAGGCCCGGAGTACGAAACCATGGTCATGATCGGTCCCGACTGCGACATCTACGACCTCGAGGCGATCACCCGCGTGAACTACCTCTGCAACGAGTTGGGGATGGACACGATCTCGTTCGGCGGGACGCTGGCCTGCGCCATGGAGCTTCGCGAAGAGGGCCTCCTGTCGTCCGAACAGACGGACGGCCTGGACCTCCGCTTCGGCCGGGCCGGCGAGCTGGACGAGCTGGCCCGCCGCGTGGCCTTCCGCCAGGGGATCGGCGACCGCCTGGCCGAGGGGTCCTACCGTCTGGCCGAATCCTGCGGACACCCGGAGTTCTCCATGACGGTCAAGAAACAGGAGATCCCGGCCTACGACCCGCGGGCCTCTTTCACCCAGGCCCTGGGATACATGACGTCCCCGTCCGGAGCCTGCCATCTCAAGGGCGGGTATGCAGTCTCGCTGGCATTTTTCGGGGGGACCAAGGAAATCCCCCGCTTCAGCCTTCTTCAATCGCCGATCGGCATCCGCAATATGCACAACCTCGGCATCATCCAGGACAGCCTGGGCGTCTGCCGGTTCACGGGTTACGCTTTTTCCTATGATCCCTGGGCCCGGATGATGAGCGGCCTCACCGGCCTGGATTTTTCGACCGCCCGCCTCGAGGAAATCGCCAACCGGATCGCCGCCGTGGAGAGGCTCTTCAACCTCTCCGCGGGCCTGACGGAGATGGACGACACCCTTCCCGTCCGGTTCAGCGCGGAGCCGATCCTGGTCGCCGGGGAGGAGCGCGTCGTCTCGACCGAGGCCGTCGCCCGGATGAGAAGGGATTACTACCGGGCCCGGGGCTGGGCCGAAGGGGGGAGCCCGACTCCCGAGCTCCTTGAATCCTTGCGGATCGGCGAACGGAAATCACCATGAAGAATAAGACCTGGAAGGCGAACGAGGACATCCTGCGGCTTTTTCAGAGTGTCGGCCGGGCCTCTCTCCTCTACGACATCCAGGACAGCCACAGCGGGAATATGGCCATCCGGCACCGGGACGAGGCGGGAAACGATTGGCTGGTCATCACTTCGACCGGCTCCCAGAAGGGCGACCTCGAGCCCAGCCATATCTGCTATCTCTCTCCCGCGGAAACGGACTTCGGCTACTACAAAGCTTCCTCGGAGACGGATATCCACGCCCGCATCCTGGCGCTGGAGGGCATCGCGGCATCCATTCATGCCCACACCAAGGAGATCGCCTTTGTCACCCTGGACGACGAAATAAAGCCCAACCGGCCCGCCGCCTTCATCCCCATCGACCCGCTCGGCCATTACCACCTGGGGGGCCTTGTTCCGGTGGATTGGGTGGCCGTCCCGAGCGGCTCGCCCGAGATGGCCAGGACGATCCCCGAACGCCTGGCCGAGCATCCGGCGACGGTCATCCAGGCCCACGGAACCTTCGCCAAGGGCAGGACGCTCAAGGAAGCTTTTTTCCGGGTCTGCGTCGCCAACAACTCCGGGTATATCGTCCGCTTGCTGAAGCGGCTCAAGGTGGATGTCGCGGAGCTGCGGGAGAGCATCCGGCGCGAGCCCGGAGCTTGCTTCTCTGATCCTCCGTCTGATTACACGATCGACGACGACGACGTCTGCGATTTTCCCGAGGAGACCGAGATCCTCCGCGAGTTCGCCAAGGCGGGGGCGAGGATATTCGAATCCCGGCTTTCCCCCTTTCACTCCGGCTCGATGTCCGTCCGCGGAGTCGGGAGCATGCTCTACGCGCCCAAGGCGTCGATGCCGCGCGAGATCGGGGGCCCGCTGAGGCAGGTTTCACTGGATGCGGAGGACGGCGATTCGACGGAGCTCAGGATGCACAAGCAGATATACGCCGCGAGCGACTTCCAGACGATCATGCACTGCCATGTGCCCGAGGCCGAAGCGCAGGCGCACTTTATCTACCCCGGAGACAGGGAACCCCTCGGCCGCATCGTGCCCATCGACGCCGAGGGGAGCTTCATCCATCTGGCCATCCCGGTCGTCCCCCCCAAAACGGATATGTCCGCTCTCGTGCGCCTCCTCCACGATTATAAAGTGGTCGTCGTCAGGGGTGGGGGAGTCTGGGCGGTGGGCGCCCAGTCCCTGTCCGAGGCGCTTCACCATCCGTCGTCGCTCCGCGAAATTTGCCTCTATCGCATCGCCGCCTTCGAACAGGGCCTGGACCTGCGGCGGATGGAACCCGAAAAAGCCAAAAACTGGTAAGGCTCGGGGCAATGGCCTCGAAACCACGCCCGTTTTCCCCGGCGAGGAAAACGGGCTCGATTCGTCGTTCGCTCTTCTCTCCGACCTCTATCCGAGACGCCAACACTTTTCAGGCCTCCCCTGATTGGCCAGGGGAGGTAGGAGGGATTAATGGTCTTAGGTCAGAGTCTTGAAGGCGTCTTGGATAGGGTTTCTCCTCCACTGCCCCTCGCCTAGGTAACATAGTAGGTCCCACTGCGCTGCGGAGGGCTTTCGGAGGGACTCCCCCTCGCCTAGCCAGAAACCGGAATGCAGGTCTTCCTACTGGAAGCGGGAAACCTGGGAGGAGAGGAAGCGGGCGATATCCTCGGTCGGAAAGGGCCAGGCATAAACGATCTTCGAAGCGGGGTATTCTTTCTGAGCCCGGCGGATGGCCTCGGGAATATCGACGGCGGAGTGCTCTCCGCCGCGGGTCATCATCGGGGTGACGACAATGACCTTGCCGGCTTTCCGGGCCACCGCGCGCTCCAGGGCCTCGTCCAAGGCCGGGGCGCAGAATTCGTTGAACCCGACAATCACCTCGAGCCCCGACTCCTGCCTGAGGTACCGGGCCAGTTCCTGGGACCCGGAGTAAAAGGGGTCGTTCTGGCCGGTCCGGGGCCAGTCCCGCATCCTGGCTTCCAGTTGACTGTAGCGAAGCCTGGCCGCGGTCGCCGCCGGCCCGGAGGCGTGCTCGAGGCGGGCATGGAGGCCCATAAATTCGGTCAGCTCATCCCGTGGGAAATCCAGGGGGGGCGACCCGTGCATGGCCAGGACGATAACCGCCTTTGGCTTCTCTCTCTTGTTTTCGACCATCCCTCGATCCTCCAATCCCGGCGAATCCGGCCGCCGGACCATCCGGCCCTTTCTTATATCATACGCTTTCTGCCTCTTCAATTATCTCCGACCGGCGCTTCGGGAAGGGCTGCGCTCAGCTCAGGCTTTTCACGCTGGACTTGGTTACCGTGAATGAAGATAATCGAGCTTGCGTGAGTTCATGAGCCCGAGAAAGATACGCCTTGCCTTTGGGCTTCCGGCGCTCTTCAGCCTTTTGGCCTCTGTTACGTCCGCCTCCACTTCCCCCCCTCTTATGCTCAGGCCGCACAAGACCGACAAGCCGCCTGTCATCGACGGAGCGCTCGACGATCCCGTCTGGCTGGAGGCCCCCTCTGTCTCGGACTTCAAGACGTTTATCCCCGACTTTGGCCGTGACCTGTCCGAGGAGACTCTGGCCTACTATGCCTACGACAGCGAGAACCTCTATTTCGCCTTCCAGTGTTACGACCGGGAGCCGGATAAGATCAAGGCGACCCTTTCCAAGAGAGACGACTTCCGGACCGACGACTTCATCTGCATCAACCTGGATTCGTTCAATGACCAGCAGTCCCTCTATGCTTTTTATGTCAACCCGTTGGGCATCCAGATGGACAGCCGCTATGCCAACAGCAAGGAGGACTACAGCGTGGATGTGGTCTGGTGGAGCGCCGGGAGGCTCCATGACCGCGGCTACTCCGTCGAACTGCGCATTCCCTTGAAAAGCATCCGCTATTCTTCGGGCCCGCGCCTCGAGATGGGCATCTTCTTCGAACGGTCGATCGGCCGCCGGACCGAACACGGTTCATACCCGGCGCTTGACCCAGCCAAGGGGTTTGCCTTCTTGACCGAGATGGCGCCGCTGGAGCTCTTCGGCCTCAAGACATACACCCTGCTCGAGCTCATCCCGGCCTTCACTTTCTCTCGGAGCTACGCGCAGAGAGAAGGCCGACTCACTCGCCAGACGAACTCCCGCGACCTGAGCCTGACCGGAAAGTACGGCATCACCTCGAGCCTTATTCTGGACGCGGCCGTAAACCCCGACTTCAGCCAGGTCGAGGCGGATGCCGGGCAGGTGGACGTCAACCTCCGCTACGACCTATATTTTCCCGAGAAGAGGCCGTTTTTTTTGGAGGGGAGTGAGAACTTTAATCTGGCAGGGACGACCGAGGACGATTTTCTTCTCGCCGCCGTTCACACCCGGGCGATCGTCGATCCCAAGGGCGGGGTGAAGCTTTCGGGAAAGGTGGCGCGGAGCGACAGCATCGCGGCCATTTTTGCCGCCGATGAATCGCCGGCTCCCTCTAATCCTCTGGGGCCGGCCGGTGGATACGCCTATTTTTCCGTCGTCCGCTACAAACACGCCCTCAGCCAGGACAGCTCCCTCGGGCTCTTTTTCACCGACCGGGAACACGAGGGCCGGTCGAACCGGGTCGCCGGCCCCGATGGGCAGATCCGGCTCGGGCAATCGAGCCTGCTGAGTTTTCATGCCCTGGGGTCCTTCACCCAGGCCTCCTCCGCCGATCCACGCCGGGACGGCCATTCCCTTAATCTCGATTATCGCTACGACACGCGCGATTGGAATATCGAGCTCGGCGGCCAGGATTTGTCGCCGGATTTCGAAACGGACACAGGTTACCTCATCCGCAACGGGCTGACCCGGTTCAGGGCACTGGTCGCGCCCAAGTTCCATCCCCGCTCCGCCGTCGTGCTCCAGCTGACCCCCTCCCTGTATACTTCTCAGCTCAGGGACAAGATGAGCGGCCTCTGGGAGACGGAGAACACGCTCACTTTAAGTTCCGTCATGGTCCGGACGACCCGGGCCTCGGTGGCTTACTCTCAGGCCACGGAAATCTTCCTCGGTCAGAGGTTCAATACGAGCGGTTGGACGGCCCAGTTGTCGAGCCAGATCACCAAGGAGTTTTATGTCAGGGCCACCTGCCGCGATGGAAAGGCCATCCGCTACTCGGAATCGCCCTTTCAAGGCCGCGGGAAAAGCGCCTTGGCCACGTTGGGATACCAGCCTTCCGAGAATTTCAACTGGACTTTGAGCCTCACCTACTCCGACCTCTTCCGGGATTCCTCGAAGGAAAAGATCTACGATTATACGATCATCTGGAACCGGCTGGTCTATCAGGTGAACAAATACCTCTTTTTCCGGGTGATCGTTGAGTATAACACTTATCGCAGGCAGCTCTTGACCGACCTCCTGGCCTCTTTTCTCTATATCCCGGGGACCGTCATCCAACTGGGTTATGGCTCGCTCTACGATCGAACCCGCTGGCTGGACGGCGAATATGTGAACGTCGACCGTTTCCAGGAGATGCGGCGGGGGATTTTCTTTAAAGCGTCCTACCTGTGGCGGTTGTAAAGGACCGTTCAGCGGGCGAGAGACGTTTTAAGGACTTTAGCCGATGAGGGCTCCATCAGGACTTTTAAGGCGCCGGGCGAAACGGTATACAGCAGATCCTGACCCTGGGCTTCCTCACCGTCAAATTCCAGGCTGAGGGGCCCGTCCTCCGAATGAACCCGCACGGAAGAGGCGAGCCTGTGATGGACATCCTTCCGCCGGAGATGTCGGCCGCTGAAAACCGTGCGCAGGGCCAGCAGGATACGCAGCCGGGGCATGCCCTCCACCAAAACGACATCGAACAGGCCGTCGTCGATCAGGGCGTTGGGCGCCACCCACATGCCTCTTCCGAAAAAGCGGCCGTTGGCCACGGCCAGGAGATAGCTCGGACCCTCATAGAATTTTTGCCCGTCACATTCCACGGTGATCCGCTGGGGCCTGGACTTGAACAAAGCGCCGACGGTGGTGCGGAGAAAAGTCAGGGCCGTGCGCTTTCGTAGGCGATTCACCCGGGCCACGATCTCGCCGCTCACCCCGGCGCTCGATATGTTCAGGAAGAACCGCCGGGCCGGACGGTTCCCGTTCTGCGCGTCCGTATACTCGACCCTGCCCAGGTCGCAGAGGACCGGTTGGGCCCTCATCAGCCAGGCCACGGCGGCCTGGGGATCGGAAGGGATCCCCAACGCCCGGGCCCAGTCGGTCCCCGTTCCCACCGGAAGGCTACCGAAAGCAGCCCCCAGCCCGGGCCGTTCGGCCAAGGCATTGACTACGCTGTGGTTGGTCCCGTCCCCGCCGAAAGCGATGACAAGATCTACTCCGGTTGCGGCCGCCGCATCGATATTGCGGCCGACATCCTCCGTTTTTTCGCTGAAGGCGACGGTGAGATCGCCGAAAATCTCCGCAATCCGGCTTTCGATGGATTTATAGACCTCAACGGCCTTTCCGCCGCAGGCGTTGGCGTTAACAATGATCAGGGTGCGCATCTTGCCATTCCTTCGGCAGGCCGTGGGCGATCGTCCGGATGCGGCGATAGCGTTCGACCTCCCCATTCCAGCGTTCTTCCGTCCATCCGAGCGGCTCTTGAAGAAGCGGCTTCAGCCCGGGAAGAAGGCTCTCGCCTCCGTCGGGAAGCAGGATCCCGAACCGGAAATGCCGCAGGAGCAGATCCTCCAGATGACAAACCGGCTCATGGCCGGCCGCCCAGGCCATCTCTGCCTGGAGATAGGGCGTCCCGGCGACGGGCCGAAGAAGGTCCGGATAACGGGCGGCGAGATGGGGTGCGGCCTCTCCATAGCGTCCCCAGAGACGTCCGGCCGTCTCCGCCTCGACACCGCGGATCTCTTTCGCGGGGTCGAACGTTTCCAAAACGGAAGCTTCGGGGTCCGGCTCGGGGATGTCCGGCTTCATCCGGTGCGCTTCCCGGAGCGCGTCGACTGCGATCAGGCGAAAGGTCGTCAGTTTTCCGCCGGTTACGGTTAGAAGCCCACCCTCCCGCCAGACGACGTGATCGCGGCTTTCGGCCGAGGGATCGGACCTCCCCGTGTCCACGACCGGCCTCACCCCCGCCTGGGTGGTCAGGACATCCCGTCTCGCGAGCTCAAGGCTTGGAAAATGGGACTCGACGGCCCGGAAGAGATAGTCGCCCTCTTCGGCCGAGATCGCCGCCTCCTGGTCGAGCGGCAGGCCGTGGTCCACATCCGTCGTCCCGACGAGCGCCACCCCTTCCCATGGATAGACAAAAACCGGCCGGCCGTCATCCGGGTGGCTGAATGCGACGGCCTGATAAACGGGAAGCCGGTCGATAGGGAAGTAGAGATGGCTTCCGCGGAGCGGCCGAAGACGCTTTGGCTCCCCTATGTCCCGCCGCAGCTCGTCGGCCCAGGCTCCGGCGGCGTTGATCACCAGCCGGGCCCGGGCTTCGGAGGTCTCGCCGGTCTCCTCGTCCCGAACCGCCACGCCCGCGACTCTGTCTCCGTCCTTCAAGAGGCTGATGCCGGCGGCATAATTCAGGGCGATGGACCTTCCTTTCCCGGCCCTAAGACCGTCGTGAAGCACCCGCAAGACCAGGCGCGCATCGTCAGTCTGGGCATCCAGATAGCGATACCCCCGTTCAAGGCCGTGCGTCTTCAGACCGGGCGCCAGGAGGCCGATATCGACCTCGTCGAGACGCTGGTAATCGCCGGCGTCCGGAGAGAGCCGGGTGTAGATTCCGAGCCCGATGCCCATCACCCAGGGACTGGGGTGTCCGCCTTCATAGATGGGATAGATGAAACCGAGCGGTTTGACGAGCCCTGGAGCGGCCGCCAGCAGCCGCTGGCGTTCCCTGACGCTTTCCCAGGTCAGCTTGATGTGCATGTTCTTGAGGTAGCGGAGCCCGCCGTGAACCATTTTGGAGGAGCGGCTGGAAGTTCCCGAGGCGAAATCGGCTCTTTCGAGGAGAAGCGTCCGGAGGCCGCTGCGCGCCGCGAGCGCCAGGATCCCGGCACCGGTGATGCCTCCGCCGATGATGATCAGGTCCCAGGGATCTTTGAGCCGGGCGCAGGCTTCCTCGCGCCAGCCGGGCTCCCAGGGTGAACGGTACTCTCGGCGGGCCATGGTCACTCCGGGCTGAAGGTTTGGAGCAGCTTTCCCGGGTTCATAATTCCATCCGGATCAAACGCTTTGGCCAGCGAAGCCAGCGACTGGAGGCCGAGCCGCCCTTTCTCCGCACTGATCCAGGGCTGGTGGTCGACGCCGATCCCGTGCTGGTGGGAGATCGTGCCTCCGTGGGCGACGATGGCCCGGCTGGCCGCCTCCTTGAGCTTCTGCCAGCGGAGGAGTGTCTCCCCGGCGTTCGCGGCAATACGGAAGAGGAAGGTGACATAGATGCTGGCGCCCGTCGCGTAGACGTGAGAAACATGGCCGAAGGCGAGGACATGTTCTCCTTTATCCTCGAGGCCTGTCCGCAGCGCTTTCAACACGGCTTCGATGGCGGTCGGCAGGTTGGCCCAGGTCAGGGCTGTTTCCAGCGTATCGACGGCATAGCCGATGTCCCAGAGCGTATTCCTCAGGTAGGGCGTCTTGAAACGGCTCTTGCGCCATTCGCTCCCCATCTTGCGACCGACGTGAACGCCGCCGTGCTCGCGGACGATATCCAGGGCGATGCGGCGGGTTTTTCTGGCCAGGCCGCGCGCCCGGGTGATGCCCAGGAAGAGCATGCATTTCTCATCCCGGTCTTTGAGGCCGCGGACCCGCAGCAGGCCGTTCAGAAGCCGGATCATGCGCTCGTTGCCCGTCAAGATCAGGCTGGTGTTTGTTTCCAGGCTGTCGCTCAGGCGGAGCATGGAAAGCTGAAGTCGCGATTGGACCATCTCCTTGACGGCGGCGACGCCCTGGTCGAAACTGGGAAAAAAGATGCCGTGGAACCGCTCGAGCCGGGGGAGAGGGCTCACCCGCACGATAGCGCTGGAGATGATCCCCAGGCGTCCCTCGGAGCCGAGAACCGCCTGGCGGAGGTCCGGTCCGGCGGCGCTGGCGGGGAAAGGCGGCATTTCGAGCACTCCGGCTGGGGTGATCATTCTTCCGCCGGCAAACAGGTCCTCGATGCGGCCGTAGTAGAGGGACTGCTGCCCGCTGGAGCGCGTGGCAATCCATCCGCCCAGGGTTGAATACTCGAAGGACTGGGGAAAGTGACCGAGAGTATAGCCGCGGGCTCGGGTCTGAGCTTCGAGGTGGGGGCCGGTCACTCCGGCTTCAAAGACGGCGAGGCGGCTGGATTCATCCAACTTGGACATCCGCCGCATCCTCTCCAGGCTGACCGTCAAGCAGGGATGATCGACGGGCGGAGGGTTGATGTGTCCGACGACACTCGTTCCGCCGCCGTAGGGGATGAGCCAGGTCCCGGTCTGTTTGGCGAAGGCGAGGATCCGTTCGACCTCCTCTTCGGATGCGGGGAGGGCCACGCCGTCTGGAAAACGGTCGAGCGAGCCAAAGCGGAGGGCGATCCAATCGGGGAGGGAGTGTCCGCGGGAGCGGCGGAGCCTCGTTTCGGGGTCCCGGACCAGGAGCGGGTTTTCGGGCAGGCGGGAAGCGGGGATGCGTCTGACAATCGTCTCAAGCGGCTCCGAGGGTCCTGGGGAAGCCGGCCCCAGGGCAGCGGCGAGATAGGCCAAGGCGGACGGCGGCACCGGATAGTCGATGTCGTCGCTTCCCCAGCCGTTCCAGCGCTTCAGCGGCTTCCTCCCCCCTCTTCCACCCAGCGATCGATGATTTCCCGGAGCATCGGCAGCGTCACCGACCCGTACTTCAGGAGCTGGTCGTGGAAAGCCTTGATATCGAACTTCGGACCCAGGGCCTCCTCGGCTTTCTTCCGGAGAGCGAAGAACTCAAGCGCGCCAGTGTCGTAGCTGGTGAGTTGGGTGGGTGTCGCGATGACCCGGTCGATGAGCGATTCGGCTTCGTGCTCGGAGAAGCGGCCGGTGGCGAAGACGAAATCGATGGCCTGCTCTCTCGTCCAGCCCATGACGTGGATGCCCGGGTCGACGACCATGCCGTGGGCCGGCCAGAGCCTCCGCCCGATCCGGGCGTAATCCGAGGTATATAATCCCATCTCCTCGGCCAGCGCTTCCGTGTAGCGGGCCCAACCTTCGATATACCCTCCGCTCATGGGAATCCGGGTGATCGGGTGTCCGGACGGGATCTCCATGGCCACGGCAATCTGAAAATGGTGGCCGGGGTAGGTCTCGTGGAAAGCCGTGATCTCCATCGTCGAGCGCATCTGTTTTTCCGGCTGGTAGAGGTTGATCCTGTATGTCCCCGGCCGGCTGCCGTCGGCCGCGGCGGATTCATAGCCGCTCGAAGCCGTCTTCTCCAGGAAGTCCGGAATCGGCTCGATGACGACATCGGCTTTGGGAATGGTCAGGAACCATTGGGGCATGGCTTGGCGGGCCCGCGCGACGGCGTCCCGGGAGAAAGCCAGAAGGTCCTGGCGGTCCTTAAAAGAGTTGGCCGGGTCGGACTTGATTTTCGCCCGGATCGAGTCGAGGTCGGAGCTTCCGGTGATTTCCCGGCCAATCGCCGCGGCTTCCGACTCGTACTTTTGGACGGCCTCTTGGCCCAGCCGGAATGTTTCCTCGGCCGGCCGGTCGATTGTCGTAGCCTGTCGGAAGAACGCCCGGTAGATTTCTGCCCCGTTCGGCAGTGCGGAAACCCCCAGGGAATCGCGCGCCCCCGCCAAATACTCTTTTTCCAGGAAATCCCGGTAGCGCCGGATGGCCGGGTTGATATCCTCAACGAGGAGCTTCTTCCA
>Ga0079037_100000507_pt1 | contig 17837 bp, 11 predicted proteins | sample Mud3Dept4metaG_FD_71479 | JGI IMG/M metagenome (GOLD analysis project Ga0079037, IMG submission 71479) | Freshwater wetland microbial communities from Ohio, USA, analyzing the effect of biotic and abiotic controls - Mud 3 Core 4 Depth 4 metaG | ecosystem: Environmental > Aquatic > Freshwater >... | reverse complement strand
CGCCCGGGAGAACAACCTGAAGAATTTGAACGTCCGCTTTCCGCTGGGAATGCTGGTCTGCGTGACCGGGGTGAGCGGGTCCGGGAAATCGACGCTCATCGACCAGGTGCTGTACCGGAACCTGAAAAGGCTGATGGGCCGGCAGATGATGGAGCCCGGCACGTGCAAAACGATCGAGGGGGTTGAACAGATCTCGGATGCGGTCCTGGTGGACCAGTCCCCCTTGACCCGCAGCTCCCGCATGAACCCGGCCACCTACATGAAAATCCTGGAACCCCTGCGGGCAGCCTTCGCCGCCTCGCCCCAGGCCAAAGCCCTGGGTCTCAGCCGCTCCGCCTTCTCCTTCAACGCCTCGGCGGGGGCCTGCCCCCTGTGCCGGGGATCGGGGTACGAGCGGGTGGAGCTGCAGTTTCTGCCCGATGTGTACATCCGCTGCCCGAGCTGCGACGGCAGGCGCTTCCGCCAGGAAACGCTGGAAGTCCGCTGCCGGGGTTACAACATCGCCGAGCTCTTGTCTCTCCCGGCCGGGGAAGTAGCCCGGCTGTTCAGCGACGATGAAGACATCACTGAAGCGATCCGTCCTCTCCTGGACATCGGCCTGGGATATCTCTCCCTTTCTCAATCCGCTCCCACCCTCTCCGGGGGAGAGGCGCAGCGACTCAAGCTCGCCAAGTATCTGGCCGAGGCACGCAGGGCGGAAAATCTTCTCTTCATTCTCGACGAGCCTACCACCGGGCTTCATCCGGCCAATATCTCGGACCTGGTGCGAGCCTTTCATCAACTGATCGACGCCGGCAGCTCGGTCGTGGTGGTGGAGCATGACATGGACGTGGCCCGGTCCGCTGACTGGATCATCGACCTGGGCCCGGAGGGCGGCGATGAAGGTGGGCGGGTCATAGGACAGGGGCCGCCGGAAGAGATCGCGAGGCTCGACACACCCACCGGACGGGCGCTACGGAAAAGCGGGGTTTGGTCCGTCGCCGGAGAAAAGACCTCACCAGCCCTTGCCGCCAACCAGGGCCGCGCTTTTCGGAATCGGTACATCCGGATCGTGGGAGCCCGGGAGAACAACCTGGACAACCTGAAGGTCGACCTCCCCCGGAATCAATTCATCGCTGTCACCGGGGTGAGCGGTTCGGGCAAATCGACCCTGGCCTTCGATGTCCTTTATGCCGAGGGGCGCCGCCGCTTTCTCGACTGTCTTCCCACCTACGCCCGCCAGTACACGCCGCCCTTGGCCCGGCCCGAGGTGGATGTCATCGAAGGCGTTCCTCCCACGGTGGCCCTGGAACAGAAACTGTCCCGGGCCGGGGGCCTCTCCACCACCGGAACCGCCTCGGAGGTGTATCATTACTTCCGGCTGCTTTTCTCGTCTCTGGGAGTCCCCCATTGTCCGAAGTGCGGTGTTCCGGGAGGGGCCACGGATGCGGGCGGAATCACCGATCAGATCATCGGACAGTTTGAAGGAGAAGACGTCTGGATCCTTGCGCCCCTGATCCGGGGAAGAAAGGGGCATCACCGCGAGGTCATCCAGAGGGCGGCCAAAAGGGGTTTTGAACGGGTGCGGATCGACGAGAAGGTCTTCTCCGCCTCCGAAGCGCCCAAGTTGGACCGGTACCTGGTTCACGATGTGGAAGCAGTGGTGAACCGGAGAAGGATCCGCCGCGGAGAAAAAGAGGAAATTCGTTCTGCTGTAGAACGGGCCCTGGATGTGGGCGGGGGTATGATGATTGTCTCGCGTGTGGAGGGCAAGGAGGAAGAGTTTTATTCCACCCGCCAGTCCTGCCCGGAGTGCGGCGCGGGCCTTCCGGTTCCCGACCCGAGACTCTTCACCTGGAGCCAAAAATTCGGAGCCTGCCCTCTCTGCGAAGGCTCCGGCCTGGCTTGGGCCGCGTCGGAGGATAACGGGGAGCCTCCCCCATGCCAGGCCTGCGGCGGAACGCGGCTGCGCCCCGAGGCCCTGGCCATCCGGGTCGGAGAACGAAACATCGGGGAGATTGCCCGCCTGCCCATCCGGGAAGCAAGGACCTGGGTTCAGAATCTCGGGCCCATACGCCATGAGGTGAGTCAACGGATTCTGCCTGAGCTGACCAGCCGCCTAACCCTCCTCGAAGACCTGGGGGTGGGTTACCTGACTCTGGATCGGGCGACCGGTACCCTCTCCACGGGAGAGGCCCAGCGAATCCGGATCACCGCCGAACTGGCTTCCAACCTTCGGGGAGTCTGTTACGTCCTGGACGAGCCCACGGTGGGGCTTCATCCCCGGGATACGGAAGCGCTCCTGAAAGCGCTCTCCGACCTCCGGGACCGGGGAAACACGGTGGTGGTCGTGGAACATGAGGAGCCGGTGATTCGCTCCGCCGACTACGTGATCGACATGGGCCCGGGGGCCGGGCGGAATGGCGGGCGGGTGGTCTCGACCGGCTCTCCCCGGGCTCTCCAGCGTTCCCGGAAATCGATCACCGGAACCTGGCTCAGGGGAGACGGACAGTCCCCGGAATGGGCCAGATATTCCCTGGAAGGGGCGGAGAGGTTGATCGCCGTTGGGGCTACCCTCCACAACCTGAAGAATGTGACCGTGGAGATTCCGCTGGGACGCCTGGTTTGCGTGACCGGGGTGAGTGGGTCGGGCAAATCCACCCTCATCCGGGATGTGGTTTACCGGGCCTTGAGGGCGAAGTTGTCCGGTAAGCCGCTGCCACCGGTGCTCCGGGATTTGAGAGGATGGGAAAAGATCCAGAATGTCAAAGAAGTGGATGAATCCCCCATCGGCCGGACGCCTCGGTCGGTCCCGGCCACTTATGTGGGGATCATGGACACCCTTCGGGACCTCTTCGCTCAGACCCCGGACGCCCGGGCCAGGGGATACAAGGCCAACCGTTTTTCCTTTAATGTGGGCGGCGGGCGATGCGAAAGGTGCGAGGGCCACGGGCGCCACAAGGTGGAGATGCCGCTTCTTCCGGTTGTTTACATCACCTGCGATGCCTGCGGAGGAAACCGATATAACCCCGACACCCTGGCCGTGACCCTGAAAGGAAAGAGCATCGCCGAGGTTCTCCACATGACGGTGGATGAGGCGGTAGTCCTGTTCGAGGCCTTTCCTCACATGGTCCGGCCGCTGCGGTTTCTATCCGAAATCGGCCTGGGCTACCTTCAGCTGGGGCAGCCGAGCCCGACCCTTTCCGGCGGCGAGGCGCAGCGGACCAAACTCGCCGCGGAAATGGCCAATGGAGGAAACGGCCGATCTTTCTACGTCCTGGACGAGCCGACCACCGGTCTCCACATGGCCGATGTGGCCAAGCTCCTGGCCGTACTACAGCGGCTGGTGGAGCGGGGCGACACGGTGGTAGTCATCGAGCACGACCTGGATGTGGTGGCCGCTGCCGACTGCGTCATCGACCTGGGACCGGAAGGGGGGGAAGAAGGAGGACGGGTAACGGCCTGGGGCCCGCCCGAAGGGATCGCCCGGTCGCAAGAGTCCCGGACAGCTTCCTACCTGAGGGAGCACCTGCGACGGCAAAAAAAGGAAAAACAATTTTCTCTCGAGAGGCCGAAGGGTACGCAGAGTTAAAGACCTAAAAATCAAGAGAAAAAGATATCTCGATTTGGGATTCTGAGAAATATTGGAGTCTTCTCTGCGATCCCTGCGTGCTCAAAGCGGGCGAGATAAAGTCCTTTTGTTTTGAGGCCTAAATTCCGAAGCCGTGAGGAGCCGATTCATGCATGGCCATTTTCTGAGCATAACTGCTTTGATCTTACTGCCCTTCCTGTTACACCATTTCCATGCAGAGGCCGGTCAAGAAATGACCAGACAGGAAATCTGGTACCACACCGGTTCCCCGGGAGGGGTGGAAGGACCCCGGAGCGGAATGTCTGCGCTCACCGGGCCAACCAAGATGCCGGCCATCTTCGAAGCCGTATGGCGCAACCGACTCATTGATCCCGAAAAAATCCATACCGATAGCCCTGCAGTGCAAGGAAGGTCTCCCGCAGCTTCACCCATTGACCTGGAAAGTCTAAGAGCCACTCATACGGACCGCTACCTGAAGGCCCTTTTCACCGGAGAACCACGAAATTTGGCCCTCTCCCAGGGGCTGCCGTTTTGGAACCAGGACATTGCCCGGGGGTGGCTTCTGAATGTGGGGGGCCTATCCGCCGCAAGTGAGGTTGCCCTGCGCAAGAAGAATATCACCGCCAACCTCGGGCACGGATACCATCATGCCAGCTTGGACCGGGGCATGGGTTTCTGTACCTTAAATGGCCTTGCAATCGTTGCCATCAAACTCGTCCGGGAGGGAAAGGCCAATCGGGTGATGATCATCGACCTGGACCAGCACGAGGGAAACGGAACGGCGGATATCGTCCTGGGCGATTTACGAACCTGGAATGTGTCTGTTTATGGGAGTTACATGGGAGGCCCGCCTTCCGCAGCCAATAACCATGTCTTCCAGGTTGGGCATGATTATTTCAGCCGGGAAGTGGAACGGGATGCGAACTACCTGGGGGCCATCTCCATGATTTTGCCGGACTTGATCCGCCGCCAGGACCCAGACCTGATCCTCTACCAGGCCGGGATGGACCCTTACGACGGAGCGGGAATCAGCGCCAAGGCCTTGGCCATCCGGGATGCCTATGTATTCGCCCTGGCCCGATCTTTGAACAAACCCATGACCTGGGTCCTGGCCGGCGGTTATTCCGACCTTGCCACCCTGGTCCGGCTCCACACCGGTACGGTTCGCATGGCCAACGAAGTCCTGGCCCGGGTGAGGTCCGGGGACCGCATTGATCTTCGAGGAAAAAACGCTTATGATTGGTCTTCCGGGGAGGGCGTTGCAGTCTTTCCTGACTGGAAAGCGATCATCCAGGGGAGCCCGCGATTTTCAAAGCCGGAAACTATGAACGATACCCGGGTTCGCGAATTCGCCGCCGCGCGGGAGCGATTGTTCCGGGAGCAGCGGCTGCCGGATGAAGAGATCCGGTCTGCGTATCGTACTCTGTTTCCGGTGACACCTTGACCCAGTGGGGTAGGGGCAATTCATGAATTGCCCCTTAAGGATTGGCACCTTGTCTTACCGTAAGGGCGGTTCGCGAACCGCCCCTACAGCCTTGTTCGTCATACTGAGAGAGGAGGAAGAAAAATGAAAAAAGGGTCCATGCTGCCGAAACACTATGTCAACGTTATGTCCAAACATCCCAAGCTGGATAGAGCCCTGAAGGCTCTGGGAAAAGCGCTGCGGGAAGAAGGCCCCCTGGATGAAAAAACCGCTCAACTGATCCAGCTGGCCGCAGCCGCCGGCATCCGCTCCGAGGGATCCGTACACAGCCATGCGAAGAGGGCCCTGGCCGCCGGGGCAACCCCGGAAGAGGTCCGTCATGCCCTGTTTCTTCTCGTCACCACCATCGGTTTTCCCACGGTCATGGCGGCATTGTCTTGGGTCAACGATGTATTAAAAAAGAAGAGATAGGCGCATTTTTAATGGCTATAAGAATTCTCCGGCTCCAGCCCGGGTTTCTCCATTTTTACCCCCCGTTTTTACCCCTTTCTTTAATTTTTTCAATCATTTATCCGATAACATAGAGGAAAGGCCTGGAGCCACTCGGGGCGTCTTTTGGGGGCTCGAAAAAAAACTAAGAGAAAGCCGGGGAATTCGTGATGCAAGATAAGGGTTTGGTCCAGGGGCCTTTGGCCCATGAATTCAGGCTTTTCAGCCAAGGAGTGGAAAATTTTGGACCATCCTTGGCTGAGCTTAAAACGGCGGAGGAAGCACTCAAGGGCAAGGACGAGGCCATCTGGCGCCTTGCCCAGGAAAACGGAATCATTGCCGCCATCGGGAGGATCATCAGCTCCACTCCGAATATTGAAAAGGTTTACGAAAGCTTCGCCGAGGAAGTGAAGAAGCTGATTCCCTTCGAGAGGCTCGCGGTAAACCTGAACGATTTGGAAAACGGGGTGATTGTCAACGCCTATGCGTCGGGCATCGAAATTGCCGGCCGCCAACCCGGGAACCTGAATCCCCTGGCAGGTTCCCTTAACGAACGGATCATGAAGACCCGGGAAAGCTTCCTCATCCAGACAGAGGATGCGGCGGTGTTGTCAAAAAATTTCCCTACCCTTCTTTCCACCTTCCAGGCCGGTTTCCGTTCCTTACTATCGGTCCCCCTGATTTCCAGCGACGAAGTGATCGGAGCATTGCATTTCCGATCCGTAAAACCCAAGGCTTACACTGCGAACGAAGTCAGGCTCGCCGAGGGGGTAGCCGCCCAGATTGCCGGGGCCATTGCCATTGCCAGACTTCTTTCCCAGCGCCGGACCGCCGAACTGGCCTTACAAAAAAGCGAAAAAGAAGCCAGACGTCTGGCCCGGGAAAACGCCACTATGGCGGAAATCGGAAGGATCATTTGTTCGACTCTGGATATTGAATCGGTTTATGAACGCTTTTCGGAAACGGTCCGGAGACTTCTTCGTTTTGACCGAATGGCGATCAACATCATCGAGCCGGATTCGCAAACTTTCTCCATTCCTTACGTTTTAGGACCCGAGGTGCCCGGCCGGGGGGCCAAAAATTCCGTCCTCTTGGCAGGTACCGCCGCCGAAGAAGTCATCCAAACCCGGTCCAGCCTGCTCATGAGGAAAGAAGACCGGGAGGAGTTTGCCAGGCGGTTCCCGGGGCTCCTGCCGGTCATAAATGCGGGAATCCAATCCTTGCTTATGGTTCCCCTGGTCTCCCGGGATCGGGTCATCGGGGTCTTGAACATCCAGTCGGCCCATGAACTTTCTTATACCCAGGAAGACCTGAGATTGGCCGAGAAGGTTGGAGCCCAAATCGCCGGGGCGATTGCCAGCAGCCAAATTTTTGCCAAACACCAGCAGGTTCTGAAGGCCTTTCAGGAATCGGAAGAAAAATATCGGCTTTTGGTGCAAAACTCCAGCGAGGCGATCTTCATCGCCCAGGATGGAGTCATCAAATTTCCCAATCTCCTGACTCAAAGGATGCTGGGATATTCCGCAGAGGAACTGGCGACTCTTCCTTTCACATCCCATATTCATAAGGATGACATGGAGAAGGTGGTGGATCGCTACCGAAAAAGAATTCAGGGGCTAAAGGTTCCCGATACCTATTCCTTCAGGATCAAAAATCGTCAGGGGAAGGAATTATGGGCGGAAATTAATGCCGTTCTAATTGAATGGGACGGGAAACCCTCAACCCTGAATTTTGTGAGGAATATCACCGAGCACAAAAAATTGGAGGCCCAGTTCCTCCAGGCCCAAAAGATGGAGGCAGTGGGCCAATTGGCCGGGGGGATTGCCCATGATTTTAACAACCTGTTGACGGTCATCAATACCCACAGCGAGCTGGCCCTCATGGAACTCAAAGAATGGGACCCCTTAAAGGAGAAGTTCGAAGCCATTCACCGGGCCGGGGAGAAGGCAGCGGACCTGACCCGGAAACTCCTGGCTTTCAGCCGCCACCAGGTGGGAGAAATGAAAGTCGTCGATCTCAATCGAATCGTGGAAGACCTGGAGAAAATGCTCCGCCGGATTATGGGGGAAGATATTCAATTGAGAACGGTCTTATCCAAGGGTTTAGGCCACATCAAAGCCGATCCCGGACAAATCGAACATACCATTCTCAACCTGGTGGTCAATGCCAAAGACGCCATGCCCTCCGGAGGAACCATCGAGATCAAGACGGCCAACCTGCAGGAGGATGAAGAAAGCTCCAACCTCCCCCCGGGAATGAAACAGGGAAATTATGTGATGCTTTTAGTAAGGGACACGGGGGTGGGAATGAATCCAGAGGTGAAGGAACGGATTTTTGAGCCCTTTTTTACCACCAAAGAGAAGGGAAAAGGAACCGGGCTGGGGCTTTCCACCGTTTATGGAATCATAAAGCAAAGCGGCGGGGATGTCTGGGTTTCCAGTGAACCCGGGCAAGGAACAGTCTTTGAAATTTACCTGCCCCGAGTGGATGAACCTCTTCAAGAAAGCCAGAAGCCAACCAACCCAGGGGGGCTCCGGGGAGGGGATGAGACGGTTCTAATCGTGGAAGATGAAGAGGGGGTGCGAAAACTCACCCGGAAGATTCTAAGCAAACAGGGATACAAAATTTTAGAGGCCGCCAGCGGGGGAGATGCACTGCTTTTATGCGAACAGTTGAATGAACCCATTCATTTGTTATTGTCCGATGTGGTCATGCCGGGAATCAACGGTCCTGAATTGGCCAGGAGGATTAAAACTCTTTCCCCCGGGGTAAAGGTGCTATTCATGTCGGGGTACGCGGACCGGACCATTTTTCAGAGCGGAATCCTGGATGAAAAGGCATTCTTCATTCAAAAACCCTTCTCCGCCAGAAACCTGGTGGAAAAGATCCAGAAGGTTATAAGAGACTTTTAGGAAATCAGGATTCCCGGGGAGATGGAAAAGAAGGTCCAGGATTGAGAAAGCGTATCCCCTTTTTTATTGGGGTCATCCCTTCGGGGCAGGCTTCGGGAAAAATGGCTCCAGGTCCTTTTTAGCGACGACCCCATCCCGGAGGACCCGGAAGGAAGGGTCCGATACATCCAGCACGGTGGTTCCCAGGCCCCCGGCAGTCTTCCCCCCGTCAAGAACGGCATCCAGCTTTTCCCCCAGGCTTTGAACGACTTCCTCCGCGGTCGAGGCGCCGGGCCGACCTGAAAGGTTGGCGCTGGTTCCGGTGATGGGCCGGCCCACTGCACGGGTCAGAGCCTGTGCCACTGCAAGGCCCGAAATTCGAATGCCGATCTTCCCGGTGTTGGCAGTCAAAAGGGGAGAGACGTTGGGGGAAACCCGAAAGACCAAGGTGAGGGGGCCTGGCCAAAACTTTTCCATCAACCGTTCCGCCAGAGGATTTACCTCTTCCACCAGCCCGCTTAGCCAGCTCCGATCGGCCACCAGAAGCAGAATCGGGTTCCCCTCCTCCCGGCCTTTTACCTGAAAGATCTTTTGAATCGCCTTTTCATTCCGGGCATCCGCCGCCAGGCCGTAGAAGGTCTCCGTGGGAAAGGCGATGACCCCGCCCTGCCAGATGATCCGGGCTGCTTTTTGGATTCCGTCTGCGTCAGGTTTTAGGATAGGGCAAGCCATAGGAAAGACAGTGAAGAGTGAGGGGTGAATCGGGAGTTGAAACCTGCAACCCGAAACCCGGGACCTGGAACCTGTTGGTTATTCAAATCCCAGTATTCTTGATCCTTTGATCCCGGCCCTCTTTTTTTCTTCCTCGATCACCTGCTGTCGCAGCAGTCTTCTCAGGATCTTATTGGAGCTTGCTTTGGGCAGGGAGGCCCGGAATTCGACCTGGGTTGGGACTTTGTACTTGGCCAGGTTCTTACGGCAGAATTCGAGGATCTCTTCTTCCGTGGCCGCCTGGCCCGTCTTGAGCACAATAAAAGCCCTGACCGTTTCCCCGCGGTACCGATCCGGGATTCCCACCGCAATCGCTTGAGCCACCTTGGGGTGTTCCGCCAGCACCTGGTCGATATCCTTGGGATAGATGTTGAACCCCCCCGCGATGATCATATCTTTCTTTATGTCGAGGATGAAAAAATACCCGTCCTCATCCATGCGGGCGATATCCCCGGTGTATAGCCAGCCGTTCCGGACCGTTCGGGCGGTTTCCTCCGGGCTCTTCCAGTAGCCCTTCATCACCTGGGGGCCCTGGATACACAGTTCTCCCACCTCTCCCGGAGACAGCATTTTTTCTCCCGTTTCCAGGTCCACGATTTTCGCCAGAGTATCGGGATAGGGAAGCCCGATGCTTCCCGGTTTGCGTTTTCCAAAGACCGGGTTGCAGTGGGTGGCCGGAGATGCCTCAGCGAGACCATATCCCTCGGTTACCCGGGCGCCGGTCAGCTTTTCAAAATCTTCCAGGGTGTCCACGGCCAGCGGGGCCGCTCCGCTGTAACAGACCCGCAGGCTGGAAAGGTTGTATTTCTCCGCGCTCTTTTCCTGGGAGAGGGCCACGAACATGGTGGGAACGCCGGGGAAGAAGGTGGGGCGGTACCGTTTGATCGACAGCAGGGTGCCCATGACCTCAAAGCGAGGGATGATGACCATGGTCGCGGCGAGGTAGATGGGCACGTTCATGGCCACGGCCATCCCGTATACATGGAAAAAGGGAAGGACCGAAAGGACCACTTCTTTTCCCTTTCGCGCCCGGACCACCCAGCTTCGGACCTGCAACGTATTGGCCACCAGGTTTCCATGGGTCAGGACGACCCCCTTGATCCCCTCGCTGATCGCTCCCGTGTACTGCAGGACAGCCTCATCCTCCGGTACGATGGGAACAGCGGGAATCCTTTTGCCGGTGTATTTCTCCAACAGGGGCTCCAGGAGACGGACCCCTTTCTTTTTTCCGGATGGGACGGCGAACTTGGGTTTTTCAAAAGGTTTCTTTAATTCCGCCCACTCCCGCAGGCAGGCCACCAGGATATTTTCCAGCGAACTCTGGCCGGCGATTTCCGCGATCCGCGGGAAGAGCGGCTCGGCGACGATGAGGGTTCGGATTCCGGCATGATTCAGGAAATGAAGGATCTCCCTCTCCACGGAAAGGGGATTCAGGCTGACAACAATTCCCCCCACTTTCAGGATGGCGTAGTAGCCGACGATGAAAGGTGGACTATTGGGCAGGAGCAGTCCCACATGCTCTCCCTTCCTGACTCCCAGGGCGTTCAGGGCCGCGGCGAGGGAATCGACCTTCTCCTGCAACTCCTGGTAGGTGAATTTCCTCCCGGCGAAAATCATGGCCGAACTCTGGGGGAAGGATTCGGCCGACTCCTGCAGGAATTGGGGCAGGGAGACCCGGGGATATTCCAGGGAAGGGGGAACTCCGTCTTCGTAATTCTTCAGCCAGGGGGTTTCGATCATCTTTTTTTATTTCTCACCACAGAGACACGGAGAATACAGAGAACTTAATTAAATTTCCAAGCACCAAATTCCAAATCACAAATAAAATTCAAATTCCAATTATCAATCACGAAAACCTGCTAACATGAAATCAGTTCTAATCTAATGATCCCAGATTACGATTAGATCATTCTTTTTTTTATGGTTGGTTTTTATTTGGAATTTGGTGCTTGGTTATTAGGGCTTCGAAATTATTCTCTGTGCCCTCTGTGTCTCCGTGGTGAATCTTTTTTTAAGTTTTTTGTCGGCTTCTTCCACTTTAGCCGCTAACGTTGTCTTGTAACGAAGAAGCGATTTTTTCAGCTCCGGGTGTTTCCCCGAAAGAATCTGGACGGCCAGGATCCCCGCATTCCGGGCCCCGGCTTTGCCGATGGCCACGGTTGCCACGGGCACCCCTCCGGGCATCTGCACGGTGGAGAGGAGAGAATCCAGGCCCAGGAGGCCGGACTCCATGGGTACGCCTATGACGGGCAAAAGGGTATGAGCGGCGATCACTCCCGCCAAATGGGCCGCGCCCCCGGCTCCGGCAATCATCACTTCAATTCCCCGCTCCTCCGCCTTGCACGCGTATTCCGCGGTCCGTTCCGGCGAACGATGGGCGGAGCTGATGGTCATTTCATAAGGAACCTGGAACTCCGTTAGGATCTTGGCGCATTCTTCCATGATCGGAAGGTCGGAATCACTTCCCATGACAATGGCCACCAACGGCCTCTGATCTTTCATTTTCGCTTACCTCTTTTCCATCCGCTTCAACGCCTTCTGCCCGATGTCTCTCCGGTAATACGCCCCTTCCCAGGAAATCTTCGCCACGGCTTCGTAGACCTTCCCGATTGCCTCCTGGATTCCGTTTCCCAGGGCGGTCACTCCCAGAACCCTCCCCCCGTTGGTGACCACTTTTCCTTCCTTGAGAACCGTTCCCGCATGGAAAACAAAAGCGTCCCGGACTTTGGCTGCCTCCTCCAGACCGGAGATGACCTTCCCTTTTTGGTAAGAACCCGGGTAGCCGCCTGAAGCCATGACCACACATACCGAGGAACGGTCTTCCAGCTCTATTTTCCGGCCGGAGAGTGTCCCGTCAATCGTGGCCTCCAGGATCGGTACCAGGTCTCCCTTCATCCGCATCAGGAGCGGCTGGGCCTCCGGGTCCCCGAAGCGGGCGTTGAACTCCAGGACTTTCACCTTCTCATCCTTGATCATCAGCCCGGCGTAGAGAACCCCCCGGTATTTCCTTCCTTCCCTCGCCATCCCCCGCACCGTTGGAATCATGACTTTCTCCATAGCCTCCCGGTGCACCTTTTCGCTTACCACGGGAGCGGGGGAATAGGCTCCCATGCCCCCCGTGTTGGGTCCCTGGTCGTTGTCGTAAATGGCTTTGTGATCCTGCGATGTGGGCAGGGGCAGAACGGTTTCCCCATCGGTGAAAGCCAGAAAGGAAGCCTCTTCCCCTTCCAGAAATTCCTCCACGACCACCTTCCCCCCGGCAGCCCCGAAGGCTTTCCGCACCATGATGAGGTCCAAAGCAGAGAGGGCATCCTCCAGGGTCCGGCAGATGATCACTCCTTTGCCCGCAGCCAGCCCATCAGCCTTGACCACCAGGGGAGCCCCTTGGCCTTTAACGTAATGGACCGCCGCCGCATGTTCCTCAAAGGTCTCCGAATCCCCCGTCGGGATTCCGCACTTTTTCATCAGGTCCTTGGTGAAGGCCTTGCTTCCCTCGATTTCCGCCGCTTTCTGGGTGGGGCCGAAGACCCTTAAACCCCGGTGGCGGAAGACATCCACGATCCCCATGGTCAACGGAGCTTCCGGGCCGACCACGGTCAGGTCGATCCTCTCCTTTTCCGCCCAATCCGTAAGTGCCTGCACGTCTTCAGCAGAAATGGACAGGCATTCGGCCAGCCGGGCTATCCCGGCGTTTCCCGGGGCGCAGTAGACCTTCCTGACCTTGGAACTCTGGGCGATCTTCCAAACCAGGGCATGCTCCCTTCCCCCGCCGCCGATGACCAGGACTTTCATTTTTTTCTCCGAATTAATTCACCCCAGAGACACAGAGGTCACAGAGAGAAAATAGGCCTCAAAAAAGCAAAAAGGATTCACCCTTTTTTGGGGTGGCCACGGGGGGCCGCCCCTACAATAAAAATTTTCTCTGTGTGCTCTGTGTCTCTGTGGTGAATTCCTATTTTTTCGCCAGGTACTCCGAAATGGCCCTATCGTACTTTGCCGTGAGGGCATACACTTTTTTGGCCAGGCGGAAATTGGTTTCCTTGCTCACCGCGCCGCCGCTCTTTTTCATCTCGTTCAGGACCGGCTGGTAATCCGCCGGGTCCACGATCACCGTCACATAGGGATAGTTTTTGGCCGAGGCGCGGAGCATGGAGGGCCCGCCGATGTCGATGTTCTCGATGCCCTCTTCCAGGGTGCAATTCGGCTTGGCGATGGTAGACTCGAAGGGATAGAGGTTCACCACGACCATGTCGATGGGGATGATCCCGTGTTCCTTCATCTTCTTGGCATGTTCGGGATTGTCCCGGATTCCCAGGAGGCCCCCGTGGATCTTGGGATGAAGAGTCTTCACCCTTCCGTCGAGCATCTCCGGAAATCCGGTGTACTCGGAGACGTCCATGATTTTCAGCCCGTTCTCGCGCAGGGTCTTAGCTGTTCCTCCCGTGGAAAGGATTTCCACCCCGAAGGACTGCACCTCCTTGGCAAAGGGGACGATCCCGCTCTTATCCGACAAACTGATGATGGCCCTTTGAATCTTTCCCATGATAACTCCTTTCCGGAAATAGCTTTCAGCCATCAGCGTTCAGCAGAAAAAATCTGCGAGAGCTCAGGGCTGATCGCTGATTGCTCTATGAATATTCAACTGTGATCAGGCTCTCTTCCGGCGGAACGACCTTTCCCACGAGAGCTGCTTCTTTTATACCCCTTTCCCGGCAGAGACCCAGGAGCTTTTCCCCCTCCTCGGGGGGGAGAGCGATCAGCAAGCCTCCGGAGGTCTGCGGATCGAAAAGAATGATCCTTTCCAGCTCCGGCACTGCATGGGCAAAGGAAATCTTCGGGCTGAAATGGGTCTGGTTGCAATAGGCGCCCGCGGGCACCATCCCCATGGCGGCATACTCCCTGGCTCCGGGCAGCAGGGGGATGCGGGAGTAAAAGAAATGGAAGGAAAGGCCGCTGCCCCGGGCCATTTCGGAGGCATGGCCCATCAGGCCGAAGCCGGTGATATCCGTGCAGGAATGGACCTGGCATAACGCCATCGCTTCGGCCGCCTTGTTGTTCAGCCGGGCCATGGAGTCGATGGCCCTCCTTAAATATTCCTCTTCCACCATCTCTGCCTTATTGGCCGTAGAGATCATTCCGGTTCCGAGGGGTTTGGTTAAGATCAGAACATCCCCCGCCCGGGCCGCCCGGTTGGTCAGTATTTTTCGGGGGTGGACGGTGCCGGTCACCGAGAGGCCGTATTTCAATTCCATGTCCTCCACCGTATGCCCCCCCATGAGCACGGCTCCCGCTTCATGGACCTTTTCCAGCCCTCCCCGGAGAATTTCGGTTAAAATGGATAAGTCCAGGGCGGATCGGGGAAATCCGATTACGTTCATCGCCGTGAGGGGCTTTCCTCCCATGGCGTAGATATCGCTCAGGGAATTGGCCGCAGAAATCTGCCCGAAGAGAAAGGGATCATCCACGATGGGGGTGATGAAATCCACCGTCTGGACCAGGGCCATCTCTTCCGATATTTTATAGACTCCGGCGTCATCGGCGGTTTCCGTCCCCACGAGGAGGTTGGGATGCCTTTCCAGGGGTAAGGGCTTCAGCGCTTTATCTAAGTCCTCCGGACTCAGCTTTGCCGCTCAGCCGGCGGCCTTTACCATAGCGGTGAGTCGCACTTTCTTGTTCATGATGCGTTTCCTAGGTTTTTATGTCTTTATCAAGGGGTTGGCCCTCTTTCTTCCAGAGGGCGCCGAGCCTCCAGGATGGACCGGGGAATGGCCCACTCGATGGGCCAAGGCGAATAGACCAGCCGGAGCGCCCGCTCCCTGCCCCTGGCCCGGTATTCGACCAGTCCTTTTAAAAAGGAAAAGTAGAACACATCCTCCGCGTTGTACAGGGTAAAGAAAAAACTCAACTCATAGAGTTCGCGCACCGCATTCTGCCGGTGGACATAGACCCCCCAGAGGAACTTCGACTCGCTGTCGCCCCCCGGGGTCCGGCGGTATTCATAGAGGGTAAAGAGGGGGGACCAATTTCGCTCAAACCCTTCGTAGTCGAGGGGAATCAGGCAGGGCCAGTAATAATAGACGCCGCCCTCTTTATCCTCCCGGTAGTAAAAGAAGGGCCAGACTCGAATCCTCCGCTCCTCCAGCCCCTTGTTCTTCCAAACTTCGGTTTCATCCTTGGAGAGAAGAAGGAAGCGCTCCGTCGACTTTTTATATTGATCATCCTCTTCCCGGATATACCAGTAAACCGGCCACAGGAAGTAGCCCCGTTGCCGCCCTTCCCAGTGCTTGCGCCCGTAGATCGGAAAAACCCGATAGATATCCTTGTCGTCCCCCTGGGCGAACTGCAGGATGGGCCAGGGAACATCCCACTGGGTGTAGTGATCATCTTCATCGTGGACATAGGTGAAGAAGGGCCAGAGCACGGACCGTTGCACCCTTCGCGAGGAGGTCATGGACACGTAGAGGGGGAAGACCATGTTGATTTCTGTGGGATCGTCGGTATAGAGGTACCTCTTTTCGTGGTGAAAAATAGGCCAAAGGAAATAATACTTTTCAAAGGAATTTTCTTGCTTCACATGGGCGGCCAGGGGCCAGAACTTGAACCCTTCCCTGCCGCCCCCTTCATAAAAGGTGAGGAACGGCCAGAAAACGGATTGGGCCCGCATCTCTCCCTCCCGGGAATCCATATAAAAGGGCCAGAGAAAGAAATTGATCTCATCCTTCCTAAACCGGTTCTTCAAACGGCCGTAAAGGGGGAAAAAGCCCCCGTAAGATTCTCCCTTTTCCGTTTCTCCCCAGAAGGCCAGGAGGAATCCCCTTTCTTTTTTTTCCCCCTGGGTGAGATCCTTCGAGGTCGAGTAGAGGGGCATGAGATAGGATTTCACTTCCCTCTCGGTCCGCTCATATTTCCCCAGGGGATAAAGGTATTCCGTCCGGGAGTACTTTTCTTCCTCCCCCTGCCAGTAAAAAAAAGGACGAAAAGCCAGATGGGAATCCCGCGTATCCCGCCGGGAGGTGAAGAAAGGGCCGAGGACATCCCAAGCCTTTCCTTCCCTCGCTTCATCTTCGCTGTAGATGAACAGAGGGGCGAAGTTCTCCCTCCGCGGCCCCGGGTTCAGGGTAGCGCACCCTGAAACCCAGGTCCAGACCAGCAGAAGAATCAATCCGGCGGCGACTTGGAATGCTACCTTCCTGTTCCCTGCGATGGCCGCCCCCTTACGGAATCACCAGTCCCAGGACCACGCTAAGGACGCTCACCGGGGTCACCTCGCTGATTCCATCCGCCGCCTTTTGCACCGATTTGACCGCCCGCTTGGTGTCCTCATAGAGCGCATCATCCTTGGCCAATTTCCCCAGGGTTCCCTCCCCTTTCTCGATTTGCTCGGTAACCTTTTTCAGGTTGGCCATGGTCTCTTTGGCCTCGGTCATGGTCGCCTTGGTCTCGTTGTACAGGCTTTCGTCCTTCACCAGCTTTCCCAGGGTTCCCTCGCCTCTTTCGATCTGCTCGGAGATTTTTTTCAGGCTGGCCAGGGCCTCTTTGGCTTCGGTCATGGTCGCCTTGGTCTCCGTGTAGAGCGCTTCGTCTTTCACCAGTTTTCCCAGGGTTCCCTCTCCGCTCTCGATCTGCTCCGAGACTTTCTTCAGGTTGGCCATGGCCTCCTTGGCTTCGGTCATGGTCGCTTTGGTCTCCGTGTAGAGCGCCTCATCCTTGACCAGTTTTCCCAGGGTCCCCTCCCCTTTCTCGAGGGTTTCGGAAACCTGCCTCAGACTGGCGACCGCGCCCTTGACCTCATTGTAAAGCCGATCGTCTTTTACCAGCTTCCCGAGGGTTCCTTCCCCTTTGTTGATGGTTTGGGTGATATCCTGCAAGTTGGTCATGGTCTGCTTGGCCCCCGTGACCAGCTCCTTGATGGATTGTTCCCCTTCTTCTCCTCCCAGAACGTTACCCAGGGACCGAGTGACCTTCTGAATGTCCCCTCCAATGTTGTTAAGCTGGGTGAGGACTCGGTCCACGTCCGCCGAGGGGCCTCCCTCTTCCACCATGTTGTCGGCTTTGACAAACTCCGGGGCGGTCCCGGGAACGATCTCAATGTACTTTTCTCCCAGCAGCCCCGCAGATTTCACATAGACCTTCGACCCCAGGGGGAGCTGGACATTGAAAGGCAGGTGTATGGTGACTTTGGCTTTGCGGCCATCCAGGCTGATGGCTTCCACCTTGCCGATCACCACCCCCGCTATCCGAACCGGTGAGTTTCTGTCCAGGCCGGCTGCGGACTCCACGTAGGTGTATACCCGGTAGCCTACTTCCCGGACGGTGATCCGGCCCACCTGGACGGTGAAATAGGTCAGGACCAGAATTCCCAGGACCACGAAGATCCCCACCTTGGTTTCCGTTCCGATACTTCTCATGAATACCTCCTTGTTGGCTGTAAATCGATCCGGCCGAAATCCCTACCCTGGGTAATGGGCCCCTCCACCTCCCCCTGGATGAACTGTCGCACAATCTCGTTGGAGGTGTTCCGGATTTCCTCCGGCGTTCCCACCTGGATGATTTCTCCCTTGTAGAGCATGGCGATCTGGTCCGCGATGTGGTAGGCGCTTCCCATGTCATGGGTGATGACGATCGAGGTCACTTCCAGTTTCTCCCTCAACCGCACCATCAGGTCGTTGATCACATTGGCCATGACCGGGTC
>Ga0079037_100000504_pt1 | contig 17849 bp, 15 predicted proteins | sample Mud3Dept4metaG_FD_71479 | JGI IMG/M metagenome (GOLD analysis project Ga0079037, IMG submission 71479) | Freshwater wetland microbial communities from Ohio, USA, analyzing the effect of biotic and abiotic controls - Mud 3 Core 4 Depth 4 metaG | ecosystem: Environmental > Aquatic > Freshwater >... | reverse complement strand
TCTTCCAGGAGTTCGTTGAGGGCGGTCTCTTCGGTGACCATGGATTTCCCTTTGGTCACATAGCGAACCCCCTTTTCCTTGGCCAGTTTTTTTATGAACTCGTTAGCCTCCTTGTCATCCCGCGCCCAGAAGACTTTCATGCCGTTGGCGGTGGCGTTCTTCTCAAACTCCTCCAGAAGCTCCGGAAGCCGGGCCAGGGCCTCGGCCCGGATCGCCGCCCCGCATGCCATGGCCGCCGAGGGATCGGGGAGGTTGGCCATTCCGGCGTCCCGCCTGGCCTTCATGACCGCGGGGATGACTTTCAGAAAGAAACGGGTACGTTCGTTTTTCAATTCTTTTCGGGCCAGCTCGGTGAATTGCTCGGTCTTAATTTCCATATTCGGCCTCCCTGCCATTGGTGGCCAAGAAGCTGGCCAGGTGCATGATCCTTTTCCCGGGATGATTCCGGTTGAGATAGCCGCCGATATTCAGGAAGCAGCCGGGCTCGTTGAGGACCAGGAGGTCGGCGCCGCTGGTGAGGAAACTCTCCACCTTATCCTTCACCATGGACTCGGAAATGTCCGGGAAGTCGTTGGCAAACTCTCCCCCGAAACCGCAGCAGGAATCGGCGTTATCGAGAGGGATCAACTGGGCTCCTTTGACCGCCCGGATCAGCTTTTTCGGCTGCTCCGAAACTCCGAGGCCGCGGAGGATGTGGCAGGATTCGTGATAGGTCACCTTTCCCTCGAAGGAAGCTCCCACGTCCTCCACCTTCAGCACATCCACCAGGTACTGGGAGAATTCATACACCCTCGGAGCAAGGTCCTTGGCCCGTCGGAACCAGTCCGGTTCGTCCTCCAGGATCTCCGGGTAATGGTCTTTCACCATGCACACGCAGGAGCCCGCGGGGCTCACGATCACCGGGTCTTTCTCAAAGACAGTGATGAAATGCTTGGCCACCTTTTTGGCCTCTTCCCGGTACCCGGCGTTCATTGCCGGCTGGCCGCAGCAGGTCTGCTCTTCGTGGTAGATGGGATTGGCCCCCACGCGGCGCAGCAGGTTGACGACTGCCTCCCCGATGCGGGGGGCAAAGAGGTCGACCGTGCAGGGGATGAAAAGAGATACCTCTTTCATACATTGACTCCTTTCGTCAGAAACGGGAGCGAATCGGGAAAAACATCCGGAAAGAATGAAAACAAGCCGCTAAACCACTTCTATATTTAGCAGAATAAAAAGAGGGTGGTCAAGGGAAAAGCGGCATGATAAAATTGCCAAGAATCCAGGCATCGCGCTGCCGTAAGGAAGGGAGGGTGATCTTCCTTGGACTCGGGAACGGTGTGTCCGCGCCGCGCGGCGGGAGTCTCGTAACCCATCATTTTCGGCACTCATTTCAAGGAGGTTTTCCATGAAGAGATTTCTCTTGACTCTGCTGATTCTGTCGTTGACCTGGGCTTCAGGGGGACCGGCTTCGGCCGCTGAAAAATATCCCAATAAGCCTATTACCTTCCTCGTTCCCTGGGGCGCCGGGGGGATGACCGATGTGAGCGCGCGGCTGCTGGCGGAAAAATTCAAAGCGGAATTGGGGCAGCCCGTGCTGGTGGTAAACAAGCCGGGAGCGAATGGGGCAATCGGCTTACGATACGCCCTGAGCCAGAAGGCGGACGGGTATACCGTGGTTCTCGGCCCGATGACGGATGGCTTTGCGGGACCTTATTTCCTGGGAGGCGAGCCGTTCGATTTCAAGGATGTTTCCTTTGTCGCTGGCTACATGCCCCAGCAGAGGGTGCTTTTCACGACAGCGGATAAGCCTTATAAGAGCTTCCAAGAATTAATCGATTATGCCAAAAAGCACCCGGGGGACTTGTCGGCGGGAAGCGGAGGGGCCCAGTGGGCACTGGAGGTCATAAAATCGATTGCCGTGAAGAACGATCTGAAGATGAAATACGTGATGTTCAAGAGCGGCGGGGAAGCATCCACGGCCATTCTGGGGAAACACGTGGACCTCTGCGAGACGGGAACCGGCACGCCGGCCTTTCAAGCCGCCCGGGAGGGCAAGCTCATCATGCTGGTGAACCTGGGGTCGGGATCGGTGCCCTATTTCCCTCAAGTGAGAAACATGGAAGAGCTTGGGTATCCATTTTCCTCCCTCGTCGAATACGGGTTTACCGTGCGCGCGGGCACGCCGGAAGAAATTCGAAAAAAGCTGGAAGACACCGTCAAGAAGGTGCTGAATGATCCCGAGGTGAAATCAAAGATGGAGGGCATGGGTTTAACCCCCCGATTCATCGACGGAAAACAATACGGCGAAATCGTGATGAAGGCAGTAAAGTCCGTCCCCGAGCTGATCCAATACAGCAAGAAGGCGCAGGAAGGGTAATCTTACAATTGCGGATTGCAGATTGCGGATTTCAGGTTGGAAAAATGCGGAATTCGGAAAGCCGAATGGGGAATAAGAAAGCAACAAAAGATAACCAGTTCTAAAATTTAGAATGAGGAACCTAAGAAATCAGCAAAGGGTATGTAGGGGCACGATGCATCGTGCCCCTGCGCAGGCGGGTCACTTCCTGGAATAGGCTCCGCTCATCGATCGGCAGAAAGCTCCCTCCTTCAAGGTGGTATCCGGGCCGATTCCCAGCCGCACCGTGGCGAGCTTCAGCGGGTCGTCGTATTCCACGTTGGCGATATTCACCCGGGGGCCGAAGGTTTCCAGGAGCCACTGCCACATTTTATACCCCTGGAAATGATGAACTTCCTGCACCGAGACCAGGGGGATTTCGAAGATCAGCTTGGAGAGGTCCACTGAATCGGCCAGCTGTTTGATCAGATCGGCGTTGAGTTCCTCGCCGAAGATTTCCTTGGCCTCCACAAAAACCTTCCAGGCCCCAGCTTTCAGGGTATTATGAATGTCGTCGATCAACTCCGAGAGATCGGTGACAGCGACCTTCTTTCCCACTTCCCCGATGACCCGCAGCCCGGAATCGATCGCCTGCTTGATGACCTGGCTCTTTTCCTTTGGCGTCAGAGTTATGGCGTTGTCGGAGACTTCGACGGTCTTATAACCCACATTTAAGGCCGCTTTGCAGTATTCCTTCACCCTTTTCTGCAGGATGGCGATTTCCAGGAACTGGCCGCCGGGAAAGGGCTCGATTTGGTTTTCCTTGTAAAGCCGGATTTTTTGGGCCAGGACCCCCCGCGGGAGGATGCGGGATACGGCTACTACGATCTTGGCCAGGTCGACGAAATACCCGCCTGTCTGGATTAAATCCGTTTGCCTGAGCAACCCTACCCCCCAGTCGGCCACCATGGTGATTCCCCAGTCGCGGGGTTTGGGGGGCCAATCGGGGATTTGAATCTCCTGAAAGGCCAATGAGTGCTTTCCCGCCCTTTTCATTTTTTCCGCCTCCTTCAATTATTTTCAATTAAAAACCGCAAATTTCTCTTGCATAGCCCCCGGCAGGGGCGATTCATGAATCGCCCCTACTCCAACCGGTTTTTCCCCGGACCCGAACGACCGGGGAGGTGGCCTCTTCCGAAGAACCTCAATACCGGCGGAAGAATAAATGTAACCCCCACGATACTGTACATCGTCAGGCAGATAGGGCGGAAAATCATATCGGCCAGGTTTCCCCCGGTGATATTCAAAGATTGGCGCAGGGAGGTTTCGAGCATGGGGCCGATCACCATGGCAAGGATCAAAGGAGCCACCGGGAACCCGACCCCCCGCAGCGCGTAGCCGATGTAACCGAAGACCGCCAGCATGAGCAGGTCCAGGGAGCTCGAATTCACCGTATAGACCCCGATGAGGCAGATCAGGACAATGATCGGCAGAAGAATATTCCGCGGGACCTTCAGAATGCTCACGAATACATTGACCAGGGGGAGGTTAAGAACCAGGAGCATGAAATTGCCGATGTACATGCTGGCAATGACCGCCCAGAAAAGGTCGGGCTTGGTTTTGATCAGATTCGGCCCCGGCGTCAGGCCGTGAAGCATCAGAGTCCCCAGGACAATGGCCATGGCCGGGGTAAAGGGAATCCCCAGGGCGAAGAGAGGTACGTAGGCCCCGCCCACGGCGGCGTTGTTTGCGGCTTCCGGGCCGGCCACCCCCTCGATGGCTCCCTTTCCGAATTCCTCCGGGGTGGAGGAGAGCCTTTTCTCGGAGATGTAAGAGACGAATGTGGCAATCACCGGGGAAGGCCCGGGAACCAGACCGATGATGAAGCCCAGGACCGATCCCCGAAACATGGGGGGAAAGGATCGTCTCCATTCCTGACGGGTGGGCAGGAGTTCCTTCAGACTGACTTTCCGGACGGACTGGATGAATTCTCTCTGCTCAACCGTATTGAGAACCTCGGCGATCCCGAAGATCCCCATGGCCACGGGCAAAAAATCGATTCCCTGGCCAAGCTCGTGGATGCCGAAGGTGAAACGCTCGATCCCGGTGAGGAAATCCACCCCCACCGTGGCCAGGGCCATCCCGAGGAGGATCATGATAAAGGCCTGAAGAGGGGAGCCTTCGCTTAATCTCACCAGGAGAGCCAGCCCGCAGACTCCGATGGCGAAAAACTCGGGCGGGCCGAATCGCAGGGCGATATCCGCCAGGAAGAGCGCCACTCCCATCAAACCCAGAATGCTGATGGTCCCGGCGATGAAAGACCCCACCGCCGAAACGGTCAGGGCGGCCCCGGCCCGCCCTTTCTGGGCCATCTGGTACCCGTCGATGCAGGTCACTACGGAGGCGGCTTCTCCGGGTATGTTGAGGAGGATGGAAGTGGTGGATCCGCCGTACATGGCCCCGTAATAGATCCCGGCAAAAAGGATCATGGCGCCGGTGGCATCCAGCTTGAGGGTAAAGGAGAGGAGGATGGCCATGGCCCCCAGGGGACCGAGACCGGGAAGGACGCCGACGATCGTCCCGAGAATGGCTCCGATCAGGGCGTAGTACAGGTAGAGAGGGGTCAGGGCTAAGCTAAAACCGTGCAAAAGGCTCTGGGCGATTTCCAGCATGGGGGGCCTACCCTCCAATCCGAAAGAGGAGGTTTTCCAGAAAACCGCTGGGCAGGGCTACACCCAGCAGGAGAGAAAAGATCAGGAAGGACCCCACGGCCATTCCCAGGGCAAGGAAAAAAGAAAAAAGGGTTCTGGAGGGTTTCAGCAGAACCAGCATGACGTAAGCGACGGCAAAGGTGGAGACGATGAATTTTCCGTATTCCAAGAGAAACGGATAGGCCAGGGTGCAACCCAGGATGCCGAAAATGGCCAGGTAATTCTTTTCACCCCGCGGACCCTGCTCCTGTTTCTTTTTTCCGGGCGGTCCCGCCCGTAGAACCCGGGCGAGATAAAATCCGGTGCACAGCAGCAACAGAACGCCGATCCCCAGCGGAATCAACCCCGGCCCCGGATTCTTGAAGGTTCCCAGTTTCAGGCGCAGAGAGCTGAAAAAATAAAAAAGGGAAAATCCGAAAAGGAGGAAGGCGGTTATCTTTTGATTTTTTGAAACATGGATTCCCATCGGCTCCGCCCTTAAGCAATCTTTGGCCTCAATGTAGATCGGAAAATATCATTCTTTAACCGATTGCGCAACGGAAGAAAAACAGAAGGCGCCGGGAGGCATCATATAGTTTAACAAGACGCAAATTTGCACGGATATACACCGAAAAACATTTTTGGTTTGATAGCATCCTGATCATCTGCGTTTATCTGCGTCCGAATCATTTGTTTTTTGTAACCCTTTAGCTTTTTGAAAAAAGCCACCCTATTTCTCTATATCTCCTTTTTGACCAAGGCATCTGCAGAAATCCCCCCGTTCCCCCCTTTGAAAAAGGGGGGCGGAGAGGGGATTTACCAAGACCATTTCAAAAAGCTAAACTCATACTGTTTTTTTAATTACGTAATCCGAATTCCGAATTTGTCTGGGCGGGTAAGGGATGAGAAGGAACGTGAGGAAGGCCAGGATGGGAAGAACAAAGGTGATCTGCAGGGCGGCGGGAATGCCCCAGTGATCGGCCACCCATCCCAGGATCGTGGTGGAAATCCCTCCGATGCCCATGGCAAAACCCAGGAGGAGCCCCGAGGCCATTCCCAGGTTGTTGGGCATGAGGCTCTGGCCGATGGCCATGGTGACCGCATTGGACATGATGATAAACATTCCGGCCATGGAAAAGAGAACCAGCGAAAGAGTCCCGGAGGTATTATAAAAAAGGAAAAGGAGGATGGAAGAGGCGGCAAAGCTCATGAGGGTCGTTCGTTTGTAGCCGAAGCGGTCGGCCAGAGGGCCGCCGCCGACGACCCCCACGGTGCCGGCCAGCAAAAAGATGGAGAGATACTTTCCCACGATCATCGGGTCGCTCTGCTGGATTTTGATGAAGTAAAAGGGAACGAAGGTCAAGAGGCCGAGCCGGGTGGCGGCCCGGAGGACTACGGTCAGAATGAGAAGGCTCATGGGAATGAAAGCCTTCCCGCTGGGGGCGGAACCGGGTCCTTTCTTGTGGCGGCTGAAGGACGCAGCTTGGGGCACTTTCCATTGAGAAGTGGAAAGGAAGATGGCGACCATGATGATTCCGGGGATCAGAAAGAGAAGGGAACCTTTCAGGCCCAGGTAGGTGAAAAAGGTCGTTGTCAGAATGGGCCCGAGGGCAAACCCCAGGTTGCCCCCGAAATGAAAGAAGGAGATCACCGTCGCCTTCCTCTCGCCGCTCAGGAGGCTGGCGGCTTTAAATCCCTCGGGATGGTAGCTGGCCTGGCCGATTCCGCTCAGGGAAGCGAAGACTAAAATCCAGGCATAGGAAGGGGCCAATCCCAGCAAGGCTAAACCCAGGGAGGCGAGAAAAGGGCCCACAGGCAGAAGCCACCGGACGGCCCAGCGGTCGGACAAGTACCCGAAGGCGGGCTGGATGACCGAGGAGGTCAGATTGAAGACCAGGATGATGGTGGCGGTCATGGTGTAGGAGAGGTCGAGCGATTCTTTGATGAAAGGAAGAAAGGCGGGAAGGGCGCCGGTGTTGATGTCGGTGACGAAATGCCCCGCGATGAGAAGGAGCAGGATTTTCCAGTTCATTGAATCATAGTAAGCTGCTCCATCTCTCCTATGTCAAGATAAATTTGGGGCTTCAAAATTCGTCCTTGACAACCCCAGAGGTTTTTGTTTTATATGGGGTTAAAATCTCCACTCGGTAAGGCCGTTCAACCGTGGGCTCATGTTCCGTTTTACCCGACCTTCGAATCATCGTTCAATCAATAGACATTCCCTGGGTAGAAAAAATCATGTCCGCGAAAGGAGGACGAGGAAGATGAAGCAGAAAATTCGGCTTACTGCGATTGTGCTGGGGGTCGCCATGGTGGCATCCTTTTTCATCTTTGCTCCGCCGGCGGCGGCGCAGGACAAGACGGTCCGGTGGAAAATTCAGACCTGTTATCCTCTGGCCGTGCCCTACGTGGCCCGGACCGCCAAGATGGGGGACCGCATCAAGGCCATGACCGCCGGGCGCTTCGACATCAAGTTCTACCCCCCCGGGGGAATTGTCCCCGCTTACTCGGAATGGGATGCCCTGCAGAAGGGGACGCTGGACGGGGGGTTCATGACCCCGTCGGACGTGCGCGGAATCTTCGGCCCGGTGGGAGACCTGTTCAATCAGTACCCGATGGGCCCCACGGCTATCGAGACCGTCTCCTGGATGCTCTACGGGAACGGCGAGAAGCTGCTGCGGGAAATCATGGATAAGATCGGGTTCAAGGATGTGGTCTTTGTGGGTCCGGCCAACCTGTCGGTTGCCGAAGACGAGATTTGGACCAACAAGAAGATCGAAAAACCCGCGGATTTCAAGGGGCTCAAAGTCCGTACCTTCGGCTACTGGGGGCAGATTCTGCAGGGGGTCGGCGCTTCGGTGGTGACCCTTCCCGGCGGCGAGCTATACCAGGCCCTGGAGCGGGGGGTGATCGATGCCTGCGAATACGGCACTTCGGCGGATAACCTGGCCATTCATCTCAATGAAGTCACCAAGTACTGTTACTACCCGGGGGTCCATTCGCCGGGGAACGTTCATTATGTATTCGTCAACAAGAAAGCCTGGGAGAAACTGACACCCGATCTCCGGGAGCTCCTAAAGCGGGAGACCCTGGCCACGGCCATGGATAATTTCGCCGCCGGAGCGGTGGAGTCGGCTCAGGCCCGGGAAACCATGAGGGCCAAGGGCGCCCAGTTCCTGCCCTTGAGCATGGAAATGCAGGTCTTCATCGCCCAGAAATCAGAGGAATTGTGGGACACCTTCGCCGCCAAGGACCCGGTTTACGCCAAAGTGTACAAGGACCAGAAAGAATTTCTAAAAAAATACCGGGCCCTAATGGGAGAGATCCAGCCGGATTTCCCCAAGATCTATGAAGCCATGAAGAAGAAGTAAGGCTTGGGGCCGAAACCCTTCCCGGGTACGACGAAGTCGGGAGTGCCCGGGAAGAGACCGGAAGGCGGACCATCCCCCCTTTCACACCGGGGTTGAAATGGAATCAGGAGGAGGACGTGCTGAAACAGATTGTCCAAGCCTGCGACCGGCTGAGCGATTGGAGCGGGAAGATGGTAAGCTGGCTCATTTTTCCGCTCATGTTCACCATCACCTATGAGGTGATCATGCGCTACGGGTTCAGCGCTCCTACGGTCTGGGCGTTTGACACCGGGTACATGCTGGGTGGGGCCATGGTTTCCCTGGGGATGGGATACGTGCTTTTGCAGAAAGGCCATGTGAGGGTGGACATCCTGTACGACAAATTCCCCTCCCGGGTCAAGCTCATCATCGACTTTCTGCTGACGGTAATTCTTTTCTTCCCCATGATGGCCATTTTCATCTACACCTCGTGGCAGTATTTCATCCTTTCCTGGGCCCGGGGGGAACGCTCGGGGTACGGAATTTGGGAGCCCACCCTGGTCCCCTTCCGTTTTGTGATCCTTGCGGCCTGGGCCATCCTAGCCCTTGCCGGGGTTTCCTGGTTCATCCGCACGACCCTTTCGCTGTTCAAAGGAAAAGACCTATGATCGACATCAGCCCGGAGTGGGCCACCCTTCTCATGTTTTCCATGCTCATCGGCCTGATCACCACCGGCTATCCCCTCTCCCTCGTTCTGGGGGGCACGGCCATGGTGATGGGGCTTTTGGGGGTCGGTTTTTCCATCCTGGATACCTTTTATCTGCGGGCCTACGCGGCCGTCACCGAATACACCTTTCTGGCCATTCCCCTTTTCATCTTCATGGCCATCATGGTGGAACGGTCCGGCATTTCCGAAAAGGTTTTCAGCACCCTCTTCATTCTCATGGGCGGGCTACGCGGCAGCCTGGCGATCGTGACGGTCATCACCGGGACGCTCCTGGCCGCCACCATGGGAATCTTTTCCGCCGCCGTGGTCATGCTCGGATTGGCCGCTCTTCCCCCGATGATGGCCAGGGGGTATCAGAAAGAAATGGCCTGCGGGGCCATCTGCGCCGCCGGCTGCCTGGGGATTCTGATCCCTCCCAGCATCATGTTGATCCTCTACGGGCCCATGTCGGGCATATCCGTGGGGAAAATGTTCATCGCCGCCATCCCCTCCGGCTTGACCCTTTCCGCCCTTTACATGGCCTACATCATCATCCGCTGCCTGATCGACCCGAACCTCGGCCCGGCCCCGCCCAAATCGGAAAGAGTGTCGGTGGCCTTTGCGGTGAAGGTAAGAATGCTGCTGATCACCCTGATCCCGCCGGTCATTCTCATCGGGTCGGTTCTGGGGAGTATTTTCTTCGGACTGGCGACGCCCACGGAGGCGGCGGCGGTTGGGGCGGTGGCATCCCTGTTCATGGCCGCCGCTTACGGGGGCCTGAACTGGAATGTGCTGAAAGACACGACCTACCACACCCTGCGGGTGGGGAGCATGATCATCCTCCTGGTCATTGGGGGGTTCATGTTTACCGGTTCCTTCATGAGCCTGGGCTGCGGCGACATCGTGGAAAGCTTCATTCTGGCGGCTCCTTTCGGCAAATGGGGGGCTTTTACCATCATTATGATCATCGTTTTCATCCTGGGCATGTTCATCGATTGGGTGGGGATTCTTCTCATCATGATTCCCATCATCACGCCCATCGGGAAGAAGCTGGGGTTCGATGAACTGTGGTTCGCCATGATGGTCTGCATCAGCCTGCAGATTGCCTATTTGAGCCCTCCCTATGCGCCGGCCATCTTTTTCCTGCGGGGCGTGTGCCCGCCGGAATACGGGATCAACACCAATACCATCATCCGGGGATGCATTCCCTTTATCGGGCTCATCGTGCTCGGGCTGCTTCTCTTTATTCTATTCCCCGAGATCATCACCTGGCTGCCGGGCAAGATGATCAAGTGAATCTTGCCCCAATGGATAAAACTCCACAGGGAGAGGGGCCCTTTCTATTTTTATCACCGAGGAGGAAAGAATGACGGGCGAGGCAGCATATTTAAGCGCTCTGAAGGAAGGCCTTCTGGAGATGGATTACGACAAGATGAAGAAGGCCGCCGAAGAGGCCATGGCAGCGGGAGTCGATCCCCTGAAGGCGGTAACCGAAGCCCTGTCTCCGGCCATGGGGATCATCGGCGGAAAGTTTCAATCGGGGGAATACTACCTGCCGGAGCTGATCGTGGCCGGGGACGTGATGAAGGAGGGAATGAAGATCATCGGCCCCTATTTGAGGGGCAAGAGCAAAGAGCCGGGCCAGAAATTGGTCATCGCCGCGGTGGAAGGGGACAACCACGACATCGGGAAGAACATTGTGGGAACGTTGCTGTCCGCCCGGGGTTTCGAAATCATTGACCTGGGAGTCGATGTGCCCGCGCGGAAAATCGTGGGCGCCATAAAAGAGCATCGGCCGGTTATTCTGGGCCTCTCCGCCCTTCTGACCGTAACCATGCCCAAGATGGGGGAAGTGATCCAGGCCTTGAAGGAAGAGGGCTTGAGGGATTCCGTCAAGGTGATCATCGGGGGAACTTCGGTGACCCCGGAGTTCGCCCGGAGGATCGGGGCGGATCACAGCTCGACCGATGCCGCGGATGGGGTTGAAAAATGCGTGCAATGGGTGAGCTCGGGGAAAGGGGGGTGAGGGGGATGGCAGCCATGACCCGGCGGGAAAGAATCTTGGCGGCGACCCGGCAAGAGAGGGCCGACCGGTTGCCTTTCATCCATTGGTGGAGACACATGCAGACCGGCTGGGCGGAGCGGGAATGCCGCAACCGGGGCATGGGCCTGGCCTGGGCCCGGCCGAGTCATGTGACCCGGATGCGCAACGTGGGGGTCACCGAAGAGAAAGACCCTTCCCGGGGACCCGGGGTCGTCCGGATCACCTATTCCACTCCCAAGGGATCGGTCTACGTGGACGAGAAGCGGGAACCCGGGACGGGGGAATGGCACGCCAACCGGAGCTGGCTGGATGTCACCCCCTGGCACCTGAAGCGCCTGATCCGGGAGCCGCAGGATTATGAGGTCGTCCAGTACATCGTCGAAAACACGGACTACCTTTCCGATCCCTTCCCCATCGAGCAGGCCAAGGAATGGGTCGGCGACGAGGGCGTGGTCCTGGCCATTTTACCGAAGACTCCCATGGCCCGGATGATGATCGAGTGGATCGGAAGCGAAGAGGGGCGGTTCTACATCCATCATAAAAAATACCGGGACCGGATTGACGCCCTCTACCAGGCTTTGAGCAAGAACATGGAGGCTCTGTATGAGATCACCGCCAAGTCTCCCGCGGATTACGTGTGGATCGGCGAGAATATGGAAGGCCTCCTGGTAAGTCCGCCGCTCTTTGAAAAATATTTCATCCCCGAATATGAGAAATGCTGCCGGATCATCCACGGCCATGGAAAGAAGGTGGCTTTCCACATGGACGGCAGGCTGAATGTGCTGAAAAATCTCATCGCTCAAACCCCCATCGATATCATCGAAGCCTTCCATCCTCCCCCCATGGGAGACCTTCCGCTGGATGAAGCCCTCCGCGTGTGGAAGGACAAGGTGATTTGGGTCGGTTTTCCCGGGGCGATCTATTCTCTGGGGACCCAGGCGGTGAAGGAATATACGCTGAATTTGCTGCGGGCCGCAGTTCCCGGAGAACGGCTGGTCATCGCCATGTCCACCGAAAACCTGGTATCCAATGAGCACCTGATCGCCCTTACTTCGATCTTTGAAAAAGCAGACCTTCCCTTGACGGAGGAAAAAATAGAGAAGATCAGGAAGGCCTTGACGTGATGAGGGCGGCCTTTCTCGTTCTGGAGAGAGATGTCTTAAGGGTCCGACTGTCTGGGAGCATCAAATCCTTTTTCCCGCGGGGCAGACTTTCATGCAGATCGCGCAGGCATGCCCGCCTTCTGTAACCCAGCCCAGCTCTTTCTTCCTTTCAGCCCGGTAAGCACTGCAGGCGAAACGATCGATATTCCAGTAGTACCACAGCCCGCCGGGGAGAGAATCCGGGTCCGATATTTTTCCATTATCCCGCGGGGAGAAAACTTTTGCCGGGCAGCTGGTAAGGCAGATTTGACCGCATGTTTCGGGCCGGCAGGGATTTTCCTCCAGGGGGGTGTCGAGTTTCAAGGGTGCATCGGTGATGACCGTTCCCCACCGCTGCCTGGGTCCAAACTCGGGGGTGAGGACCAAAGACTGGAGTCCGAAGCGGCCGAGACCCGCAGCCACGGCGGCATGCTTTTGGGAAATATCTCCCCGCAGCTGTTTCCCGTCCAGGGAGTGGGGGCCTACACCCACTGCCTGGTACCCCTCCCGAACCAGGGTATCGGTGATCCGGAGGATCAGCTGGTCGATGAAGCCGTTCACGGCGAAATAGAGGGTGTCGAACATCCGGCTGGGGGTGGTTTCCACGGTGGCATCCGAGAGGCGCTTTCCGACGACGATCACCGACTTGCACCCCGACATGATATCCTGGGGACGGAACCCTGCGGGAGCCGCGCCCAAGGGCTGGGGAGAGGCGACTCCGAAGAGATCTCCCCCGTTCAGTGCGGTCAGTTTCCGGAGCTTTAAAGACAATTCATAATCCGCTTTTTCCTTTTTCATCGAAGCAACCCTTTCTTTTTCAATCCCAACGGCTGGTTCTTATCCTATATACCCGCAGGAGAAGACCGGTCAAGCATTTTCATCTGCCGTTATTCCGCATTCGAGAGATTCTTCTTTGACAAGGATCCCGGATTGTGTAAAATGGGCCAGCATTTTATGAATTCGATAGGAGGATGGAAGAGAATGGCCGGTAATGAACTTCAGGAAAAGATTTTGAAAGAGGTAGACAAGAATTTCGATGGGGAAACGGAATTCCTTTCCCATCTGGTAAAGATCAAAAGCCTCGTCGGCCAGGAAGGGGAAGGGCAGAAATTTTACGGCGAAGCCTGCCGGAAACTGGGGATGAAAATCGAGATGTTTATTCCGGAAAAGGACCGCATCAAAAGCCATCCGGCGTACACCCCCATCGACCTGGAATATCCGGGAAGGCCCAATGTCATCGCCGAGATGCCCGGCGACGGCGGAGGGCGCTCTCTGATCCTCAACGGGCATATGGACGTGGTTTCGCCCGAACCCCTTTCCCTGTGGACCGTGGACCCCTGGGGCGGGCAGGTGAAGGAAAACCGGCTGTACGGCCGGGGGTCGGTGGATATGAAGGCCGGCTTGGCCGCTAACCTGTACGCCCTGAAAGCGTTGCTGGACTGCGGCTTCAAGGCGGAGGGAAAAGTGATTCTTCAAAGCACGATCGAGGAAGAACTCGGCGGGAGCGGCGGCACCCTGGCCTGCTTCATCCATGGAGTGACGGCCGACGGTCTGTTGATTTCCGAGCCCTCGGCGGAAAAGACCTGGGTAACCCATCCGGGGATCAAGTATTTTCGGGTCACCGTTTTGGGGCGGACTGCCCATGCCGCCCTTTCGCATACGGGAGTAAACGCCATCGTTAAAATGGTTCCCATCATCAAGGCCCTGGAAGCGCTGGACCTGGATCGGGCCACGAGGCTCTCCTATCCCCTGGTGGAGAGGCAGACCGGGAGGCCCTGCAACCTATCCCTGGGGACGATGCGGGCCGGGGATTGGGTCTCCACGGTGGCCGGCTGGGCAACGCTGGAAGGCCGGGTGGGATTCGTCCCCGGCGAGACGCGGGAGCAGATTGTGGCCGAAGTGGAAAAGACCATCCGGAACGCGGTGAAGGACGATCCGTGGTTTGGGGAACGGCCTTTGAAGGTCGAGTGGTTCGGATGGGACACGAATCCCTGGGTGGAGCCCCTGGATTCTCCGCTGCTGAAGTCTTTCCAGGAGACCGGCAAAAAGGTATACGGCTCTGCTCCCGAACTGACCGGGGCTTCCGGCGGTCTGGATGCCCGCTTTGGACCCTATTTCAAGACCCCCGCTCTTGCCTTCGGTCCCGCCGGAGCAAACCACCATGGGATCGACGAGTACGTGGAGCTTCCGTCCCTTTTGAGGGTGACGAAGACGCTAGCCTTATTCATTGCGGATTGGTGCGGAATCACCCATTAAAATGCGGAATGTGGAATGGATATCAGACCTTAAAATAATTCCGCATTCCGGACTCCGGATGCAAAGGAGGTTTGGAAATGGGTTTCATGGTCGATGCGGATGTGGTTTTGTTTAACGGAAATGTGATCACCGTGGATGATAAGAAGCCTCGCGTCCAAGGAGTTGCCGTGAAGGGCGGTCGAATCCTATGGGTGGGGACGAATGAGGAAGTTAGGCAGGCCATTGGCAGAGGGACGCAAGGCAGGGATTTGAAGGGGATGACGGTGATTCCCGGATTCATCGAATCCCACAACCACACCCTGATGTTCGGCCTCGGGTTGGATTCCATTGATCTGACCAAGGTTGAGTCCGTGGAGGAGATCATTGCCCTGGTCAGAGAGAGGGCATCCCGGCAGAAAGAGGGGACCTGGATCACCGGAGTGGGATACAACCAAAATGAGCTGAAGGAAAAGAGGCATCCCAGCAGGCAAGACCTGGACAGAGCCGCCCCGAAACACATGGTCAGCCTTCGCCATACCTCCGCCCATGGCTACGCGGTGAACAGCTTGGCCTTGGCCAAAGCCGGGATTACCAAAGACCGGCCGGACCCCGAAGGGGGCAAGATCGGCAGGGATGTAACGACCGGCGAACTGACAGGCTTGCTCTTCGAATCTCCGGCCATGAAAATGATCGACGATATCGTTCCCAAACCCGAGCTGGAGGATTTGATACCTGCCTTGGGGAAAGCCAGCCAAAGGTTCCTTTCCGAAGGAATCACCAGCGCCATGGACGCCAGCGTGGGCGGGAACGACATCCCCCTCCAGATCGCCGCTTACCAGGAGGCGGTGGATCGGGGAGTCCTCAAGGTCCGCCACAACCTGGCCATCTGGAGCGAGGCGGTCTTCGATTACTGCCGCTTTGAGGAATCTTTGAAGGAAGCCCGGAGAAGACTTCTCGGCCTGGGAATCCGGACCGGGCTGGGGGATGACAAGCTGCGCATCGGCCCCTTTAAAATCATCGTCGACGGGGCCTTCAGCACGGTCACCGCAGTTACCTATGAACCCTACGGCGTCGAGGCCAACGACCGGGGGTGCGGAGTCCTGGTGATCGAGGCGGATAAGCTGGCCAAGCTGGCTTCGCTGGCCCACGGGTTGGGATGGCAGCTTTCCATCCACGGCATCGGGGACAAAGCCATCGATGTCTGCCTGGATGCCTTTGAGGCGGCTCAAAAATCCAATCCCAGGAGGGACGCGCGGCATCGGCTGGAACACTGCACCATGGCCCTTCCACGGATGTTCGACCGGATCAAGAAGCTGGGGGTCATCCCGGTGCTGCAGCCCGGTTTTATCTGGGAGCTGGGAGACAACTGGTTCCGCCAATTGGGCAAAGAGACCTGCGCCAAACTCAAACCGTTCCGGACTCTCCTGGACAACAAAATTCTCATGGCCTTCAGCTCCGACCGCCCGGTGGTTAGCGGTGCCCCCCTCCTGGGGATTCACTCGGCGGTGAATCAGAAGACCCGGACCGGCCAGGATTACGCCCCCCATGAGAAAATCACCCCGGAGGAGGCCCTGCGCTGCTACACGATCAACGGCGCCTACGCCACCTTTGAAGAGAAGATCAAAGGTTCCATCGAAGCCGGCAAACTCGCCGACCTGGTCATCCTGGGCGAAGACCTCACCCAGGTCAGGCCGGAGAGGATCAAGGATATACCGGTCATGGCCACAATGGTAGGCGGGGAATTCTGCTATCAAAGACCATGAAGAACCTATTCGATCTCATGGAGAAAATGCCGTTGCACCCATCGACCCGGGAATTCATCCGGGAAGGGAGAAAAGTCCCCGGGTATTCCTTCCTGGATTTTCTGCATGGATATGTTTACGGGCGGTGGCCTTATCTCTACATCGGCGTCGGCACAGGGCATCATCCCCTGTCAAAAATCCTGCAGCTTTTGGGTGTTTCCCTGCTCCGTGTACTCGGCATTGATCCGGGGGGCGGGAACGGGAGGGGCCAGAAAGGCCCGGGAGGGCAATCCTCTTTTGCCGACAGCTATCATGGCAAAGTGATGCCCCTTCAAACGGCGAAAGGACTGATCCATGTGGGGCAGGAAATAAGGCTTAACAATCTCGAACGCGTCATTCCGTACGCTTTTGCCAGAGATTTGATCCTTCGGCAGCCCGATCACATCGTCGCGCTGGAATGCCCCTGCCGGGCCGTCCGCCCCAATCCCTGCCTTCCCCTGGATGTCTGCCTGATCATGGGAGAGCCCTTTGCCTCCTTCGTGGCGGATCATCACCCCCGCCGAAGCCGGTGGGTCTCCCCCGAAGAGGCGGCGTCGATCCTCGAGGAGGAGCACCGCCGGGGCCATGTTCACCATGCCTTCTTCAAAGACGCCATGCTGGGGCGCTTTTTCGCCATCTGCAACTGCTGCTCCTGCTGCTGCGGGGCCATGAATGCCCACCGGACCGGGACTCCCATGCTGGCTTCCTCCGGATACCGCTGCCGGGTGCAGGAGGGTTTGTGCATTGGATGCAGCGCGTGCGTGGATGCCTGCCCGTTTAGGGCCATTGCCGTCCGGGGAGAGATCGCTCAATTGGACCCGAATCTATGCATGGGCTGCGGAGTCTGCGTCAATCGGTGCGACCGCGGAGCCATTTCGCTCGACCGAGACAGCTCTTTGCCCCTACCCCTGGAACTCGAAGAGTTGCGGAAGGATTCATGAGGGGTACGGCCCAGGTCTCTAGACGCCTCCTTGAAGGTTTCTGCAAGAGCAGTGCTGGTCAGCATGATTCTCCAGGAATAGCTCCTTGCTTCCTGAACGAATAGGGATTCGGGCGGGAGAAAAGAAATAGAAACAAATAATTGGGACGCAGATGAACGCAGCTTTTCAGGATGCTATCAAGCTAAAAATAGTTTTCGTCGTTTATCTGCACAAATCTGCTCCCCTTTAAACAAAAGGGATATTTATAATTTCCTAAGCAAATAATAAAGCTTGATCCGATAATCCTTGGATAGACTTTATCGGATTTCCTTGCTGTAGTGAGCGCAAAAAGACGACATTTTATGCCTGGCATTTCATAGGCAAATCCCCCCCCTTAAGAAAAGGGGGGATTTGCCCCAAGGGCCTTCTTGAATCAAAAGGCTTCCCGAAAGAGCTTCTCGACCTCTTCTTGCTTTGCCACCCGCGGGTTGGCGGCCATTGCCCTTTTCATATTCATTGTATCCGCTGCCAGCTGAGGAATACCTTCCTCCTTTACCTTGACTTCGCTCAAACGACCGGGGATTCCGATATCCGCGGAAAGCCGGCTGACGGCTTCCACGGCCTTTTCCCCGGCATCCACTGCGGATAACCCCTCCACCTTTTCTCCCATGGCCTGGGCCACCTGGCC
>Ga0079037_100000503_pt1 | contig 17850 bp, 21 predicted proteins | sample Mud3Dept4metaG_FD_71479 | JGI IMG/M metagenome (GOLD analysis project Ga0079037, IMG submission 71479) | Freshwater wetland microbial communities from Ohio, USA, analyzing the effect of biotic and abiotic controls - Mud 3 Core 4 Depth 4 metaG | ecosystem: Environmental > Aquatic > Freshwater >... | reverse complement strand
GACCGATCCCTGTGACCCGATCGAACTCACCCGGGCTATCCAGGATCTCTATCGAGTCTCCGGTCTTGCCGCACCACGCGTCGTCATCGTGCCCTCACCATTGGTCATGGCGCTCGCCGGGGGAATCGCCTCGGCCTGGTGGCGTATGCAGGCAGAAATCGCCACCCGCGCCGCCACCTACGACGCCACCGACGCCGCCACCTACGCCGCCACCGCCGTCGCCACCCGTGCCGCCACCGCCACCGCCACCTCCACCGCCACCTCCGCCGCCATCGATGCCGCCACCTCCATCGCCACAGCCGTCGCCACCGACGCTGCTACCTTCGCTGCCACCCGCGAGTGGTTGGGTCCATTGATCGAGCGCTGGGTGGGTTATCCTTGGTTCGAGGAGACGCAAGTGGAGATCCGGATGTGGCCACGGCGCTACCAAGGGGGCAACATGTGGGCGTCATGGGAGTGCTATCTGACGGCCATGCGCGACGTGTTAGGTCTGCGACTCCCGGAACATCGGGCTTACGATGCCTGGGAGCGCGCCGCTCGTCACGGCGGATTCCGCTATCTTCATCCACAGTTTTGCCTCGTGTCGGATTTTCCCTCAATCCTCTCCATTGATGATCGGCATCGCCCGCACAGTGACCACGGCCCCTCCCACCAGTGGCGTGATGGATGGGCGCTCTGGCACTGGCACGGCGTGCGGGTAGACCAGTACGTGATCGAACAGCCGGAACGAATCACCGTGGCGGATATTACGACCGAAACGAATGCCGAAGTGCGCCGAGTGAAGATCGAACGGATGGGGTACGCGCGCTATCTCGCGGAGGTCCGCGCGACCGTTGTAGACGAGCTGCCAGCCGACTATCCGGTCAAAGGACTCCGCAGTGCCCGATTACTCCAGGTGGCGAGCGACCCCGAGCCACTGGTGCTGCTCGAATGTCTGAACGCGACCCTAGAGCCCGATGGGACCCAGAAACGGTATCTGCTCTCGATCGATCCGCATGCCTACGACGGCCAGGCGGCCCACAACTGTCATGCCGCGATGGCCTCGACGTGGCGACGTGCGAATGGATCGCTCTACTTCGAGCGACCGGAGCACTATGCTCCGACGATTGAAACGTAAGGTGGATCTGGTGAGCGAGAGCCGATTTTAGTAGCGAACGGTAGCGTGCAGTGGAAGACCCATGAAATCGGAGAGGAACATGAAAATAACAGTCGAATCACTCCACGTAAGTCTGCATAACGCACGCTCGTGGCATCGGCGAGTATTCGCACGGTACCTGCGTCGCCATGGCTGGGTGGTATTCTATCTGGAGCCAGAGCACCGCCACTGCAGTGGCGACGTCTGCTGGCTGGCGTTGGCAGAGGGCCAGTGCCAGAAAAGAAGCGGATGAAACATCATACCCGTATCTGGATCGCCAACGACATCATCGACCAACTGAAAACTCGCTATCTGACCGAAACGGATCGCCGCTATGTCATCCAGACCATCCTGCGCCGTGCACTCGAGGCGTCCGATCCGCTTGAGGCGACTTTCACCATCACCCATCTCCCGCCGGAGACGCCGCTGGCCGAACAACGAACGATCGTCACGAAGCAGGTGACCTACGCCGTGGAGTCCGATATTCCCATTCCGGGCCGTGTCGCTGTCACGGTACCCACGGTACCGGAGTCGCCGGTCGGTCCCCTTATCCCCGGTCCCCCTGCCGTGGATGAGCCGGGACCCCTAGGTCCCCCGACCGGCGATCCATGTCCTCCCGATCCGCCAGCGGACCCGCTGACGGCTCCGGCGATTGCCCGGCGACCCGCGCCCCCACCCGCCGACAGTCCCCCCGCCCATCGCCCGCCGCCGCATCGGGGGGAACGGCCCCCGTGGTGCTGCCCGCGCTGCGATCACCTCGGTCCCGTTCCCATGGCCTGTCACTGCCGCTGCCATCCCCGTCCGATGACGCCATCATGAAAAGGAGCCGCGTTGATGTCTGATGCGATTGCCGTCGATTCCGCAATTCCGATTCCTCCTTCCCGCTTCCAGCAGCGCGAGTCCCGCTATCCGTGGGGGCAACTGGCCGTCGGCCAATCCTTCTTCGTCGGGTGTCCGGACGGCTGCGACCTCGCGCGCCTCCAGCGTCGCCTGACCTCGGTGGCGGGCGCCTGGCGCCGCTCGCGTCTGCACCAGGCCACCGGTTCCGTTCCGGTATTCGTCCCGGTGTTCACGGTCCGCGTCCGCTACAAGGACCGGGATGGCGAAGTTGCCGATGGCGTGCGCGTCTGGCGTCAGGCATGACGGAGCCCGATCAGTTCGTCGTGGATCAGTGGCTCGCCGATCTCCGGGTGACCCTGCCGACGTTCCCGCTGGAGATTCGCCGCCAGATGCTCACCCACTTGACGGCCGCACTGAAGACGATGCTCCATGAGGTGCGCCAGGAAATTGAACGGATGCCATGACCGTCGATGCACCCGAGTCCCGTCCGCTGGCGGACTGGATGACCGCGGCCTCGGCCGCCCTCACCGCCGCCCTGCCCGCCGATCATTTCGGGATCGTCATTATCCTGATCGATCCCGACGGCATCCACCTGCAAGTCCAGTCGCAACGCCTGACCCCCGTCGGCCTCATCGGCATCCTCCAGGAAACGATGGCCACCCTGCTCGCGCATCCCGACGAGTTGATGAAAGCCCCGCCGGATGACCCGGAACCGACCCACTGATCGGTTCGAGACGCGAGAGATTCGCATCGCCATGGGGGAGGGGTCCCTCCTGGTTCCGGCGGAAGTCTACGGCCAGTGGGCCGTCCATCGTACCAGTCCAGCTCGTCCACGATTGACAATCAAGTGGACCGTCACGCATCTCCCGACCGGGTGCGCCTTCATGCACTGCGCAAGTCGCACGCGTGCCTGCCGCATTGCCCAGCAGGTCGCTACCGTGGCCCCGACGTGGGGGTCTCGTCTGCCGTTCGGAAAACTCCCGCGGCGGATCCCGCCCGCACTCCACGCCCTGTACCGCTCGTTCGCATCCGAGACGAAAATATGTTAACAGGTGCTTTGATGCCTTGGCCGACCACTCATCTCCGTTCCAGTGCTCCGACCGCCGCATGGGTGACCCGTGCCGCCCGCCGCCATCGGCTGCGCACCGCGGAGGTCCTCGACGAACTGACCCGCCAGTATCTGGCTCCGTCCCGCTGCCGACGTCCAGCATGCCGTGACCGACTCCGCTGCCGCGCGACCGCCTGTGCCTGCGCCTGCCACGAGTCCAACGGGAGCCGTTCCATTCGCGTCAACCGGAGAGGAGGTGAGAGCGCAGTGAAGAAGAAAGGCAAAGGGGCCAAAGGTCCGAAGAAGGGCGGCAGCAAACCCTGCTGACCCGACCGGGGCTCGGGGGCATTTCGCGGAGTGCCCCCGTTCCCGCCCCTGGCATACATGCCCGCTGCATCCTTCACCTCGGTCACCGTTGATCCCCAGACCACCGCGATCCTGGTCCGGCTTCAGGCGCGACTGGGCCATACCCCCATGCAACTGGTGGCCATCGCCGTCCGAGAATTCAACCGGTTCGTCGATGGGCTGCCCTCCGCGCTCGAGAGCGCGACGACCGCGCCTCCGCGCCGGTGTCCCCGCTGCGAGCGCACGCGCTGCGCCGGGGGAACGGAGTGCCTCTGCCGGTGCCATCAGACCGAACGCCTGGCGGCCCAGCGGCGACAGCAGCTCCGCTCGGTGGTCCCTGGGCGGCGCTAACTTCCCGTTCCGGAGGCGGGATGATCGGGATCGTCGATGAACAGATGCAGAACAGCCAGACAGTCCGGACAGGTGACATCGCGAACCTTCTCGACCTGATGGCCCCCGAGATACCCGCATGCCCCGGGCGCGTTCGCGGCCATCGCGAGCACCACCGACCGGAAGTGTCGTTCCTTGGCGGGCTCCAAGGCCCCATTGGTAAACAGGGGTTCCCCCGCGAAGTTCCGCGCATCGGCCATGCGGAGCCGCCCGATGGTGAGCAGCCGCTCGATGCGTTCGACCACGGCTTGGCGGAGAAACTCGTTGGACGATTCTTCGAGCGCAACGCAGGCCGCCACGAACAAGCGGCGCTGATAGGGGCGCAGCGACACCCCGATGTTGCGACTCTTTGCAAACCGCCGTCGCATCGGGACGCCCGGCTGCCGCGGATCCCGAAATCCAAACCCACCGTCCCGCACACTCATGGCTGGCATGCTATCTGAACCGCCCGCGACGACGCAAGGGTGGTCGCTCTGCACGGCGCATCCGACCGGATCCGTCTGGTATACGACCGCCCAATGTCCGGCCTGCCAACTCCTCCTCCCGATTCGCCAACTGCTCCGGCACATGCGCGCCAACGCCCAGCATATCTGCCACCACCGAACCCGCGAGCAGCATCTGGAGGCAATCGAGCGGTTGGCCCGCGAGGCGGGAATTGCTCGCGAGTGAGGGAGCGCACCGAATGCCCGAGACGACACTGACACTGGCTAGCGGACACACGATCCGGATTCGCGTCGCTCGGGATCTGCTCATCCCTCACGGTCTACGGATCGATCTGGAAGTGAGCGCCGACTTTCCGGCCACGATCCATGCCGGGGGAAATGGAACGACTCATTGGGCGCACGCCATGTTCTATCAGGGTAGCGAGACGATGGTGCCCGCCGTGGTCTCTGCCATCCTGACCCTGCTGGTGGACATCCAGACGAGGGCATGATGTCCGTGCACCTGCTTCACGGCGACTGTCGCGAGATCATGGCCGGGATGGACGCCAACTCGGTGGATGCCATCGTCACCGATCCCCCGGCAGGCATTTCCTTCATGGCAAAATCCTGGGATGGCGATCGAGGGGGACGGGATCAGTGGATTCAGTGGATGACCGAAGTGGCGACCGAGTGTCGTCGGGTCATTAAGCCAGGCAGTCATGCACTGGTCTGGGCAATTCCGCGCACATCGCATTGGACGGCGATGGCCTGGGAGAACGCCGGATGGGAACCCCGCGATCGGATTGCGCATCTCTTCGGTTCGGGATTTCCCAAAAGCATGGCCATCGACAAGCAACTGGACCGAATGGCGGGAGCGGAGCGGAAGATTGTAGGAAGCAAACTTGGGCAACCTGGATATTCACTCGCACCCGACAAAGGGAGGGGAACATATTCGCCGACTGGACGGTCAAGTGAAGTTGAGTGCCGTATCACCACACCCGCGACCGAGGCGGCCAAGCAATGGCAGGGCTGGGGGACCGCACTCAAGCCCGCAATTGAGGATTGGTGGCTGTTTCGGGCGCCCCTTTCCGAGCGCACCGTGGCCGCCAACGTGTGCGCGCACGGCACCGGTGCCTTGAACATCGATGCCACGCGCATTGCCTATCAATCGGGGGATGATGCCTATGAAAAGGGCATCGCGCGTGCTGCGCAACCGCGGGCCGATATTCGAGGTGGAGGCTTTCATACAGGCACTGACTGGGCGGAGAAAAAGCACGTAGTGGCCAGTGGCATGAAGCCATCTGGACGGTGGCCCGCCAACGCGGTTCTGAGTCACGCGCCGGAGTGCGACACCGCGTGCGTGCCTGGTGGAACGGTTACATTGAATGTTTACGCTTTAGGTACGAACGGTGCTGTATCTCCGCTAGACGACGCCGCGTTCCTTCTGGGTCAACTTCCATCGCTCGTCGAAGTCTTACGGTGTTGGCACATGACCGACAAAGACCATGTGCCGAATGCTTACGAATCCGACCACATCGAGCGCATACCACTGGTGGATTCACCGGACGACCAGCTTGATGCCGTCGTGTGTGCTCTGCGGCTGAGAGAACTTCCAGGTTATGAGGTCGATTGTCAGTTTTGTCGCCATTCTTGTGGTGGACTACTTCGGTCGGTAGTAGTGGCCGCCCGAGCAGGTCCGCAGCAACTAGCCGATGCTCTCGCACTCGTCCTCCAATGGTCGCAATGGTGCGGATATATCCCCCAGAATCAATCCCTCGGCGGCGGCGCGCGAGCCTGGAACAGGTCATTGAGCAATAGCGTTGTCGTTGCTGATGGGCTTGAAACGGCTTCCCGCATCGGATGCAATCAGCAATTCGATGAGAACGACCATGCCACCAACATGGCAGTGAACAGTATTTCCGAAGGCGCGGAGCAACAAAGGTCTGCCCACAATGCTTGCACGTCTGTGGTCGGGCGCATATTGGGTCTGGTGTGTATCGATTTGGCATCGCGGTGGCTTCCACCCCTAATCATATCGCGTTCCGAAATTGTTATCAATTTGCCATCTTGCCCTGTTCATCTCCTCGATGAGCAAAGTGGGGTATCTCGCTCCACCGGTGGCCGGATTGGCAATAAGGCCGGTGGCATCGCCGTGCCAAGTGGGCGCTTCATGTCAGGCGATCCGGGTTTCGGCGACACGGGCGGCGCGTCGCGGTTCTTCCAGACCTTCGCGGGCGAGACGCGATTCCTTTACACGGCGAAGGCGTCACGTCACGAACGAAATATTGGCCTAGACGATCGTGGCGTTGGCGTAAAGTATGGGGCCACGCTTCGACAGGTTGAGAATGCGATTAAGTCCGAAGAAGGAGGCGGACTGAGGGTGCGAAATCGCAATTCGCACCCGACTTGACCGTGAAGCCGCTCGCTCTCATGCGCTACCTGTGCCGACTTATCACGCCGCCCGGTGGCATCGTGCTCGATCCGTTTGCGGGCAGCGGTTCAACGCTCATCGCGGCCTTGCGCGAGGGATTCTCGGCCATCGGGATCGAACAAGAGGCCGAGTATGTTGAGATTGCCAAGGCGCGCATTGCCGGGGATGCCCCACTGCTGAACCGAACCACCGACTGATCGGTTAGGGCAGGAGCCGGCGCCGGCTGGCGGGATGGCCTCTGTCCCGGAACGGCCAGCAGCCTTCCGCCCGTCGGAGAACGGCGCCGAAGGCCCGGCGCCGGCCGTTGACGCATCTGGCCTTTATCGAACGCGGTTTTCCTGCGGTTGTCAAATGCGGGGGCGATATGCCACGATAGCGCCGTGGCCGTCCCCATCGTCCCGTTTCTGGAAGAGTGTTTTCTGCTCGAAGACGGCACGTTCATTCGATTGGAACCGTTTCAGAAACGACTCCTCGAATACGCCTTCACGCCGGATGCAGACGACCGGCTCCCGTTTCAGACGGTGGTCTGGAGTCAACCGAAGAAGAGCGGAAAAACGGCCTGTGCAGCGGCCATTGCCTTCTGGTTTGCCTTCGGCGGGATCAGTGCGCGCAACGATGAGATCCTGATTGTTGCGAACGATCTTGAACAGGCGCAGAGTCGGGTCTTTGCGCGCCTGCGGATGGCGGTCGAACAACATCCCGCGATCCGCAATTCCTGTACGTCGATTCAACAGAGTCTGATTGAGTTGCAAAATGGGACCACGATCCGTGCCATTGCCTCCGATTTTGCTGGGGCGGCGGGCTCCAATCATAGTCTCGTGTTGTTTGACGAATTATGGGGGGTCCGTTCCGAAGCCGGCCGTCGTCTGTATGATGAGTTGACGCCGGTCCCGACGCGGAAGAACTCCATTCGCGTCGTGACGTCCTATGCCGGGTGGATCGGCGAATCGAAATTACTGTACGATCTCTATCAGCAGGGACAAGCGGGCGATCTGGTCTGGCCCGATCTCCCAGGCCGCGTGAATGCGGATGCCGGGCTCTTCTCGTTCTGGGATCATGAGCATCGAATGTCCTGGCAGCGTGGGAAGCGGGGCGAGAAATACTACCGGGAACAGCGCGAGACGCTCCGGCCCCGCGAGTTTCTCCGGCTCCACAAGAATGAATGGTCGTCATCCGAGACCGGACTCGACATCGTCGAGTGGGATGCGGCGGTGGCTCTGGGCCGCGACCGCGGGCATACCGCGCCGCCCACCCCGTCCAAAACTATCCACCTCGGCATCGGGATTGACGCCTCATACAAGAAAGATCGCACGGCGGTCGTCACGGCCTTCAAACGCGGCGGCCTCACCTATCTCGGCCCGCGAAAATTCTGGCAGCCGTCTCCGGACGGCACCTTCGATCCCGCCATGATCGAACAGTATGTGCTGACGCTGGCCGAGCAGTATCTCGTGAGTCAGGTCTACTACGACCCGAATCAGTTTCACGCCACCGCCATGCGGCTCCGACAACGGGGGATTCCCATGCATGAGTATTCCCCGCAGTCAAAAATGAAAAGCCGTCAACTCGGCGTCCGCCTCACCGATTTGTTACGGTATCATCAGCTCGTGCTCTATCCCGATGCGGCGCTCCGCGACGAAGCGCTCATGGTGCAACTGCGCGAAGAGGTCGACGGCATTCAAATCTACAAGCGGAACAAAGAACATAAAATCGACTCGATTGTCGCGCTCGCCATGGCCTGTCTGGCCGCCGACGGACTCCCGGACACTGAGATGAACTGGCGTGATGCCGTCATGATTCTCTAATGCTGTTTTGAGAAGCGCGGGTCTGCGTGATACGGTGAAACCGGTGATGATGGCCAGTGGTGCGGCGGCGGTGGAGCCGATACTGTACGGACCGGAGGGAACCCCCCTGCAGCGGACCACGGCCTATCAGTGGGGGGCGCTGTTCGATCGCGAGCGCCGGTGGCGCACCGAAACGATTGTCCAGAACCCGTACGCCGAGAACACGTGGGTCTATTCGTGCGTCACGCAGATTGCGCTGGCCTTCGCGCAGATTCGCTTGGGCCTCTGGCGTCGCGTCCCTGGCGCGGTTGGCCGCCGACCGGGATACGTCGAAGTGGACGCGCATCGCGTGCTCGAACGCTGGGCGTATCCGAACCGCTGGATGGACGGCTTCACGTTCAAGGCCCAGTGGATCACCTTCCTGGTGACCGGGGGCAACGTCTGGATGTATCCGGACGAACCGGACTCCTACGGCATCCCGTCTGCGCTCTATGTCTTCGGTCGCGATCACGTGCAGCCGAACTACGATTCGCAGGGGCGGATTGACAGTTGGAGTATTCGCCCGACGTTGAGCGCGCCGCCGGTCACTGTGCCGTACGAGGCGTTGTGGCACTGGCGCCTCCCGCATACCAATGGCCGCGGCCTCGGCTTGGATCCGCTCTCCGTGGCGGCACTCACCGTGGATGCCGATTGTGCTCGACTCACCTGGGACAAAGCGTTCTTCGATAACTCGGCCACGCCGTCCTCGGTGCTCACGTACAAGCCGGGATTACTGGGGAAAGATCAGCGGCAGCAGATTCGGGAGTCCTTCGACGAGTACCATCGCGGGCCGGCGCGGGCCGGGCGCATGGCCGTCATTGGTGGGGACTTCGACTTGAAAGTGCTCTCGATCGAGCACAGTCAGGCGCAGTTCATCGACAGCCGGAAACTCTCGCGGGAAGAGATTGCCGCGGTCTTCTTCGGTTTTCCGGTTGGGCTGTTGAACGCGCAGGAGCATACGGGACTCTCCAAAGACGGCCTCGATGTGGCCCGCAAGATTCTGTACGAGAACTGCGTCATCCCGTTCACGCAGCAATTCCTGTTGCAGTTCAACCAGCGCTACGTCTATCCGATTGATCCGCGCCTGGAAGCCTCGTTTGACACCGATCTCGTCCCGGTGCTCCTGAAGGACGACTATCAGGCGAAGTCCCAAATTTTCGAGCGCTTTGTGCGTAACGGCATTCCGATCAATCAGGCGATCAAGACCCTCGATCTCAATTTCCCGCCGGTCGATGGCGGCGACGACGCCTTCGTCATCGGCACCCCGACGCCGCTCGGCGCCCCACCGGCCGGACCGTCGGCCGCCGGCGCGCGGTGGCGGCGGGCCTACCGTGCCCTGGAACCGATTCGGGCAGCGGCGCGGACCGTGATCGATCGGCGCCTGCTGCTCCGGGTGGCGTCCGGGGAAGCGGCAGCAACCGAGACGTGGATGCGGGGACTGGTGAGCATGGTCGGCTGGGCCATGCGCGATGGACTGGAAGGGGATCAGGCTCCTGGGGAGCGGGGACCCTTCCTCGAGGCGGCCGAGGCGGTCGGGTTTTCCGAAACGCAGTTGCAGCAGGCGGCGGTGGGGTTGGTGGAACGCGGGCTGCAGGTCGTGGAGGAGTGGCGGACGCAGGCACGCGACCGTTTAACCCCCGATCGTCTCGCTCGCTATCTCCTGCGATATCTCCCGGTGTGGGCGGTCAATGCGGGCCGTCAGCTGGGCGGTGCGGGACCATGGGAACGATGGGCACCCCCCGAGGGGTGCACGGCCGACCATACGGGATGCGACTATCCCGGCGATCATGCCGTACCGTGGGAGATGGTGGCGAACTGCCAGTGTCTCTTGGGGCGGGTGGAGGATGAGGCGGATGAGCACGAAGATACGGACGTGGCACGAGCGCTTCGACGCTGCGTGCCAAGCGGACGGGCAGCCCCCGATTTGTGAGACGGCGGTTCTCGGCCGCCAACAGGTGTCGGCTGGCGCGGAGCGAACCCTCGAGTTCGTGCTCTCCACCGATGGCATCAAGCGCGACGGGTTTGCCATTGACCAGCGCGGCTGGCATCTGAGCACCTTCCGGCAGAACCCGCAGGTGCTCTGGGTCCACGATCCGCGGCAGTTGCCCATCGGCCATTCCGAGGAGGAGTGGCTGCAATCGAACAATACACTCGGCCTCCATCTGCGCGGGCGCTGCCGGTTCTTGGCGGCGGAGAAGAATCCCTTCGCCGAGCAGGTCTGGCACTGCTACAAGGACGGCGACCTCCGGGCCGTGTCAGTGCGCTGGGATCCCCGGAAATGGGAGCCGATTCCGCGCGAAGTATTCGAGGAATTGGGCCTGCCCGTGCCGGCCCTCGGTGGGGTTCGGTTCACGCGACAGGATCTCGTGGAGTACTCGGGCGTGCCCCTGCCCGGGGATCCACAGGCATTGGCCGTTCGGATGCAGGGGTGGCCAGAGCCCTTCCGCGATCAGATGGTCATTGGCCGGGCGCCGGAGAAAGTTGGGAGCCGTGCGCTCCTGGTCCTCGATGGCAAAACCATCGAGGTGGATGTCCCGACCTTTGTGGATTTTGGCGCCTGCCGATTGCCCGAGCCGGACGGTGAGCCCGTGCCGCTGGATGCGCCAGCCGAGAGCGATCCGCCCGGTCCAACGCCGGACGAGACCCCACCGGAAGAGTCCCTGCGCATTGACGACATCCTGACGCTGGACGAATTGGCGATCGAACGCGCGGCCAAGGGGCTGCAAGTGCAGTCGGTCCTCTGCTCCAAGCTCCGTTTCAAGACGGCGAAAACGGCCAAGAAATGGGTCACCGATCATCAGTTTACGGCCGGCACGATGGACGAGACGGCCGGCTACTACCACTTCCCACAATTTCCGCCCGGGGCCTGTGTCAAGGACTCGATTCGGACGAAGTCAATCACCGATGGCGTGCTCATCCATACCTGCCAGAAGGCGAAACGGGCAGACGACGATCCGCCTCTTCCGGTCCCCACCGAGCCGATACCATCAGAACCGATCCCACCAGTGCCCTCCCTCCCGGAGCGCAACGCCATCCCGTACGGCTGTCACGGCAAGTGTCCGGTCGCTGAGGCGAGCACCGCGTGGGACGGTTCGGGCGCCCGTCAGCGGCTGGCGAAGTGGGCCAGCAAGGATGGGAGTGGCAGCAAGGATCAGATGGATTGGGTGAAATACCGGCAGGGATTTGTCTACTCCGAAGACGAGACCGGGGAAGACTCCGCGGAATCCGACGAGGATTGAGGAGACAGACATGGCGAAACCCGCCCCGCGCTTCGGCGCGTTCAAGGGACCGCACCATACGGTCATCGACGGCAAACTCACGGTCGTTCCACGGGGCGTCTACGCCTGTGCACAACGCCTGCAGCAAGGGGCCTTCGATGTGGAAGCCGCGGCACTGCCCGGGATGAAACGACATCTCGCCGCGCATTATCGCGATCTGGGCGAGACGCCGCCATGGGATCGGGCGCTTGGGAATCTCTACGAACAGGTGCATCGAGAACTGGCCGAGACGGCCGACCCGATCGAGCAGGCCCGCCTGCGGCGCTGGGCGGAAACGCTGGCGACCGATCTGTACGGACCCGACCGGCTCCGCGAAGCGTGGGAACTGCCGGCCGATCTGCCGGGTGACCCGGCGCTGTTGCAGGAACTCCGCGCGATTGTCTTGGCGCACCGCGCAGTCCCGGACTCCGAAGAGGATCGGCCCCTTGATGACACGATGCGGCGCTTGGCTGAGGTCGTGACCCCATTGGCGAGCGACCTCTGCCAGAGCACCGCGGCCATCGAGCGCATCCGGCAGGCCCTCGGGATCGACCTCGGGGAGGACTGGCTGGAGCGGACGCTGCTGGCCATCGATCGGCTGAAGGCTGCGGCCACCGAACGCGCCACCGACAGTCCGCTGGCGGACGTCCCGGTCGCGCTCGATCCGAAACTCGTCGAACAATTGCATCAACTCTCCAAGGAACTCCGTACCGCTGCGGCCACTGCCCGTCCGGGCCGCCCGTCGGTACTGGAGGCGGTCAAAGGCAGCGGCACGACGGTCGCAAAGCCAACCTGACCGTACATGGGAGTCGTGGTGGATGTGGCGGTGGATGTGGTGAAACCCCAAACGACAGACAGGAGAGTTCCATGGATGTGATCGTCAAGCATGACGAGCAGTTGCATCAGATCATGGATGATCTGAGTGTGACCAAAGGCTCGCTCGAAGACATCAAGAAGGATTTGGATCAGCGAAAGATCGCGGACGAGGAGACCGTCCAACTGAAGACCCAGGTGACGCAAGCCCTGGAGAAGCAGAATGTGATGTGGGACCGCCTCGAACGGCTGGACCGCTCACTCGGCTACGGCAACAAGATCTACCAGCCGTTGGTGCCGGCGCCGACCTCGATGCAGCAGGAGACGCGGACCGAGCTGGCCCGCCTCATCGTCGATATGATGCACCACAAGCAGTACGGTCGCCCGAAGTACGATTGTGATCTCTGGAAGCGCCAGCAGACCACGGTGGTCGGGGAAGGCGGCTATACCCTGCCGCAGCCGGTGGTGGCGGAGATCATCCGCATTACCCAGACCTACGGCTTGGCGCGTAAACTGGCCCGCGTTATCCGGATGGACCAGGACGTGGTGCATCTGTCGTACAACACCGATCTGCCGACGGTGTACTGGGAAGGACAGAATCCCGGCGCACTGACGATCACCGAAATTCTGACCCCGACGATGGCCACGAACATCGAAACCGGCGTGACGATCGGACGGCAGACCCTCAATGCCCAGCGGATGCTGGCTCTCGACACCATCTCGCTGACCCTGAACGCGGATAACCCTGGGATGGTGGACTACACGCTGGAACGCTTCGGGATCGCGGTGAGCCGTGAAGAGGATTTCCAGTATTTCATCAGCCCGGGTGGTGCCACGACCGCCAACCCGTTCACTGGGCTCGCCTATACGACCGTTCCGTCGAGCTTACCACAGGCCGCGTTAGCTGGCGCGGCCGGCGAACAGAACACGGTCGAGAAATTGCTGCTCACAGGACCCGAGAGCGGGTACAATGTCCTGCTGAACTGTCAGAATGCTGCATCCCCGTTCACGGAAGTCGGGGCCGGGTGGGTGATGTCGAAAGACATCCTGACCATGATTCGCGGCATCACTGATTCCCAGTATCGCCCCCTGTGGGGGGAGATGTCCGGTGGGGATCCGAACCAATTGTTCGGCTATCCGATCTATCGCTCCGAAGTGATGCCGGCCCGTGATGCGCTGCAGGTACAGACCAAGCCGGTGTTGCTGTTCGGAAACTTCCGGTTTCATCTGTTCGGCGATCGCGAGCAGATTTCGATGGACCTCTCGACCGAGGCGGCCTTCGAGCGGTTTGCCCTCGTGCTACGCGTGACCGAACGTGTGGCGTTCATTCCGGGCCTCGTGGCCCCGTTCTCGGTGCTGAAGACTGGCGCCAACTAAGCGTGACGCCCTCCGAGGGGGACCCGCTTACGGGTCCCCCTCCCAACCAAGGATGCGATCCCTATGTCCAACGAAGATTCCACCTCCCCGTATCTCACCCCCACCCGTTGCCGCCTGCGGGTCCGCCCCGGCCATCGGATTCGGTTTGAAGGGGCTAATTATCGCGCCGGCGACGAATTCGACGGACCGGAACTGTTACTCCAAAGCATGAAAGAGTCGGTCGAACGCGCCACCCCACGCGCTCCGAGTCGCGGCATCATGGGCGTCGGATTGAACCGCGCCGTGTTGAACCGTGGAGTAAATCGGAACGGATTACCCCCTATTCGCTGATTCATGGCGATCGATCTCTGGAACGCCGCGCTCTGCACGCCCGATGACGTGAAGGCGCTGCTGCGTCCCCGGGAGGTGCTGTCGACGCAGTGGGACGAGGCACTCATCTTTCTCATCAATGCGTTCAGCCGAGCCATGGAAGGCCCGCGCTTTTTGAACCGAGCGCTAGAATACCGGGAGCGCACCGACACGTTTCATGGCGGCACGACGTATGTGCGCGTGCAGGCGCCCCCGATTGATCGGGGGCAACTGCTGGAAGTCTGGGACGATCCAGGCTGGACCTTCGATCCGGAATCCGCCCTGATCCTCAACAGCGACTTTTACCTCTCGGCCGGCGATGCGCATGTCGTGCGGGCGGGGACGTTTTTCCAGGACGGCCTCGAGAGCGTTCGCGTCCACTACGTCGGGGGCCTGGTCGATCATGCGAATGAACGGTGGCCGCCGGACGATCTCCGCAGCGCGGCGGCGATGCAGGTCGCCTTCTGGCATCAACGGCGCGAAACGATGGGCCTCACGCAGGTGAATGCCCCCGGCGGGGGCGCCTTCGTGGTCAAAGAGCCGTCGCAACTGCTGCCCTGGGTGACGCTCGCCATCCAGACGTATCGCATCTTCGAGTGCAACTGATGGCCCAGGACGCCGTCCTGTATTTTCGCCTGACCGAAGTCGCCCACTCGCCCGGGGTGGTGCGCCTGAAGAAGGCCGAGCAGACGCTCCGGCGCACCATGGGGCCGGCGCTGGAGAAGATCGGCCGCTCGGCGCAACGAGGCGCGCGCCAGCAACTCTCCGCTCGACCCCGCGGCACGCCGTATCCCGAAGGGCCGCTCATGCCGATTGCGGCGCGGTCCGCCGCGCTGCGGCGCTCCATTGGCTACGCCGTCGGTGAGCAGCCGAAGGGCACGTTTCATCTCGACTTCGGCATCATGCGGCAACGCTCCCGCTGGTCGCTTGCCTCGGAGGGAGGCACGCTGGGCGGCGCGGCGATGCAGGCGATGGATTCCACCGGCAGTCTCATCGAAATCTACGCGGGGACACAAGAGCACGGGGCGACCATTGTCCCGACCCACGGCACCTACTTGGCGTTCCCCCCGGGGGACCCGGGCGGTCCCGCCCGCGATGCGCGCGGCGTCCAGACCCAGACGGCCACGACCATCAAGGAAACCTATCGGACGTGGTTCTATCCAAAAGACGCCCCGCGGATGATTCTCGGGGTAGAACGCGGCAGTCCCCCGGGTACGCCACCGGAGTTGCTGTTTTACGTTCGGACCAGTGTGCGCATCCCGGCCCGGCCCTTTCTCGCGCCCCGCTTCGAGCAGATGCAGGCAAAAATTGACGGGGTGGTGGCCGGCGCGATGGAGGCGGCTTTCTGATGGCCGTCATCCGGTATCGGAGCGTGCAGGACCGCGTGGCCGAGACGCTCCGTACGCTGTTGGCCGCGATTCGCCGGGGCGATGGCTATAACACGGACGTGAAGCATGTCTGGCGCCGCCAGGATATTCCGATGTTTGGCGTGGATCCGCCGGAGATCTTCCTCGTGTTCGGCGACGCGATGCCCATCAATCAAGTCGCCCAAGGCACCGACGATCGCGTGCGGGTGCGGGCGCCGATGGATCTGCACCTCTACGTGACCTGCGGCGATATCGAACAGGAAACCGAGTTTCAGTGCTTCCGGTCCGATGTCTATCGAATCCTGAATCCGCGGGAACCGCTGACCGAACGGTACGGACCGCGGAATCAGCCGGTGTATTGCCAGTGGCTCCTGAGCCGATCGTACAATACGGAGATGTTCAATGCGACGGTGCATGGGCGCATCGCCTTTGAAGTGGAGTACTGGCACCTGCGCACCGATGATCGCCTCTGGGATGCTGAGGATACGCTCGTGGAGGTCGGCCAGGTGCCGCGACTCGCATGATTGGCAGTGACCGCGTTCTTGTCGAAGTGGCGGCGGAGACGACCTACGGGTCGGATCCGGGCGGCGGAAGCCAACTGACCCTCTATAATCCCCAACTGCCGGTCCAGTATGAGGCGGAGGCCGATCGGCGGGAGCGGGCGTGGTCGTGGAGCGGGCCGGTGGAGGTGCCGAATGCGCCCGGGTTCTTTCGTTGGCCGACGCTGCAGACGTATCTGGCCGCAGGCACCGCCAACAACGCGCCGCCCTCGTGGGCCACGCTGTTGACGGCCTGTGGCTTCCGATTGACCGAACAGAGTGCCGACAAGACCGAGTGGCAGGGACCGTATGACCTCGATGGATCGGTGACGCTCCGGGGCTATTTCGGGCACCGGAAAGTCCGCACGGTCGGGGTGCGCGGGACCTGGGCACTCAATGCGTTTGCCGGCCGTCCGGTGCCCCTGCAGTTCAGTATGGCCGGGAAGTACGAGGACTCCTCCTTCGCGGCCCTTCCCAGTTCAACCGCCAGCCCGGGGATACCGCCGGCGTGGTGCGGCACGGCCTTCTATCTTCTCAATGCGGCGCATGGGAATGTCACGCCGCCGATCATCAGTTGCAGCATCGATTGTGGGATGGGCGTGGCGGCCCGGCGCCCGGCGCTGACCAGTGGCGCAATCAGTGCCATCGAATGGGAACGCAGCGGGGCGCCCCGCATGCAGACCGTCTTCGAGGCGCGACCAACGGACGATTGGATTCAGGTCTATCGGGCCGGGACCCCCTATTACCTGAATTTTGTGCTGACCCATGGCACGGGCGGCTGGTTCTTCCAGACCCCGGATGTCACTGGACCGACGGCGACACTCGGGCCGACGCCGCCCGTGTGGGTGGAGCAGGATGGGATTGTTGGCTGGCAACTCGAATGGACGCTCGCCCCCGACGTTTCGACGGGGGCAGCACTCGTGATACAACAGTATGGAACGGGGTAACTAACTTCGTTCGCGGGCCGGTGGTGAGGAGGATGCGTGGATGAGCAAGCCCAGTAAAACCGAACGGACGATTCTGCTGCTCGGACTCGAGAACCGCGATACAAACGGCCTCGGTATTCGACGCGGACCGCAGCGCGCCGCGAACCAAACGGCGAATGCGGTTGAGGAATTGTACTGGAAGAACTCCTGCAATTTTGAACAGATTCCAATCTACAATTCATTCAATCCGCTCACCCCCGAAGGCGAAACGCAACCCTTGGTTCGATCGTCCGGGACACTCGATCCGGAAGGGTTTGGCATCGGCATCACAAACTTCGCCCTCGCGGGGGACATCTGGGTGCAGGGATCGGGCATCCGAAATATCCCGCCGGCCTGGATGAAGCTTCTCCGCGCCTGCGGCTTCGGCGAACGCCGCTACGCCTCGCATGATTCGCCCACCGCGGGCACACCGACCGGGGCATCCGATAGTTCGCCGTACAGTGATAGCTCAACCGTGGTTCCGGATATTGGCACTGGAACCTACTACTACGAAGTGACCGCGCTCCTGAAAGCCAATGGCACCGATATTGCGACGACGCGGTCGGAAGCCCTGTTTGAATCGAAACTATCCGGCGAGGAATCCGCGGGGATTGCGGTGACCGCCGGTGATGCCATTTCGCTTTCCAGTCTGACGACCAGCGCGACCGGCATTCGACGCCTCTATCGAACCAAAGCGAGCGGGACCGCCGGAGCCCAAAAATACTTCATCGCGGAAATTCCGAGCGGGACCAA
>Ga0079037_100000502_pt1 | contig 17866 bp, 8 predicted proteins | sample Mud3Dept4metaG_FD_71479 | JGI IMG/M metagenome (GOLD analysis project Ga0079037, IMG submission 71479) | Freshwater wetland microbial communities from Ohio, USA, analyzing the effect of biotic and abiotic controls - Mud 3 Core 4 Depth 4 metaG | ecosystem: Environmental > Aquatic > Freshwater >... | reverse complement strand
AGCGTGTAAATGTGTCCATTCGTGGGGACGTGAATCTGCTGGTCTCGGTCGAGGATGACGGGCGGGGAATCCCCAAGGGAGAGCAGGAAGCCGTATTCGAGCGGTTCGTCAGGCTCAAGGATAAAGAGCAACCCTATATGCCTGGGCTTGGCCTAGGTCTCTCGAGCGTGAAAGCCTTGGTGGAGGCGATGGGGGGGCACTATTTCATTACAAAGCGGGGAGGGTACCGGGACACGATTTTCGGTCGATATTCCTCCCCTGCAATAACTTGGTCGCGACGGCGGTCCAGTCGCGCGTCGACGTGCGCAACTCTCGATCTCTGATCCTTCAACTTCCCATGAAACAGAGCAGGGATTGATTCGAAAAAAGATGTGCGCCGGATTTTTCCAAACCGCTATCTTTATAGTAGAACTCTATTTTATTATTTTGTTGCATCGGATTCATATATAATGATCAGTGAGTTAAGTTTGGGTCCGCGGGAAAGCCCAGGCGGAAAAAGATGCCCGGTCGGGGTGGGTAACGAGAGATGGGAACGAAGGATCACATTGTTCAGCTCATCTCGATACTCACTTGCGCCGTCTGGCTCGTGCCCCTTGCCGTGATCGTCGATCCCGAACCGGCGGGATTCCACACCGAACTGGATACTCAAACAACCATGATTGCCGATTCCGATATTGAGAACTTCAACGAGACCGCATCCGACTTCGAAACCGTCATCAGCCTGCCGTCTTACGGCTTTTTCGGCACCGAACCCGCGACGGACCCACTCCCATCCCGCCGGTCCCTCCGTCGTACAGGGGTTGTCCCCTTACCCTCCGCGGAAAGCACCCGGATCGCCACGACCGTTCTGCGTCCTTAGAGACTTACCGACAATCGAGGTTCGTTTCGCAAGGCGTTTTCGGAATGAATCGGATGAACCAGCGGAAAAAGCCCTCCCGCCGGATCCCAATGGGGGAAGCAAAGACGACGAAGTCCAGTATCCACATTGCGAAGGTCACCCGTCCCCTTCTCTCCGGGGCGGTGCCCCGCACGCGGCTGTACTCCCAGCTCGACAAGGGCAGGGGAGGCGTCATCTTCTGGGTGGACGGGCCCCCCGGCTGTGGGAAGACCACGCTGGTAAGCGGGTACCTCGAGGCGAGCAAGCTGCCCTGCCTTTGGTATGACGTGGATGGAAGGGACGCGGACCCCGCCACCTTCTTCCACTATCTCGGGGCCGCCATCCGGAAGGCCGTGCCGAGAATCCGCAGGGCGATGCCGCCCCTTTTGCCGGAGAATCTCAAGGACATTCCTTCCTTCTCCCGGCGGTATTTCGATGAGCTCTTCGCGCGTCTTCCCCGGAAGGCCATCCTCGTCCTCGACAACTTCCACGGGATCCCCGACGGCTCCCCGTTCCACGACGTGATCCGCGAGGGACTTTCCCGCCTGCCCCCGGGAGTGACCGCCATCGTGATCAGCCGCTCCAAGCCGCCCCCCGCCCTCGCAGGCCTGCGCGCCGCGCGCCCTCTCCAGACCCTTCACTGGGGCGATCTGCGCCTGACCCTCGAGGAGACCAGGGCGATCGTCCGCAAGCGGTCAGGGAAGTCCCCCGCCCCCGTCGTGGTGCAGCAGCTCCAGAAAAGGGCGGACGGCTGGGCGACAGGGCTGATCCTCCTGCTGGAGCGGACTCCGGCGGAGGAGACCGGATCGCACAGCCTGAGGCGCGAGGCCCCTCACGAGATCTTCGAATATTTCGGGGAGGAAATCTTCAAACGGCAGTCTCCCGAAAATCGGAACTTCCTGATGCGCAGCGCCTTGCTCCCTACGATGACAGGGTATACGACGCACCGTCTGACGGGCCGGGAGGGGGCGGCGAAAGTCCTCTCCTTTCTCCATCGGAACAACTATTTCACCGAGATGTACCCGGGCGCGGAGCCGGTCTATCGGTACCACGCCCTCTTCCGGGAATTCCTGCTCGAGCGTGCGCGGCAGACCTATTCCCCCGAGGAAATGTTTCGTCTGCACCGCGAAGCGGCGGGGATCCTCTCGGAATCCGGGCAGGTCGAGGATGCCGCCGAGCTCCTGCAGGCGTCCGGCGACCGGGAGGAATTGCGGCGCCTCATCCTGGCGGAGGCGGGCGATCTCCTTCGGCAGGGGAGAGCGCAGACGCTCCTGGGTTGGCTGCAGTCCATCCCCGCCGGCGAGCGGGATGCGGACCCGTGGCTCCTGTACTGGAAGGGTTCCTCCCTCTTCCCGCAGGACCTCGCGGGGAGCCTCGCCTGTTTCGGGAAGGCCTTCGACGGATTCCGGGAGCCCGATGGCGCGTCGGGAAAATTCCTCTCCTGGGCGGGGGCGGTGGATGCCATTTTGGCAGAGAGGAACGACCTGTTCCTCCTCGACCGCTGGATCGACTGGCTCGACAGCCGGCCGGCGGAAGGGAATCCGTTTCCGTCGGTCGAGATCGAGGCGAGAGTCTCGGGGAGCATGTTGGGTGCATTGCTGTACCGAAGGCCGCAGCACCCGGGCATCCGGGCCTGGATGGACCGCGCGCTGTCTTCGTCCCGCGCGGCGGGCGACGGGTACCTGGTTCTCCGGACGCTCATCCGCGCCGCGAATTTCTATCAATGGACGGGAGAAAAGGCCGCCGCCTCTCTCGCGATGGAGGAGATCCACCTCCTCTCCCGGTCCCCGACGGCCTCCCCCGTCCACGTCATCTTCGGAAAGTGGCTCGAGGCGTCCATTCTGCTGTGTGCGGAGGCGGACACAAGGGCCGCCCTGCGGATCGTCTCCGAAGGGCTCGATGCTTCCCTCCGCCTCGGCGTGCACCTTTGGGACTACCTCCTCTTCGCGGCGGGGGTGCTTGCTGCGCTCCTTTCGGGGGACGGGAAGGCGGCCGGTGAACGCCTCGAGAAGATGAAGGCGGCCATTCCGCCCGGCCGACTCCTCGCGGAGTCCCAGTACGACTATTACTCCGCATGGTTGCATCTCCTCCGGTCGGATCTCAAGGGAGCCGACGCGCACATCCGGCGGGCCGTGGCGCGTGCAGAGTCCACCGGTGCGGTATTCCCGGAGATCCTGTGTCGACTGGCGGCGGCGAACATCGCCGAGGGCCTGGGGGAGTGCGAGGAAGCCAGGGCCCACCTGCTCGGGATCGGCGATCGGATCCGCTCCTCGGGGAACCGGATACTTGAGTTCATGGAGCGGCTTACCGAGGCGCGGATCGCCTTCGGTTCGGGCGACGAGCCCGGGGGATTCTCGGCGTTGCGGAAGGGTTTCGAACTTGGCCGGAAGCAGGGGTACGTCAACATGTTCCATTGGTGGGAGCCGGAGGTGATGACCCGGCTCTGCATAAAGGCTCTCGATGAGGGGATCGAGCCCGCCTACGTACTCGACCTCATCCGGAAGCGGGACCTTTCCCCCGAGGTTCCGCCGATGGAGATCGAGGCGTGGCCCTGGAAGGTCCGCATCCACACCATGGGCCGGTTCAGCGTCGTGTGCGACGGGAAGCGGGTCGGATTCCAGGGGAAGGCCCAGCAGAAGCCGATCCACCTGCTCAAGGCCCTCATCGCCCTGGGCGGCCGGGACGTTCCCAGGGAGAAGCTCGCCGACGCCCTTTGGCCCGAGGTGGACGGAGACCGGGCGCTGCAATCCCTGGCGGTCACCGTCCGGCGCCTGCGGCATCTGCTCGGCAACGAGGGGGCGGTCCTGGTCAGCGAGGGGCGCGTCACGCTCTCCAACCAGGTCTGCTGGGTCGACTGCTGGGCGTTCAAGCGGATCTTCGCTCAGGCCGAGCGGGCCCGCCAGGGGACCCCGGAGGCGGGGGCGACCCGCTCCTCCACCTCCCTGTTCGAAAAAGCGCTCGGACTCTACCGGGGGGAGTTCCTCGAGGAGGAGAAGGATTGCCCGTGGGCCGTCGCCCTGCGGGAGCGGCTCCGGGGGAAATTTCTCCGGTGCGTGAGGGAAGCGGGCCACAGCCGCGAGGCCGCCGGGGAGTGGGACGCGGCGCTCTCCTGCTACCGGAAGGGGATGGAGGCGGACGACCTCCATGAGGAGTTCCACCGCAGGATCATGCTCTGCCTCCATCGGCTCGGGCGGCGAAACGAGGCGGAGGCCGCGTACCAGCGGTGCCGCCGCACGCTTCGCGCCAGCCTGAACGTTCCCCCCTCGCCTGAGACCGAGGCGGTCCTGAAGTCCATCCGGGAAGCAGGCGGGAAGACGCCCGAACCGGTCAGCTGACCGGTCGGGACGCCACGCCTCCCTGTTCTTCCAAATTCCTGTAACGCTCCAGTAACGCTTCTTCCGTATCCCGCCTGTCCCGATCCGTCTCCGATCTGTCCCTCATCTGTCCCTGATCTGTCTCCCCGCATGGGGAAAGATAGCAGGCAAATTCGTGGGAGCTACACGTCCGGCAGCCGAGGAAGGCTCCCCCTGGAGATGGACAAGGGAATGCTCCCGGGCAATTACATCGTCAGGATCTACCGCCGCGGAGAGGACGACCCGCGGATGGTGGTGGGGATCGTGGAGGAGGTCGGCGCGCGGGAGAAGAAGGGGTTCCACGACATCGAGGAACTCCGCCTGATCCTCCACCTCCCGACAGGCCAACCGATCCGCCAGCCGCGCAATGGTGGGAACGGATGGACAGCCGTAAAGAGGGATGGAGCGAGAACAAAGAAGTGACAGGACGACCGATAGCAGGGGGGGCCGGGGGATGGATGGCGCAACAAACAGGGGAAACCGGGCATAGACGGCGGGTGCTTTGCGCAGGCCTTATTCCTTTTTGGAAACAGTGCGGAGCGTCTAAAGAGGAGGGGATGACATGAGAGAAGGCAGGATTTCCGAATCGGGTTGGCGCGCCGCATTCTGTTTTCTCCTGGTCCTGGGCGCGATCCATCTTGTGGTCGCTAGGCCTGCGGTGGCGTCGGGGGAAAGGTCGCGAAGAGCCGAGGCCGCTGGACATGATCATACGTTGGCTCTCAAGGCGGACGGGAGCCTGTGGGCTTGGGGACATAACAACTACGGCCAACTCGGGGATGGGACGACGACGCCCAGCCCTGTCCCCGTGCATATCGGGACGGACACCGGCTGGACCGCCGTGACCGCGGGATTTGACCACACGTTGGCCCTGAAGTCCGACGGGAGCCTGTGGGCCTGGGGAGCAAACTACTACGGCCAGCTCGGGGACGGGACGACGACGCCGCGTTCGTCCCCCAACCGGATCGGGGCGGAGAACAACTGGATCGCCATAGCCGCGGGATCTTACCACACGATGGCCCTGAAATCCGACGGGAGCCTGTGGGCATGGGGATACAACGGCCACGGCCAGCTCGGGGACGGGACGACGACGTCCAGCTCGGTCCCCGTGCGTATCGGGATAGATACCTATTGGATCGACGTGGCTCCGTCCGACCAACATACGGTGGCTCTAAAGGCGGACGGAAGCCTGTGGGTCTGGGGGTTTATGTACTACGGCCTCGGGGACGGGACGACGCAGGAAAGCCACTCCCCCTTGCGGATCGGGGCGGATACCGACTGGACTTCCGTGGCTGCGGGATGGGGGGGGCCGCCGGGGGGGGGCGGCACTGTGTTGGCCCTCAAGGCGAACGGGAGCCTGTGGGCGTGGGGGTCTAACCTGGCCGGACAGCTCGGGGACGGGACGACGACGTCCAGCTCTGTCCCCGTGCATATCGGGACGGATACAGACTGGATCGCCCTGGCCAAGCAACGATATATGCACACGGTGGCTCTAAAGGCGGACGGGAGCCTGTGGGCCTGGGGATACAACGGCTCCGGCCAGCTCGGGGGCGCGACTCCGCCTACCCCCCTTACCCCCGGCTCTGTTCCGGGTTTCCCAGGCGCCGCAGACAATAGTTGGACTTCCGTGACTGCGGGATCTGACCACACGGTGGGCCTCAAGTCCGACGGGTCCCTGTGGGCCTGGGGGAGCAACGATTACGGTCAGCTTGGGGTAGAAGCAGTTCCCATTCACCAGGGAACGGCTTTCCCCGTGCAGATCGGAACTGACAGCAACTGGACCGTGGTGGCCGCGGGATCTTACCACACGGTGGCGCTGAAGTCCGACGGGAGCCTGTGGGTCTGGGGGTACAACGGATTTGCACAGTTAGGGGACGGGACGACGACAGACCGCTCCTCCCCCGTTCGAATCGGTACGGAGAACAACTGGACCGCGGTGGCTCCTGGATATCACCACACGATGGCTCTCAAATCCGACGGATCCCTGTGGGGTTGGGGATTAAACGCCTATGGCCAGCTCGGGACCGGCGATGGCACGGATCACTTATCCCCTGTGCCAATCGATAATGGCACCAACTGGACCGCGGTGGACGCGGGAGGTTACCACACGGTGGCTCTAAAGTCCGACGGGACCCTTTGGGCCTGGGGATACAACAGTTTTGGCCAAATCGGGGACAACACAACGGAACAAAGTAATTTCCCCGTTCCAATAGCTCCAATCGGGGGGGGAAATAACTGGATTGCGGTGGACGCGGGAGGTTACCACACAGTGGCCCTGAAGTCCGACGGGAGCCTGTGGGCCTGGGGGCGCAACTCCAACGGCCAAGTCTCGTCCGTGCCTGTTGAACCACACATCCCCGTTCGGGACGGGATCGAGAACAACTGGACGGCGGTGACCTCGGGAGATAGCCACACGGTGGCCCGCAAGTCCGATGGTACCCTGTGGGCCCGTGGGAGCGGCGCCCGCGGCCAGCTCGGGGGAGGCGGGACAGGAGACTGGTTGTCCCTCACTTTGATCGGGACGGACACCGACTGGACTGCGGTATCAGCGGGAGAATACTTCACGGTAGCGCTGAAATCCGACGGGAGTTTGTGGGCCTGGGGATCGAACAACTGGGGCGAGCTCGGGGACGGGACGACGACAGACCGTTTGGTCCCCACGCAAATAATCGTGCCGGCCTCCTGCCCATTACCGTTTACGTATTTCAAGGATTTCGACGGGGACGGCTACTCCGACGGGACCTTGCAGTTCGCATGCGCGCAGCCGCCGGGATATTTCCTCGCCTCGGCCCTCGTGGCCACCTCCGGGGATTGCGACGATGCCAATCCTATCGTCAACCCCGGCAAGACGGAGATCCCGTTCAACGGCCTTGATGACGATTGCAACCCGGCGACCCCGGACATCCCCACCGGGGGCTCTTACTCCTACGGGACTCCGGTCATTGACGGAGGTGTCGGGGAGTGGTCTTATCTCCCGTCCGAAGTCCGATACCTGACCCATCCCTACGGTGGTCCGCAGGCGAGGTTAGACCTAGTGAACGACAACGTCAACCTCTACGTCAGGGTTTCGGCGCAAAGCATCCCCGCTAATCCCGTCCTGCGGGTGACGTTCGACAGCAACAAGGACGGCCAGCTGGGCTCCGCGGGGGACGACGAAATATCGTTCGAACCCGGCTCCATGCCGAGTGGGCAGACCGGGGATTGGTATTACTCCGGCGTAGCGGTCCCGGATTGTTCCACGCCTCCCTGCCGGTACATCGACACGGGCGACGGCGGGACAACGGATGCGGCGGGTGCGTACAGTATTTTTGGTGTGGGAAGTCGTTGGGATTTTGAGATGTCCCACCCCCTGATCACCGAGGACCCCCACGACATGAAGGCCCGGGGGCAGGAGTTCCTGACGCTGAGGATCCGGCTGGAAGGGACCGATTGGGCCTACGACAACACCACCAACTACCTCGTTGTCTGCGGCGGCCCAGACACCGACGGCGACGGGGTCCCGGACATGTGCGACAACTGCCCGGCCAATGCCAACCCCGACCAGGTGGACACGGACGGGGACGGGGTCGGGGACGCCTGCGAGACCGACATCGACAACGACGGCGTGCCGAACGCGGCGGACAACTGCCCCACGATACCCAATCCCGATCAGGTCGATGGCGATCTGGACGGGGTCGGCGACGCGTGCGACAACTGCAAGCAGGTCAAGAATCCCCCGGTGCCATTCAGCATATCCGGGAACCCGCAACTCCTGCCACTCAAGGACTGGTACATCGTGTCGGGGGATCTCGTCACCGGGTGGTACGACTGGGAAGGGGAGCTCCACACCAGCGGCCAGCCCGAGCGCTACCTTAAGAATATCGGGGACGCGTGCATCCTGGGGGAGGCCACCGTCACCACGAATAGGACGGACACGGACGGGGACGGGATCTATGACGATTCCGACAACTGCCCGGAAGTGGACAACGCAAACCAGGACGACATGGACGGGGACAAGATCGGGGACGCGTGCGACCTCTGCCCGAACGACCCGTTGAACGACGCGGATGGCGACGGCGTGTGCGCCGGTCCCGGTATCTTCAAATCCCCCCCGAAGACGGGGGTCGGAGATAATTGCCCGGACAAGTCGAACCCGATCGTGGCCAGTTACAGGAACATGTTCGGCGTGACGCTGACCAACGTCCAGCCGGACTTCGACATGGACCGGGTCGGGGATGCCTGCGACCCGGACAAGGACGGGGACGGGGTGAGGGTGGAAAAGGACATCCGCGGGTATTTCGGGTACCAGTTCCCCAACGCCAACCCGATACGGCCGTGCACCAAGGCGGATCTGGCGGGGGGCGCCTGCGCGAATACGACGGGCCTGACCCCGATCACGGCGCAGGACTGCAACGACTTCGACGAAACGGTTTCCCCGGGACGTCCCGAAAGCATGGAGAACGGCAAGGACGACGACTGCAACCCCCGGACGCCGGACAAGCCGTACCAGGTGGTGTTCGAGATGGTGAGCTACAGGAGCGGGGCGAGCACCCTCAACTGCCCGGTGGTCACCGATCCCAACAACTCCGCGTTGAACGACAACTGCTACTACAACTGGCTGCCCACGGACGGCGGACAGGCCACGTTCGTGGCGAAGCTCATCACGACGACCGGCACCGGCGGGATCGATTACGTCACGCCGGACACGGGGGGGTTCACCTTCTCTCTGGACAACGTGACCAACTTCCCGGGGAGGTACACCAACGAAGACAACACGATCGTGACGAACGACATGACGTACACGATCCTAGATCCTGCCAGGCCCACCGGGATCACCATCGATTCCTACGACTACGGCGGGTCGATCAACATCCGGGCCTCCGCAACGGTAGCGGGCACCGCGTACCAGGGGGTCCTGACGCTGCCAAAGGACCGGGACGGCGACGGTTTGCCCGACACGTGGGAGGACCTGTACGGCGACCTGAGCCGGACGGGAGACGATGACGGGGACGGCCTCCCGAACTTCGCCGAGTATCGCGGGTTCAAGTGGGGTCAGGTCGTGCCCGTGGCGATCCGGAACCCCAACGACAACAACTACAAAACGCCGGCATACGTCCCGAGCGCGACGGCGGACGAGCATTTCCGGACCAACCCGCTGCGCAAGGACTTTTTCGTGAAATACCTCAATTACCCCGCGTACACGGGGTCCTGGAACCCGGTCACCCCCTGGTTCGCCGTCGGTTCGGCGTTCGTCAACGCGGGGATCGACCTGCACGCGGTGGACAACGGGGTATTGTTGACCAACAGACTGGGCGAACGGAACATTGACGTCGCACTGGTCCGTAACGAACCGCTAACCACCTACGGCCAGGGCACCGGACGCACAACAAAGTTAACAGGCGCCGGCATCACCCGAATCTGGTCGTGGGCCACCAAGGGCGTAAGTTCCGTAGGGAATACAACGAGTTACGGGGAGGGCACGGTCACCTACAAGAAGGCGGTGGATTATTACTTCAGCGACAAGCCCTACATGGATGTGCCCATCGGAGCAACCAGCGGAACCGGCGACGGGAAGCTGAACCGGCTCGCGGACGTGAGCGACAGGAACGACAGCGGAACGTGCGACCAGGTCGGAACGTCAGGGAATAGAAAAGTATGGGAATCCGGTGCAGTTGGCGGAAATTCCTGCGCCGCCACCAGTCTCAAGGGCGACCGTTACGGGACCATCACGGTGCAACCGCCGGCGCCAGCGGGCTACGCGTACCAGCTGTCCGCGATGGACATCGACACCAACGGGCTTGTGGAACTGCCTTCCCAGAGCGACCCGAACGCCATCAACCGGGATAATGAATACACCAAGGCCCAGGTCCTCAAGCACACCATAACGCATGAGCTCGGGCACGTGGTCGGGATCGGGCACAACATGTTTTCCAGGAACGTCGATTACATGTACTCGCCGAACTGGAGCCGGGACGACTGGTTCAGCGCAACGGCGATCCAGCAGATCCGGATCCACAACAATTGCAGCAATCTCCTCTCTTGCAGATAAGGAGGCCCGAAGTGAAGAAAATGACGATCTGCTTGGGCATCGCGATCCTCGCGGCGCTGTGCATGGTGTCGTGGACCCCGCCCGCCGCCGGCGCAGTCATTCCCGAGCTGGGGGGGCCGGGCATGGGCGCGGGCCTGGTGTTCAGCGGCACCTTGGTGATGGACGCTTCCGGAAATCCCGTCTACCGGATGAACGACGACATCACGATGGTTCTCTCCGTGTCGAACATCGGGATCGGGGATGTGATCACGTCGCGGGGGTGGGCGGATACACCCTTCCACCTCTACCTCGAGTTCAAGGGCCCCGACGGCAAGATCATCACCTCGCCGCTGATCGCGGGCACCCTGATCGGGCACCCCCAGGATCCGAGCGCGGCCAATGTCCACGTCCCACCGCCGCTCCAGATCGAAGTCAACGGGGCGTACGTGCAGGTGGAGAGAGTCGAGGTCCTTTCGGGAAGCACCCCGGGGCCGGTGTTCACCAAGAGTACTTCGATTCCCGGCGTGCGCTCCTACTACCCGATTCCGGAACCGGATGCCAACGGTTCGCCCCTTGCGGGGCGGTATTCGGTCCGGGCGGTCATCCCCATGGTGGCGTACCCCCCCGCCTTGTTCTTCCAGGGGGGGGCATATTACGCGCCCATCGGGGAGAACATCCAGGGGAACTGGGAAGGGACGGTGGTGTCGTCTACCCTCTACTTTACACTCACCGAAGACAAGGACCTGGACGGGTTCTATACCCCTGTCAATCCGATAACGCCGGCTGGGGGGACGACGGATTGCGATGACAACAACCCGGGGATCCACCCGAACGCTCAGACGCCTCCCAATCCGTTGCCGGGCGTGGATTACAACTGCGACGGCATTCCAGACACTGCCGGCGCCGCTCCTGCGATCTTCAACGTGCTGGCCGAGACGCAAAAGGTCGGATCGGGAACGTATCCCAGCTCCACCAAGGAGCCCATCGCGGGGATGCCGGTGAAGGTCATCAGCACGGCGCAGGGGTCGTGCGCCGCGGGGTACGGCATAAGCTGGGACAAATATTGGCTGATCTACAGCAATTGTCCGGGTACGACCGGCACCACGAACAGCGCCGGGAAAGTCGATATCACCGTACCGCCGGGGGATTACGTGATCATCGGGCCGTACCTGAGGACCGACAACACCTACATGGCGGACACCGCCGTGGGGGTCGTCGCCGGCCAAACCTATGCCCGGTATCTTCTGCTGATGAACGTCACCGGAAGCGGGAAGCATATCCCGGGGAAATACATAAAGAAGACCGGCTCTGAGCTCCTCGTGATCGAGCCGGAATTTGTGGAGTGGACTTCCGCGCAGGAGCTGTACCCCTTCGTGTTCCGGAGCATCGGGGACTGGAGCATCACGACCACGATCGACCCGCCGAAGGGATTCGTGACGGATTACCAAGATCTTGTCGCGGAGGTGAACAGCGACACGAAGGCCGTGCAGTTCACGGTGACCGACGTGGGGAGCGACTGGGTGGACACGAAGGTGGAATTTAAGATCAAGCACAATAAAAAGACCGAGATCGTCAAGGACAAGATCGGCGTCAAGAAAGGGAAGGGGGCGAAGCCGTGACCGGGAACTTCCCGTCGATGAAAAACGTGCTGGTCATCGCAACAGCTGCGCTCCTGACGGTTGTATTCTTCCGGGACTCCGCTGCGGACGATGCGATTGTCTTGCCCAAGGGGGTTTCCAGGGTGTGGGGCGAATACCTGGATTCTTTCCCGATCACGAAGAAATTCAACAACAGCGGAGAAGTAGTGGATGTCGCGCAGGACTACAACGTGAAACTGGACTCCTCGACGATCGGTAGCCTGGCCCAGCTGGAAGCGGTTTTCAAGGGAGCGGGCCTTGTGCCGTCCTCGTATACCGCGAGCTTCGGCCGTAGCGATGTGTCCTTCAAATACGACATCTCCCAGTTCCGGTTCCAGTTCGCGTACGGGGTGACGGACAAGCTCACGCTCGGGTTCTTCGTGCCGTACTGGTGGGTGACCAACCATGTGAACGCCCAGCTCGACAATACCGGCTCGACGCTGGTGAAGAATCCGGCCTTCAACCCCACCTCCCCGAACCCCCTCAACCGGTTGCCGTTCCTGCCCGCGGGGTCCCCCGGCGGGGTCCCCGTCACGACGGAAGACATTCAGAATCTCATCCAAACTGCCTACGGGTACAACAAGGTCCAGAGCTGGAGCGGTCAAGGCGTCGGTGATATCGAGATCGGGGGGAGATACCAGTACCTCAAGACCCCGGACTGGCGGCTTGCGTTCATGTTGGGGATCCGGTTCCCGACGGGAAGGACGGACGATCCGGACGATCTCACCGATTACGCCTGGGGGACCGGCGCGACGGCCTTCCTCTTCCGGCTGAACAACGATTACACGGGAGTGAAAAACCTTCTATTGAATGCAACATTGCGGTATGACGCCCATCTTTCGGAACAGCAAACCATGAGGGTCCCCGATTATCCCCATCAGGGGCTGATCCCGCTCGCGAACAAGGAAAACGTCGACCGGCGACCGGGCAATATCACCGAAGTCGAATTGGCCGCTACGTACTACTTCACGCCCGAGATCAGCTTTCAGGGGGTATATCGGTATTTCCACAAGGAGAAAGATCAAATCAACGGCTCCAGGGGACTCAACTACTCAGCGCTGGAAACGGACACCAACATGGTGGAGCAGATCGGGTTCGCTTACCTGTACTACTCGACAGTCCCCAAGTACACGGAGAAGAAATCCTCGGTGCCCCTGGATGTTTACGTTGGGTACCGGGACCGGTTCGCGGGAAAAAATACCCTGAAATCCGAATACCTGATCTGCGGGGTGAAGCTGTATTTCTGACGGGTCAGGCGATCAACATCATCAAGGAGGAGGAGCCCAATGTTCGGAAAAAACGTGTGGAGGAAGATGTTCATCGGAATGGTATCGGTTTTCATAATTGCCCTTGCCGCCGCCATAGCGGTTGCGGGGGGAACGGGAGAGCCGCCGCAACCACTCCCTGGACAAGAAAAGTCCCAACAGGTCGCCCCCGCAGCGGTCACGGAGATCACCATGTCGGCGGTGTTCCCGCATGATGATTACACGGGGATTCTTATCGGGAATCCAAACAATCCTGATGACTGGCCTGCCGTCGTCTCGCTGACGGCGACGGGGCAGTGCCAAGGCACGGCGGTGAGTTTCGGACCCGGAACACAGGATGCAATCCTTCCCTCGTACAAGGACGCCAGCGGCAATCCGATCCAGATCACCATCGGCACCTTGACGGCGGACCTGCTACAGAAATACTTTTTCCTGGGACCGGAAAACCAGGCCACCGTGGCGTGTTATCCCCCGGGGACGGTATCCTACGCTGCTCCCACCGCCGTCATGGACTTTCAGAGGTACATTAACGTCCCGGCTGACTCGGGAATTCCCAACATGATCGTGACGGCCAAGGTAATCTGGATGGGAGTTTCGTTCAAATAGACGGGCGGCTGCACCGCATTCCCTCGATGCTTCTCTGCCCCATCCCGTGGGGCAGAGATGCTTTTTTTCCATGAGGCGGAATCCCCGGGCTGAAATGATGCCGTTTGCCGGAAGGTGTCTTGCGGCGCTGCTGACCGGGTGCCTCTACACAGTTTGCTTTCCGAATTTCGACCTGGGATTCCTCGCCTGGATTGCGCTGATCCCGTTGCTGCTCGCCACCAGGGGCCGGTCTCTCCCCTCGGCTTTCTTCCTGTCCGGCCTGGCCGGGATCAGCGCCATGATGGGAGTCTTCTACTGGATCAACGCGGTCCGGGGATTCTCATTGCTCTATTTCGTTCTCCTCGGACTTTATCTCGCCCCGTACTTCGCGGTGTTCGGGGCGCTCAACAACTTCCTGGCCCGGAAGTCTCCCTCCGTGCCGGCGGTCATCCTTACGCCGGCACTCTGGGTCTCGATGGAGTACCTCAGGGCCCACGCGGGGTTCCTGAGCCTGCCGTGGTGCCTCATGGGCCACTCCCAGTATCGGTATCCCGGCGTCCTGCAGGTACTATCCGTCACCGGGGTCTACGGCCTCTCCTTCCTCGTCGTCATGGTCAACACGTCGATCTGCGAACTGGTTCCCTTCGCCAAGAAAAACAGCCGCACCGGCAGAACAAGGCCAATGCTGTACGTCACCATACTCCTCCCGGCGGCCTTCCTCGGGGCGTCGATCGGTTATTCCTATGCGGTCACCCGGGATATCCACGACGTCGAGAGATTTCCCGTCACCGTCATCCAGCCCAACATCCCCCAGGACATCAAGTGGGACCCCGAGTACCGTGAAACGTTCTTCAGGAAGCTTCTGGGCCTCACGGACAACGCCTTGACCGAGGCCCACTCCCCGCTGGTGGTGTGGCCGGAGGCGGCGATCCAGGAGTACCTCCTCGAGAGCCCGATGGTTCTCTCAAGGACGCTTGAACTCCTGAGACGTCACAGCGTTTCCCTCGTTGTGGGCACCGCGCATCGACCGAAAGTCGCCGCCCGGCCGGAGTTGATCGTGTCAAGCCGGAATTCGGCCATCCTCCTCTCCGGAAAGGGCACTCTGGCGGTGTACGACAAGGTGCACCTGTTGCCGTTTGCCGAGTACGTTCCGCTGAAGGGGGTGGTTCCGTGGCCGGCAAACATGGTTTCCAGGGCGTCGAATTTCACCCCGGGAAAGAAATACTCCACCTTCGAGTTGGACGGAAAGGTTTTTAGCCCTCCTGTCTGTTGGGAGACCGTGTTCCCGGAGGAGATCGGCAGATTCGTCGATCGGGGGGCACGCTTTCTCGTAAATATCACCAACGAGGCCTGGTTCGGTGACACGGCGGCGCCCCGCCAGTTCCTGATGATGGCTGTCTGCCGGGCGGTGGAGCACCGGGTCTCGATCGTCCGGTGCGCCAACACCGGGATATCCTGTTTTATCAGTCCGTCAGGGGAGGTATACGGGAGGGTGCATAGGAACGGCCGAGACCTCTTCGTGGAAGGGTTCCTGACGATGGATGTGGCCGTGACGAGGGAGAAAACCATTTACACACGTTTTGGGGAATGGTTTGCATTATCCTGTTTGACACTGGTGATCGTGTCATTGGTCGTTGCCCTCGAACGGACGTTCGACGGAGAGACCCACGCTGATGGATAAGACCTCCTCCATGGACGCCGGAAGAATCCGCTTCTTCCACGGCATATCCCGGAACGCCCTGTACGGACGGCTCGTATTTTTCCTCACGATTGCCGCGGTGTTGACTGCCACCGTCCTGAGCACAGCGAGCGCGGTGAAATGGATCAACAGGCCTTTTTCAGGGTTCCTCCTCAATTCCAGGATGTACCTTGGAAACACCGGCCAGTACCACTGGACGGGTGCCGTCGCCGGCTTGAAATTTCCGGACAGGATCCTGTCCGCGAACGGGCGGCCCATCCGCTCGATGAAGGATCTCAACGAAGTGGTGGGAAACGCGAAGATCGGCGAAGCCATCACCTATACGGTCCTGAGGAACGGCAGGGAGGTCCAGGTCGTCGTTCCCACGATGGCATTTTCCTTGTTGGATTATCTGTTCATCGTTCAATCGTTCCTCGTCATCGGCTTCGTCTACCTCCTCCTTGCCGTCGTCGTCTTCCTCCTGAAACCGGGCACCAGTGTCAGTTGGGCCTATTTCTGGGTCGGGACGGTCCTGAGCGTCTATTCCATCACGAACTTTGAAAACATGGCGACGCACGGAATCCTCGGGAAAACGTACCTTTTGTCCAACGCCTTCCTGTTCGCCCCCGCCGTACATCTGAGCATGCTGTTCCCGGAGGAGAAGAGATTCGTCCGGAAGTGGCCGTGGCTGAAATATGTTCCCTATTTCCTGGGTGTCGTTCTGGCCGGATGGTTCGCGTCTACGTACCCCAGCCTGAAATTCTCCCGCCTTTTCCAGTTATCGAACATCCTTGCGCTCCTCGGTGCGTTGACGTTTCTGGTTTCGGCAATGCATTCCTATTTCCGGAGTTCATCCGTCATTGCCCGGCAACGTGCGAAGGTAGTTCTGCTGGGCGCCGCACTCGCATTCCCGCTGCCGGCCATGTTTGTCGTCGCGGGAGGAGTGTTCGGGAACCGATTGGGCAGTCTGGTGCTTCTGCACAACTACATGATGTTTCCCGTGCTCATCTTCCCGATGTCCATTGCCTATGCCATCTCCCGCCACAACCTGTTCGACGTGGACGTGTTCATCAAAAGGACGGTCGGCTACGCGATCATGACCGCGGTCGTAGGCGCCGGGTACTTCGGCCTCCAGGTCGGGCTGGAATCCCTCGTCCTGACGCCCGTGTTCGGCGAGGCGGCGCACAAGATCACACCCGCCCTGTTTGCCTTCCTCGTTGTGTTTCTGTTCAACCCGCTGAACAGGAGAATCCAGAACGCCGTGGACCGGATGTTCTTCCGTAAGAAGTTCGACTACAAGGCGACTGTAACGGCGGTTTCGGACGCCCTTTCCTCGGTCCTGAACCTCGACGAAATCGTCCGGAAGATCGTGCAAACGGTTCGTTCGGACATGTTCATCGACCGGTCCGGGCTCGTGCTCGCGGGGGCGCAGGGGGGAAGCCTTCCGGCGTACTTCGTTGGCGACGACCTTTCCGGCGTGTCGGAGGAGATCCTAAGTGATGCCCTCCCCGCGAGCGATCCGCTCGTGGAGCTTGTAAGGAAAAAGAAGAAACTCATCACGAAGTACGATGTCGCCGAGGACCCGCATTTCGCCGACGTACGGGAGACGTGCGGAAGGCGGTTCGAGGAGCTCGGGGCGTCGCTCGCCGTTCCGCTAGTCTACCAGGGAGAGGTCAAGGCTGTTCTGGCGGTCGGGCACAAGAAGTCGGGCCATTTCTTTACCAGCGAGGATATCGAACTTCTCCAGACGCTGGCCAGCCATGGGGCGGTCGCCATCGAGAGCGCGAACCTCGCCGAGCAGATGAAGAAGGAGGAGGCGGTGCGGACAAACCTCTCCCGCTACCTCTCCCCGCAGATCGTGGATCGGATCGTGCAGAACAACGTCCAGGTAAACCTCGGCGGGGACCGGAAGGTTGTGACCGTTCTCTTCTCGGACATCCGGAACTTCACGACGATCACCGAGAGCCGGCCGCCGGACCAGTTGATCCAGATCCTGAACGAGTACTTCACGTCGATGGCGGAGACCATCTTCGAGCAGCAGGGATCGCTCGACAAGTACATCGGGGACGCGATCGTGGCCGTATTCGGGAGCCTCATCCCCCTCGAGAACCCGGCCAGGAAAGCAGTCGCCGCCGCGGTCGCGATGATGAATCGGCTCCCGGATCTCAACCGCCGGTGGGAGGAGCGCTTCGGCTTCTCCATGAACATCGGGATCGGCGTGAATACCGGTGAAGTATTTCTCGGGAACATCGGCTCCCCGGAGCGGATGGAGTTCACCGTCATCGGGGACGCGGTCAACGTGGCGTCGCGCTTCTCGGGGCTCGCGAAGCCGGGGCAGATCCTCGTGACGAAGGAGACGCTGGCGCACCTGGGGGCTGATTTCATGGTCCGGGAGCATCCTCCGGCCGAGGTGAAGGGGAAGAGCGGAAAGCTGGAGGTGTTCGAGATAGTGTACACACAGCCCGAA
>Ga0079037_100000500_pt1 | contig 17888 bp, 13 predicted proteins | sample Mud3Dept4metaG_FD_71479 | JGI IMG/M metagenome (GOLD analysis project Ga0079037, IMG submission 71479) | Freshwater wetland microbial communities from Ohio, USA, analyzing the effect of biotic and abiotic controls - Mud 3 Core 4 Depth 4 metaG | ecosystem: Environmental > Aquatic > Freshwater >... | reverse complement strand
CGCCGACGGCCGTGGCGACTCCCTTCCCGCCCCGGAACCCGAAGAAGACGGGAAAGACGTGGCCGAGGACCGCCGCCACCGCCGCCGCACCCAGCCACCGAGGGTCGTAGGTGACGGATGTCATCAGGAGGACCGCCACGACCCCTTTCAGGATGTCGAGGAGAGCGACGAGAAGGGCGAGCCCCTTTCCCGAGGTCCTGAGGACGTTCGTCCCGCCCGCGTTCCCCGAGCCCACCGTCCGGATGTCGATGCCGCGGACCGCGCGGACGAGGATCGTCGCGAAGGTGAGCGACCCGAGCAGGTACGCCACCACGAGCGCCGTCTCCACCCGCCAGAGCCCCGTCATCGTCCCCCTCCACCTCCGGCTTCGAGGAGGTGCTTCCGGATCATGACGAGAGTCGCCGAGACCGTCCAGCGGCGGATCTGGGCCCGGTCCCCCGGGAAGAGATGGCGCCGGTGGAGGCGCGTTCCGTCTGCCGCGTCGAGGGCCATGTGGACGGTCCCGACCGGCTTTTCCGCCGTCCCCCCCGAGGGCCCCGCGATGCCCGTGACGGCAAGGCCGATCGTGGCGCCGAAGCCCAGACGCGCCCCGGCCGCCATCTCGCAGGCCGTCTCCTCGGAGACCGCGCCGAAGCGCTGCAGCGTCTCCAGCCGGACGCCGGCGAGGCCGGCCTTCGCCGAGTTCGCGTAGGTCACGGCCGAGCCGAGGAAGTAGTCCGAGGCCCCCGGTACCTCCGTCAGCCGCGCCGCCACGAGCCCCCCCGTGCACGACTCGGCCAGCGCGAGCGTCTGCCCGCGGCTTTTGAGGAGCGCGCCCACGTTCCCTTCCAGCGTGTCGGCGTCGCGTCCGAAGATGTCTCCGCCGAGCGCCTTCCGGAAGTCCGCCTCGAGCCGGTCGAGGAGCTTCGACGCCTCCTCCGCCGTCCCGCGGGCCGCGAAGTGGAGCTGCACCTCTCCCGCGTTCGCGAGGATCGTGACCGGAACCTCCGGCCAGGCGGCATAGACGGGCTGGATCCGCTCCTCGACGACGCTCTCGGGGAGGCCTCCGACCTTGAGGACGCGCCGCCGGACGCCCGCCGTGCCGTAGACGCTCGCGAGCCTCGGAGCCGCCTCGTCCGTCCACATCGCCTTCAGCTCGGCGGGGACGCCGGGAAGGAGGACGACCGTCCGCCCCCCCGCCTCGACCAGGAACCCGGGGGCCGAGCCCCGACGGTTCGGGAGGACGACCGCCCCCTCGATCACGTCCGCCTGCTTCTCGTTCACCCGCGGCATCTCGTATCCGCGGCGGCGGAACCGCTCGCGAAGGCGGGCGAGGATCTCCTCGTCGCGGACCAGCTTCCGGCCGAGGACGGCCGCGAGGACCTCCTTCGTCCGGTCGTCGGCCGTCGGGCCGAGCCCCCCCGAGACGACGAGGAGGGGTGCGCGGGATAGCGCGAAGCCGATCTCGGCCTCGAGCTCCCGCCACTCGTCCCCCACGCACGCCTTCCGGACGACGGTCAGCCCCATCGTCTCGATCTCCCCCGTCAGGAAGAGCGAGTTCGTGTCGAGTCGGGTCGTCCCGAGGAGCTCGCTCCCGACGGCGAGGATCGAGGCGGTGCGGGGCGGTGAGTCGCTCACCGGACGGCCGGCTCCTCCGCGGCGAGCCTTCGCAGCAGCTCCTCCCATTCCTCCATCTTCTCCGAAAGGAGCGTCCTCCTGCTTTCGATCTCGGCCCGGAGAGCCCGGATCCGGTTACCGTCCCGCGCGACCGAAGGGTCCGAGAAGGACTCCTCGAAGGCCCGGATCTCGGCTTCGAGGCCCTCGACCTCCGTCTCGACCTCGGTCACGCGCTCGCGATCCTTCTGGCGCCGCCTTTCGGCCGCGCGGTCGGGGCGCCTCGCCCTCGCGCTCTCGTCCGCCGGCGGCCTCGTCGGACCCTGCCGGCGCTCGGAGCCTTCCTGCTTTCGCCTTCTGACCAGCTCGCTGTAGTTCCCCTCGATGTCCTCGAACGTGCGCGCCCCCGCCGGGCCGCCGATCTCGAGGACGCGCGTGGCGATCCGGTCGACGAACCACCGGTCGTGCGAGACGAAGACGATCGCCCCCTCGAACGCCTCCAGCGCCTCCTCCAGCCGCTCGCGGGCGTCGAGGTCGAGGTGGTTCGTCGGCTCGTCGAGGAGGAGGAGGTTCGCCCCGCCGAAGACGATCCGGGCCAGCGACAGCCTCCCCCGTTCGCCCCCGGACAGGGTCGCGATCCGCTGCTCCACCTCGTCCCCCCGGAAGTCGAAGAGGGCGAGGAAGTCGCGGGCCTCCCCTTCCGTCATCGTCGGGTCGAGGTCCATCACGACGTCGAGAACGCGGGCCGAAGGGGCGAGGTCTCCCATCTCCTGGTCGTAGTACCCCGCGAGGACGCCGACGCCCCACTTCATCGAGCCGCCGAGCGGCGGAAGGACGCGGGCGAGCGTCTTCAGGAGCGTCGTCTTCCCGCAGCCGTTCGGCCCCCAGAGGGCCAGCCGGTCCCCCCGCCGGAGGAGAAGGGCGAGGGGCGGGAGGAGCGGTCCGGTCTCGGGCCAGCCGGCGACGAGACCGTCCGTCTCGAGGACGCGCCCGCCGGAGACGCGCGCCTCCTCGAACCGGAAGACGACCTCGTTCGCGTCCTCGCGCGGCGCCTCGAGCCTCTCCAGCCTGGCCAGCATCTTCCGCCGCGCCTGGGCCTGCTTCGTCTTCTGCCCCGCGATGTTCCGGCGGATGAAGTCCTCGGTCCGCTCGACGAGCTTCCGCTGCTCCTCGGCCAGCTTCGCCCGCAGCCTCTCCCGCTCGGCCTTCAGCCTCCGGTAGGTGTCGTAGTCCCCGGGGTAGTCCTCCAGCTCGCCGTGCGAGACCTCCACGATCCGGTCGCAGACGGCGTTCAGGAAGCGGCGGTCGTGGGAGACGACGAGCGCGGCCTGTCCGGCCGTCCGCTTCCGCTCGGAGAGCCACTCCTCGAGGAACTCCATCCCCGCCACGTCGAGGTGGTTCGTCGGCTCGTCGAGGAGGAGGACCGACGCCGGCGCGAGGAGGAGGCGGGCGATCTGGGCGCGGTGCTTCTGCCCCCCCGAGAGCTCCCCGACCGGCCGGTCCCACGTCTCGGCCGGGAGGCCCACGCCCGTCAGCATCCGCTCGATCCGCGACTCGGCCTCGTACCCCCCGTCCCGGGCGAACCGCTCGCGGAGGTCGTCGTACTCGTGAAGGAGGGCCTCCACGGTCTCCCGCGGCGCGAGGCCGCTCTTCGCCGCGATCTCCTCCTCCAGCCGCCGCATCGCCCGCTCCGCCGCGAGGAGGTGCTCCTGCGCCCGCGCGACGAAGGCGCGCAGGGGCTCGTCCCCTTCCGGCTCGACGGCCTGCTCGAGGGAGGCGAAGGTCGTCGTTCCGGCCAGGAGCCTCCGCCCGGCGTCGGGCTCGAGAATCCCCTGGACGATCTTCAGGACCGTCGTCTTTCCCGCACCGTTCCGCCCCACGAGCCCCACGACGCGCCCGGGATCGTGCTGCCACGTCGCGTCCGAGAGGACGTCCTTCGTCCCGAAGCTCTTCGCGACGTTCTCCAGCCGGTAGAGCACCGGCGGAGGATAATCGAAGAGCCCGCCGGCCCCCGATACGGAAGGGGCGCCCGGGCCAAAGCAGGAGGAGACATGAATCCGAGAAGAGGCGGCGTCCTCGCCGCGCTCCTGGCCGCCGCGGCTCCGCTGGCGGCGCAGGAGATCAACGTGATCGAGCGGACCCTTCCGAACGGCCTGCGCGTCCTGATGGTGGAGCGCCACGACCAGCCCACCATCTCCTGCGGCTGGATGGCCCGGGTCGGCAGCGCCAACGAGCGCCCCGGCATCACGGGCCTCGCACATCTCTTCGAGCACATGATGTTCAAGGGCTCGAAGACCATAGGCACGAAGGACGCCGCGCGGGACGCCGACCTGAACGCCCGGCAGGACGCCGTGCAGGCCGAGATCCGCAAGGAGATGTCGATCCTTCGCGAGAAGCAGCGCCGGGGAGAGATCCGGGACATGATGGACCCCGCCTCGCGCACGCCGCGCCTGTCCGAGCTCCTCGCGCGGTTCGACGCGCTCGTGAAGGAGCAGCGCGCGCTCATCGTCAAGGACGAGATGGACAAGCTCTACCAGGAGCAGGGCTCGACCGGGCTGAACGCGTCGACGAGCCAGGACCGGACCTTCTACATCGTCGGCATCCCGTCCAACAAGCTCGAGCTCTGGGCGTGGCTCGAGTCGGACCGCCTCGCGAACCCCGTCTTCCGCGAGTTCTACAGCGAGCGCGACGTCATCCTCGAGGAGCGCCGGCAGACGCTCGAGTCGCGCCCGGGCGGGACGGTGGACGAGGCCTTCAACGCGATGACGTGGATGGCCCACCCGTACCACTGGGAGGTCATCGGCTGGCCGAGCGACATCGCCCAGGTGACGCGCGAGCAGGCGAACGAGTTCTTCGCCACCTACTACGCCCCGAACAACCTCACGGTGATCCTCGTCGGAGACCTCGACGTCGAGAAGACCTGGGGGCTGATGCAGACGTACTTCGGCCGGATCCCCGCCAACCCGAAGGGGGTCCCCGAGGTCGTGACGCTCGAGCCGGCGCAGCCCGCCGAGCAGCGGATGGTCGCCGAGGTCGAGATGACGCCGTCTTTCGAGGCCGTCTACAAGACGGTCCCCGCGGTCCACCGCGACGCCGCCGCCCTCCAGGTCCTCGGCGCCATCCTGGGCGGAGCGCCGATGGGCGGCCGTCCCGGGATGGGCGGGCCCATGCGCCCGCCGTCGGGCCGGCTCCACAAGGCGCTCGTCCTCGACAAGAAGGTCGCGACGCGCGCCTCCGCCTCGTTCCGCGGCCAGAAATACGGCGGCCTCTTCGCCGTCACGGCGACTCCGGCGCCCGGGAAGCGGCCCGACGAGGTCGAGCCGCTCCTCTACGCCGAGCTCGAGAAGGTCGTGAAGGAGGGGGTCACCGAGGACGAGCTTTCGCGCGCCCGGAACGCCATCCGCGTCGCCCTCTACACCCGCCTCGAGAGCAACGCCGGGATCCGCGAGTCGCTCGTGCAGGCCGAGAGCAGCGGCACGTACCGGGATTTCCTCGAGGCCCCGAAGAAGATCGAGGCCGTCACCCGCGAGGACGTCGCCCGGGTCGCGAAGCAGTTCCTGGTCAAGGAGAACCGCAGCGTCCTTCTCACGACGCGCAAGGGGGGCGGCGACGGGATGCCGCGGCGCCGGCCCGGCGGCCCGCCCGCGACGACCCCGGCCCCGGAGGTGAAGCCGTGAACCGCCACCTGAAGAGCCTCGCGTTCCTCGTCGCCGTCTCGGCGCCCGGCGCTCTCGGCCAGCCGATTCCGGACCGCCCCGAGAAGCTGACGTACGCCCCGATCTCGTTCCAGGTGCCGAAGGCGAAGGACGCGAAGGTCGTCCTGAAGAACAAGGTCCCGGCCTACCTCGTCTCCGATCTGAAGGGGGTCCCGCTCGTGAGGATCTCCGTCTGGTGGCGGGGCGGCTCCTACATGGAGCCCGAGGGGAAGCGCGGCCTCGCGAGCCTCTTCGGCTCGCAGCTCGCGGTGGGCGGGACGCAGAAGCTGGACGCGGCGAAGGTCGAGGACCGCCTCGAGGCTCTCGCCGCGACCCTCGCGAGCAGCTGCGGTCCGACGAGCGGCAGCCTCTTCCTCCAGGTCCAGGAGAAGGACCTCGCCGAAGGGGTCGACCTGCTGATGCAGGCGCTCACGCAGCCGGCGTTCGCGCAGGACCGGCTCGACCTCGCGAAGCGGAGCGCCCGCCAGGCGCTCGAGCGGCGCAACGACGCCGTGACGTCGATCGCCCAGCTCCAGATGCCCTACCTCCTCTTCGGTGAGAAGTTCTTCTCGGCCGACCGGACCACGGCGGCGAGCCTCGACGCCATCACGCGCGAGGATCTCGCCGCGTTCCACGCGGGGCTCCTCCACCCGGCGAACCTCGCCGTCGCCGTCTCCGGGAAGTTCGAGAGGAAGGCGATGACCGACCTTCTGAACCGGACGGTCGGGGCGATCGCGGCGGGCCCGGCGGCGCGCCCCAGCCCGAAGGTCCCCGTCCCCGACTTCGCGCGGAAGCCGGGCCTCTACGTCTGCGACAAGGACGCCCCGCAGGCGATGCTCCAGTGGGCCTTCCCGGGCCTGCGGCGGACGGACCCCGACTGGTACCCCTCGATGGTCATGAACCACGTCCTCGGCGGCGGCGGTTTCGCGGCCCGTCTCATGAAGAAGATCCGCTCCGACGAGGGGCTCACGTACGGCGTCCGGACGACGCTCGGCGAAGGCCCCTACTGGAGGGGCGACCTCACCGGCGGCCTCCAGACGAAGAATCGCTCCGTCGCCTACTCCCTTCGCCTCGCGCTCGCGGAGATGCAGCGGCTGAAGGACGAGCCGCTCACGGAGGCCGAGCTGACCTCGATCAAGGACGGCCTCGTCGAGTCGTTCCCCGCCCAGTGGGGAAGCCGCCAGGCGATCGCGAACCGGTTCGCGGAGGAGCATCTCGTCGGCTGGCCGGAGGACTGGTGGGTCGACTACCGCGAGAAGGTCCGGTCGGTCACCGCCGCCGACGTGCAGAAGATGGCGAAGCGCCTCCTCGACACGGAGAAGCTCGTCGTCCTCGCCGTGGGCAAGGCGTCGGAGATCGAGACGGGCGATCCGGACCATCCGGGCGCGCTCGCGGAGGCCACCCGACTCCCGCTGGCCCGGCTTCCGCTCCGGGACCCGCTCACGCTCGCGCCGCGCCCCTAGAGGAGTCCGATCCCTCTCTCTTTCACCCCGCCGCTGCGTCCCGGCGACGCGCGGCGGGGTGCTTCACGCCCGTCGTCCGCGCCACCCAGCGGCTTGGGCCGGGAGACAGGCGCTCGAAGAGCTGGAAGAGCCGGAGCATGAAGGGGACGACGACCTCCCGGGCGTCCCGGAGGACGCCGCCCACGAGCGCGGCGGCCACTTCCTCGGACGTGAGGGTCGGGATGAGCTTCGAGACGAGCGGGATCCTCTCCTCGCTCCCGGGGTTGTGCTCGAAGTAGGCGCTCCGGGTCTTGCCCGGCAGGAAGTGCATGACGCCGACTCCCGTTCCCGCGAGGTCCTGCCGGAGCGCGTCGGTGAAGCCCCGCAGCGCCCACCGGGCCGCCGCGTACCCCGTGGCTCCCGGCCACGGAAGGTAGCAGGCCGGCGAGTTCACGTTCACGATCAGCCCGCTCCCCCGATCCAGCATCTTCGGCAGAAAGGCCCGGGTCGCGAAGAACGCCGCGAAGTAGGGAGCCGCCATCATCGTGACCGCCTCTTCGGGGGGCGTCTCGTCCGTGAAAAGCCACCGCCCCGCGCCGGCGTTGTTGACGAGGAGGTCCGGCGGGCCGTGCACGCCGAGGACCTCGCGTTCCAGAAGCGCGACGGCGCCGGGGACTCCGAGGTCGGCCGGCAGGGCGTACGCCTCGCCGCCGCCGGCGCGGATCTCCGCCGCGACCGCCTCGAGCGCCTCCCGCGACCGGGCGACGAGGACGACCCGCGCCCCTTCCTTCGCGAGGAGACGCGCCGTGGCGGCGCCGATCCCGCTGGAGGCGCCGGTGACGACGGCGAGGCGCCCCCGGAGGTTCATGACGAGGCCACCTGCGGCAGCGGGAGCCGGAGCTGATTCGGCACCCATCGCGGGACGCGCGCGCAGTAAGCCTCGTAACCCGCCCCGAACGTACGACGGAGCGTCGGCTCCTCGTAGAGGACGACGAACAGGTGGAAGCCGACCAGGGCCGAGAACCAGTAGCCGATCAGCTCGGCCGAGCCGAAGACGGCCGCTTCGCCGAGGATGACGTTCAGGACGGCGACGTACATCGGGTTCCGGACGTAACGGTAGAGCCCCGTCTCGACGAGCGCGGTCGGCGGGTCGAACGGGAGCGGCGTGCCCCGCCCCCGCCTCGCGAAGTCGACGACGCAGACGAGGAGCGCCGCGGCGCCGCCCGCGATCAGGAGGTACCCGGCCGCCCCCCATCCGAGCGCGGCGAGGGGGGGCCATTCCGGGCGCTCGCCCCTCGTCAGGAGAACGAGATATGGAAACCCCGCCACCATCATCCCGGGGAGAGCGAGAAGGAAGAGCAGGTCCTTCAGCCAGATCATCGGGCCGACTTTACGCCGAACGCCCGTCCGCCGCCCTGCCCCGGGGCCTCCAGGGTCGGCCCGCTCAGATCCGTCCGACAGCGAGAGGGAGCGGCGAAACGGGGGTCCCGGCGGGCGCGACCTCGAAACAGGAGGCGAGGCGGGAGAAGTAGATCTCGTTCGGGTTCGCCTTCGGCCCCAGTTCCACCGTGACGAGCGGCTCCCCCGTCGCGACGGAATCTCCCGGCTTCTTCCGGATCCGGAAGCCGGAGGCGAGGTCGAGCCCGTCCCCCTTCGCCCTGCGGCCGCAGCCGATCTCGATGGCGAGGAGCCCGACCTCGCGCGTCGCGATCCGGGCGACGACCCCGCCCTCGGCGGCGACGACGTCCCTCCGCCCGACGGGACGGGGAAGCCGCGACGGGTCGTCGCAGACCGAGGCGTCACCCCCCTGCGCATGGATCATCCGGGCGAAGGTCTCGAGCGCGCGGCCGTCGGCGAGGGCCGCGTTCAGCCGCGCCCGCGCCCCCTTTTCGCTCTTCTCCAGGCCCGCCTCGACGACGAGGTCCGCGCCCAGGAGCAGGACGTTCTCGCGCAGGTCGGCCGGCCCCTCCCCGCGGAGCATCCGGATCGACTCCTCGACCTCGCTCGCGTTCCCGACCGCCTCGCCGAGAGGCCGGTCCATCGCCGTGATCCACCCGGAGGCCTTCCGGCCGGCCGCCCGCGTCGTCTCCACCAGCGCCTGTCCGAGCGTCCGCGCATCGTCGGTCTTCGCCATGAAGGCGCCCTCTCCGGTCTTGACGTCGAAGACGACCGCGTCGGCGCCGGTCGCGAGCTTCTTCGAGAGGATGGACGCCGTGATGAGGGGAATCGACTCGACCGTTCCCGTCACGTCCCGGAGCGCGTAGAGCCGGCGGTCCGCCGGGGCCACGGAATCGGTCTGGCCGATCAGGGCGCAGCCCACCGTGTCCAGAAGCCGGTCGAACTCCGACCGGGGGAGATTCGTCGAGAAGCCCGGGATCGACTCCAGCTTGTCGAGGGTCCCCCCGGTGTGGCCGAGGCCGCGCCCCGACATCATCCCGGACTTCACGCCGACGGCGGCGAGGAGGGGCGCGAGGACGAGCGTCACCTTGTCCCCCACCCCGCCGGTCGAGTGCTTGTCCGCGACGAAGCCGTGCGCCGAGAGGTCCCAGGTCTCGCCCGACCGCATCATGGCGAACGTCAGAGCGGCGGTCTCGCCGGTCGTCATCCCGCGGCAGCAGACCGCCATCAGGAACGCGGCCGCCTGCTCGTCGGGGATGGTGTGGTCCGTGACGCCCCGGACGAAGTCGGCGACCTCGCCGTCGGACAGCTCGGCCCCGTTCCGCTTCCGGACGATCGTCCGGACGAAGAGGCTCATTTCGCGGCGGCTTCCCGGAGCGACTTCAGGATCTTCTCGCGCCAGTCGGTCGCCGCCTGGAGGGCCGCCTTCGCGTCGACCGTCCGCCACGTCCGGCCGTCCCAGAGGACCTTCCCGTCGACCACGGTGAGCGACACGTCGCCTTCCTTCACCGAGTAGACGAGGGCGGACGCCACGTCGTAGATGGGGCGGGTCCGCGGCGCGTTCAGGTCGACGGCGATCAGGTCGGCGGCCTTTCCCGTCTCGAGCGAGCCCGTCAGCTTCTCGAGGCCGAGGGCGCGCGCCCCCTCGATGGTCGCCATCCGGAGGAGGTCGCGGGCCGGGAGGACGGTCGGGTCGAGCGCCGTCACCTTGGCGAGCTTCCCGGCGAAGTCCATCGCCTCCCACATGTCGAGGTCGTTGTTCGAGCCCGCCACTCCGTCCGTCCCGAGGCCGACCGTCACGCCCGCCTTCCTCGCGGCGACGACCGGCGCCGTCCCCGAGCCGAGCTTCATGTTCGACTCCGGGTTGTGCGAGAGGGACACCTTCTTGGACGCGAGGATCGCGAGGTCCCCGTCGTCCAGCCAGACTCCGTGCGCGGCGACGACGCGCGGACCGAGGAAGCCGATCGAGTCGAGCCACCTCACCGGCGTCGTCCCGGTCTTCTCCTTCACCTGCCGCTGCTCGTCCCTCGTCTCGGAGACGTGGATCAGGAGCGGCGCGCCGAACTCGTCGGCCAGCGCCTTCGACGCGAGGAGGGTCTCCTTCGAGCAGGTGTAGGGCGCGTGGGGCGCCACGGCCGCGGTGATCCGGCGGTGCCCCTTCCACGTCTCGAGGAAGGCCCGGGTCACCTTCCGCGACTCCTCGAGGTTCGCGTGCCCGGGCGCCGGGAAATCGAGCCACGTTTCGCCGAGGACGGCCCGGAGCCCGCACGCCTCGACGGCCGCCGCCACGTCCGACTCGTAGTAGTACATGTCGGCGAAGGTCGTGGTGCCGCCCCGGATCATCTCGAGGCAGGCGAGTGTCGTCCCGGCCTTCACGAACTCGGGCGAGACGTTCTTCGCCTCGGCCGGGAAGATCGACTTCTCGAGCCACTCCATGAGCGGCTTGTCGTCGGCCACCCCGCGCAGGAGGCTCATCGCAGCGTGCGTGTGGGTGTTGACGAGACCCGGCATGACGACCGAGCTCTTCCGCTCGATCCGCTCGGCGGGGGTCCAGTGGGCGTCCACGTAATCGACGGCGCCGATGTCGAGGAGGTACCCGTCCTTCACGACGAGCGCCGACTCGCTCAGCACCCGGAACGCCGGGTCCATCGTCACGACGGCGCCCGCCACGATCACGAGGTCGCAGGGGGCCTTCGGCGCCGGAGTCTCCGCCGGCGTGGGCGTGGGGGTGGCCGCGGGCTTCTTCTGGGCCTCGGCCGGGCCGCCGAGGGAAAGAAGGGTCAGGAGGACGAGAGAGACGGCTCGAATCACTTCGGACCTCCGAACTCAAAGGGGTAAGGAAGGAGGGCGGCGAGGCGGCTCTCGACCCGCCGTCCGCCGGTCGTCTGCATGACGACGTCGATGTCGCGGCACTGGTCCCAGAGCACCTGGCGGCACGCGCCGCACGGGGCGGTCGGCTCGTCGGCCGCCGTCACGACGGCGACCGCACGGAAGTTCCGCACGCCTTCGGAAAGCGCCTTGAAGACCGCCGTCCGCTCGGCGCAGACCGTCAGGCCGTAGGAGGCGGATTCCACGTTGCATCCGCTGAAAAGGCGGCCGTCTTCCGCCAGAAGAGCGGCGCCGACCCGGAACCTCGAGTAGGGCGCCGAGGCGTGCCGCCGGGCCCGGCCCGCCGCCGCGACGAGAGCCTTCTTCTCGGCGTTCGTCAGGGGCCGGTGCGCCCGGGCCTTCATCGCCGGCGCGCCCCGCGGCGGGGCGCGGGACGCCGCGCCGGCGCCCGCCCCTCGGGGGGCGCCTCCCCGGTCCGCCCGCTGCCGATCGCCGTGACGAGCGCGGCGAGGAGGCGGACGAACCGGACCTTCACCCGCTCCGTCGTCTCGAGGACGTCCGTGTGGACGAGCTTCTTCTTCACGACCCCCGCGGCCATGTTCGTGATGCACGAGATTCCGAGGACGCCCACGCCGAGCTGGTTCAGGGCGATCACCTCGGGAACCGTGGACATCCCGACGGCCCGCGCGCCGAGCCGCCCGAACGCGCGGATCTCGGCCGGGGTCTCGTACGACGGTCCGTGGAGGCCGACATAGATCCCCCGCTTCAGGGGGATCCTCTCCCGTCGCGCGACCCGCACGGCCACCTCGCGGAGGTCTTTCCGGTAGGCGTCGGACATGTCCGGGAAACGGGGCCCCAGATCCTCGTCGTGCTCTCCGACGAGGGGGTTCGTCCCGAAGAAGTTGAGGTGGTCCTCGATGAGCATCAGGTCCCCCGGCCTGAAGGAGCGCGCGATCCCTCCCGCGGCGTTCGTGACGAGGACGTCGCGGCAGCCGATCAGCCCGAGGACGCGCGCCGGAAAGACGACGTCGGACATCGGGTGCCCCTCGTAGTAGTGGACGCGCCCCGAGAGGACGACGGTCGGCACTCCCCCGACGCGCCCCGCGACCAGCTTCCCGGCGTGGCCGACGACCGCGGCGGCCGGGAAACCCGGGATCCGTTCGTACGGGATCGTGAGGGAGCCCGAAAGTCCCCCGGCGAACTCGCCGAGCCCGGAGCCGAGGATGACCCCGACGGCGGGGGGCTCCGGGAGGATTCCGTTCAGCCAGTCGACGGCGGCCCTCAGCTTCGCGTCCATGTCGCTCCTTTCACGAGAGGATCCCGGCGATCGTGGCGCTCATGAAGGTCGCCATCGACCCGCCCAGGAGCGCCCAGAGGCCCAGCCGGGCGATGTCGCTCTTCCGGCTCGGCGCGAGGCCGCCGATCCCGCCGATCTGGATCCCGATGGAGGAGAAGTTCGCGAACCCGCAGAGGGCGAACGACGCGATGAGGCGCCCCTTCTCCGTCCACTCGGTCAGCGGGATCTTCGACATCTCGGCGTAGGCGACGAACTCGTTGATGACGGTCTTGAAGCCGATCAGCCTCGCGACCTTGTCGCAGTCGGCCGCCGGGACGCCCATGACCCACGCGAGCGGCCAGAGCAGCTTCGAGAAGAGCCACTGGAGCGACAGCTCCGGGAAGCCGACCTTCGTCCCCACCCACGTCAGCCCCCCGTTGAAGAGGGAGATGAGCGCGATGAAGGCGATCAGCATCCCGCAGATGTTGATCGCCAGCGCGACCCCCTGCGAGGCGCCCGACGCGGCCGCCTCGATGACGTTCGCCTGCTCGTGCTCGATCTTCACGTGGACCGACCCGGCCGTCTGCGGCTGGTCGACCTCGGGCCGCAGGAGCTTCGCGATGACGATCGTCGCGGGGGCGGCCATGACCGAGGCCGTGATCAGGTAGTTCGCCGGGATCCCCATCGCCGCGTAGGCGAGGAGGACGGCCCCCGAGATGTGGGCCATTCCCCCGGTCATCATCGTCAGGAGCTCGGAGTTCGTCATCTTCGGGATGTACGGGGCGACGATGATCGGCGCCTCGGTCTGCCCGATGAAGATGTTGGCGGCGACCGCGAGCGACTCGGCCCCCGAGACCCTGAGGAGCTTCGTCATGACGATGGCGAAGAGCTGCACGACCCGCTGCATGATCCCGAGGTAGTAGAGGATCGTGAAGAACGAGGCGATGAAGATGACGATCGGCATCACCTTGAAGGCGAAGATGAAGGGGGCGAAGTCGACACCCGTCGCCTTCGAGATCTGCGCCCCGATCCCGGGCTGGGAGATCCAGCCGAAGACGAACTCGGCCCCCTTGTCGGAGAAGGCGATCGCTCCCGTGATCCCGTCCGAGAAGGTCTTCAGGGCCTCCGCGCCGGCCGGCCAGGCGATGACGAGTCCGCCGAGGGCGAACTGCAGGACGATTCCCCAGACCACCGTGGACCACCGGATCTTCGACCGGTTCTTCGACAGAAGCACGGCCACGAGAAGGATGACGGCCAGTCCGATCAGCCCCGTGAAACGCTCCAAACTCTCCTCCTTGGCGCCGCGGAACGGGAACGGCGAAGGATAACCCGGAGCGTCAGAACCGGAGGGAGCGCGCGTCGCGGTGCCGCCCGCGCCAGCTGTGCCTCCCGAGGACGCCGTTCACGAAGGTCGATCGGGCTCCAATCAGGCCGATGGCGAGGATGAAGGCCGGGTGGAAGAGAATGCTGGTCACGGAGTACCGGAGACGCACGTGCGCGGCGGCCCGGACGGCCACCGTGAGGAGGACGACGGCCGCGGCCAGGGAGAACGCCGGTGTGCCGGGCCCCGGCGAGAGGCCCGCAAGCCCGCCGACCAGGATCAGGCTCGGCAGGAGTCCGTCCAGAAACGTGAGCGCGAGGGCCGGAACGGCGGAGACGAGCCATCCCCCCATTCCCCAGTAGAGGTTCTTGGTGAAGCCGTGAACCGTCTCCCGGAAGCCGTGGTAGATCCGGACGGAGAGGGAGTCGAGCGCCAGGGCGATCCCGCACCGGAACCCCGCGCGCTTGGCGCGGAGCCCCAGGAGGATGTCGTCGACCACGGAGTCCTTCTGCGCCGCGTGGCCCCCGATCGCGTCATAGGCCTCTCGGCGGATCATGTTGAAGACGCCCCCCCCGGCCCCCATGAACCTCGCCGCGGGAACGTTCACGAGCCACCCCGGCGCGTAGACGGCGAGGACGTTTCCGACCGCCGGGGTCATCAGCCATTCCCCGGCGCTCTTCATCTCCATCCGGGGAAAGAGGGTGAGGAAATCGAGATTCTTCGCCTCCGCGTGGGCCAGAGCGCGCGAAAGGAGGTCGGGTCCGAAGGAGACGTCGGCGTCGGAGAAGACGAGCCAGTCGTCGGGCCGGGTCGCCCGAGCGGCCGTGACGCCCTGGTGAAGCGCGTGGGGCTTCCCGAGCCAGCCGGAAGGAAGCCGGTTCCCCTCCACGACCCGGAGGCGGCCCGGGAACTTCCTCTCGACCCCGCGAAGGACCTCCCGCGTCCCGTCCCGTGACTCGTCGTCCACGACGACGACCTCGAACTCCGGGTCGTCCTGCGACAGCTTCGACTCCGTCGCGGGGCCGACGCTCCGCTCCTCGTCGCGCGCGGGGACGACGACCGAGACGAACGCTCCGCCCGGCGCCCGCCGCCGGGCGGGCGGCACGTTCGGAACGAGGCGGTAGAAGAGCGCGACGTTCACGACGCGGAGGAGCCAGAGGACGAGGAGGATCCTGAGAAGGACGGCGAGCACGCAGGGCGATGTTAGTCGCGACGCACCGGCGCGCTGTCCCCGGACTCGGGCCGCCAGCCGACGATGACCGTCAGCGGAAGCTCGGACGCGATGACCTCCGGAACCATCGCGAGAAGACGTTTCCCGTCCGGGTATGGCTCGAACTCGGCCCAGCCCGCTTTCCCGGTGATCGGGAAGAGCACCGTCGGTGTCCCGAACCAGAGGGCCGGAGAGGTCCGGACCGGCACGGAGATCAGCCTCCGGTCGGCCGAGGTGAAGATCAGCTCGCGTCCGTCCCGGCTCCAGCGGACCAGGCGGGCTCCCTCCGCAGAAACCCGCGTCCTCTCGCCCGGTCCCGGAAACGGCATGACATACGCTTCGGGACGGCCCGATTCGTCCGAGATGAACGAGAGATACCGGCCATCGGGCGAAAACCGGACCTGGCTCTTGCTGAACGGCGACTTCAGGAGCGGGACCGGCTTTCCGGCGCCGTCGAGCGGCAAGGCCCAAATGTCGAGCGGGCTCTTGAACGTCCGCTCGATGTACACGAGCGTGCGTCCGTCGGGTGAGACGTCCTGCGCGACCTGGAAGGTCCCGGGCCCGGGAACGAGCTGTTCCTCGCGTCCGGTCGCCGGCTCGAAGCGATAGAGCTGCGGCTGGCCCCCGCGGGTCGCCGAGTAGATCAGGCTCCTCCGGTCGGGAAGCTCCACGGCGCAAATCTCGGTTTCGGGCGTCGACGTGACGCGGGCCTCGACACTCCGCTCGAGATCGGACGACCAGACGTCCCAGGTGCCGATCCCCGGCTGCGCCCGGTCGTAGAAGACCTTTCGGCCGTCCCGTGTCATCGAGAGGTCGATGAGGTTTCCGGGAGATCCGACGGTTCCGACTTCGCGGCCCGCGCGGTCGAAGACGACGAGCCGGCTGACGTTCTCGTGGGACTGATAGGCCAGCGTGCCGTTCAGCGAGACGGCGAACGAAGCGTGGCCGCTCGACTCGAAGTAGTCCACGTGCTCCGCGATCGAGATCGGCTCGCCCGAGAGCCGTCCGCTCCGCCAGTCGAACCGCTGCGCGAGAAGAGCGCCTTCGCGAGCGAAGACGAGAAAACCCGGCTCCATGTACTGGACGATGGAGGAGACGGAAAGGAGCGCCCGCGGGGCCTTTCCCGGCTCGGACAGCATCACCCGCTTGCTCTGGTCGCGGAGTTTTGCCCAGTAAAGAAAGCTCTTTCCGTCGGGCAGGAACCAGGGCCAGATGATCCGGACGGCGTCACCCGAGGCCTCGACGACGGTGACTGGCGTGCCGCCCGAGGCCGGAACCCGCATGATGGCCGCGGTCTGCACGTTCGTCATCAGGATGTCGCCCCCGGCGCCCCACGTCCCGGCCTTGCCCGCTCCGAGCGGGACGTCGCAGATCGGAACCGGAGACCCGCCGGCGAGGTCGATCCGCTTCAGCTTGTCCGCCGTGAAGAACCCGAGAGATCGTCCGTCGGGAGACCAGAAGACCGAGGAGGCGCCCTCGGTTCCGGCGATCGGCCGAGGCTCGAGCGCCGCGAGATCGCGGACCCAGATGCCCCTTCCTCCTCCTGCTTCCGCGGCCGCGGCGAAACCGGGCCCCGCGAGGGGCGACCCGGTCGCGACGAAGGCGATACGCGAGCCGTCCGGGGAAACCGCGAGGGACATCGCCTCGACGGTGGAGATGAATGCCCGGCCGGAAGGAGGGGGCAGGGCGAATCGCACGGAGTGCTGCGACGGCTTCGCCGGCGCCCGCACGCGCAGCAGGGCCGCGCCGGCGACCGCCAGCGCGAGAGCGGCAACAAGCCACGGAAGGAGGCGAAGCCGGGTGTGGATTCCCGGAGGCCGTGACGCGACAGGCGCCGCAGCCTCTCCCCGCTGCCCCGATCCCTCGGCCTCGATCCACGACAGCTCGCGGCCGAGATCGGCGGCGCTCTGCCAGCGCTCGTCGGGGTTCTTGACGAGGCAGGTCCGGACGGCCCGGTCGAAGGAGGGCGGGGAAAGAGCTTGCACCGCCGAGACGGCGGGCGGCTCGGCCGTCAGGATCGCGGTGATCAGCGCCGTCGAGGTGTCGCCGGAGAACGGGCGTTTCCCCGTGGCCATCTCGAAGAGGACCGAGCCGAGCGCGAAGAGATCCGTCCGCGCGTCGGCCGGTCTTCCCTCCAGCTGCTCCGGCGCCATGTAGGCGAGCGTCCCGAGCACCGTTCCCGCACCCGTCAGAGGCGACGCCTCCCGGGTCTGGAGCCTGGACATCTCTCCCGCCTCGACCCGCTCGCGCAGCTTTGCGAGGCCGAAGTCGAGGAGCTTCGTCCCGGCTCCGGAGAGGAAGACGTTCGCCGGCTTCAGGTCCCGGTGAACGATCCCCTTGCGGTGCGCGGCCTCGAGGGCGCCGCAGATGTCACGCCCGATCCGGAGCGCCTGTGCCAGAGGCAGCTGCCCCCGCCCCAGCCGGTCCGCCAGCGATTCCCCCTCGAGCAGCTCCATGACGAGATACGCGGTCCCCTCGTGGGAGCCGACGTCGAAGATGGCGCAGATGTTCGGATGAGAGAGGCGGGAGACCGTCCGGGCCTCCTGCTCGAACCGGTCCCGCATCTCCGGGTCCGCCGCGAACCGGGCCGGGAGGACCTTCACGGCCACGTCCCGCCCGAGCCGCGTGTCCCTCGCCCGATAGACCTCCCCCATCCCGCCCACGCCGATCAGGCCGAGGACCTCGTAGGGACCGAGCCGCTCCCCCCCGTTCCGCGTCATCAGCGGAGCAGAGTACCAGCGCGGCGTCCGCAAAGAGACCTCGGGCCCGGCAGAAGCCGGGCCCGTTTCCGTGGAGCGCTGTCGCGAGTCTTCCTGGTGGCGATGTTCTCCAGTCAGGTTCTGACGACTGACGTCTCGCGTTGAGCGGTTAAGGCGTGCAGACCTCGTTTACCTTGAAGTACGTCCCCCACTGCTTGGCCCTGGGGAACTGGGCGCCGTACTTCCCGTCGCCCCACGCCGTTCCCGAAGCTGACGTGCACTGGACGGCGATCTCGCCGATGACGGGCTGGCCGATGACGAGCTGATAGGTCAACGATTCGGGCGGACCCGACGGGACCACGATGAACACGACCTTGTCCGCACAGGTCGGAACGAAGCCCTCCCCGAAGGCGTCCACTATGCAT
>Ga0079037_100000498_pt1 | contig 17895 bp, 14 predicted proteins | sample Mud3Dept4metaG_FD_71479 | JGI IMG/M metagenome (GOLD analysis project Ga0079037, IMG submission 71479) | Freshwater wetland microbial communities from Ohio, USA, analyzing the effect of biotic and abiotic controls - Mud 3 Core 4 Depth 4 metaG | ecosystem: Environmental > Aquatic > Freshwater >... | reverse complement strand
CGCAGTTTTCGCACGTGCAGTTCCTGAGCGGCAGGGTCGGAGCTTCGCGCGACAGGAAGCGCTGGCCCTGCAGCGCGCGCGCCTCGTGGCAGCAAAGCCGGCCTGGCTGGATGGTCACGGCATGAAACGTCTGCGTGACTTTCTTCGCCACGAGCCGGGACGCCTTGTCAGCGGCGAGCGGCTCGTCACGTACAAACATGCCTCGCGCACGGTCAAATAAAGAGCTGGCCATGACCTTTCCTTGCAGAGTGGACGCGACACTAGCCACGACGGCCACCGCCTCGGAGTGATCGGCGTCACTGAATCGCACTTGCCCGCCCGGAAAGGGAAGCCGACACTTTCGGCCTGACCGGAAGAGACCCCTGCATGCCCCCGACCCTGGAAACCCGCCGGCCTCGCGTGCCGCAGCTCGCGGAACTGCCGTTTTATTCCATTTACCGTCACGGCTTCGTCCGGGTGGCGGTCGCCACGCCGTGCGTGGAAGTGGCCTCGCCGGCCGCGAACATCGTCGAAATGGTACGTATCGCCCGTGAAGCGGCCTTAAATCAGGCGATCCTGGTGGTATTTCCAGAACTGGGTATCTCCGCGTACTCGAACGAGGACCTGTTCCAGCAGGATGCCCTGCTCGACGGTTCGGTCCAGGCCCTGGGCACGCTGCTCGAGGCCAGCAAGGAAATCGCCATTACCCTGGCGGTGGGCATGCCACTGCGGGTGGACGACCGGCTGTTCAACTGCGCCGTGCTCCTGCGCCGCGGGGAACTGCTGGGTGCGGTACCCAAGAGCTACCTGCCCAACTACCGCGAATTTTACGAGAAACGGCAGTTCGCACCGGCGGCGCAGGCCCTTGCCACATCGATCCGGCTGCTCGGGCAGACGGTGCCCTTCGGTACCCGCCTCCTGTTCGAGGCGAAGAACGTACCCGGCTTCGTGCTGGGCCTGGAGGTCTGCGAAGACGTCTGGGCGCCTTTGCCGCCGAGCACCTATGCCGCGCTGGCGGGAGCCACGGTGATCGCGAACCTGTCGGCAAGCGACGTCACCGTCGGCAAGGCCGATTACCGCCGGTTGCTCTGCGCTTCGCAATCGGCGAAGTGCGTCGCTGGCTATCTTTACTCGGCGGCCGGTCCCGGCGAATCGACGACCGACCTGGCCTGGGACGGCCACGCCCTCGTCTACGAGAACGGCGCACGGCTGGCCGAGTCGATGCGCTTTCCGTTGCAGGGCGGCTTCATCACGGCGGACCTCGATCTGGACCACCTGCGCCAGGAGCGCATGCGGTGGACGACCTTTGGCGACTGCGTGCAGGCGCACCGCGCGCAACTCGAGGGCTATCGACGCATCGAGATCGAACTCGACGTGCCGGCGGACCACGTTCGGCTCGATCGCCACATCGAACGGTTTCCGTACGTGCCGTCAGACCCGGCGCGCCGCGACGAGCGCTGCGCCGAGGTCTACGACATCCAGGTCGAGGCGCTGCGCAAACGGCTTGCGGCCACGGGACTGAAGCGCGTCGTCATCGGCATCTCGGGCGGACTCGATTCGACGCAGGTCGCGCTGGTTGCGGTGCGTGCCTTCGATCGGCTCGGCCTGCCGCGCACCAACATCCTCGGCTACACGCTGCCGGGCTTCGGCACCAGCCGCCAGACGTTCGAGAATGCACACGCGCTGATGCAGGCGCTCGGCATCACGGCAGGCGAGATCGACATCCGTCCGTCCGCCGAACTGATGCTGCAGCACATCGGTCATCCGGCCGCGCAGGGCGCGCCCCTCCACGACATCACCTACGAAAACGTGCAGGCGGGCGAACGCACTTCGCACCTGTTCCGGCTTGCCAACCGGCACAACGCCCTCGTGCTGGGCACTGGGGACCTGTCGGAGCTGGCACTCGGCTTCACCACGTACGGCGTGGGCGATCACATGTCGCACTACAACGTGAATGCGTCGGTGCCGAAAACACTGATCCGGCACCTGATCCGCTGGCTGATCGGCGTGCGGCAGTTCGATGCAGCGACGATCGACGTGCTGGCACGCATCGTCGAGACACCGATCTCGCCGGAGCTCGTGCCGGGCGCGGGCGACAAGCCGGAGCAATCGTCAGAGGCTGTCGTCGGCCCATATGAACTGCAGGACTTCCACCTCTATTACATCAGCCGGTTCGGCTACCGGCCGAGCAAGGTCGCGTACCTTGCGCATTGCGCATGGGGTGATGCCGGCACCGGCGCATGGCCGGACACGGTGCCGCCCAGCGAGCGACGTTCGTACGATATCGCCGTGATCACCGAGTGGCTCGAGGTGTTCCTCAAGCGGTTCTTCCAGGGCAGCCAGTTCAAACGCTCGGCCATGCCGAACGGCCCGAAGGTGGGTTCGGGCGGGTCGCTCTCGCCGCGTGCCGACTGGCGCGCTCCCAGCGATTCGCCCGCGACGGTGTGGCTCGATGAATTGCACGCGAACGTGCCGGCCTCGTTGCGAGCGAAGTCGCGCGGATCACGACGGAGGTAGGCATCACCCGGCGTGCGAGCGCACTTGTACAGCCGCGTTGTAGGAATTGCCCCCGGACAGGATGCGTATTCGTACGATTGGCGACGAGCGTACACCGGCGACATAGTCAGTCGCGGCGCACAACGCGCAGGGGGGTGGAATGCCGGCACCGAGCAAAGAACCAGGCGGCGTGCGGCCTGCTTCCGCGGCGGGCCTCTATTACCCCAAGGATGCCGACGGCCTTCGTTGCGCCCTGCAGACGCTGCTCGGCAACGGCGGCAAGACCGCCGCTCGCCTGCCGAAAGCACTCGTGGTGCCGCACGCGGGTTACGCATATTCGGGTGCAGTCGCAGCCTCGGCGTTCCGGACGCTCGAAAACGTGGCAGCGGGCTCGATCCGCCACGTCGTGCTGCTCGGCCCGAGCCATCGGGTCAAGATGCGAGGCCTCGCCTTGCCCTCGTGCGACTATTTCTCGACGCCGTTCGGCCAGGTGCCGGTCAACGACGAGGGTCGCCGGCGCCTGCGGGAACTCGGACTCGCGGGCATTGCGGACGCGCCGCATGCGCTCGAGCATTCGCTCGAAGTGCAGGTGCCCTTCCTGCAATCCGTGCTCACGGAATTCGACCTGCTGCCGATCGCGGTGGGACTCGCCCCGCCCGAGCAGGTGGGACGCGCGCTCGAGGCGGTCTGGGGCGGCCCGGAGACGCTGATCGTGGTCAGTTCGGACCTGAGCCACCACCACACCCACGTCGAGGCGCAGGCACTCGACCAGCAGACCGCCAAGTGCATCGTCGAGCGCCACAGCGACCTGTCGGAATCGCAGGCCTGCGGGGCCGACGGCATCAATGGACTGATGGAGGTCGCGCGGCGTCGCGACCTCGAGGTGCAGTTGCTGGATCGCCGGACCTCGGGCGACACCGCCGGGGACAGCCAGCGCGTCGTGGGTTACGGCAGTTTCGCGCTCTACGCCCGCGATTGAAGCAGCGTCGCGCGCGTGTCAGTCTGGCGCGGTGAGTGACCGCCTCCACACCGTGGTGCCCGGACCCAGCGCGCGGCGCCAATGGCTCGTCGCGGCCGCGTGGGCCGGGCTCGCCGTGGCGGGTGCTGCGTTCGCGCAGCCCGTCACCCCTGCGCCCGAAGACGCCGTTGCGGCGCCTGCGGGCAACGCCGCGGGCGGCCAGGCGACTGCCAGCGCGACCGACGCGTACACGAACTTCCGCACCGAGTTCGACGCGGGACGGTACGCAGAAGCCGTGCCGCATGCCGAGCGCGTACTCGAACTCACAGCGGCGCAGGCCGCCACGCCAACAGCCGAAGAGGTGCAGGTCGCGCTGATGAACCTCGGCATGGTCCAGAACCTGTCCGATGACTACGTCGGTGCCGAGTCCACGTACCTGCAAGTGATCAAGCTCATCGAGAGTTCGGGCCGTCCGCTGCACGATCGCCTCGCGCGAGCCTATGCCGGCCTCGCTTCCGCCTATCACGACGGCAAGCGGCACGACCTCGCGGTGAAGAGCTTCGACCAGGCGATCGCACTCAAGCGCCGGCACGAAGGGCTGCTCACGGCAGAACAGGTGCCGCTGGTCGAGAAGTACATCGATTCCCTGACCGAGCTCGGCCGGTACCCGGAGGCCCTGAAGGCGCAGAAATACCTGCTGCGGATCGCGACGCGCCAGCACGGCGCGAGCAGCCCGCAGCTCGCCCCGACCCTGGAAGAGATCGGGCGCTGGTACGCGAGCATCGGAGCGTACGACCAGTCGCGACGCACGCTGCGCCAGGCGATCGAGATCGTGGAAGCCGCCGAAGGGCCGGACTCGCCGCTCCTCGTCGGGCCACTGCTTGCGATCGCCGCCTGCAATCGCAGGCAACTGCTCGATCCGGCGGCGCAGGCGCTGGCGTCCCCCGACGAACAACGCGAAACCCTGTTTCATGACCCGGCGGCGATGCAGGTGCCCATCCAGGTGTCGCCCGCCTCGCTGGCGAGCGAAGGCGAACGGTCCCTGCTGCGAGCGGCGCAAATCGTCGACCAGGCCGCGGAGCCATCGCCCGTGGCGGTGCTGAACGTACGGACCCAGGTCGGCGACTGGTACCAGGTGCGCAACCAGCCGGATCGCGCACGCAGTCATTACCAGCAGGCGTGGCAGGCGGCCGCGCGCGTGACCGATAAGCTGGATGGCAAGAGCTACACCGAGGCGATCTTCGGAAAGCCCGTCCTGCTGCACCTGTTCCGTCCCGACGACTGGAACCGGTACCCGAAACGCCCGCCCACGGAGGTCGAGGTGCGCAACGCTGTCGTCGAGTTCACAGTCAACGCGCAGGGCCGCGTGGAAGCGACCAAGGTGATCGACGACTCGGGCGACAAGAGGCGCGGGGAAAAGTCGGCTGAGGCGCTGCAAAGCACGGCGCGCTATCGGCCACGCCTCGAGAACGGCGAACCGGTCGCAACCCCGGGCGTGCAGTTCAGCCAGCCGTGGATCCTGCTGTTGCCGTCCGTGGCGGCTCCGGCCAAGGGCTCGGCGGCGCCCACGACGCCGCAGGATGCCGCGCTGCCGGCAGACGACACTGCGCCGAAAGACGGCAAGGACTGAGTTACGGCTTGATTGCGGCACCTGCAGTCAACTGTCGCTGCGCGAGGGCGCGCAGCAACAGCATCGCCGGAGTGAAGGCAAAGCTCGCCTCGACGGCCGTATAGCCCGCCAGGCCGGCCCGGAGCGCGAAATTGCCCGCCGTTGTCACGCAGATCCAGACGACGAAGCCAGCGATCACGGCGAGGATGGATCGGCTCATTCGGGGCTCCTGCCGTACCGGCCTGGGGTTGCCCGGCTCGTCGCGCGACTCTACAGCAGCGCGTACGCGACGACGCCGGCGAGGAGCGCCAGAGTCGGCACCAGCCACTCGGCGGCACGCAGTGCGGTGATCACACGACGGAAGCAGGCCCGGTCGTTAAGGTGCGGGAACGGCTCGTTGGCAGGCACTGGCTGACCCAGGAACTGGCAGAGCGGCTGCCAACCCTCTTTCACGTCGAACACCAGCAGCCGCTCCGGCGGCACGGTGCGAAGGACGTCCTGCTGGTGCGCCTCGAAGACTGCAAGCGCATGCGCGCGATCCTCGAACCGGCCCCCGAAGCGTCCGTGCCAGATGACGTCATCATGCATGCGGCGCGCCGCGCGCGGGAACCACCATGGCAGCACTTGCTTGATCACCCACAGCGTGTCGCGCGTGCTCTCGTACCAGGCGGCCGGATCACGGACGTTCAGCACGACCTTGGCCTCGGGATAGAGCGTCATGAGTTCGCGATAGAACTCGCAGGCCGGCCAGTCGACCACCGCTCGCATCCCGCGCAAGAAGCCGTGCAAGTCGACCGTCTCACCCGCCTTCGCGCGCACCCAGAAGCCCGGGTGCGAGTAGTGCGTGAGCGCCGTGCGCATGTGATAACAAGGCCCGTAACCGAGACGTTCCAGTGCCTGGCGCAGCGAGGTGGTGCCGCAGCGGCCGAAGCCGGCGCCGATGACTTGCACGTCGTTGCGAATGGTTCGGCTGCTAGTTGCGCGACGGAAGCGGAGGCAGCTCCACTTCCCGCGGCTTGTCCGGTTGCACGGCAGGCAGCAGTCCACGTGCAATTGCCTGCTCGTGGAATTCGGCGGCGAGCTTTGCGCCCGCGTCGCGCATCGCGAGCCGCGTGGCCACGGCCAGCGCCTCGGCACCCTTGCCCGGGAACTGGCTGGCGGGTTGCGACCCATACCCCGTGAATGTCCAGCTTTCCGCCAGCTCGCCCTGCGGGGAGTAGAGTCGAATCGTGTAACGCAGGCTCGCGGCATACGTCGGCGTGCCGGAGTCGGCCGGTGTCACGAACGCGTAGTCATCGAGGACAGGTTCCAGCACGCCGCGGATTTCCGGATCGGTCGCGGCTGCGTCCCGCGGCGAGGCGACGGGCACCACGCGATTGAACATCGCGTTCAGGACCCGCATGAATCCTGCGGACTGCGCCTTGCCGAGGCCGATGCTGTATTCGCCGCCACCTCCCTCGCGCTTTTCCTCGTACACCTTCTGCGTAAACTCGAGCGGCATGTGCACGCCAATCACGACCGGAATCTTCTCGATCAGGGGTTGCGGGATGTCGGACTGCGCCTCGAACTGCGTGGGCGCGCAGGCAGCGAGCAGCGCCAGGAGCAGCGCTGCGACCGGCACTCGCAGTGCGCGCGATGCAAACAGATCAGGCATGCACGCCAAGATACACCTCAGCGCCGGTAACTGGCAGGCTCGTTCAGGCCAACGAACGTGCCGCCGTTGCGCGCGCAGAGCTCCCGCATCAGTGTCGCGAAACGCACACTGGTGAACTGCGGCGCGTCCGGACGCACCGGAAACGCGAGCGCGTGGATGCGCACCCTGCGCTGCCCGGTCCGGTCTTCACGATTGATCTGGTCGACCGCCCGCACCACCGAGTCCACCGAGGTGCCGGTGAACTCGTCGCCCAGCACGTACAGGCTGATGCGCCGGCCCGAGCTGTAATACGTGCGGATCGCCTCGACGATGCCCTCGACCGGGCTCGAGTTGCTGAAAGGGAACCAGTCGCGCAGCCGGTCCACCACGAGCTTGCGCTGCGCGGGCGTGTCGGGCAGCCAACGGCCACGGTAGGACGGGAACATGTACGTGCCCTCGTCGCTCATGACCTGCCAGCCCTTCACCTGCGGGTAGGCGTCGAGCACTTCCTGCATCTTGCGCAACATCAGCGGCCAGGCGTAGTTGGCCATCGAACCCGAGGTGTCGATGATGAAAATGATGTACTCACTGTCCACGGGCAGGCCGGCGACGGCATCCTGCGGCGCGCGCCGGTATTGCGCGCCGAGCACTTTCTTCATTTCCTCGGTGAGTTCCTGCTGCGCCGAGACCAGCTGGCCCTGCAGCTTGTTCGCCACCTCGGCGTCCTGGTCGCTCGCCTTGAACCGGCCCTTCACGTCGCTCAAGTCCCCGCGCAGGCGCGCGAGCCTCTGCTTCACTTCCGACAGCTGCTGCTCGCGCTGCGTCAGATCGCGATTGAGGATTTCGGTCTGGCCGCGAATGTCGTAGCGCTCTTCCTGCAGCTGCAGCAGGCGCCCCTCGAGATCCAGCCGTGACTTCTCGAGCGCCTTCGGCTCGCCGAACTTGCTCAGCATGAACAGCAGGATGATGGCGCCGAAGGCGCAGCAGATCGTGTCGAGGAACGACATGCTGAACACTTCGAAATCGCGCGCGCGACGCCGGTTCATGGCCAGTCCCTGGCGGGCATCAGGAACGAGCCGTTGGTGCGACGGGCGAGCGTCCAGAACGCGCCAGGCGCGGCCGGGTCCCCTTCCATCGGCATCAGGATCACGTTCGCCGGCACGCGGTTTGGATACTTGCCGAGCGCGCGCTCGAACAACCTGAGCCGCCCATCGCCATCGATCGTCCTGCGGATGGCCGGCGGCGTGGCGCCCTGCGTCGGCAAGCCGTCGGTGATGATGAAGACGTTGTCGGGCGCGGGACTCAACGTGTTCATCAGCGTGAACGCATTCTCGAGACTCGTGCCATCCGCGGGCACCGTGCGGCGCAGGTTCACGACGACGTCGGTCAGCGCCTGCGCATCGCTGCCGTCGAGCCAGCGGCCGTTGCTGCCGGGCACCACCGGCCACGCCTTCACATTGAACGCGATCACCTGGAATTTCGATTTTGGCGGAATCTGCGTCATCAGCCAGTCGACCGTGGCCACGGTGCGCCGCCACTTCTGCGACATCAGCCGGCGCGTCTCCGACATGTTGCGCAGCCGGATCACGTTCACGACCGTTTCGTCCAGCATGCTCGCCGAGACGTCGACGAGGACGACGATCCGCTCGCCGCCGAGCTTGAGGCCGCTCAGGTACTGACGATCACCGGTGCCGACGAACCCCTTCACCCGGTTGCCCGGCTTGCCGGGCTCCGGCGTGCCGGCCGCGAGCCGCCGCTTCTCCTCGTCGATCTGCTTCAAGTCGGCCTTCAGCTTCTCGATCGCCTCGCGGCGTGAGATCGTCGTCTTGTCCGCGTCCGCGAGCTGCTCCCTGGTTTTTGCGGTTTCCTGCAGCACGCGGTCGGACAGGCCTTCGGCGCGTGCGGCCTCGGTCGTCGTCGTCTTCAGACTGTTGCGCAGCACGACGAGGTCGGCAAAGCCCCGCAGCACCTCCTCTTCGAGCTTGTCCACCTCGGCGCGCAGTTCGGACGTCTCGTTCTTGAACGTCTTATTGCCTGCCGCGTTCAGGATCATGTACAGCAGCACGATCGCGCCGAAGGCGCAGCAGATCGTGTCCAGGAAGGACATGCTGAAGATGTCGAACTTTTTTCTACGCCGCGCCATGGTCCTGCAGCACACGGATCAGTTCGAGCGCAACGCCCGGTGCGCCGAGTCGCAGCACGTCACCCACCTTCAACGCGAGCCGGCCGCCGATGCGCTCGTCGTTGACGAACGTGCCATAGGTGCTGTGGTCGACGACACAGGCCTGGCCGTCACGCAGCTCGAGCGTGCAGTGGGAACGTGATACGCCGGCGATACCGGCGGGCAGGGTCAGGACGCGCGGCGCAGCGCCCACCGACCAACCCAGGGACAGGGGCACCGCGGTTATCGGCCAGGCGCTCCCGCGGAACAACACGTGCGTCGGCACTGCAGCGGCAGGCACCGCAGATGACGCAGGTTCGACGGTTGCCGTCGAGTCCTGGGCATCCGCCAGCGGCAATCGGTGCACCAGCGCGATCGCGTCCGCGGGACGAACGATGGCTGCGGCTGCGCGCATCGCTCCGATCGCCGGCGCGCCCTGCGCCAGTTCGACGACGACGCAGTCCCGCAACGCGGCGAGCCGGCCGACCAAACCAGGTATCGATGCCACCCGGGGCGAGAAGCATAGATGCAGGGCAGCGCCAGGCGGACGCGCGGCCTGCACCAGCCGCAGGATGTCGTCACTCAGCCGATCCACGGCCGCTTCGAGCTGCGCGCGCGTGAGTGAAATGCGGTGCGTCGCCTCGCCCAGCTCGATCTCGGCCGCGATCTCGTCGGCCGTGGCGAGTGCCTGCAGCCAGGACGGCAGCAGGTCGTGCAGGCGTTGTTCGGACGCCGCCTGGTGCAACGGATCGAACCGCGTCTCGCGCACGAACGCTGTTGCTATGCTCTCGGCCATCACCTGCCGCAAGGCAAGCACGCCGGTGCCGGGCAGCAATTCGTAGCGCGTCCGGCGCAACGTGCCTTCGGCGCGCGACGCCTCGATCAGCGTCGCCGATGCTTGATGCAGTTGCAGGTCCAGGTGCAGCAGGCAGGGCGCCGGCGCAACCGTGGCGACCGCGGCGAGCCCGGCATCCACCAGGCCACGGACCGACACGCCGCACTCGTTGGCGATGCCGACGAGCAGACCAAGTTGCTCACGCGAATAGCCGGGAGGTACCGCGAGCAACAGCTCGTCCGCGCCTTGTCGTGCTTCCGCCGTGAGCAGGGCGGACAGGTGCGCGTGCGCAAGATCAGCTGCCGTTGCGATACCGCGGGCCGACCACGGCAAGGCATCCAGGCTGAGCGCCTGCCAGAACCGGTTCTGCGCATGCAGCGGCGCGATGCGGTAGCGTCGCACGGCGTCGCCACCTACGTGGACGCGGCCTTCGTGCAGCACCGCGAGTCCCGGGCTTTCTTCGCCGACAAGCACGGGGACGCCGTCGTCGCCCGTTCGCACGAGCAGCAGTCCGGCGTCATTCAGTTCGACCGCGAGCAGGCTCATGGCGCGGCCGCTTATCTCACCATCATCTGGCGCACGACGTTTTCGTCGAGGAACGCCTCGGTGTCGAGCACCGCGCGCTCCTGGCGCAGCTGGATCTGGTGCAGCATGAACATAACGAGAATGCTCAGGCCCAAAGCAACGAGCGTCGAGTTGAAGGCAATGCCGAGGCCGGCGACCACGCCCGACACGTCTCCTTCGACCGCCTTGTGCGCCTGCTGCAACGCTTCACCGATGCCGCGCACGGTGCCGATGAAGCCGATGGCGGGAATCGCCCACGCGACGTAGCGCACCATTGCGAGTTCCGCGTCGAGCCGGCCGAACTCGAGTTCGCACGTGTCGTGGATTGCCGACGAAACGTCCTGGATGTTGCGCGTGGCGCCGAACCGGTGCAGGCCGCTCATCAGCGCGCGCGGCAGCAGTTCGCCGCGCATGTCGTCGGGCAGGGCCTCGACCTGCCGCGCGTAGTCGCGCGAATCCTCGGGCAGGATCTTCATGCCTTCCGGCAGCCGCAGCAGGTCCGCGCCGAGCAGTCGCTGGCCGCGCCGCAGCGAGAATCCCTTGTACCCCATGATCGCCACGGACCAGAGCGCGAGCATGAAGCACACCTCCTGCTCGTAGTCCTTGATGATGACGTAGAAGTTGCGCGCCGGAGCGAAGGTCGGGTCCTTGGCCATCTGCGCCGCGTCGCTGGCGGCGACCGCCGCTGCCTGCGGGCGCACGACGGTGGCGTAGAAGCCCTGCACGATGATCACGATGACGATCAGCGAAAAGACCTCGAACATGAACTCGCTGGTCTTGAACTTCTTCATGGTGCGCTGGGGCCTGTAGGTCAGATGTCGACGGGAAAGGCGACGTCGAAGTCGGGACGGACTTTTTCAGTGGGCTCGAAATGTTGCGGCGAACCTTTCGCGGCAACGGGCTTGGCGGCCGGCGCTTCGTCAACCGCCTTTGCCGCGGCAGCCTCGTCGTCACCATCGGCTTGCGTGCCGGCAGCGGAATCAGTCGCCGCCGGCTCCGCCGGCGCAGGTGTCGACGCCGGCAGGTTCTGCTGTGCGAACGCCAGGCCGGCCGCGAGGATCGTCAGGCCGACCAGCGGCGCCAGCGATACTGGAGTGGAGCGTCGTTCTCTTCTATTCGGCATAGCGTGCGATCCTGAAGCCGACGTCGTCGCGCCGGCCGTTGCCTGAATCCCGGTAGGCAGCCCGCAGCTCCGTCACGGTGGCGTGACGCCAGCTCGAGCCGCGGATGACGTGCATGTTGCCTGGCGCGGCGGACAGCGGATCGATGACCGCCGTGCTGCTCGCAGGTTGCACCGCGTAGAGGTCCGTCGTCCATTCCGCGACGTTGCCGCCCAGGTCGTAGAACCCGAGCGGGTTCGGTGCAAACGAGCCTGTCGGTGCCGTGACCGGGTAGCCATCGTCGAGGTCTGCGAGGACCGTCTGCAGCAGCGGCTGCGCCCGGCGGTCGCCGAAGTTGCCGACGCCCGCCGGCACCGGCAGTGCGTCACCCCATGGATATTTCCGCAGTGAACCATCGCGATTCGCGCGTGCCGCCCATTCCCACTCGCTTTCGGTGGGCAGCCGGTAGCCCGTCGTGGCGGGCTGCACGGGCACCAGCTTGCCGCCCTGCGACTGGTAGGCCGGCGGCAAGCCGTCCTGCAGGCTCAACCAGTTGCAGTACTCGGCCGCATCCTGCCACGTCACGTTGACCACGGGCTGGCGTTCCAGTTCGAGCGTGTTCTGCCCGACGAATCCCGAACGGTGCTGGGGGCGGAACTGCTTGAATTCACCGTTGGTGACTGTACGCGTCGCCAGGTAGAAGCGCCGCCGCAGCTCCACCGCGCGCTGCGATTCATTCGCGCGGCGACCGGATTCGCGGCGCGGACTGCCCATCGTGAAGCTCGCGGGCCCGAGCAGCCGCAACTCGGCGCCGGACTTCGTGCGGATCGTCGGCGTGAGGGCTTTCGACGATGAGGCGGTCGCGCCGTCGCCAATCGCTGCGCCTGCGGCGGCTGCATCGCCCGCTGCTGCAGCAACCGTGACTGGTGGCGCATCGGTCCCGACCTGCCCCGCTTCGAGCCGCACGTTCAGCACCTGCGGCAGGCCGGGGCGCGGCGTGACTGCCGTTCGATAAGGGCGGAATCCTGCGAGTCGCACTTCGATATCGGTGCGTGCGGCAGGCAACTTGATGGCCTGGCCGGATTTGCCGACTGCACGGCCGTTGGCGAACACCTCGGCAGATGCCGGTTCCGCCATCACCGTGACTTCACCGAAGATCGGCGTCAGCGCCAACCGCACTTCGCGTCGCTCGCCCGCTCCCACCGTCAACTGCGTGGTTCCGGGCTCGTAGCCCTCGCGCGATGCCACCAGCGCCAGCGCGACGTCGGGCCGCACGTCGAGCGTTACCGGCGAAAGACCACGAAATGCACCCCCGACGCTGACGCTGGCGCCCACCGGATCGGTGCGCACGACCAGCGTGCCGTCGGGCAGGCCGAGCCGCACCGGGCCCAGCGTCTGCGGCTGGTTCGCGACCACCTGCACGTCAGTCACCCAGTGCTTGAACCCGGCCTGGCGCAGTTCGATGCGATGCGTGCCCGCGTCGAGTTCGAGCTTCGCCGGAGTGGCGCCGCGCGCAGAGCCGTTCACGAACACCGTGGCGCCCGCCGGTTCCGTGAGTACCGTGAGCGGGGCCCACGCGGCGATGAGTTTCGCCGTCAGCAGCTGCCGCTGCTCCATGCCATTGATGTCAACGATCGCCTTGAACGGCAGGTATCGCGGCGCCGTGACGAGTACCTCGTGACGGCCTGCCGGCAGCCGGATTTCGCCGGGCGCGGAGCCGACGTCCTTGCCCGCGACTCCGATGCGAGCGGCGACCGGCGTCTGCACCTGCAGGATGCCCGGTAGCTTCGTGAGCCGGTAACTGAACGACTGGTTCTGTGCGTCGGTGACCTTGACCGGCGCGTTCAGGGATGCATAACCCTGGCGCCGGATCTCGACGGTGTACTCGCCGGGACGCGCGAAGTGGTTGCCGCGCACGGGCAACACGAGCCCGCCGTGCAACCGGACCGCGCTGTCGGCGGGAGCGACATCGATCTTCACGGCGTGGCCAGTCGCGAAAAACCACGTCGCCCACCCAAGCACCGCAACGAGCAGGCCGCCGACCAGCCATGGCCCGATACGCCGATCGGACGCGGCCTGCGCCGCGGGTCGACGGAACGCAACGGCGTCGATGCGTTCGTCGCCGTCGTCACCGCCGCCACTGACGACGTCGACGAGCGGCGCTGCGGGAGGAACGGTCAGGTTGCCGCCGCTGCCATCCTCGACGTCGAGGACGCGTCGGCCATCGCGCGCACCGATGCGCAGCCTGCCACGCGCCACATCGATGACGTCGCCTTCATGCAGCCACGTCGGACGCGACACGGGCGCGCCATTGCAGAGAGGAAGTTCGCAACCTGCCGCCGGCTGCAGGAACAGCTGGCCGTCGTGCAGCGCAAGCCAGGCGAGCGTGCCCGCGCTCGCGCCCGGCAGCACGATCGTGTGCCCGGGGCCGCCGACGCTCACGGGAAAATCCGCAGCCGACAGCGCGCGCTCACCGAGGGGATCGCGCAGGACCAGTTCGGTGGGACTCAAATCGGCTCCTCGCAACGGACGACGAGCGTGGACGGCTGCGCGCCCGGCAGCAGGTTCAGTTCCTTGCGCACGTCGCGATAGCCCTGGCGTGTGCCCACTACGGTATAGCGGCCCGGCATCAGCTCGAGGTCCCGGTGTTCGAAGAGACCAAGCTTACCAATCCGGTAGATCTGCACGTCCGTCGCATTGTCGGACGCCAGCGCCACCTTGACCGGCGTCTCGGCCTGCCGCAACTGCTCGGACAGCCGCGCCTGCTGGGCCTGCAGACGCGTGCCCGGCGTCGACACACGGGCTGCGCGCTCGAGCACGTTGCGCGCGATGTCCCGGCCGGAAGGACTGTAGAGCCGTTCGGGCCTGTCGATGAACGACTGCAACTCGGCGTCGATCATGGCGCGCGGCTCCGCACGCTCGACCCCTTCCTGCGCAGGCCGCAGCGCTGGCTCGGCCTTGAGCGCCTCGCCATACAGCGCGAGCGCTTGCGACCATTGCTCCGCGCGCTCGGCCGCGGCGGCGCGCTCGACGATGGCGGTCAGCGACTTCGTTTCGGTGGCACGGCGGATCTGCTGCAGGCCATCGGCGACTTCCGGCGTGCCGGGTCGGATCCGTCCCGCCTGTTCGAACGCGCTCTGCGCCGCGGCGTAGTCGCGACGCGTCAACGCGGCCATGGCCTGCGCCATCGCCGTGGCGTAGGCGTCACTGGTCTTGCGTGCGCCGAGTCGTGTGATGCCTGCGCGCGCTACGGTCGTCGCCGGATCGAGTTTCAGCGCACGCTGGTACGCCGCGATTGCGGCACTGGCGTCGCCTGCCTGTTCGGCACGCGCACCGACCGCCGTTTCGCGCAGCACTTCGTCGAGCACGCGCGAGCGTGCGATGCCGCTGCGGGCGGCGGCATCGTCGGGCGCAACCTGCAGCGCCGCCGCGTATTTTTCCTGCGCCTCGGCGGCGCGACCCGCATCGAACGCGGCCTGCGCGTCGGCCAGCCTGGCGCGAATCACTGCGGGCAGTCGCTGCTCGAGTTCGTCGAGCCCGCGCGCCATCGTGTCGAAATGAGCGAGCGCCGACTCGAATTCGCGACCGGTCATCGCCGCATCGCCGGCAACCAGGTCGTTGCGGACCTGCGCATACGACGCTCCACCCCAGGTGGCAACGTCCCGTTGCTCGAGTCGCTGCAGGCGCCCGGGCAACGGACCGCGACGCTCTTCCGCCTTGCGTTTCAATGCCGCGAGGCGTTCAAAATCCGCGATCGGCTTCGCAACAGGCGCCGCGGCCACGGGAGCCGCCGCAGGTTTCGGTGCTGGCGCCTGCGAGCCGACGAGACCCGGCAGGACGAAGAAGGTGAAGCCGGCCGCCGCAAGGGCCAGCCCCATTGCGCCGACCAGCAGGCCGCGGCGGAAGCCTTCGCTGCGCAGCGACCTGGCTGAAGGCGCGTCGCCCCTGGTGCGGTGCCATTGCGTCTGCACGGGCAGGGCATCGACGGGCGGACGCGGTTGCCACGTCACAACGCCAGGTGCAACGGCCGATGCCGCGTCACCCGGCGCCGTCTCGAGCAGCAGTTGCAGCTCCTCGTGCACGACTCGCATGGAGACCGGCCGGTCATCGGGCCGCTTGGCGAGGCAGCGTGCCACCAGTGCACGGAAAGCCTCGGGCGGATCCGGCCTGCCGGCAAGCGGCGCCGGAATCTCGTCATGCACGCGCGCGGGCGTCACGTCAGGGTAGAAGGGCGGGTGCCCGCTCACGAGTTCGTAAAACAGCACGCCGAGGGCGTAGACGTCGTCGGCCACGGCGGCAGCGGCGCCGTCGAGCCGCTCGGGACTCGTCGAATACGGCGACGCACCAGCTGGTTGCGTCGAACCGATCCTGCGCGCGCTGCCGAGGTCGACGAGTCGCGGCAGACCGTCGCCGTCGAGCAGCACGTTGGCCGATTTCAGATCGCCGTGAACCCAGCCCGCGGCATGGAGTTGCGACAGCGCCTCGATCACCGGCAGCAGCCGGCGCGCGATCAACGTCCAGGGACGCCCGCGCAGGCGGCCGATCTCGCCGCCCGGGAGATACTCGAAGACATCGAACGAATGGTCACCCGTGCCGTGCGTGGCGAGCGGCGCAAGCAGCGTCGCGTGATCGACGACGGCGCGGATGCGTTCACCGGCGACGTCGCCGGCCGCCCGGAATCGCAGCACGACGTCACGGCCGGCATGAGTGTCCCGCGCGAGCCAGGTGCCGCCGTCATGCCCGGCAGCGAGTGGCCGCGTGAGTTCGTATCGCGCAGCCACGACCTGCCCGCCTGCGAGCGCCGCCATGTTTGTCATCGGACTGGACTCAGGGCTTGCCGGCCGCCGGCTGCGTGACTTCCGCCGTCGTCGCCGGCAGGCCAGTCTCGTTCTCGTACAGCTCGCGCAGGAGACGCCGCCATTCCGCGTACTGCTGCTCCGCCGAGCCCTTCAGCTCGAGCGTGCGGCCCTCGATGTCGACTACGCTCGGCTGCACTTCGTTCTGGAACGAGCTGCCGAGCTGCTTCAGTGATTCGTCGTGCATCTTGATTTCGGAGCGCATGTCGAGGCCGCTCTTGAACGCATAAATGCCGCCGATGACTGCCGCCGTCGCGGCAGCGTTGCCCGCGCTGCTGCTCGTGTTCTGTCCTGCCATCACGCCACCGATGACGGCCGCGGCTCCGAGCAATCCGCGCGTCAGCGCCTTGCGTTTCGCCTCGGCTGCCGCCGCGAGTTCCTCGTGCGAGTACTTGCGCCAGTTGACGTAAGCGTCGTCGATGGTCTCGCCGAAGTTCGTGTAGTGCTCGTTGAGCGTGTCGATCAGCGCGTAATCGCGCTCGTGCACGCGGTCCATGCGCTGCACCACCGGATCGTCCTCGGCCGGCAGTCGCGCGATGGCATAGGTGCCGCGCTTCGGGTCGTGCGCCAGGTAGGGAGTGAATGCATAGGGTGCGAGCTCGGATGCGAAGCGCAGGTTGGCGACCTGGTGCACCTGCACGCGCTGCTCACGGGTGAGCTCGTTGCGCGCGGCGAGCAGGTCGTTCGCTATCGTCGCGTACACGTTGTCGAACGGGTCACGCGGCTTGACCGGCACGTCCTTGTAGGCGCGCGTGTCCGCCAGGCCCTCGTAGTCCTTGCGCAGCCACGTGCGGCCGGTGGCGTCCGTCACGGTCACCGCGAGCTTCAGCACGCTGCCGTCGGATTCGATGATCCGCGCGCCGATGTTCACGTCGCTGCCGGAATTTTCGGCAGGCAACACGCGCACCTGCCCCCACTGCCCGGTGCTCTCGAGCGTGTCACGCAGCAGGACGGGCATGTAGCGCGACTCGGCCTTGCGCACGTCCGGGTAGATGCCGCGCTTTTCCTGCTCGACCGGGTCCGGCGGGATGTTCGGATCGAACATGCGTACGCCGACGTCGAGCAGTTCGGCCTGCGGAATCTCCGCTGTCGCTTTCTGCGCGACGACCGGCGCCATCGGGCGTTCGTCCTGCACGACGCAGCCGGCTGCGCCGAGCACGAGCGCCAGCACGACGCAGCACGCGCGCAACGCGCGGCCGGATCCAACGGGAATGATCGAAGACGTCACTGCGTGCTCTGCTTGTACTTGCGGTATTCCTCCCAGAGCCGCTCGCGCAGCTCGGGGTCCATTTCCTTCATCGCGGCCTCGCGCAACTGGCGCGCGACGATGTCGTCGTCGCGACCGTCGGGGATATCGGCCGGTACGTCCCGGGGACCGGAGCCGCCTTTCGCACCGCCGCCGACGCCACCGCCACCACCCTGGGTGCCGGAGCCTGCGGCCACTTCGCCGCCCTGGCCGCCCTCACTGCCCGTGCCCGATGCGTCATCGCCAGTACCGGCGCCCTCGCCGGCGCCCTCCTTGCCCTGACCACCCGCTCCATCGCCATTCGTGCCATCACCACTCGCAGTACCGCTACTCCCGGAGCCCTCGCCACTCTCGCCCTCGGCTCCACTGCCGCCCGCCGAGCCCTCGCGGCCGGCGCGCTCCTGCGAGATGGTCTCCTGTTCCTTGCGCATGCGCGCGTCGAACACGGCGAACGTTTC
>Ga0079037_100000497_pt1 | contig 17897 bp, 7 predicted proteins | sample Mud3Dept4metaG_FD_71479 | JGI IMG/M metagenome (GOLD analysis project Ga0079037, IMG submission 71479) | Freshwater wetland microbial communities from Ohio, USA, analyzing the effect of biotic and abiotic controls - Mud 3 Core 4 Depth 4 metaG | ecosystem: Environmental > Aquatic > Freshwater >... | reverse complement strand
CCCCGGGATTCGGGAAAGTGGATACGGATCCGGGATTGTTTCCGATTTTCCTGCCGATAGTGCGGAGGCGTTCTGTCCCCGGGGCGAATCCCCGGCCCGGGAGGACGCCTCCAAAGAGGAAACGGACGATGGGAACTTCCCGTTTTCTGTGAGCCGACCGGAGGGAAAGGGGGGGGTGGTGAACCGCGTCGAACTCGATGTCGGGGGGGACGGTATCGCCATCGTACGGCTCGGGAGCCCGGACGGGATGAACTCCCTTGGTATCCCGGAGATCGCCCGCTTGATCGAGGTCGTGGACCGGGTGGCGGGGGACGCCTCGGTCCGGGCGCTGGTCCTTGCCGGAGGAGAAAACTTCTCGGCGGGAACGGACCTCCACCAGACGATGCGCCATCGTCTGGACCCCCAAGCCGCGGGGCTCGCCTACCGGTTTCTCGCGGATCAAAAAACCCTGTGCGACCGGATCCGGGGGCTGCGGATCCCGACCGTAAGCCTTGCCCGCGGTCTTTGCGCCGGATCGGCCCTTGGTATCGCCGCCGCGGCGGACTTCCTGATCACCGACGCGACCACGCGGATCCGGCTCCCGGAGGTGACGGTCGGTCTTGTCCCCGGTAACGGCGCCACCTGGTTCCTGCCGCGGCGCATGGGTACCGCCGCGGCGAAATACTTCGGTCTGACAGCCTCCCCCATGAACGGTAAGCAGGCGGCAGCCCTGGGCCTGGCCCAGGGGTACGCGGGAGCCGACGCCTCGGGATTCCTCGAGGAGCTCCGGAAGGCGAAAGGCGCTCTCGACCGCCCGCGGATCCTGGGCCTCCTGGATAAGCTGGATAAGACGGGAGGTACGCCCGGTTCTCTCCGGGAGGATGTCCGCGAGCTTTCGGAGAGGATCGACCGGCACTTCGGATTCGGGAAGGCCAACCGGGGCTACCTGGGGGACATCTTCGTCAGCCTGGAGCGGGCCGCGGCGCAAGGGGACCTCTTCGCGCAGGAATCCCTGGCCTCGATGCGATCGGCCTCGGCCCAGGCGGTTTGGTTGACCGAGTTCCTCGTCGACACCTTTGCCCAGGAAGGCCTTTACGAAGAGGACGAGGCCCGCGCGGTGGAGCTCAAGTTCGCCCAGGAGATGACGGCAGGATTCGCCCACCTGGAGGGCGTGCTCGGTCTTGAGAAGGGTCTTGTCGCCGGGGGATTCGACACCCATCTGGATCGGATCGTTCTCTCGGATGCCAGGGGATTCCGGACGTCGGTCGCGGCCACGCCGGTTTCCACGGGCTGCCGTCTGGCGGAGGACGTGCCGTTCCCCTACGAGGCGGACGAATACGTGCTCCCCCGGGGGGACTACCATTGCGGGGAGAAGAGCCGGGTGTTGGCGCCCGGTGGCGAGGCCGCCCGCACGGTGGACTTCCGCATCGATCTCCGCAACTCCCAGTGGTCGGACGGAAGTGTCACCGACGATCTCGGCGTCATCCGGTCGCTGATGGAGACGCAGACCGGGTGGCGCGTCGTCCGCCGCGCGTGGCTCGCAAACCCCGAGAAGTTCGAGCTGGACATGGTCTACCCGTACGCGTGGAGCGTGCGGCCGTCGGTTTCCCTGGACCTGCGCAGCTTCCCGGTGATCCGCCGCTACGAGGACGGCAGGATCAACCCCGCCCGTGCGATCTTCGATCAGCTCGACGCGCAAAACCTTCTGGACGAGCGCCGGGTGATCAACGTCGGGGAGGACCAGAAGGACGGGAAGAACGTTGACGTCAAGTCGTTCACGTACCGCCAGATCCGGCGGGAGGCCAGCCGCCTGGCGAACGTCCTGGTCGACATGGGTGTGGCGCCGGGGGACATGATCGTCATCTACATGTCCACGGACATCAAGGGGCTGGTTGCCCAGCTCGCGGCGACGCTGGTGGGGGCGACCTACCACTTCGTGTTCGGGGCCAAGGGTCCCGACATCTTCAGCGACACCGTACACAACATGGGCGCCAAGGTGATCGTCACCGAGGACGGATACCGGGTGGGGGACCGGTCCCGGGAGCTCAAGAAGGATTCCGTCGACGTGGCCCTGAACCGCTACATGCCGCGGGCCGTCTTCCTCGAGCGGCTCGGAGCGGCGCTTTCGACGCTGCCGGAGGAGCCCGGAGAGGAGGCCCGGGGGATCGCCTCGGCCGTCACCGATCGGCTCGCCGGGAAAGTGACGTACAGCCGCGACGCCATGCGCGAGTTCCTCGAGGTCGTGCACGAGACGCACATCAAGCGCGTCGTCCTCTCGTCGCTCGACGAAGCCGCGGGGGAAGAGCTCCGGGGGGCCCTCCGGATGCGGGACGAGTCGATTCGCCGGGCGAAGGCACGGGTTGCGGCAGCCTCGCGCGACGAGCGTGTCTTTGAGCGGTACGCCCCCGTGCTGGCGGCGGCCTTGCGCGGCGTTCCGGAGGAGGCCGACCCCGGCGACAGCGGGGGCCCCTGGGCGGCCAGCGTGCGTGCCCTCGCCGCCGAACTGTTGAACCGTTGGGGGGAGGTCCTCGAGACCGCGGGGGACGCCGTCGAGGTCCGTCACCGCGACTGGCTGAAGAACCACGTTCGGCGGATCGTGCGCGGGACGCCGAAGCCGACGCTTCCGGCCCTGCTGACCGAGGACGAACAGGTCGGCGTATCGGAATTCATCCTCCGCCACGCGCGGCGGAAGGGCATCGGGGCCGGACACCTGGAGAGCATCGAGCGGCAAAGAAGGGTCATCGACCGGATCCTTTCGGCCTTCGAGGAACCGTGGGAGCGCGACGAGAAACTCATCGTCTACGATCGCCTGACCCGGCTTGGCCTCCTGACGGAGGCGCCCATGACGCCGGGCAGGGACATCCTCTGGGACGACGCCGTCCGGCGGACGGAGGAGAAGCTCAAGGCGGAGGGGAAGGACATCGACGAGTTCGCGGCGGTCGAGATGGGGGGCGGGGACCCCGCGTTCCTCAGTTATTCCAGCGGTTCCACCGGCCAGCCCAAGGGGATCATCTCCCTGGTCGGCGCGACCGTCGCCGGGGGCCAGACCATGTTCAACTCCTTCGGGCTTGCTCCCCACGAGATCCACCACACGTCCACGGACTACGGGTGGATCGTGGGCCCTGCATACGCCCTGTGGTTCCCGATGATCGAAGGGAGGACCTTCCTCCTTCAGAGCTTCGTGCCCACACCCCGCAGGCTTGCCCAGGTTGTCGAGGAGTTCGGGGTCTCGTTCCTGAAGGCCGGTTCTCCGATCTACGAGGCGATGTCGAAAGTCGACGGGCTCTTCGAGCCCGACAAGGGGGGGTTCGACGTCCGGTCCCTGCAGCGGGAGGGGGCCCCGGGGACATGCGGCTGCGCGGCTCCATACTCCTACCCGGCCCACGCCCGGATCCAGGCGGTGCTGGGCGACGTGGCGATCAACTCGCTGTGGCGCACGGAGGATTTCGGATCGCAGCACGCGACGTTCAAACGCCGCCCGAGCGTCGAGCGGCGGTGCGTCGAGACGTATCGCGACGAACTCCGGCGGCTCGCCGGGACCCGCGAGCCGGAAGGAGTGGTGGCACGGGTGCGGACCCCGATCGAAATGGACCACGAGCACCCCGAAATCCTTCCGCTGCCCTGGGTGAATCCGGTGATCGCCGACCGGCTGGAGGACGAGGAGGGCAACCGGATCGAATCGCCGCGCGAGGTTACCGAGGCGCTCATCACCGCTTCGGGACGGGGCCGGAAGGCGGTGATCGGGCAGCTGCTCTACCGTGGCGCCCAGCCCCACCGCATGGGATGGCTGATGGGCAGCAACGAGGGCCGGCGAGGGCCCGCCCGGCCCGATGCGAAACTGACCGCCGCCAAATACTACAACCACGCGTTTGCGCCGGACTGGCCTGGGAAAGGGCGGGAGGGAAAACGCATTGCCCACGACGGCGGCGACTCCGCCTACTGGGTGCGGGTGCTCTACGACCCGGAGAGCCCGGAGGACGCGCTGATCCTCGACGGCCCGACGGATCCTGTCACCCCCAGGACCTTCTACGCGTCGGGGCGCTCCGGGAACATCGCCAACGTATACGGCCACCTGGTCAACGAGACGATGTACGAGAACGCCCTGAACGAACACACCCGGTACTTCCGGAAGGTGGGCGTGACCTTCATACACCATCCCACCAAGGACCGCACGCCGATCGTCGTGGCGGCCCTGCAGCCCGGAGTGCAGCCCAGCCGGGACCTGGTCGATCTCGTCCAGATGACGATCAACCAGAAGCTCAACCCCCAGGTCAAGCCCGACCCCCAGGACATCGTCTTCCTGGTGGCCGAGGCGGCGGGCTTCGAGGGGGAGGAGACGTTCCTCCCGATGACCCTGACGGCGAAGATCATGTACGAGCTGGTCAAGTTCTATGCCGGAAAGCCCCTCGAGACCCTCCAGAAAATGCAGCAGGCCTTGCGGCCCGAGGAGGTCCGGGCCCAGATCCGCGGCGGAGACGTCGAGTTTTTCCGGGCCAACCCGCTGTTCCAGGGAATGCCCAACACCGACGGGCTGAAGGTCAAGGGGACGCTCATCTACCTGCTGGACCGGATCATCGCCTCCCGCGAGGGGGACGAGGCGGTGGCTGCCCCGTTTCGTCCCGACGTGCCGGTGGCCGTTTCCCTCGCGGACGTCCCCGACCGGCACGTCAAACGCCTCGGAACGCCGCCGCTGCGCCCCGGCATCGACCCGATCCCGCCCTACCAGGAGGCGTACGGGATAGTCCGCAACGAGGACGGGATGAGCATCGTGCACCGGGACCCGGCGCTGGGATTCCGGAAGTTCGTGCGCCCGACCCCGGCGCCTGCGGCCGGGCAGGCCCTGGTCCAGATCCTGTACGCCGGCGCCACCTACAACGTCATCAACGGGATCACGGCCGACCCGGTCGACGTGCTGGGCGACAAGGACCACCACGTGCTCGGCGACGCCGCGGTCGGGCAGGTCGTGGCGCTCTCCCCGGAGGCGGAGCAGGAAGGGCGCATGGCCATCGGCCAGCTGGTGCTCGTGGACCCGTTGGTCTTCAACCGGCAGGCGCCTACGGTGACCCTGGATGCCCAGCGGGAGGGGCACATCGGCGGGTATCAGGGCGGCGGGGACCAGGCCACCCTTCAGGCGTTCGCGGCATTCGACACGGGCAACCTCGTCGAAGTTCCGGTCGACATGCCGCTCCCCCAGGCGGCGACCCTGATCCTGAACGGCCCCACCGTGGAGCACGCCCTCTTCTCTCCGGCCAAGCTCGACCTGACCGCGGGGGACGTGCTCCTGGCCCACGGAGGCAGCGGTCACACCGGGTCCATGGCGATCGACATGGCGACGATCCTGGGGATTCCGGTCCTGACCTATGTCTTCGACCGGAAGGAGGCGGATCTCGTCCGCAGCCGTCATCCCCACGCGGACGTCGGCTTCATCTTTCGGGAAGAGCATCCGGAAGCGCTGCGGGCGGCCCCGGTCGACGACCCGGAAGGGCTTACGAAGTGGCAGCGGGCGGTCGACCGCATGGTGGCGTCGGTTCCCGCGAAATACCGGCCGACGAAAGTCATGCAGAACGCAGGGCGGGGCCTGCAGGCGGCGGATTTTCGCCTGCTGCGGCCCTCCCCCCGGGGAAGCCGCACCGCCTGGTTTTCCGGGGCGTTCGGCCTGTACGGGACGTTCAACGGGTACGACGCCAGGCTGTCGGCCGCCGATGCCTTCGGCCCGGACGGGGCGGATGTGAAGCTCGGTGAGAACGTGCTGGTCCACTACGGCGCCAACGCCGGCGAGGAGGGCGGAGACGAGCTTGCCGCCTCGGCCATCGCGGAAGCCGCGCGTCTGGGGGGGCGTGTAACGGTGCTGGCCGAAACCCAGGAGCAGCAGAACTGGCTGCTGCGGAACGAGGAAATCGCCTCGCACTTCGGCAAGACCCGCATCCAGAACGTCGAGGCCCTGCGCGGGGGGGAGGGCAAGAAGAAGCTGCTCTGGCCCGATCACCTGCCCGACGTGGACGAGGGACGCTTCGCGCCGGAGCGGGAGGCTCACCGGAGCTGGCCCGGGCGGGACGCCCAGACCCGATTCGCCACCGAGACCGTGAGCGTGGTCAAGGAGGCCCTTGGTCCCTACAACACCAACCGCTCGGGAACGTGGGACGCGATCTGGGACAGCGGCCGCCGGGACCACCTGGCGCTCAACGTGGCGCTTCTGACCGAGCAGACCGGCCGCGTCGTGTACGGGGAGACCCGCTCGCAGCAGACACTGACCTGGCAGCTGGCCCAGGGCTGGATGCTGCAGCGGACCATCCTCGTCCCGGCCAATCCGGAAGAGCTCGGGGAGAACGCGGCGGCCCGGGAGAAGATCGTCCGGATGGCCGGTTCCCACATGTACGAGCCGCACGAGGCGCAACTGTTCCGGGACAAGATAGACCGGGGGATCTATCATCTCCACGGACCCGACCGGGTGCTCGACCCGGACCGGATCCCGGGCGGTTTCAGCGATCAACTGGGCGGCCGGGCCCCCGGTTCGACCGCCTACCGGATGGTGACCGACCTCGATCCCGTCCGCTCCGAGCGGGACCTGCTCCTGGCCCAGGGGATTCGAATCGCCGAGGAACTGTCGTTGATGCGGCTCCTGTTCCATCCCGTTGGCCGGGATGCGGCGGTCGCCACCGTGGAGTTCAAGATCAACCGTCCCCTGGTGAGCAACTCCCTGCGGAACTCGGACCTGCACTGGTTCCGGGGCGATGCGGTCAAGCAGCTTCGGTTCCTGTTCCACCGGATCCGGGAGGAGGGTACCGCCAGGGCGGTCGTACTGACTGCCGAGGGCACCCGGGCGTTCGTTCCGGGCCAGAACAGCGACGAGCTTGCCGTCCTCACGGATGAACAGATCACCGAGCTCGCGGCCCTCGCCCAGGAGACGATGAGCCTGATCGAGGGATTCCGGATCCCCGTCGTACTGAACCTGAACGGCCTGGCCCTGGGCGGCGGAGCGGAGCTCGTCGCCGCCGCCCACTACGTGGTCGCCTCACGGCTCGAACGGATCTACCTGGGCCAGCCCGAGACGTACATCAACCTGATCCCCGGATTCGGCGGCACCCAGCGACTGGTCCGGCTGCTGGCCGAGAAGTCCCGCATGGGCCGGCGGGGCGGGCTCCTCTTCGCGGTCGATACGATCCTGACCGGACAGCCGGTGAGCGTCGAGGAGGCCTACGCGCACGGGCTGGTTTCCGAGCTCGTCCCGGCGAACTCCCTGGCCCGGGCGTACCGCCTCGCCGCGGACCATGCTCTGGGTGCCGACGACACTCTCCGGCGCGCCATGGAGGAACGCCACCGGGCCGTGGTTCGCTGGGAGGAACCGTTGACCGACGAGGAGACGGGGCGACCCTTCGATCCGTCTGTCCTCTCCGAGGACGAGCACGTCAAGCGGTACCTCCGGCACGCCGAGACCATCGGGAAGAGAGGTACGGTCCTGCGATACGCACTGGACCTGATCGTCCGCAACGTTGCCGAGGGGGTCCAGTACGGAGAGGAGGCGTACTACTTCGGACAGGCGGGGGCGAGCAGCGAGTTCCGGCAGTCGATCGCCCGCTTCCGGAACCGCGCGCCGCTCCCACGGCCTCCGCGGCGGCCCACGACGGAGCGGGAACGCGCGCGGATACGGCAGTTGGTCGAGGAGTGCCTTTCTTCGGCACGTCAGCTCCCCGAGGAACGTTTTCCCACCCGGAGAACCGGTTGATCCCGCGGTCCCGACCCAGAGCGATTCTTCCGTAATACGAACCGGGAGGTGGTATGGGACGCGCCTCCCGGAGGTACATGGCAATTCCGGTGGTTCACCGGTCCGGATCAGCCGGCCTTCTTCGCGTAATCCGCCATCCCCTGGAAGTCGACAACCACGACGTTCTCGTTACCGACCACCCAGGCGTCATGCCCGGAGGGCAGGATCGAGACGTCGCCAGGCTTGCACATGACCTCCGTCCCGTCATCCATCACGACTTTCAGGGTCCCTGCGACGTGATACTGGAAATGGGGGGCCTCGCAACTTTTTGTTTTTGCGATCGGCTGAACGGATTTGGACCAACGCCACCCCGGCTCCAGCGTGGCGCGGCCGATCGTCACCCCGCCAACCGTGATCAGCTCCACTTTGCCCTTGGGAAAAACCCGTACTTCGTCGGCTCTGTCGAACTCCTTCTTTTCCGGTTCCGATGCCATTTTCCCACCCCTCCCTCTGTCCGTGAGGATCCCGGCGACAAACCCCGTTTTCCTTACGATTTGGATGAGGTGGAGGCTCTGGAGTTCCCACTCAGGAACAAATGGCGATCGCTCCCGGGCCTCGAGAGGGGGGGCAACCCGGATTTCCTACTTGTCGGCCAGGTCGAACGTCCAGTAGCGGGCGACTGGGTTGCCTCCGAAATCGCCGATGGCGTAGCCCGCGCCGACCTCGGTGAACGCCGGGTTCATCATGTTCCGGCAGTGCCCCTCGCTACCGAGCCATCCCTGGATTACCAACGAGACCGTCGGATACCCGGCGGCGATATTCTCCCCGTACGTCCTCCACGGATACCCTTGCCGCGAAATCCGCTGGCCTGCCGAACTGCCGTCCGATCCCGTGTGGCTGAAGAAGTCGTTCAATACCATGTCCTCGGAATGAAGGTAGGCAGCCATCGCGAGGTTTCCGGACCACGAAACCGGCGGGGCGGGGCCGTACGGAGTGGTCCCGCACATCCGGTTTACGGACCGTGCCTGGTTGACGGCGGCGAGGAACTCGTCCCGGATGTCGGCGATACCCGGATCGGGATCGTTCCCGGCTTGCGGAGGGATTACGGAATCGCTTGGGGCGGTTACATTTCCGTCCTCTCCCTCCCCACCCAGGCACGCGGGCAGGGTAAGGAGCGAAAAAACCATCAGGAACGACAAGTTCCTGTATAGCGTTGTTTTGCCAGGGAAAATATCTTTCATGTCGACCCGGGTTCCCCCTTCTCGCATCGGAGTTCCCCGCTTCCGCTCGGCGGGTGCCCCGACCTTTATTCAGGGGGATTGCCGGAACCGTGCCTGAATGAAAGACGGAACGGCAAGGTGGGCAGCCCCGGCAGGTCGGTCGTCAGGATGCCTCCGCCGGGCGGCGGACAAGGCCCTGGAGACCGGCGACGAGCCAGGATTTGACGGTGATCGGCACCCCCCCCTGCAGAAGCGCGTGAATGGCGCGCTGGACCCGATCATCACGCGATGGCGCCTGATGGGCCGGTATCACTTCGGGGCGAATGTGAGCGGGTGGGGCGTCAGTCTGGGGATCAGGCTCTGACGGGACCGGGAACGCGCCGACGAGGCCGGTACGGGGCCTTATGCCTTCACCCCGGACATCGCCTGCATGATCGCCCGGGAGAATGCCGGCAGGTCTTCCGGCTTCCTCGAGGTGACCAGGTTGCCGTCCCGGACGACTTCCCGGTCCTCGTACCGGGCTCCCGCGTTCACCAGGTCGTCCTTGATGGCGAAGAAGCAGGTGGCCTTCCTGCCCCGTACCACGTCCGCCGAAACCAGCATCCAACCGCCGTGGCAGATAGCCGCGACCACTTTCCCTCTCGCGAATACGTCGCGGACCAGGTCCACCATCGCCTTGTGGCGGCGCATCCGGTCGGGCGCGTAGCCGCCCGGTATGATCACCGCGTCGAAGTCGGCGGCGTTCACATTCTCCGCTGTCGCGTCCGGAGTGACCGGGTACCCGTGCTTGGAGGAGTATCCGCTCGCGCCTCCCCCCACGATGGTCACCTTCGCTCCCGCCTCCCGGAACCGGTACACGGGATACCACAACTCGAGATCCTCGTAGAGATCCTCCGCCAATACGGCAACGTGTTTCCCTTTCAGTTCCATCGTCATCTCCCTCTCGCCGGTGGCTGGCATCCCGGATCCCTCCGGCCCTGTTCAGTTTGAGGGATTTCCCGGAGCCCCGGTTTCACCCTCGGCGGGTTTTCGGCGCCGAGGAGGATGATTGTCCGGTGGAAAGCCGGCAGGTCTTTCGGCTTCCGCGGCGTGGCCGGGTTGCCATCCCGGACGATGCAAATCCTTAGGAAAGCAGCAGGGACCGGCCGGTGACCAGGCGCGTGATCTGGTTGGTCCCCGTGTAGATCTGGGTCAGCTTGGCGTCGCGCATCATCCGTTCCACGCTGTGGTCCTTCATGTAGCCGTAGCCGCCCAGGATCTGAACCGAGTCCGTGGTCACCCGCATCGCGCTGTCGCTGGCGAGGGTTTTCGCCATCCCTCCGAAGAGGGCCCCCCGCCCGGCGTCCCCCTCGTCGAACAGCGCGGCCGCCTCGCGGGTGAGGAGGCGCGCGGCCTCCACGGCGGTGGCCATGTCCGCGATCATGGACTGGATCACCGGCTGGTGGGCGATGGGTTTGCCGAACTGGATCCGCTCGCGCGCGTGCCGGGTCGCCTCGTCGAGCGCCCCCTGCGCGATTCCCACCGCCTGGGCCGCGCAGAAGACGCGGTTCATCGAGAGGGTCGTCATGAGGTTGACGAAGCCGTCCCCTTCCTCGCCGATGCGGTTTTCGGCGGGCACCTTCATGTCCTCGAAGAACAGCTCGGAGTTGACGGACCCGCGCATCCCCATCTTCGACTCGTTGCGGCCGTAGGTCAGCCCCGGGGTCCCCTTCTCCACGACGAAGGCGCTGATCCCCTTCGCCTTCCTGCCGGGGTCGGTGTAGGCGTACACCACGATCATGTCGGCTACCGAGCCGTTGGTGATGAAGCACTTCTGGCCGTTTACGACGTAGTGGTCTCCCTTGCGCACGGCGCGGCTCTTCATGCCGAGCAGGTCGGACCCCGCCGAGGGCTCCGTGGCGCCCAGCGCCGTCAGGAGCCTGGAGTTGCCGCCGAGGCGGGGGAGGAACTTCTTCTTGAGCCCGGCGCTGCCCCCGTGGACGATCGGGAGCATGCCGTCGGTCTGCGCGATCAGCAGCAGGGCGGTGGATGCGCAAACGCGGGCGATTTCCTCCAGCACCAGGACCAGCGTCAGCATGCCCATCCCCGATCCGTCATACTCGACGGGCAGCAGCGGGTTCAGCAGCCCCAGCTCCGAAAACAGGTTCAGGGCGTGCTCGGGGAAGAGCGACTGTTCGTCCAGTTCCTTGGCTCTCGGCAGAATTTCCCTGTCCGCGAGCTTTCGCACCATGTCCACGGTGATCTTCTGTTCTTCGGTAAGCCGGATCATCTTCCCCCTCCGGTCGGATGTGGCGGCGGGTTCCCCTTCGCCGCGCCCTCAGGCGGTTTCCTTCAGGATCTCCCTGGCGATCACCAGCCGCTGGATCTGGTTGGCACCCTCGAAGATCTGGGTCAGCTTGGCGTCCCGGAACATGCGCTCCACGGGGAAGTCCCGCATGTAGCCATACCCTCCGAACACCTGGATGGCGTCGGTGGTGATCTTCATGGCGGCGTCCGAGGCGAACACCTTCGCCATCGAGGCAAGCTTGGTGTTGCGCTGCCCTTCGTCGAACAGCCGCGCCGCCCGGTAGACGAGCCCCCGCGACGCTTCGACCAGGGTCGCGCTGTCGGCGATGATCTGCTGTATCATCTGGTGTTCGCACAACAGCTTGCCGAACGTCTTGCGTTGCCGTGCGTACCGCACCATCTCCGCGAGGGCTCCTTCGGCGATTCCCAGGGCCTGGGCGCCGACCGCGGGGCGGGACATGTCGAAATCCTTCATGGCGAGCAGGAACCCCTTGCCTTCCTTCCCGAGCAGGTTCCCGGCGGGCACACGCACCTCGTCGAGGATCACCTCCGCGGTGTTGGAGCCCCGCTGGCCCAGCTTTTTCTCGATCCTTCCGACCGAAAGCCCGGGGGTGTCCCGCTCCACCAGGAAAAAAGACAACCCGTCGCGCCCCGCGGCGGCGGACGTCCGCGCCAGGACGGCGTAGACGGAAGCCACGGCTCCGTTGGTGGCGAATACCTTCGTCCCCGTCAGGACGTACTCTCCGCCGTCCATGGCCGCGGTGGTGCGGATCGCGCCCACGTCCGAGCCCGCGGAGGGTTCCGTCACGAGATAGGCCGCCAGTTCCCGGTTCTCCAGCATGCGGGGGAGCAATTTCTCCAGCAACTCGGGCCGCCCCCCGTGGATGATGGGGAAACTACCCACCGCCTGGATGATCAACAGCAGGGAGGAGGATGCGCAATGCCTTGCGATCTCCTCCACCGCCAGGCTCAGCGCAGTTCCCTGGTCCCGCTCCATGCCCCCGTACGGGGGCGGGAAGGTCAACGTCATCAGGCCCAGGTCCCAGAACAGCGCCGCAACCTCGCGATTGAATTCTCCCTTCTCGTCGATCGAGGCTGCCAGGGGAGCGATCTTCTCCCGGGCGGCACGGCGGACCGTGTCCGCCAGCATTCTCAGCTCTTCCGTGTCGGCAAACAAGGGTTCCTCCATCACGCCGTATTTTATCCGCCGTGCCCTGGGGCAGGTGGAAACCGCCCCGTCTCCCATGAGCATAACCGCGTTTGACGCAGGATTTCCCTTGCAGTATGATGACTTGCCACGCGTGACAGATCCGCCGAGCCGGGGGAAGAAATGCGATCCTCACCCCCCATCGCGAAAATCACCTGCCCCGCATCGACGGGTTATTTCCCACGACACCGGCTGTATCGTCTCCTGGACAAGGCCCGCAAGACGCCCGTGCTCTGGATCACGGGTCCGCCCGGATGCGGGAAGACCGCCCTGATCAGCAGCTACGTCGAGTCCCGGCGCCTGCCGTGCATCTGGTACAAGGTCGACGAGGCGGATGCGGACCTCTCCACTTTTTTCTACTACCTGGGGCTCGCCGCCGCAAAGGCCGCCCCGCGGAAGAAGAAGCGCCTTCCGCTCCTGACCCCGGAACGCATGCCCGGCCTGTCGGTGTTCTCGCAGAGGTATTTCGAGGAGCTCTCCTCGCTGCTTCCGGTTCCCTCCCTGCTGGTGCTGGACGACTGCCACCGGATGCAGGAGAACCCGATGTTCTTCGAGACGCTCCGGGAGGGGATCTCCCGCCTCGCGCCAGGTATCGTCGCCGTCCTCGTCAGCCGCAGCGACCCCCACCCTTCCTTCGCGCGGGACCGGGCCAACCGGCTACTGGAGACGTTCGGATGGGAGGATCTCCGGCTGACCTTCGAGGAGGCGGCGGGGATAGTAAAGCTGCAGCGGAAGGGGAAACCTCTCCCGGGACTCGTGCGGGATCTGTTCGAGCGGACGGACGGGTGGGCGGCGGGGCTCGTGCTCCTGTTGGAGAGTACGGACAGGGATCGGGTGGAAACCCGGACGCTCGGTCGACGGGTGCCCGCGGAGATCATCGACTATTTCGGGAGCGAGATCTTCCGCCGGCTGGAAGAGGAGCGCCGGGGCTTTCTCCTGCGGACGGCGTTTCTTCCCAGGATGACGGCGTCGATGGCGGAGAGGCTGACGGGGGTGAAGGGCGCCGGTCCGATCCTGTCGGAGATGAACCGGCACAACCAGTTCACCAAGAAGTACCTGCAGCGGGAGCCGGTTTTCGAATACCACGACCTGTTCCGGGAGTTCCTCATCGAACAGGCGAACGCTGTGTATTCCGGGGAGAAACTTTCGGAGATCCGCAAAGCCGCCGCTGCTCTGCTGGAAGAGTCCGGGTACGTAGAGGATGCCGCGGTGCTCTTCCGCGAGGTGGGGGACTGGGAGGCGCTCGCGCGGCTGATCCTGTCCCGGGCCGGATCCCTCGTCGCGCAGGGGCGGTACCGGACGCTGCTGGAATGGCTGGGGGCACTCCCCGGGGAGGTTCTCGACCACGACCCGTGGCTGCGCTATTGGAACGGCGTCTGCCTCATGCCGTATTCTCCCGCGGAGAGCCGGGCCCGTTTCAAGGAGGCCCTGGCCAAGTTCGACGCGCTTCGGGAAACGCCCGGGGTATTCCGATCCTGGGCCGGCGTGGTCGAATCCATCATCACACCGATAGAAAATTTGACCCCGCTCGACGGATGGATTTCCCTGCTTCCGCGTCTTCTCGAAAAATATGGCGGCCTCCCGCCCGGCAGGATCGGAGACGAAGTCACCTGCAGCATGTACAGGGCGCTCTCCTATCGGCAGTACCCCCGGGATGCCGTGGAGTTGTGGACGCCTCGTGCCCTCACCCTCGCGCAGACCAGTACGGACAAACGCCTGAAGTTCATGTTGACCCTCGGTTTCCTTGCTTCCTTTCAAATCACGAAGGATACCCGGGAGGCGGAAAGGTTGTTTGCTTCCTTGAGGGAAATGCTTAAGAATCCGGACGCCACGCCGTTGATGCGGCTCTCGGTGGATTGTCTGGAGGCGGTGTGTCTTGTCTTAAGCGCTCGGTACGAGCGGTGCCTTCAGGTTACGACCGATGGACTTGCCTTCGCAGAAAAAATGGGGGTTCACGTCGTAGATGGTTGGCTACAGGCTTACGGCGCGGCGGCTGCCCTGAAGCTTGGAGATTTCGAAACCGCGAACCGGTTACTCGACAGGATGGCCGCCACGCTGAATACGATGAAACCGCTCCCCTTGGGACAGTATCACCATGTCGTTGCCTCCGAGGCGCTGCATCGGCGGGATCTGGCGAAGGCTGCTTTTCATTCGAAAGAGTGCATGAGGCTTTGGATGGAGAGCGGGTTCACCACTCACTTTCACGCTGGATGGATCCTCGCGGCCCACGTCCACCACGCGCTCCATGAGGACGAAGATGCGGCCCGACATATGGTGGAAGCGCGCCGTCACGGGTACGAGATCCAGAACTTCTATGGCGTTTGGGCGTCGTATCTGACCGAGGCGTATTTCCATCTCGAAAGAAATGACGACGCGGCGGCGATCGCTCCCCTCAGGAAGGGCCTCCAGGTCGGTCGCGAAACCGGGCTCTTCGGAGCATCCCTCAAGATGCAGGACATGTTTGAAAAGGTCTCCGCCAAGGCGCTCGAAGAGGGGATCGAGGTCGACTACGTGAGGGAACTCATCCGGCGGAACCGGCTTGCGCCCGACCCTGCAAATCCGAACCTGGAGGAGTGGCCCTGGCCGGTGAAGGCCTACACGCTGGGGCGGTTCGGACTCCTGGCGGATGACCGGCCCGTCGAATACGGCCGGAAAGCGCAGCAGAAGCCGCTGGCGCTCCTCAAAGCGCTTGTCGCACTCGGCGGACGCTGGGTACCCGAGTCACATCTCGCCGAACTCCTCTGGCCGGAGGCCGACGGGGACCTGGCCCATCACTCCTTCGAGGTCGCCTTGAGCCGATTGCGGAAGCTCCTGGGGACAGATGAATCCCTTGCGCTCAAGGAGGGGCGACTTTCCCTCTCGAGCCGGCATTGCTGGGTCGATGTCTGGGCCTTCGCGCGGTTCCTGGGGCAGGCGGAGAAGGCGAGGAAGGAGGGGAAGGGGCCGGAGGCGATCCGCCTGTTCGAGAAGGCGCTATCTCTTTACAGGGGGCCCTTCCTTCCATCCGAGGAAATGACCTGCGTTGCTTCGCCGCGGGAGAAGCTGCGAAGCGGATTCATGCGGGCGGTCGCAACCCTCGGGCAGTGCTACGAGGACAGGGAGTTGTGGGACGAGGCGGTCTCCTGCTACGGGAAAGGCATTGAAGCGGACGACCTGGCCGAGGAACTGTATCGCCGGCTCATGGTCTGTCACCTCCGGCAGGGGCGGGAGGCCGAAGCCCTCTCCGTCTATCGGCGGTGCCGGAAGACGTTGTCTTCCGTTCTCGGCGTGGATCCTTCCGCCGAGACCCGGGCCGTCGCCGCCTCGCTGGGCCGCCCCCCGGGATGATCTCCTCCCCCGTGCGCCGCCGGCCGGGGCAAGCCATTACATAAGATTTATCGTACAGTTACACCCGTAATTATCCATCGCCGTTTTTCCTGCGAATCGGTGGGCAATCCGTGAGCCGCTCCGCGCTATTTTCGATTCCAGACGGACGAACGTGCGCGAACCGCTGCGTCCCGCCGGTCCGCTACGACATTCGCGGGAGGTTCGTCCGCCACGCGCATGGAGAGTTATGGACAGCTACGTCGTCCGCATTTATCGCCGTGGAGGCAAGAAGTCCCGAATCCTGGTCGGGACCGTCGAGGTGGCGGGGGCGAGGGGAAGATGGCCTTCTCCGACATCGAGGAACTGTGGGAAATCCTAAGGCGCCGGCAGGGCCGTGTAACTTGCCCCCCGCCGCCTCCGGGACGCCGTTCACGGAAGGAGGTGATGAGCGCGACGGCCGCGTCAGGAACCGGGGAATCCGCGGAGGGAGTGCGTCAAATCAAACCCACCTCAGGATTTTCAAAGGAGGAATAAACATGAAAAAGAGCACATGGTTCATCATGATCGTTGCTCTCTTCCTGGTCGGCAGCCTGGCTCTGGTCGGACAGACCAGCGCCGCCGATAAATTTACTCCATTTGAAGGAACTGATACGTTCGACCCGTTTGGTCCGTTGTTTGGACGACCGGCGGTTGGAGCACTTGGTCCCTTAGGAGATGTGACGTGCCCAGGCCATGAGTCCGTGGACCTCACCCTCCCCTCCCCTCCATTCCCCCCCAACACCATCCTAACCGTATGTCCGACGGGGAGCCGCACCCACATCCGCGGCCTTGTGTTGGTCACCCGTTTTGAAACAACCTCGGACCTCGTTACCGGGACGGCAACGATTACGGTGAATTCCAATTTTGACGCGGATGGCACCGGGCCCGCCTGGGGGACGATTAGTATCGCTCCCGAAGCCGGCGGCGGTACCTGGGATGGGACATGGCAAGGGGTTCGCGTGAAGGTGGATGATCAAATGGATGATCAAACGTGGGCCATCCTGGTCCATGGCTCGGCTAAAGGAACCGGAGAGTTTGAGGGGATGATCTATAGTGCTCTGGACGATATTACCTCATACTCTCTCGTACTGCCCGATGGCCGGGTGTTTCCGTCGGTGTTGGTCGCCTACTTTGGGAATTTAACGGGGCGCATTATCGACCCCCACTTCAAGTGAGGGTAATCCGATGAAGGGCCAGCGATCGAGCCCAGGCCCCGGTTCGTGAGCCCGGCTCCATCCTCTCGTTATCTTCTGCCCGGTGAAGGGCTGATGCTCAGATGAGGGCGGGGCAACCCGCCCTTCTGTTTTTGGGGAACGGGAGCTGCCTGATTCGGGTAGGGGAGCGGTCCTTACCGGATGGTTACGATCTCGACCGAATGGTTCCGGCGGTCGTCGACAAGGGGGATCGCCTCGTCCTGCCGCTCCATCCCGTCGACGGTCACGATCGTCCGGCCTTCCCCCCCCCCGGGTTGTCGCCGGACGTCGATTTCATAGACCGTCTCGCGATACCGGTAGTACACCTTGAACCCTCTCCAACCCTCGGGGAGGCACGGAGCGATACGGAGTTTGTCCACTTCCAGCTTCAGGCCCAGGAGGGATTCCACGATCAGCCGGTACATCCAGCCGGCCGAGCCCGTGTACCAGGTCCATCCTCCGCGCCCGGTGTGCGGCGGGAGCGCATAGACGTCGGCCGCGACCACGTACGGCTCCACTTTGTAGATCGCTACCCCTTCCGGAGACTTCGAGTGGGTCACCGGATTGATCATCCCCAACAGCTCCCACGCGCGCCGGCTGTCCCCCAATACGGCAAACGCCATCGCCGCCCAGACCGCCCCGTGCGTGTATTGTCCCCCGTTTTCCCTCACGCCCGGGACGTACCCTTTTATGTAGCCGGGATTCAGAGCCGATTTGTCGAAGGGCGGGTCCAGAAGCTGGATCAACGCGTGGTCCCGGCGAACGAGGCGCTGATCCACCGCGTCCATCGCCATGCGGGATCGCCCGGGTTCGCCGGCCCCGGACAGAACCGACCAGCTTTGCGCGATCGAATCGATCCGGCATTCGTCGTTGCCCGCCGACCCGAGCGGCGAGCCGTCGTCGAAGTACGCGCGGCGGTACCACTCGCCGTCCCAGCCGTTCCGCTCGATATTCAGTCGCAATCG